>OMBA01000003.1_pt1 | contig 183380 bp, 168 predicted proteins | sample 1673441 | NCBI WGS metagenome assembly OMBA01 (sample SAMEA103958111, study PRJEB25191) | human gut metagenome | biome: human-associated habitat [ENVO:00009003]; feature: intestine environment [ENVO:2100002]; material: feces | place: Germany | collected 2013/2015
ACGGATGTGGCCAAGGCTGCGGCGGATCTGATCCTGACGGCATCGGCAGCGGCTGCGGCTGCCGCGTCTTTTTTGCCTGCGTCTTTTGAGAGCGGCCTGCTCTTTCATTCGGCCCTGGCGGCAGCTGCCGGCGGGGCAGCGGACTGGTTTGCGGTAAATTCGCTTTTCAGAAAACCGCTCGGCTTTTCTTTCCGGACAGAACTGGTGCCGAAGAGCCGGGATAAGATCATCCGCATGGCTCGGGATATGCTGGAACGGGAAATTCTTACGGCGCCGCGTATTTATAAAGTATTCAAAAATCACTCCATCAGTTTGGCACTGACTGCCTGGGCGGCGGAGAACAGGGATATCCTCCGGGCGGCGGCGGAGCAGGCCGCCGGTGTCTGCCTGCGGGCGCTGGATAAAAAGGCGGCGGCGGAACTGGGAGCAGAAGCGGCGGAAAAAATTATACGAGATACGGATTGGGCTGAACTTCTTTCGCGCGCCTTGGAAGGCGCCAAGAGCGTGGAGGGAAGCAAAGCTCTTTTTCATGCCTTCAGGCGCTGCGCACGGATATTCCTGCAGGATGGTTTTACGGATGAAGAACTGTTAACGGTATATAACAGGGCGTGGACCCTCTATGAAGGAGAGAGCATGCGGCGCGGTATGCTCCGCGGTCTGCTGCAGAGCCAGCTGGGACTGACTGATGATAAAGCCTGCGCGCTGATGCAGGAGAAACTCATGGAATGGGCGGACTCCCTGGGGGATCCGGAGGGAGCTGCCGGACGGCAGATGGCGGAGCAGTGGGAGAACTGGCTGCGGCGTCTGAAAACAGATCAGGCGCTCCGGGAGCGGATCAATCGCGCAGTAAGCGGGAAGTTATCAGAGTACCTGCACACGGCAGGCGCAGATACTCTGGAAAAACTGCTGGAGGAGAAAGAGCGCGCCGCAGGGAAGGCGGCCGCCGATTATCTGCTTTGCGCTTTAGAAAAGGCGGCGGATGATGAAAATTTCCGAAGAAAAGCGGACCGGTGGATCCTGCGGCAAATTGCGAACTATCTTCCTGTGATTCACAGGAAACTCGGGGAATCGGCAGAATCGGCGCTTTCCCGGTATTCCGGGAAAGAAATGGCCGATCTGATCGAAAACAGCGTGTGGCATGATCTGCAGATGATCCGGATTAACGGTTCGCTGATCGGCGCTTTCCTTGGAGGCCTCTCCTACATCGCTTTTTATTGGATATCGGGAGGCGCACCGTTATGAGAAACGATCGGAAAGCGGATATTCTTTTCGCTTTGTCGGCATCGGCTTTTGCGGCGGCATTTGTTGTTCGCCTGCACAACGACAGCCTGTGGGCGTCGATCCTCTATTTTCTGACGCAGTCCGCCTTCATCGGGAGCGCGGCGGATTGGTTCGCCGTGACAGCGCTTTTCAAAAGGCCGCTTGGATTTCCTTTTCATACAGAACTGATCCCGCGTCACAGAGAACGGCTGATCCTGGGAATCCGCAGGATCATTGAGGAGAAATTGGTCCGGCCGGAATTGTGGGAAACTCTGGCCGCGTCGGTCTGCGCCAGCGGCTGGCTCAAAGATTTTCTGACAACGGAGAAGGGACAGAAACTGCGGAGCCTCTGGATAGAAGCCGCAGAAAAGGAGGTGCGGTGCCTTCTGGAGGAGAAGCAGGAAATCCTGGCTTCTTTTGCGGCGACATATGTTTCGGATCTGCCGCAGAAATTCGTTCCGGAAATTCGGGCGCTGTTGCTGTCGCCGGAGCGGATGGAAAAATTTCTTCAGGGACTGCTTCAAGGCGGCAATGTATTGCTGGCGCAGCCTGAAATCAAAGCGGGCTTGGAACGGGCGCTGAAAGATTTCGTGGAAATGCAGAAGAAAAATCCGCTGATTGCCATGGCCGTATCTATGGGAGAGTCCATGGGAGTAATCAGTTATTCCGATATGGCGGAAGCGATCTGTGCGGCGGGAAGAGAAAAAGTAAGAAAATGGCAGGAACCGGAATTGCCGTTTCATGGATACCTGAGAGACCGTCTGCATGAAGCGGCGCGGGATTTTTTGCAGTGCCCGGAGATGGAGGAGGGGCTTCTTCGCACAGCGAAAGGCGTGCTGGCTGAGTTGGATATCAGACAGGCAGCGCAGGATGCGGAAGCGCTCCTGCTGCGGGAATGGGAAACGGAAGACTGCCGGCGGAGATCTTGCGGAGGCTTGGTCCGGCAGATGTTCGATGAAGCGGCTGAGCGGCTGCTTGAGGATGAAGAAAACTGTAAGAGACTGGACGATATGTTTCGGGACGTTTGTGTCAGAGCGGCTTTATATGAACATGCTTTCATCGGCGAAACGGCGGAACAGGTGCTTTCTGCATATGATAAGGAACGGCTGAATGATTTCATTTATTCAAAAGTGAGAGATGAGCTTGGGTGGATACGAATTAACGGGACCTTGGTCGCTGCGGCGGCGGGCAGTCTTCTGTTGAGCGCGTTTTCTGCCTTTCATCTGATTCCGTAATCCATAAGGAGTAAGGAATTAATAACCTTACTGTTATGAAATTCCTTGACAATGAATTGTAAAGACTCTAATATTAACATAGCGGTCATTTGACCGCCCCTGAATTATAATGTGCGTATGAAAGTAGAAATTTTAAAAAGAAGGAGGTGAATTCATTGGGTGATATAGATGAAATCATGCTTTTTGTGATTCTGAGCTTTGTCGCGGCAGCGGTCATCGGTTGCGGTGTCGGATATATCCTGCGCAAGCATATTGCTGAGGCGCGTATCGGATCAGCGGAAGAAAAGGCGAAGCGCATCGCGGAGGATGCGAAGAAAACGCTGGAGAATGCTGTGCGTGAATCGGAGAGTCTGAAGAAGGAAGCTCTGGTTCAGACGCGCGAAGAAATCCATAAGCTGAGAGAAGATGTGGAGCAGGAAAATCGCGAACGCAGGGATGAACTTCAGAAATATGAACAGCGTCTTGTGCAGAAAGAAGAACATCTGGAGCGCAGAAGCGACGCGCTGGAACAGCGTGAAGCGGAGATTGGCCGAAAGGAAAATAAGGTAAAGGCGCAGCAGGAAAAGGTGGACAGCCTTTACGAAGCGCAGACGCAGAAGCTGGAAGAAATTTCCGGTCTGTCGCAGGAAGAAGCGAAGAAAATGATCCTGGACAAGGTCGAAAATGCGCTGCAGCACGAGAAAGCCGTCCGTATCCGCGAGGCGGAAACGGAGATCAAGGAGCACGCGGATCAGACAGCGAGAGAAATTCTGGCGTCTGCTATTCAGCGGAATGCGGCGGATACAGTTTCTGAGACGACAGTTTCCGTCGTGTCCCTTCCCAATGAAGAAATGAAAGGACGGATCATCGGCCGTGAAGGCAGAAATATCCGGGCGATTGAAACGCTGACCGGGGTGGACCTGATCATTGACGATACGCCGGAAGCCGTGATCCTTTCAAGCTTCAATCCTGTGCGCAGAGAGATTGCGCGGCTGGCGCTGGAAAGTTTGGTAAAAGACGGACGCATTCATCCGGCCCGCATTGAAGAAGTCGTCGCAAAGACGAAAAAAGAAGTCGAAAAAGCGATTCGCGAAGCCGGCGAACAGGCGGTGTTTACGTGCGGCGTCCGCAGCATCCATCCGGAACTGGTAAAGATTCTGGGGCGGCTGAAATATCGGACCAGCTACGGACAAAATGTGCTGCAGCATTCCATTGATGTTTCTTATTTTGCCGGTGTCCTTGCCAATGAGATCGGTGCGGATGTGGAGCTGGCCAAACGGGCGGGGCTCCTGCACGATATCGGCAAAGCGGTCGATCGTGAGCAGGAAGGCACGCATGTGGAACTTGGCGTGGAGATCGCGTCGAAGTATCATGAATCGCCGGAAGTGATCAATACGATCGCTTCTCATCATGGCGATACCGATCCGATCTGCGTGGAGGCGGTTCTTGTAGCGGCGGCGGATGCGATTTCCGCAGCCCGCCCGGGCGCACGCCGGGAAACTTTGGAAAACTACATCAAACGGCTGACGAAGCTGGAAGATATAGCGAAATCTTTCCCCGGCGTAGCCAACTGCTATGCGATCCAGGCCGGCAGAGAACTGCGGGTGATCGTGAAACCGGAAAAGGTCAACGAGGATCAGTCCGTTATTCTTTCGCACGATATTGCGGAACGAGTGGAAAAGGAACTCCAGTATCCCGGACAGGTCAAGGTCGTTGTCATCAGAGAAACCAGAGCTATTGAATACGCAAAATAATTCACTGAAAGTCTCTGCCCAGACATGGGCGGGGACTTTTTTACATGTCAGAATGAAATTGAGAATGATAATTAAGAGATAGAAATTGAGAATCTCCCATGATACAATGACTATTGAGAAATAGAAAAGATCAGGTGCAATTATGAGAGAGAAGTATAAGTGGATTATCAGAGCGAAAGAGAATGAACCGGCGCTGCTTCCGTTCTTTAGGGAATTTTCTGTCCCTGACGGAGCGGCCCGCATCATGCAGAGAAGAGGCATTCATACGAAAGAAGCGCTGGCGCATTTTCTGTACGATACGCTGGACGATCTGGGCGATCCCTTCCGGATGAAAGGCATGAAGGAAGCGGTTTCACGCATTCTTTCCGCGGTAGAAAATAAAGAAAAAATCGTGATTTACGGGGATTATGATGTGGATGGGATTACGGCCACATCTATTTTGTATCGCTTCTTTCGGCGAATGGGCGTACAGGCCGGCTTTTATATTCCCGGCCGGGACGGCGAAGGCTACGGCCTGAATGAGAATGCTGTCCGCAGGCTGTGCGGCGAAGGGTACCGTGTGCTCATTACTGTCGACTGCGGGATCAGTTCGGCGTCTCTGGTGGATGCGATGGCGAAAGATATTGATTTTATCATAACGGATCATCACGTGCCGCCGGAGATCCTGCCGTCTCGCGCGGTCGCGGTCATCAATCCTCATCAGAACGATTGCCCATATCCTTATAAGGAACTGGCGGGATGCGGGGTGGCCTATACGTTGTGCCGCGCGGTGTGGAAAGCCTTCCGAGGGGAGCCGTACACGGAAGACGTAGAGCTGACCGCGCTCGGCACCATTGCAGACATGGTGCCGCTGACAGGAGAAAACAGAATTTTGGTGCGGGAAGGGCTGTCACGGTTCAACAGCACGAAGATACCTGGCCTGGCAGCGCTGCTCCGAGCATCCGGGATCGTGCCGGACGGAGCGGAATCGAAGCCGGTCTCCACTGATCAGGTGTCTTTCGGCATCGCGCCCCGGCTCAATGCGTCGGGACGCATTGCTCATGCCCGGAAAGGGGTGGAGCTCCTTACTACGGGGGAAGCATCAGAAGCGGCAGTTCTAGCGGAAGAATTGTGTGAAATCAATACGGAGCGGCAGGCGATCGAAAAACTGATCTGCCAGGAAGCGATGACGCGGCTGGAAGAGCTGGAAAGCCAGCAGGACATGGCTCTTGTGGTGGATGGAAATGACTGGCACCCCGGTGTAATCGGCATTGTCGCGTCGAGAATCCTGGAGCAGTTTCACCGTCCGGTGCTGGTCATTACGGTCCATGACGGCATAGGAAAAGGATCCTGCCGGAGCATTCCGGGATTTAATATTTACGAAGCGCTGAAAGCACAGGAAGATCTGCTTCTGCAGTTCGGCGGGCATACCATGGCGGCGGGATTCAGTATCGCCGCAGATAAAATCCCGCTGTTCCGCAGGAGGCTCAATGAATACGCAAAACAGAAAATATCGGAAGAAGACTGCGTTCCCTGTCTGGAGATCGAAGAATATGTCCCGCTTCCCGAAGTGACCCTGGATTTTATCCGGTCGCTGAAGCTGCTTGAACCGTGCGGATGCGAAAATCCGCGTCCGCTTTTCGCAAGCCGCGGCGTGTTCGTGGATAGTACGCGCCGAATCGGAGCGGACAACAAGCATTTCAAGAGTCTCCTGTCAGACGGCGGTTCTTCCGCGGAAGCGGTCTTTTGGAATCCAGGAGAAAATGATCCGTGCAGAGCGGGGGAAGAAGTGGCTGTCGCTTATGCGCCGGAGATCCATGAGTGGTATGGAGAACATGTTCAGCTGATCGGAAAGGATATCAAGGAAATGATCCCGGAAGGGGAGCTGCTTCTGGACCGGGCTTTTCTGGTCGATTTGTTTCTGAGCCTGCGGGATATATTCCGCGGCGGCAGCCGGACTTCGGCAGAAGTGGCGGAACGGCTGAAAAAATCACTGCCGACGGGATGTCCGGAGATCAAATGGAAAGCGGGCCTCGTTATTTTTGAAGAGCTCGGTATCCTGTCCCGTTACAGCAGGGGCGGACAGGAATATTTTCAATATCATGCAGTAAAGAAAAAGATGGATCTGAATGCATCGCCGACATTTTGCCGGTATAGAAAGTGAGACGGTGGGACGTATGGAAAATGAAAAGCAGATATCTCCGGAAATGCAGCGCAGTGAAGCGGATTCCGCGGTGTGCCGGGAGGGATGTCAGGATGAGCTGATGAATAAGACGCTGAATGAAGAACCGATCCATACCGATGCGTCCGCGTCTTCGCTGGCCGAATTTTTGATGCATCAGGACGAATACATTGAAGCGAAGAAAAAGGAGCGGGATTATACCGGTGAGATCCGGGACGCCTATAAAGAACTGGTCGATACGGTCAAGGGCTACATGAATGACGGGAAAAAGCTGGAGGCCATTCAGGAAGCTTTTGAACTGGCGTATAAAGCGCATGAAGGACAAGTGCGCGCGACCGGCGAACCCTATATTATCCATCCGCTGTCCGTTGCTTATATCCTGGCTGAACTGGAAATGGATGTGCAGGGGGTGATCGCGGCCCTTCTGCATGACGTCGTCGAAGATACGGAGTATACGCTGGAAGACATCAAGATGCTGTTCGGCGACGACGTGGCGTTTCTGGTGGACGGCGTGACCAAACTGTCGCAGTTCCACTATAAAGACAAAGAAGATCAGCAGCTGGAAAATTTCCGTAAGATGTTCCTCGCCATGGCGAAAGATATCCGTGTGGTGGTCATTAAGCTGGCAGACCGGCTGCACAATATGAGAACGCTCGGCGTGTTCCGGAGGGAAAAGCAGCAGCGGATCGCGAGAGAAACGCTGGAAATTTATGCGCCGCTGGCGCACCGTCTGGGTATTTACAATATTAAATGGGAGCTGGAAGATCTTTGCTTTCATTATCTGTACCCGGAAGAATATTCTGACCTGGTCCGTCAGATGAAGCAGAAGCGGAAAGCCCGTGAAGAGATCGTCAATGATACCATGCGTGTTCTGCACGATCATATTGCGGAAGCCGGCATCAAGGCGACGATCACGGGTCGGCCGAAGCATTTCTACAGTATTTATAAAAAAATGAAGCGGGACAATAAAGATCTGTCCCAGATTTATGACCTCTATGCGGTGCGGGTCATTGTCGATACGATTCCGCAGTGCTATGCCGTCCTGGGGATCGCGCATTCTCTGTGGAAGCCGCTGCCCAATCGATTCAAAGACTATATTGCCGTACCGAAGCCAAATATGTACCAGTCGCTTCACACGACGGTCATCGGGACGAAAGGTCAGCCTGTAGAGATTCAGATACGCACGTGGGAGATGCACCATATTTCCGAATACGGCGTAGCCGCTCACTGGCGGTATAAAGAGGGGCAGCACGCGAATACGAAGGATTTTGACGCGAAGATCAGCTGGCTCCGGCGCATCCTGGAATGGCAGGATACATCCAATCCGAAAGAATTTATGAATGCGTTGAAACTGGATGTTTTCTCTGACGAGGTCTTTGTATTCACGCCTAAAGGAGATGTGATCAATCTTCCGAAAGGCTCGATTCCGGTGGATTTTGCGTATCGAATCCATACGGAAGTCGGCAATCGGTGCGTCGGAGCAAAGATTAATAATAAAATCGTCCCGCTGGATACGAAACTGAAAAATGGCGATATCGTATCGATTATTACTTCTAAAAACGGAAAACCGAGCTATGACTGGATCAGCATGGTCGGTGCGACGGAGAGTAAGGCGAAGATCCGCAACTGGTTTAAGAAAGAAAATCGGGAAGGGAATATTGCGCGGGCGCTCGATCTGCTTCCGGCAGAAGCGTCCAAGCTGGGGTATGATTGGAAAAAGCTGACAGCAAAAGGCCGCCTGGATGAGGTCGCCCGGTCGTTTAATACGGGGACGGAAGAAGATTTGCTGGCATCTGTCGGGTACGGCGGCGTCAGCGTCAAGTCTGTCCTGCTGAAACTGATTGATCTGTATAAGAAAGAGATCAACGCGCCGAAGCCGATTGAACAGCTGAAAACGGCGAAAGCGCTGGAGACGCTGAAAATGCGGAGCGTCAAAAAGCATTCGCAGAGCGGCGTTCTCGTCAAAGGGGAAGCGGGTCTTGTCGTACATCTGGCGAAGTGCTGCAATCCTGTTCCGGGGGACAGCATCGTAGGGTATGTGACGAGAGGCCGCGGCGTTTCTGTCCATCGGGCAGACTGCCCCAACGCGGTGAATTTCGATGATATGGATCGTCTGGTCGATGTGGAGTGGGAACAGGCCGCCAATGAAATGTTCCTCGTTACGATCGAGGTCATCAGCTATGACCGGACCGGCCTTATGGCGGATATCCTGGCGGTGCTTGCCGGTATGAAACTGTCGGTGGCCGCGGCAAATGTCAAAGTGCAGCCGAATGGAATGGCAGTGATGGATTTGGGGATCCAGATTAAGGATCTGCAGCAGCTGGAATTTGTCATGACGAAGATCCGCCGAATCAAGGGCGTCCATTCCGTTCGCCGCATGCAGTCAAAAAGAGGAGAAGTCGGATGAGGGCTGTCGTACAAAAGTGTAGCTATTGCAGGGTCCTGTCGGAAAACGAGACGGCAGGGAAAATCGGTGCCGGACTCGTCGTATTTCTGGGCGTAAAAAAAGGAGATGACGAGTCTGACTGCCGGTATATGGCGGATAAGCTGCTGAATCTGCGTATTTTTGAAGACACTGAGGACAAGCTGAATTTGTCTGTGAGAGATGTGCGGGGAGAAGTCATGATTATTTCTCAGTTCACGCTGTACGGCGACTGCCGGCATGGACGCAGACCGAGCTTTTTTGAGGCGGAAAGCCCGCAGAAGGCGGACGCGCTTTATCAGCGGGTCGTTGACCTGTGCCGGGCGGCAGGGCAGAAAGTGGAAACGGGAAGATTCAGGACGCACATGAAAGTGGAGTTGGAAAACGACGGCCCGGTCACGATTCTGCTGGACAGTAAGAAAGAGTTTTAAATGGTTGCGGCAAAGGGGAAACGACATATGAAGATCAGTTATCTCGTACTTGGGCCTTTTATGACAAATACCTACATTGTGTGGGATGAAAAAACAATGAATGCGGTAATCATTGATCCCTCCTTTTCGCCGGAGCACATATGGCAGGCCGTCATGAAAATCGGCGCTGTGCCCAAGATGTTCTTGCTGACGCACGGCCATGTGGATCATATTGCGGGACTGAATTTTTTGAGAGAGAAATACCCCGATGCGAAGACGTATATGAGTGAAAAAGACGTTCCGCTTCTTGCCAAAGCATCGCTGAATCTGTCGAACATGCTTCCGGAGGCTGTGACATGCGCCGCGCCGGATGTGTGTGTAAAGGAAGGAGACCGGATCACTCTGGATTCGATGGAATTTACAGTGCTGGAAACGCCGGGGCATACACCGGGCGGACTCTCTTTTTATGCGGAAAAAGACGGCGTCGTATTTACCGGAGACTCTCTTTTTCAGGGATCTATCGGCAGGACGGATTTTCCCGGCGGCAGCATGACGGTCCTTGTCAATGGGATACGCCGGGCTCTGTTTGCGCTTCCGGATTCGGTTCATGTGCTTTCTGGACACGGCGACCCGACGACGATCGGGATAGAAAAGCGGACGAATCCTTTCCTTGCGGGAGTATAAATCATGAACAAAGGCGCGCAGTTCTGGCTGCGGATTGCTGCGGCTGTATTTGTGGCCGCCATCGTTTTTATGGTTCCGGCGATTCTGTTTCCCTTCGGCCTGTCGCTGATCCTGGCGATCCTGCTGAAGCCGCTGTCTGATTTCCTGCGGAGAACGGCGGTCAGATGCGGCATGCGGAAAATACCGGAGGATATCTGGATTGCGGTTTCTTTTCTGATCTTTCTGGCTGTTCTTTATTTTATCGCGGCTCATGTCCTGGTTCCGTTCATCAAGGAATTCAAGGAATTTGCCGCCAGCGTGCCGGGAATTATTGAAGAGATCCGCAGAGCCATTCCGCGGCTGGAGGCGCAGTATCAATTCAGTGCCATGCCGCCGGAAGTTAAACAGTTTATCGGGAATACGCTGGAAAAAGTGGGAAGCTATACGCTCAGTCTGGCGTCGGTCAGCGTATCGGCCGTCTTTTCTTTTGCAGGCACAATGGTGGAATTGATCATTGTCCCGATCATTACGTTTTACATGACCAAGAGAGGCGATGATTTCTGCCGGTCATTTATTCGGCTGTTTCCGGCAGCCTATGAAGAGCATCTGCGGATCCTGTTTCATGAGATACATTATGTGCTGTCCGCCTACATCCGAGGTCAGCTGGCGCTGTGCATTCTGATGGCGATCGTCGTTTTTATCGGGATGATGGCGCTGGGCATTCCCTATCCGCTGGTCATCGGTCTCCTGGCGGGGCTCGTCGAGATGGTTCCCATACTCGGCCCGATCATCGGCGCTGTGCCTCCGGCGCTTCTCGGACTGACGCAGAGTTCAGGCGTTATGCTCAAGGTGATTGTGTTCTATATCATCGTCCAGCAGCTGGATTCGCACCTGATTATGCCCAAACTGATGGGAAGCATTATCAATGTACACCCGGTTGCCATTATTCTCGGAGTGTTGGTAGGGGGCCATCTGTACGGAATCGTCGGGATGATGGTCGCGGTGCCGCTCCTGGCGGTGCTTCAGGTCATTCTGAAGCATATGTGGTTTTATGAGCGCTATAAGTCAGGATGGGAAAAGGAGAAGCGCTGATGAAAAATCCGAATCTGATGAATACGCTTAAGGAGCGCATAAAAGAAAAGAAATATAAATTAACGAGGCAGAGGAAGATCGTGCTTCAGGCTTTTCTGGACAGTACGGAAAATCATATGAGCGCGGAAGACGTATTTGCACTCGTAAAGGACGGAAATCCGGATATCGGGCTAGCGACAGTTTATCGTTCGCTGGAGCTTTTCACAACGCTGGAATTGCTGAAGAAGCTGGATTTCGGAGACGGGCGCAGCCGGTATGAATTAAATGATGAAAATCTGAATCATACGCACCATCATCTGATCTGTCTCGGCTGCGGGAAGATCGTCGAGTTTTCCTATGATTTCCTTGACGATGTAAAAATGAAGATCGAAGAAAAAGAAAAGTTCCAGATCGTCGATTCTCAGTTGAAGTTTTATGGGTACTGCAGCGAATGTCAGAAAAAGAATCACATGTAAGTTACCGGTTTGAAGGGCCTGTGTCATTTTCTTCCATGACGGCACAGGCTTTTCTGCGGTTTGGCTTCCATCATGCAAAAGCGGAACAGGCTGACTGGATTTTTCAGGTTACCGGAGATGCGGGACAGTGGGAGGCTTCTCTTTTCAGGAGAGAGGGGAGTGACCGGCGGAGCCGCATCTGCCGCAGCCGGCGGGAAGCCGGGCATTTCCTCATGGATCAGCTGGCGGAAATATCAGAAAAAACGCCGGGAAGCTGGGGATATCTGCTGGGCATGAGACCGTCCAAAGCGCTGTATCCTTTTTTGAAAAAGGGAAACTGGCGGGAATTGGCGGAACAGTTTTTGGCAGAGGAGAAAGTATCGGGAGACGTCAGGAAGTTACTCCTGCAGGCAGCTGCCTGCGAGAAGCGCCTTGACGAGAACGCGCGCTTTCCGTTGGGAGAAACAGTCTCCCTGTATGTGCATGTTCCCTTCTGTCCCAGCCACTGCGCATACTGCTCCTTTCCGACGGAAATCGCGCCGTCTGCGGAGCGGCTGCGTCTGTATGCCGATGCGGTGTGTGAAGATATCCGAAGCGCAGGCCGCCTGATCCGAAGGAAGGAATTCTTTGTGGAAAGTCTGTATTTCGGCGGCGGGACGCCCACGATCTTGCCGGAAGAGCAGATGGAGAAAATACTGGAAGCGGTACGGGAAAATATTCCGCTGAACGGAGAGCCGGAATGGACAGTAGAAGCGGGAAGGCCGGATACGATTACAGGAAGGATGCTGACACTGCTCAGGAAATACGGAGTAAACCGCATTTCAGTCAATCCTCAGACAATGCAGGACCGCATCTTGGAAAAGATATCCAGAACACACCATGCCGAAGATATCATTCAGGCCTTTGAAGAGACAAAGAGGCATGGTTTCCGTTCCGTCAATATGGATTTTATCTGCGGGCTTCCGACCCAGACGGCCGGGGATATGGAGGAAAATCTCCGCGTCATTTGCCAATTGCGTCCGGAAAATGTTACAATCCATACGCTGGCCATCAAGCGGGGAAGTCCTTTTCTCGGACGGGAAAAAGAATTGTGTCTGCCTGAGGAAAAGCAGGTGGAAGCGATGCTTCAAATGACGCAGAGAGCGCTTGCGGAAACGGGGTATCATCCGTATTATCTGTACAGGCAGAAGTATATGACCGATGATTTTGCGAATGTCGGGTATGCGCTGCGGGGCTTCGATTCCGTGTATAATATCCGGATGATCAGCGAGCATCAGCATGTGATCGGTGTTGGGGCGGGAGCCGTTTCAAAAGCCCTGCGGCCCGGCGGGTTTCAGCTGAAAAAGCTGTATATGCCGCGGCAGGCGGAATTATACAGGAGAAATCTTCAGTATCTCTGCAAAGAGCGGGATGCTTTATGGGATGTGTCTGACAATCAATGAAGAAGGTGTCATAAATGCAAGCATTGAGAGGAACGCAGGATATTTTACCGAAGGACGTCTACAAGTGGAATTACGTGGAAAATAAGATCCGCAGCCTCTGCGGCCGGTACGGGTACGGGGAAATACGGACCCCCATGTTTGAGGCGACTGAGCTTTTTCAGCGGGGAATCGGCGATACGACGGATGTTGTAACAAAAGAGATGTATACTTTCACGGACCGAGGCGGCAGAAGCATTACTCTGCGGCCGGAGAATACCGCTTCTGCCGTGCGGGCCTATCTGGAACACAAATTGTACGGCGATCAGCAGGTACACAAGCTTTTCTATATCGGCTCCATGTTTCGGTATGACCGCCCGCAGGCGGGACGTTACCGTGAATTCCACCAGTTCGGCGTAGAGATTCTCGGTGCGGATTCGGCGGCGGCAGATGCGGAAGCCATTTCGCTGGCCTATACGCTTTTTAAAGAGCTGGGGCTGAAAGACCTTGTTCTGCACATCAATTCGATCGGGTGTCCAAAGTGCAGGCCTGTGTACCGGCAGAAACTGATCGATTATCTGAAAGGCAGGGAAGAAGAGCTCTGTGACGACTGCCGGGAACGAATGGAAAAAAATCCGCTTCGTGTGCTGGACTGCAAGGAAGAGGGCTGCCGGCGCGCAGCGGATCAGGCTCCGAAGATCACTGATTATCTCTGCGGCGAGTGCCGGGAAAAGTTTGAAGCCTTACAGACATACCTGACAGCGCTGGGGATCCCTTATGAAATGGATCCCCGTCTGGTGCGCGGCCTGGATTATTATACAAACACAGCCTTTGAGATCCAGTACACGCCGCTGGGTGCGCAGAGTGCGATCTGCGGAGGCGGCCGGTATGACGGCCTGGTAGAAGAAATTGGCGGTCCGCACACGCCGAGCGTCGGATTTGCTGTCGGACTAGAGCGGCTGCTCCTGGCGCTGGAAATGCAGGATCTGATCCCGCAGCCGACGGCATCAAAGAGCGTATACATTGCGGCTCTTGGCACAGACGCCTGTGCGGAAGGTATGAAGATACAGCAGGCCCTGAGGGCGGCAGGCATTCACACCGATATGAATCTGCAGGGGAAGAGCCTGAAAGGGCAGATGAAACAGGCCGGGAAAACCGGGGCGGCCTATGCGGTGATCATCGGAAGCAATGAAATGGATGCCGGGGAAGCCGCTGTAAAGGCGATGGAAAGCGGCATTCAGGAAAATATTCCTTTTGAAAAGGTTGCGGAGTATATCATAAACCGGGAATCTGGAGTAAAATAAAAATTGTTGAAATTCTGAGGCTGTGTATCTGCAAATTTTATGATGCAGAGTACAGGGAAAGTTCTGCCGTCTGGCAGTAATTTTCAAATACGATGTATGAAGAGGTGTTTACGTATGGAAACAATGGCAGGCATGCACAGATCGTGCGGATGCGGAACGGTAAGGGAAAGCGATCAGGGCAGAGAATTGACTCTTGCCGGCTGGGTGCAGCGGAGAAGAGACCATGGCGGTCTGATTTTCATCGATCTCCGTGACCGTTCCGGAATTGTGCAGCTGGTGCTTTCTCCGCAGTATGGCATGGAAGCTTTTCATAAAGCGGAAGCCGTCAGAAATGAATATGTCCTTGCGGTTCGCGGCAAAGTCAGAAGCAGAAGCGAGGATACGATCAATCCGAAGATGCCTACCGGCAAAGTGGAAGTGGTGGTCGATGAACTGCGCATTTTGAATAAGGCGAAAACACCTCCTTTCTATATTGAAGACGGGATCGATGTGGATGAAAATGTCCGCCTCAGATATCGTTACCTCGATCTGCGCCGTCCGGAAATGCAGCAGCACCTGATCCTGCGGCACAAGATCACTCATGCCATGCGTTCTTTCCTTGATGATCACGGATTCCTTGAAATCGAAACGCCGATGCTCACGAAGAGCACACCGGAAGGCGCGCGCGATTATCTTGTGCCGAGCCGTGTGAATCCGGGGAAATTTTATGCGCTGCCCCAGTCTCCGCAGCTGTTTAAGCAGCTGCTGATGGTATCCGGCTTTGAGCGGTATTTCCAGGTGGCCCGCTGCTTCCGCGATGAAGATCTGCGCGCCGACCGCCAACCGGAATTTACCCAGCTGGATATGGAATTGTCTTTTGTCGACCAGGATTATATCCTTGATCTGATGGAACACATGATGCAGAAAGTGTTCAAAGATGTTCTGGATGTGGATATCGAAATCCCGTTCAAACGGATTACCTGGGATGACGCCATGAATCTGTATGGCTCCGATAAACCGGATCTGCGTTTTGACATGCATTTCTATGATATTTCCGACCTCCTGAGAGACTGCGATTTCCGCGTATTCCGCAACGTGCTGGACAACGGCGGCGTGGTCAAGGCGATCAATGTCAAAGGCGATGCGGATATTCCGCGCCGCGAACTGGACGGCCTTGTCGATTACTGCGGCCATTACGGCGCGAAGGGCATGGCGTGGATCGGTTTCCTGAAAGACGGCGGACTGAAATGCCAGATCACCAAGTTCCTCGGAGAAGAAACGATCCGGAAGATCGGAGAAGTCTGTGAAGCGGAGGAAGGCGATCTGATCCTGATTATCGCGGACAAGCCGAAAGTTGTCGCGCAGGCGCTCGGAGAACTGCGCCTTGAAATGGGCCGCCGCATGAATCTGATCGATCCAAACGAGTTCTGCTTCCGCTGGGTGACGGATTTCCCGATGTTTGAATACAGCGAGGAAGAAAAACGGTATGTGGCGGAGCATCATCCTTTCACGGCTCCCCGCGATGAAGATGTGCAGTACTTGCTGACAAATCCTGAAAAAGTGCACGCCAAAGCCTATGACATGGTGCTGAACGGCGTAGAAGCCGGCGGCGGCAGCCTTCGCATTTATCAGGAAGATCTGCAGGAAAAAGTATTCCAGGCGATCGGCATTTCGGAAGAAGACGCACAGGAAAAATTCGGATTCCTGCTGGATGCGTTCAAATACGGCGCGCCGCCGCATGCGGGCATTGCGTACGGGCTTGACCGCCTCGTCATGCTCATGCTCCACTGCAAGACGATCCGCGACGTCATCGCGTTCCCGAAGACGCAGAGCGCCATCGACCAGATGACGCAGGCGCCGAATCTGGTAACGGATAAACAGCTGAAAGAACTTCATATCAAAGTGGATGTGAAAAAGGAAAAAGATCTGCTGGTTTGATTTAAAATCCCTGCCTGCCGCCTGAAGATGGGCAGGCAGGGATTTTCTTTTGCCGGTCAGGAGGATATTGGCAAGAAAACAGGCAAGATTTTGCGTAACTGAAAAAGCGAAAGAAAGAACAAACGAAGGGATTTTGTCAATATTGTAAATATTTTGTTTTTCTGTTACACTGGAGCCAAATAAAGCCCTGCTGTGTACGTAGCAGCTTACCTATTTTGAACCAACACCTTTACATAGGGAGTTTAAGCTGAAAAGTGACGTCTGTGCCCTTTGGGGATTGACCGGCCTTTTCACGAGGACACCCACCTGCAGAAATGCAGACTCAAAATAAAGCGATTACGGCATGGTGGGGATACAAATGCGAAGCTGTTCAGGTCAGTCCTGGACAGCTTTTTTTGCGCCTTTTTGAAGAAATGATATAATAACGGCAGAACAAATATTCAGGTCTTTCAGGAAATCATCTGAACAGATACAGGAGGATGTCATGGATTCGTTATTTGACGGGCCGCAGGTTAGCCGGAAATCATTCGCGCCGCTGGCAGAGCGGATGCGCCCGGCCGATCTGTCGGAGATCTGCGGGCAGGAAGCTGCAGTGGGAAAGGGAACGTTTCTGTATCAGATGATCAAGAGGGATACGATCCCGTCACTGCTCCTGTTCGGCCCGCCCGGCTGCGGCAAAACAACGATCGCTTATGTGATCGCGCAGATGACCAGGAGCTGTTTTGTAAAACTGAACGCAACAGCAGGAGGCACCAAGGAGATTCGGGACGTCGTTGCCAGAGCAAAGGAAGAAATGAATTATTATGGACGGCGGACCATCGTTTTTATCGATGAAATTCATCGATTCAACAAAGGGCAGCAGGATGTGCTTCTCCCTTATGTGGAAGACGGTACGTTTATCCTCATTGGCGCGACGACGGAAAATCCGTACTTTGAAATCAATGGAGCACTGTTGTCCAGACTGCGCCTGATCCGTCTGACAGCGCTGGATGAAGATGCCGTGGTAAATCTTCTGAAACGGGCGCTGGCGGATAAGGAGAGGGGCCTTGGGGCTTTTGGGTACCGGACAGAAGAAACGGTGCTGAAAAAGATCAGCCGATTTTCCGGCGGAGACGCGAGGATGGCGCTCAATCTGCTTGAGCAGGCGTCTGCCCTCCTTCCGGCAGGAGGTACACTGGGGGAAGAGGCGTTGTCCCGGGTTGCAGGGGAATATTTGTCATTGTATGATAAGAACGGCGACTATCATTATGATATTGTTTCCGCTTTTATTAAAAGTATGCGCGGCAGTGACCCGGATGCGGCGCTGCATTACATGGCCCGCATGATTGAAGGCGGGGAAAAGCCGTCTTTCATCGCGCGGCGCATTATGATCTGCGCGGCAGAAGATGTCGGGCTGGCTGATCCGCGGGCTCTTCAGGTGGCGGTAGTGGCGGCGCAGGCGGCGGAAATGGTTGGTTTCCCGGAAGGGCGAATCCCTCTCGCGGAAGCCGTTCTGTATATCTGCCTGGCACCAAAGAGTAACAGCGCCATTGAGAGTATAGAGGCGGCGTGCAGCGAAGCCCGGAATAGGAAAAACTGGTCAATCCCGTCCTATTTGAAAGATGCGCATTACAGCGGCGCGGCAAAATTAGGACAGGGAATCGGTTATAAATATCCGCATGACTATGGCGGCTGGGTGAAGCAGCAGTATTTGCCTGATGAACTGGCCGATCGGATATATTACCGACCGGTGGAGCGCGGGGAAGAAAAAAAGCTCAGCGAAGTGTGGCGGAAACGGCTGCACAAAAATGAGGAGGATATGCGGTGAGAAAAAGAAAGCCCTCACTTCAGCATAAAAAGTCCAGAAGACGTTCGGGACACAAATATGAGATTTTAGGCGTTATTTTGTTTCTGCTCGGCATTTTCCTGTGCATGAGTCTGTTCGGAAGAGATATGGGCGTATTTGGCGGCTGGCTGAGAGATACGCTGCGCTTTTTTTTCGGTATGACCGCAGTCGTACCCTGCTTTTTTGTCAGTCTGCTGGGGGGCCGATACATATATAAAGGGATTGGATTCCAGATCACCAAAAGAGTTGTTCTGGGAGGAATTTTGTATGTCCTTCTGGCGTGCTGGATCCATTATTTTCTGTCTGCTGCCGGGAAGGAGCTGGATATCCAGAATGTCCTTGCCTACGGCGGGATTATCGGCAGCGTCTCCGTGTGGGGGCTGCATATTCTGTTTGGAAATGCGGGAACGGCGATCTTTCTTTTTGCCGCGACGGTATCCGGCGTACTGTTGCTTTCCAAATGGTCGCTCACACGGAGCGTCCGTTCCATCGGGGCGAAAACAGAAACCGGTGTGAAACAGGTACAGTCTGCGATCCGGGAAAAGAAATCGGCCTGGGACGAGAAAAAGAAGGCTGGAGAAAAACAAGCGGAGGAAGAGGGAGTGCCGCAGGGGTTTCTGTTTGAGAGAAGAGAAGTTCCTGAAAATGAACGGCCGGTACAGCTTCCTTCGGTCCCGGAAGATATACTGGAAGCCGCCGCATCAGAAGATAGAATTATTTCAGAAGCAGCAGAGGCTTCCGATGGTACTTCTGGCGGGGGCGAAGACAATCTGCCGGCGGCGCAGGAAGAGCCTGCGCAGTACCATATTCCTCCGCTTTCCCTTTTACATGAGGGAAAAGGGACGGGTTCGTCTGCGGTGACAGATGCAAAAAAACACATGAGTATTCTGGAAGCGACACTGAAAAGTTTCGGCGTCAATGTGAAGATTACCGATGTCAGTGTCGGGCCTACCGTGACGAGGTATGAACTGGAACCGGCTCCGGGGGTAAAAGTGAGCCGGATCACCAATTTGCAGGATGATATTGCCCTTCAGCTGGCGGCGACTCACGTGCGGATCGAGGCGCCGATCCCTGGGAAATCAGCTGTCGGCATCGAAGTGCCGAATGCGAAAACGGCGGAAGTGGCGCTTCGCGATGTGCTGGACAGCAGCAGTTTCCAAAATGCCAGGGGAGGCGTTCCGGCTGCTCTGGGGAAAGATATTACAGGAAAGCCGGTCATTACGGATCTGACGAAAATGCCCCATCTCCTGATTGCAGGATCGACAGGAAGCGGGAAAAGCGTCTGCATCAATACGCTCATTATGAGCGTCCTCTTTCATGCGCGCCCTGAGGAGGTCAAACTGATTCTCATTGATCCGAAGGTGGTAGAGCTGTCTGTCTATAACGGGATACCGCATCTTCGCATTCCTGTTGTAACAGATCCGAAAAAAGCGGCGGGCGCGCTGCAGTGGGCTGTGCGGGAAATGGAATCCCGGTATCAGCAGTTCTCCGAAGCCCATGTGCGCGACATCGGCGGATACAATAAAGTGACGCAGGGACAGCCGATGCCGTATATTATCATTATTATTGATGAATTGGCCGATCTGATGATGGTGGCTTCGGACAGTGTGGAAGGCGCGATCTGCCGTCTGGCGCAGAAAGCGCGCGCTGCCGGTATCCATCTGGTGCTGGCGACGCAGCGGCCTTCGGTCGATGTCATTACCGGCGTAATCAAAGCGAATATTCCAAGCCGGATCTCTTTTGCCGTGTCTTCCCAGGTGGATTCCCGCACCATCCTTGATATGGCCGGCGCGGAAAAACTGATCGGGAAGGGCGACATGCTTTTCAATCCGATCGGCGCGCCGAATCCGATCCGCGTACAGGGCGCATTTATTTCCGATGCGGAAGTGGAAAACGTCGTTTCTTATATTAAGGCGGAGTGCGAAGGCGTTCCGTCAGAGTATGAAGAGATCAACTTGGAGATTCCGGAGGCACAGGAAAAAACGCAAAGCGCGGAGCAGGAAGACGAATTGCTGCAGGAAGCGGCGGAATGGGTCATGGATACGAAAAAAGCGTCCGTATCCATGCTTCAGCGCCGTTTTCGCATCGGGTATACCCGTGCCGGGCGTCTTATGGATACGCTGGAAAGTATGGGAATCGTAGGCCCGGCGGAAGGGGCGAAGCCGCGGGAAGTGCTTATGTCTTCGGAAGAAGCGGAAGAACGGTTCTTTCGGAAAGAGCAGTGAGGCAGGTCAACAGAAAAACTTTATTCTATAAAGACGGGGGAGAGGTACAGCTTTATGCGAAGATGCGGATCAGTAATCCTTTTTCTGCTTCTCGCAGGACTGGTATTTGCGGGGATCTTTTACTATGCGGAAATGCGGGCCCGGCAGAAGCGACAGGAGGTCCAGCCGGAAGAACGGCTGGAAATTTATACGGATCTTCCGCAGAGCGCACTGCAGATCTTTGATCGGCCGTATTATAAGGAATTCGGTGTGGGGCTTTCCATTACAGAAATGACTCCGGCACAGATTGTGGAGAATGCGGAAAAGGGAACGATCCCTGATCTGTATCTCGTATCCCAGCATACGCTGGATAAATTGAAAGACATGAACATGCTGGCCGTATATGCCTCAGACAGGACGGATACTGTTCTGAACGGATGCAAAGATGAAGACGGCTACTGGACAGGCGTTTGGATGAATCCGGCGGTATTTGCGGTCAATACGGATTTTGCCCTTACGCATCCCGCATTTTTTTATACGTGGGATGAAGTGCTGTCTCGGCAGAGCGTGCGTCTGGTGATGACAGATTTTATTTCCGCGGACTATTCGGAAGAGAGCCTTATTTCTCTGACAGAGCATTTTGGGCAGAAAGAATGCTTTGCCCGGCTGCGCAGCGCGGCGGGGCATATCGTGCAGTACGGCAAATATCTGTCTACGCCGGCGCAGATGGCGGCTATGGACAAGTGCGATATAGGGATTTCCGGATTTAATGAAGTCATGCGGGTGAAGCAGGATGGCCTCCCTGTGAAAATTATTTATCCCGAAGACGGCACGTTTTACTATTTGTATGGAGCTGCGCTGTCAGCGGCGGAAGCACGCCGCGAGGAAGCGCAGCGGTTTATGGACTGGATATTGGATTCCGCGGCAAGAAAGCCGATGTTGGAAAAGCACGGATATTATTTCCTCTATGTCAATGAAACAAGGCTGCCGGAAGACGAGGCAAATATGAAAATTGAATTCTGGCCGCTGGAGAAAAAATATACCGATGAAGGGAAAAAGGATTTGCTGGAACAGTGGCTGCAGCAGATCCGGTTTGGAAAGGATTTGTGAAATGAATAAGAAAATCGGTTTCATCAGCCTCGGCTGTTCTAAAAATCTGGTGGATACAGAAAAAATGCTCGGCCTGCTTGCGGACGCCGGATATGAACTGACGGATGATCTGGAAGAAGCGCAGATCATTATTGTCAATACATGCACATTTATTGACCCGGCAAAGGAAGAATCCGTGCAGACACTGCTGGAGGCGGCAGAATATAAAAAGCAGGGTGTCTGCGAGAGACTGGTGGCAGCGGGCTGTCTGACACAGGAATTTCAGTCGGAGCTGGCCAGGGAGATTCCGGAGATCGATATCCTCCTGGGGACAAATTCCTGGCAGCGCATACTGGAAGCGGTGCGGCGGTCTTATCAGGCGGAAGAAAAGGTACAGTTTTTCGATACGATTCCGTGCGCGCATGAAGAATTGATTCCGCGGCAGCTGACGACGCCGGAATATATGGCGTATGTAAAGATTGCGGAAGGATGCAGCAACGGCTGTACATTTTGCTATATTCCCTATGTGCGCGGAAGAATGAGGAGCCGTCCAATCTCATCTGTTATTCATGAAGTCAGAGAATTGGCGGAAAGAGGCGTGAAGGAAATCAATCTGATCGCGCAGGATCTGTCCTGTTACGGCCGGGATCTGCGCGATGGGACGACGTTGGCGCAGCTGCTGCGTGAAATGGTTCAGATTGAGGGCATTCACTGGATACGGCTGTTTTATTTGTATCCGACGAATTTTACGGACGAACTGCTTGATCTGATCGTAAAAGAGCCCAAAATCTGTAAATATGTGGATATTCCGCTGCAGCACATCAGCGATCCTGTGCTGAAGCGGATGAATCGAAGGGATTCCTCGGCGAGCATTCGCACACTGCTGACAAAGCTGCGGAGCGCACCGGTTCCCATGACGATCCGCACCACGCTGATGGTGGGATTCCCCGGCGAGACAGAAGAGGATTTTCAGCAGCTGCTTGATTTTATTCAGGAAGTAAAATTTGATGACCTGGGAGCGTTTACGTTTTCACCTCAGGACGGAACGCCGGCAGCCCGTATGGATGGACAGATTCCGGAAGAAATCAAGGAAGACAGATATCATAAGCTGATGGCGGCGCAGGCGGCTATTTCAGAGGAAAATGACCAGAAAGCGATTGGTATGGAAACAGAAGCACTGGTTGAAGAGTTGATTGAAACGGAGGACGGACTGATACAGGCGAAGGGAAGGACGATATTCCAGGCGCCGGAAGTGGATGGAAATGTGTATATTGATAATCCAGGCGATGCAGCGCCCGGAGATTTTATAAAGATCAGGATCACTGACGGATATGCGTATGATCTGATTGCGGAGCGCATTTGATATACAGGCGGCAGAAATGATTGCGGAAATCATAACGACGGGAACAGAATTGCTTCTGGGAGAAATTCTCGATGAAAACAGCCGGTGGCTGGCGTCTTTTCTCAATGAATACGGATATACGGTGGCCTATATGACGACGGCGGGAGATAACCCTGAACGGCTGCGTACTGTGATCGGGGAGGCGCTTTCCCGGGCGGATCTCGTGATTACGTCTGGAGGACTTGGTTCTACGCAGGGAGATCTCACTAAAAAAGCCGGTGCTGAAGCTTTGGGCAGGAACTATGTGCTGTTTCCGGAAGAAGCGGCCCGGCTGAAACAATATTATGAGGAGCAGGGAAGGCAGTGTCTGCCCGCGCACATTAGGCAGGCATGGTTCGCAGAAGGCGCAGAGCTGCTGCCAAATGATGTGGGAACGGCAAGTGGTTCCGCTGTCGCTGCCGGCGGGAAAATTCTGATCCATCTTCCCGGGCCGCCGGCAGAGATGGAACGAATGGCAGAGACTTATATGATGCCGTGGCTGACTGCACACTGCGGGGCACAGGGGAGCATTGTCTCCTTGGTTTTATCGGTGACCGGGCTGAGCGAAGCAGAAACAGAGCTGCGTATCATGGATCTTGTGAAGAATCAGACGAATCCGACGATTGCGCTGTATGTCAGGCCCGGATACATCGCTGTGCGTCTTACGGCAAAAGGAAAAGATAAGATAGAGGCAAGAAAGCTGATTGCGCCGCTGGAAAAGGAAATCTGTTCCCGGATACCGGCAATGCGGTATAATTTGGAAGAAGACGGAAGAAAAGAACTGGCGGGCCTGCTTCTGGCGAATCACATGTCAGTCAGCGCGGCTGAATCCTGCACGGGCGGACTGATCGGAAAACTGATCACAGATATGCCCGGGAGCTCCGCCTATTTTGCGGGCAGTGCAGTAACGTACTGGAATCAGGCGAAAGAGAAGGTATTGACCGTTTCTTCGGATACTTTGAAAAAATATACGGCAGTCAGCGCTGAAACAGCGGCTGAGATGGCCCGGGGCAGCCGTGCTCTGTACGGGACGGATATTGCTGTTTCGACGACTGGATATGCAGGCCCTGGCGAGGGCGAGCGGGGAGAGCCGGCCGGATTGGTTTATATCGGCGTGGACGGTTCCTGGGGAACGGAAGTCTATAAAGAGCAGTTCCGGGGAGGCAGAAAAAGCGTGCGCTACGGCGCGGCGGAAAAAGCGCTGTTTTATGCAGCTCGGTATTTGAAAAAGCATATCAAAACAGAAAAGAGGGAGATATAAATGGCTGGAATTGCAAAAGCGGCAGAATCCATCGGTGCGGAGAAGAAAAAGGCACTGGATAACGCCATGCATCAGATTGAAAAAGAATTTGGCTCCGGCGCGATCATGCGGCTTGGCGACATGGGCGCGAGAATGAATCTGGAAGTGATCCCGACGGGATCGCTGGCACTTGACATTGCGGTTGGCGTCGGCGGTTATCCGCGGGGAAGAGTCATTGAAATTTACGGCCCTGAATCTTCAGGCAAGACGACGCTGGCGCTTCATGCGATTGCGGAAGCGCAGAAAATGGGCGGCGTGGCTGCTTTCATCGATGCGGAACATGCGCTTGATCCGATTTACGCGCATCATCTGGGCGTGGACACGCATGATCTGCTGATTTCACAGCCTGACTGCGGCGAGCAGGCACTCAGCATCTGCGAAGCGCTGGTCCGCAGCGGCGCGGTGGATATTGTCGTTATCGATTCCGTTGCCGCTCTGGTGCCCCGGCAGGAAATCGAGGGAGATATCAGCGATCAGTCCGTGGGGCTGCAGGCCCGGCTGATGAGCAAAGCGCTTCGCAAATTGACCGGTTTCATCAGCAAATCGGGAACGACAGTTATTTTTATCAACCAGATCCGTGAAAAAGTCGGTATTATGTTTGGCAATCCGGAAACGACGACCGGCGGCCGCGCACTGAAATTCTATTCTACGATACGCGTGGAAGTTCGCCGTGCAGAAGCGATCAAGAGCGGCACGGAGATCATCGGGAACCGGACCAGAGCAAAAGTTGTAAAGAATAAAGTAGCGCCTCCTTTTAAAGTCGCTGATTTTGATATCATGTACGGGGAAGGCATTTCTAAAGAAGGCACGCTGATCGACATGGCGACGAGTCTGGAGATCCTGCAGAAGAGCGGCGCCTGGTATTCTTATAAAGGTGAACGGATTTCTCAGGGGCGGGAGAATGCAAAGCAGTATCTGCGTGAGCATCCTGATATTGCCGCTGAGATTGACCGGACGATCAGGGATACGCTGATGGCCGAACCGGAAACTTTTGAAGACGGCGTGATTGCGGCTGCCGATGAAGAAAAGTAATCGATCTGCCTATGAAGCGGCTCTGCGTCTTCTGGAATACCGCGCGCAGAGCGAATATGAAATCAGGACAAAGCTGAAGCGCCGGGGATATGAGGATGAAGATATTGAAAAAGCTGTAGAGAAACTGTATTTCTATCATTATCTGAACGATGAAGAACTGGCGGAAGAGATTTTTGTCAATTACAGAGATTTCCTCTTTTATGGAGATCGATACATACAGGGAAAGATGAAACTGCGCGGCCTGACTTGCAGGCATCATCTGACAGAGGCGGAAGAACGGGAAAAAGCAAAGCTGGCACTGGAGAAAAAAGCCGCCGCTGTGCCGAACATACGGGACAATTACCGACGGGCTGCCGGCTTTCTGCTGCGGCGGGGCTTTTCTTATGCTGCCGTATCTTTCGTGCTTGGAAACAAAGAAGAATTTTGAGTGTATAAGCTGTTATCCATGGTCGGACGACAGCTTTTTTATTTTGGAAATTTCATAATAGTCAAAAAGAAAATAAACTATTGACTATTTGACTATTTGACTTTATAATAAGCGCAGACAGATGAAAGGAGAAAGAGAAACTAGGAACAGTGGTGGTGAATCATGAATACGATGTTGTCTGACCGGATTGAACGGTTTATTTTGAATCAGCTGAGGCAGCAGAATACGCCGGTTCTGGTTCTGAAAAGAAAAGCGGTGGCGGATCTTCTGGAGTGCGCTCCTTCGCAGGTCACGTATGTCATTAATACCCGGTTTTTGCCGGATCAGAGATTTTCTGTAGAATCGCGCCGCGGAAGCGGCGGATTTATCCGGATCGCCGTACGGACGGAACAACCGCCGGAATTTTCCGGAGAAGAACGGAAACCGGAGCCTGATCCGGCAGAGGAATATCTCAAAAAATATGTCCAGCTGCTCATGTCTTCTGGAGCTATTACGATGCGTGAATTTTTGATGATTCGCGAGCTGATGAACATGTTTATGGAACATTGTCCGCAGGAACACAGAGAACATGCCGTAAAAGATGCGGTCGGCAGGATCAGCCGGATCATAAAGGAGGGGAAATAAAATGCTTTGTGAGCGTTGTCATAAAAAGGAAGCGACTGTGCATTATGTACAGATCGTCAATGGACAAAAGACAGAATCTCATCTCTGCGCAGCATGTGCGGGACGTGAGAATCTCATGACCAGGGCAGGTACGTTCCGTGGAATGGAAAATTTTATGGGCTCTGTTTTTGAAGATCCTTTCTTCAGAAGCGTCTGGGACCATCCTTTTGAGAGGAGCGGAAGGCTTTCCTGTCCCGAATGCGGAATGACGCTGGATACATTTCGGGAAAAAGGCGAGCTGGGCTGTCCGGATTGCTATGAAGCGTTCCGGGAACAGCTGAGGCCGCTGTTTGAAAAAACGCAGGAAGGCACGGCGCACAGGGGAAAAAATCCGGCGGATAAAGAAAAACCGCAGGACAGCGGAGAGTCGCCGGAGCTGAAGGCTCTGAAAGAGAAGCTGAATGCGCTTGTGGCAGAAGAGAAGTATGAAGAAGCGGCCAGAGTGCGGGATCAGATCAGAGATTTAACGGAGAAAGGGAAAAAGAATGACGGTCAGTGAATTGCTGGAAGGATTTCCTTGCCAGACATCAGCCGGTGAAGAAGGCTGGCTGATGCAGGTAAAGCTGGAACTTCATAGGAATATCCGAAGCATGCGGTTTCCCTCAGCCTGCGGTCAGCAGGAAAAGAGGCGGGCCTCGCAGGTAGTTAAAAACGCGATGGACCAGAGGAACTCGTCGGAAACGGACAAGATGGACTGTCTGGGGCTGGCAGGGCTCTCTGAGAACGAAAGGGAGCTTCTCGCGGACAAGGGCTGGCTGCCTGCCGGAGAAAGCCTGCAGACCGGATACCTGTGGACGAATCAGCATGCGGACACAGGGGCGTTTGTCGGCGGAAGAGATCACCTCTGCCTGGAATTCCTGCAGAACCATTCCGACACGGACGCGCTGTGGAGAAAGGCGTCTTTCCTGGACAGCCAGCTGGGGTCATTCATAGACTATGCTTTTGATAAGGAATTTGGCTATCTGACCGCATCTCCGGCGCTTGCCGGAACCGGGATGAAGCTGTCAGCGCTGCTGTATCTGCCGGGACTGGCGGAACGGCAATTCCTGTCTGAACTGAGAGATGCTGCGGCAAGGGGCGGCTTTTCACTGCGGCGAGCCGGGGAAAGTGACAGCGCGGCGCCGTATTTCCGCCTGGAGAATACCGTGACGCTCGGCGTTTCGGAAGCGGCGCTGGCCGAGAGGATGACCGGGCTTCTGAAGGATATCGGCAAGGCGGAAAACCGGGCGCGGGATCTGCTCCTGCACGAGCAGGAAATGCTTATGAAGGACAGGATCTGGCGGGCGCTCGGCGTTCTGAAATATGCCCGCCTCATCGGTAAGGAAGAGACAGAGCGCTGCGCCGGCCTGGTTCAGCTTGGCATGGAAATCAATATGTTTCCCAAGAAAGAAAATTTGTTCCGGAATCTGCTCGGTACGGCATCCCCGGCATTTGTCCGTGAAAAGACGCATAACGAGAATCTTGATGAAGAAGGTGTGCGGCTGTGGCGGGCAGTATTGCTGCGGGAGCTGGTGAATGCGGCCGGACTGTAAAAGGAAAAATGAATTTTGTGTTCCCTGAAGGAGGGGTGTTATTATGGAAAATCGATATACGGACGGCGTGAAAAACGCCTGGAAATTTGCCGCGGAAGAAGCGGTGAAATTTGGAAGTGAGTATGTGGGAACAGAGCATTTGCTGCTCGGTATCGCCCATGAAAAGGATACGGCCGGAGGCAGGATCCTGAATTCGCTCGGCGTTACGGTGGAAACCGCGGAGCCGCTTCTGCAGCAGGGGTATGGAGGAAGCTTTTTCGGACGGCAGGAAGTCTATATTGCGCCCCGCACCAAACGGGTCATGGAAATGGCTGTGGAAGAAGCGAATGAGCTGGGAAATCACTATGTCGGCACAGAACATGTGCTTCTGGCTCTGATCCGCGAAGGCGGCGGAATGGCGGTGCGCATCCTGCAGCATCTCGGCGTGACGCAGGAAAATCTGCAGAAAGCTTTTGAAAGCGTTTTGTCAGAAGAAAAAGGGAAAGACGGGAAAGCGGCCGGACTCGGTGATCTGGCGGATTTTGCGGTGGATTTGAATGAACGGGCAAAACAGGGAAAAATCGATCCGGTGATCGGCCGCAAAGAAGAAATCAGCCGCGTGATACAGATCCTGTCGAGGCGGAGTAAAAACAATCCGGTCCTCATCGGCGAGCCGGGTGTCGGCAAAACAGCCATTGCAGAAGGGCTGGCGCAGCGTATCGTGGATAACGATGTGCCGGAGATTCTGAAAAACTGTCATGTCATTTCATTGAATATGTCGTCTGTTGTCGCCGGTACGCAGTATCGGGGGCAGTTTGAGGAACGGCTGAAAAAAGTGATCGATGAAGTGAAGAAACATCAGGACTGGATCCTCTTTGTCGACGAGATTCATACCCTGGTAGGCGCTGGCGCGACGGAAGGCTCCATGGACGCCGCAAACATCATGAAACCGGCGCTGGCGAGAGGCGAACTGCGCTGCATCGGAGCAACGACGCTGAAAGAATATAAGAAATACATCGAAAAAGACGCGGCTCTCGAAAGACGGTTCCAGCCGGTCAAAGTCGGAGAACCGACCGTCGAAGAGACGATCGAGATCCTGAACGGCCTGCGCGACCGGTATGAAGCATTCCATAAAGCGAAGATCACCGATGAGGCGATCCGTCTCGCGGCGGAATTGTCAGACCGGTATATCACGGACCGGTTCCTGCCGGACAAAGCGATTGACGTAGTTGATGAAGCAGCGGCGAAGGTGCGGATGGAGGCATCGTCCACACCGGAAGGGCTTCGCAAGAAAGAAGAAGAACTGGCGAATGTGCTGAAAGAAAAAGAGGCGGCTGTTTCGAGCCAGGATTTTGAAAAAGCGGCGATCTACCGGGATCAGGCGAAAAAACTGACAGAAGAAGTCGACGGACTGAAAAAGAACTGGAAAGGCGCCGATCAGGAACATCTGACTGTGACCGCGGAAGATGTTGCGGAAGTGGTCAGCAAGTGGACCGGAGTCCCCGTGCAAAACCTCAAAAAGAGTGATTCTGAACGGCTGCTCCATCTGGAAGAAGAGCTGCACAAGAGAGTGATCGGACAGGAAGAAGCCGTCCACGCAGTGGCCAAAGCGATCCGCCGTGCCCGCGCGGGCATGAAAGATCCGAGACGGCCTATCGGGTCGTTCCTGTTCCTGGGTTCGACCGGCGTCGGCAAAACGGAGCTGGCTAAAGCCCTTGCGGAATGCCTCTTTGGCAGCGATAAATCACTGATCCGCTTCGATATGTCGGAATATATGGAAAAGCATGAAGTATCCCGCCTGGTCGGAGCGCCTCCTGGATATGTAGGGTACGAAGAAGGCGGTCAGCTGACAGATCAGGTCCGCCGGAATCCGTATAGTGTGATCCTTTTTGATGAAGTGGAAAAAGCACACGCTGATTTCTTCAATATCCTTCTTCAGGTGCTGGATGACGGCCGCCTGACTGATGGGCAGGGGCGTACGGTAGATTTCACGAACTGCGTCATCATCATGACGAGCAACCTTGGCTCCATGCATCTGAAAGATCAGATGAAGCAGCTTGGGTTTAAGACGGATGAAGGCAAAGAAAAGACGGAAGAAGATTTTGAACATACCAAAGAAGTGATTTTGTCTGATGTGAAACGGGCTTTCCGTCCGGAATTTATCAACCGGATCGACGAGATCATCGTTTTCCGTCCGCTGTCGGAAGAGAATCTGAAGAGCATTGTCAAACTTCTCCTGAAGAAAGTACAGGAGAAACTGGATCAGTTCCACCTGATGCTGGATGTTTCTGAAAAAGCGGAAGCGCATCTGATCAGAAACGGTTCCGATTTCGAATACGGCGCCCGTCCGCTGAAGAGGACGATTCAGAAGGAAATCGAAGATCCGCTGGCGGAACTGATTCTTCAGGGAGCGTTCAAAGATAAGAAGACGGTGCATGTGGATGAAAAGGATGAGAAAGAGTTGACATTCCACGCGGAATAATTGCGAAAAACAGGAGCAGAGGGATTCCCTGCTCCTGTTTTTTATTATAAATAAGCAGAGGAAGTGATTTTTTCGGGATGCTACGTGGTATAATAAGAAAAATTTTTCATACTGCGATAAAGAAAGTAAATGAGGACTCAACATGGACAGAGAAGATTTGGACAGACAGCTGAAAGAACAGGGCGGAAAAGAAAATCCCGGACGAAAGGGGAGCTCCCGTACGAAAAAAATGCTGCTGGCGGCAGCGGTGTGCCTGATTCTTATCGGCGGAGCCGGGGGATATATCATGCATGATCTGCCTTTCATGCGCGGAGGGGCAGCGGAGAAGAATTACACCATGCCGCAGAGCGGGGAAAATCAATCATTTGAGCTTCCGGCTGTGCGGAATACGGCGGTCGTGGAGGCCGTTAAGCGCGTCGGGCCGGCGGTCGTCGGCATTACGACGCAGATCTATGATAGGGACATTTTCAACAGGAGGATTGAAGTCGGGCAGAGCGTGGGCTCCGGCGTGATTTTTGATGCCAAAGGGTACATTGTCACAAATAACCATGTCGTCGGGAATAGCGAAAAGGTCAATGTGTCTTTGTCCAGCGGGAATACGGTTCAGGGAACGGTGGTCGGAACGGATGCGGCCACAGATCTGGCGGTGGTCAAAATTGACGCCGACGATTCACTTCCTGTAGCGGAATTCGGCGACTCAGATCAGCTGCAGGTCGGCGAGACGGCGATCGCGATCGGGAATCCGCTGGGGCTGGAATTTCAGGGGACTGTAACGGTTGGTGTCATCAGCGCGCTGAATCGTACGCTTGACGATATGGATCTCCGTTTCCGCCTCATTCAGACGGACGCGGCCATTAATCCCGGGAATTCCGGCGGCGCGCTGGTGACGGCAGATGGGAAAGTCATCGGAATCAACAGCGCCAAGATCGCTAAAGAAGGTGTGGAAGGTATGGGATTCGCCATTCCTGTCAACCAGGCGAGGACGATCATCGAAGAGCTGATCCGCAGCGGTCATGTAACGCGGGCATATCTCGGGCTGTACGGGGCGGACAAGGATATTGCCGCCAGATACGGCTACCGTTGGGATGATTCTGTCAAAGGCGTGCTTGTCATGCGGATCGCGGAAAACAGCCCGCTGTCTTTGTCGGATATCCGCCCGGGAGACTATATCACTGCGGTCGGCGGAAAACCGATCAATTCCGTCCGGGATATCCGGGACGCGCTGGAAGGATATAAACCGGGCGATGTGGTCACGGTTTCCTATGTGCACGGCGGACGGGAGCGTACGGCGGATATCCTGCTGAGCGAGGCGGCGCAGGACTGATGAAGATCACCATAGCGGGAATCGGAAAGATCAAAGAGAACTGGATGCGGGACGGGATCCGTGAATATGTGACCCGTCTTGCGCCCATTGCAAAGGTTCAGATCTGCGAACAGGATGAAGAGAAAATGCCGGTCAATCCGTCGGAAGCGATCAAAGAAAAGGTCATGGAAAAGGAAGGCGAAAAAATTCTGCGGTATATCCAGCCGGATGATTTTGTGATCCTCTTGGATACGGCAGGGAAAGAATTGTCGTCTCCGGATCTGTCAAAACTGTTGGAGAAACAGATGGTTCTCGGGAAAAGCAGTTTTACCTTTCTGATCGGCGGGCCGTTTGGAAATGGGAACAATCTGAAGGACCGGGCGGACTTCCGGCTGTGCATCAGCCGCATGACATTTACGCACCAGATGGCGCGTCTGATCTTGGCGGAGCAGATCTACCGGGCCATGAAGATCATGAGGAATGAACCTTATCATTTGTGAAAGAGAGCAGAGCGTTTCCCTGCTCTTTTTTTGTGCCTGTTATTGAGATGTACTTTATAATAGACGAAGAATGTAAACTGTTTTTTTATGAGAAGGCAATGAAAACGACTATCTTACGGATTGCGGGGGCTGCCGTGCTGCTTCTGGGCATGCCGGTTTCAGCCGCTGCGGAAGAGAATCAGGCGTACACGCTGGCGCCGGTCGTCGTGACGGCGACAAGGACAGAAAATCCTGTTTCCAGGATACCGGCGGCGGTACAGGTGATCACTGAAGAGGATATAAAAGCCGTCGGCGCGGACAGCCTCAGACAGGCGTTGACAGCGTATACCAATATTTTGCAGGGATATAAGAAACGCGGCGGCGGGCATGATGTCATCATCCGCGGGATGAATACGGATCAGTCGCTGATTCTGATCAACGGGCAGAGGGTGGCCAATGAATCTTCCGCGTCGGGGCTGGGCAATGCGATGGCGCTGGAGCGGATCAATCCGTCATCGGTAGAACGGATCGAGATCATGCGCGGCCCGGCGGGCGCTTTGTACGGTTCGTCTGCCATGGGCGGCGTGATCAACATCATCACGAAGACCGGCGGTGAGCCGTCAGCTTCTGTGGGCGCGGAATTTGATTCAGACAGAAATCAGAACTGGTGGCATGCGGACACGGGGGAGATCGGGCGATTCTCTGCCGCTTTTGACATGCGGTTCATAAAATTCAGAAATGATCAGATCCCTTCGGATCTCTATTCCGACACGAAGGATTCATCGCAGACGTACCAGGCGCTTCTGACGTATCGGCTCAATGACAGAAACCGGCTGCGGCTGAATGCCGGTTATTTCAGCGAGCATGCCGATGATCGGATGGATGGCGGTGATTTCAATCGGAGAGACTACCGGCAGCAGTCATGGGGCCTGACATGGGAGGGCGAGGATGCGAAGAATGATTGGGAGATCCAGACCTATGGCAGCGCATTCCGCTGGTCCAGCCGGAGCACTTCCGCGAGCGGTTACGATTTTAACCGGGATAAAAACACGTTATTCGTCCTGTCCGGGCGGAACAGCCTACGGGCGGGCCGTCATCACCGGCTGACTTTTGGCGGAAGCTATGAGCGGAACCATGTGCAGGGGACAGGGCTCGGCAGCGGCGGAGACAATCCGTATGATATCTTTGAAGAGAATATTCAAAAGACAGTTTCTGAAAAAACGCTGACAACAAGGGCCGGCTTTCTTCAGGATGAGATGGAATACGGGAAGTGGCTCGTCATTCCGGCTTTCCGTTATGAGCGGCAGAACAGGTACGGCGGGCATTTTTCGCCGAAACTCGGCGTGACTTACTGCGCGGGTGATCATTTTCGGGTGAAAGCCAATTATGGAGACGGTTTCAAAGCGCCCAATGCGGCGCAGCTTTTTTATGATTTGCGAATGGATACCGGCGGATACGGACGGCGGCACATTGTCGGAAATCCTGATCTCCGGCCGGAGCGTGCCAGAAGCTGGGATGTCGGTGTGGAAGCGGAATTTGGAAAGGGATACATGACGCTGTCTTATTTTGACAACGATGTGAAGGATCTGATCCAGAGCACGCGGAGAGGCTATGACGCGCAGGGGTATGAGCTGTATCAATATGTCAATGTGGAGACAGCCAAGATCCGGGGCATAGAGAATGTCATGGGATACCGGTTTGGAGACACGCTGGAAGGAAAGATTTCCTCGACATGGCTGGACGCGGAGAATACCGCTGCGCACACGCCGCTCGCGCAGCGTGCCCGCCTGACGCAGGTATGGCAGCTGATTTATGATGACCGGGAGGCGGTCGGTTGGCGCGCCGTCTTGTGGGATCAGATGAATTATGGCTATATGACGGATCCGCTGTATCCCGGTGTCCCGGGAACCCGAAAGAGTTATAATCTTGTGAATTTTACCGTCACGAGAAAACTGGGCGGGAAAGGACGCATTTTCTGCGGGATCAATAATGTTTTTGATAAGATCGATGAAGCCTGCGACCTGGACGGGCGCTTCTGGAATATCGGATGGGAACGGCAGTTTTGAGTAAAAATTTTGCAATGCCCGGCGATGAGCACTGACATCAGGGAGAAAAATCATGTAAAATAGGAACATAAGAATAGAGATCTTATGAAGAAAGAAGGGATACCATGGCAGAGAAAGAATACCGTGCAAAAGACTTTATGACGAAGTATGTGTTTTCTGTTCCGCCGAATATTACGATCCATGAGCTGATCCGGCTTTTTGTTTCTCACAACGTCAGCGCCATTCCGGTCGTAGATACAGACAATACATTGCTGGGCATCGTATCGGAAGGCGATCTTCTGTATAAAAAAGTACGGCCCTATATTCCCCAGTATGTTGATATTCTCGGCGGGACGCTGTATTACTGCGGATACGGGCGGTATGAAAAATCGTTCCGCAAGCTTCTCGCGACAGAAGCGTCGGAGATCATGACGAGAGAAGTCCGGTGCGTGACTCCGGAAACGGAAATGAGCGTGATCACCACGCTTATGGTGGATGAGCATCTGAAATCGGTTCCCGTTGTTTCGGAATCGAATAAGCTGGTGGGGATCATTACCCGGCACGATATTCTGACGGTGCTGGCGCTGAATGAAAAAAGCGAACTGGAAGAAGCCGATGAGGAAGAAGCGCAGGGCAGTCAGGGGAAAGAATGATCATAACAGGAGCGGGCGTCAGGCCCGCTTTTCTTTCAGGCAGGGATAATAAGATGAAGCATTCGATCATTCCACTGTTTATTCCGCACTATGGCTGTCCGCATCAGTGTGTTTTCTGCAATCAGGTGCGGATCACAGGGCAGACGACGCCGGTAACGGCGGAGGATGTGGAGCGGCAAATCGAACGGTACTTGTCATCAGCGCGGGACGAAAGATACTGGGAAGCGGCTTTTTACGGCGGTTCTTTCACAGCGCTTCCGCTTTCGGTTATGGAAGCGCTTCTCCGTCCGGCGGAAAAGGCGCTGCGGGCCGGAAAGATCCGCGGCATCCGGCTGTCCACGAGGCCCGATTGTATCAGCGATGCGGTTCTGCGCCTGCTGAAAGCCTCGGGCGTATCCATTGTGGAACTGGGCGCGCAGAGTCTGGATGATAAAATCCTTCAGCAGGCGGAGCGGGGCCATACGGCGGGGGACGTGGAGGCAGCTGTCCGGCTCCTGCGGGCTTACGGATTCGGCGTCGGCCTGCAGTTTATGGCAGGGCTTCCCGGAGAGACCGCAGCGTCTATTCGGAGCACAGCGCGGAGAGGCGCTGCGCTCCGGCCGGATTTTGTGCGGCTCTATCCGGCGCTGATCCTGCGGGGGACAAAATTATTCCGCCTATACCAAAAAGGGGAATATGCGCCGCTCTCTGTGCGGGAGGCGGTATATTGGTGTGCGTTTTTGAAAAACTGGTACGGAGCGCATCAGATCCCCGTGATCCGGACAGGTCTTCAGGCGACGGAAGAGCTGGATACAGGCGATTCGCTGGCCGGCGGGCCGTATCATCCGGCGATGGGGGAGCTGACAGATCAGTACCTGGCCAGGCATTTCCTTTTCCGGGCGCTGAAACGGCTCCGGCCGTTCACGTCCTGCCGGATCTCCTTCCATCCACGGGATTTTTCCAAAATGACAGGCTATCGGAAAGAAACGAAAAGGCAGGCCGAGGCGGCTTTCGGCGGATGTGTGCGGTGGTCGGCGGAGCCGGCGCTTCATGAAGGCTGCGTCCGCATTGAGACCGAGAGAGACACGCTGGAAATTACAATTTATAAAACGGAAAAATAAAAACAGGAGAATGACTCCTGTTTTTTTGTGTGCTTCCGTTATTTGACCGGATTTTTCAGTGTGCCGATCGGATCGATGGTGATTTCTACCACATCGCCTTTTTTCAGAAATTCCGGCGGATTCATCCCCATGCCGACGCCCTTCGGCGTGCCCGTCGCGATAACGTCGCCCGGAAGGAGCGTCATTCCGGCGGACAGTACGGAGATCAGCTTCGGAATGGAAAAGATCAGGTCGGATGTGCTGCCTTCCTGGCGGAGATGACCGTTGACGCGGGTATAGATCGTAAACGGTGCCGGCCAGCCGCCGACGAGGAGCGTCGGTCCCATGGGGCAGAATGTATCAAGGCTCTTGCCGCGGAACCACTGCGCGTGGGCTTTCTGGAGATCGCGGGCGGTGACGTCATTGATGATGGTATATCCGTAGACATACTTCATGGCATCTTCCGGAGCGATGTCCCGGCCCTGCTTTCCGATGACGACGCCCAGTTCGCCTTCATAATCGACCTGAGACGTTACGTCGGGACGGCTGTCGATCTCTTCGTTCGGGCCGATGACGGATGTGGTGGCTTTCGTAAAGAAAATCGGTACGGCAGGATTTTTTGCGGCGGCATCTTTATCAAATTCCCGCACATGTTCCTGATAATTTTTCCCAACGCAGAAGATATTGCGCCGCGGGACAAAAGGTGCTTCCAGCCGGACGTCGGAAAGCGCCACAGGTTCTACGCTGTGATCCCGGCTGTTGCTTTCCAGCATTTTGGCCAGATTCAGCAGCCCTTCTTCGCCGGTCTCGATAAATTCTTCCAACGTTTCGGCAAGGGGAATGTAGTACGTTTCTTCCAGATCGTAAGCGGGATAAATGGACTGTCCGTCCGGTGCGAGCACGCCCCATTGGCGGAGCCCTTCATAGGTGTATGTGATCAGTCTCTGCATAATAGTCCTTCTTTCTTTTTTATTTGTTTAAATTATACCACATGCGCGTGTACGGCTATAAAGAACCGGCGGTTCGGGCCGGACAGGAAGGCATATCGGATTTGTTTCGCATTTTTTCGCGTGTGTGCTAAAATAAAATAAAATTTACACCTGTCGGCGGACGGCGCTTCTGCGAGGCTTATGCCGGAGGGCGGATAAAGGAGAAGATCATGGAAGAAAAGAGAGAAGCGGCCAATTTTATCGAGGCGGAAATCAATAAAGATATCGCCAACCATGTGTATAAGGACGGCCGGGTGCTGACCCGGTTTCCGCCGGAACCGAACGGTTACCTTCACATCGGGCATGTGAAGAGCATCTGCCTGAATTTTGGCATCGGGAAAAAGTATCATGGTGAAACGAACGTGCGCTTTGACGACACCAATCCGACGAAAGAAGAAGTGGAGTATGTCAATTCGATCCTGGAAGACGTAAAGTGGCTCGGCTTTCAGTGGAAAGAACCGGTGCATTTCGCGTCTGACTATTTCCCGCAGCTCTATGAATTTGCGTGCCGGCTGATCCGCATGGGACTGGCCTACGTGGATGATCAGAGCAGTGAGGAGATCAGAAGCACCCGCGGGGATCTGACGCATCCCGGCAAGGAGAGCCCCTGGCGTAACCGCAGCATCGAGGAAAATCTGAAACTTTTCCAGGAGATGAAGGAAGGAAAGTATGCCGACGGCGAAAAAGTCCTCCGCGCGAAGATCGATATGGCGTCGCCGAATATAGTTATGAGAGATCCCGTGATCTATCGTATCCTTCATGCGACACATCACCGTACGGGAGACACATGGTGCATTTATCCGCTGTATGATTTTGCTCATCCTTTGTCAGACGCGCTGGAAGGGATTACCCACTCGATCTGCACGCTGGAATTTGAGGAGCGCCGCCCGCTCTACGAATGGTGCCTGCAGGCGTTCGACGGGGAAGAAAAACCGCGGCAGATTGAATTTGCCCGCCTCAATGTGACGACGATGATCACCAGCAAGAGAAAGCTGCGCCGCATGGTGGAAGCCGGGGTGGTCTCCGGATGGGACGATCCGCGCATGCCGACGATTTCCGGGATACGCCGCAGAGGATATACGCCGGAATCGCTCCGCATGTTCTGCGATCAGATCGGCGTGGCCAAGGCGGATAACGTAGTGAGTATCGCCCAGCTGGAACACTGCATCCGGGAAGATCTGAAAGGGAAGGCGCCGCGGATCATGGCTGTCCTTGATCCGGTCAAAGTCGTCCTTACCAATTATCCCGAAGGGCAGATCGAATACATGACGCTGGAAAATAATTCTGAAAATGAAGAAATGGGAAGCCGTGAAGTGCCGTTCAGCCGTAATCTGTATATTGAACGGGAAGACTTTATGGAAACGCCGGTCAAAAAATTCTTCCGCATGGCGCCGGGCAGAGAAGTGCGCCTGAAAGGCGCGTATATCGTGCGGTGCGATGAAGTCGTCAAAGATGACGCGGGAAATATCGTCGAGATCCGGTGCACCTGCGACATGGATACGCGGAGCGGGTCGCCGGGAGCGGACCGCAAAGTCAAAGGGACGCTGCACTGGGTCTGCGCGGATACGGCTGTAGATATGACGGCCCGTCTCTATGATTATCTGATTTCGCCGGACGATCAGGACGACGGACGGGATTTTATGGAGAAGATCAATAAAGATTCGCTGACCGTGCTCCGCGGCAAGGCGGAACCGGCCATCCGCGATTATCATATTGGCGACCGTTTCCAGTTCCTCCGCAAGGGATACTTCATCATCGATAAGGATACGAGTGATGATGAGCTGATCGTCAATCGGATTGTAGGGCTGAAAGATTCCTGGGCAAAGATGCAGAGCAGGCAGGGGTAATATGAAAAAGCGCTGGATAACTGCTGCGCTGGCGGCAGGGCTGACGGCTGCGGCCGTGTTCCCCGCAGGAGCTTCCGATACATGGAATATGGCTTATATCGGCAAAATGAAAGTGCCGGAGCACGTGACTTTTTATGAAGGGGAGCAGCAGGCGCTGCCTTTTATGAAAAGCGGGGGCATCCGCTGGACATTGACCAGAGAGGGCATACTGGACGGCGTATTTTACACGATGACCTACGCGGACGGTCCGGATTTCTCCTACGGCTGGGCGTCTTCCCATGTGATTGGTCTGCAGTACCTTCTGAAACAGGGGGAGACCGCTTACCGGAACAAATCACCTGCGGAACAGATGGATGTGATTGCGAAACATCTGATTCAGGAGATCAAGGAGAAAGGCGCGGTCTACGAGGGAAATTCCCCGCTGGTCCGCAAAAACGACCGGTCTCATCCCCGTTGGGAAGGCTCTTTTGTAATCACGACAGAAGAGAACGGGGTCGTTTACAAAGAAGCTTACCACATGATTCTGCAGGTGAGCGGTTTCCGCGTCGTTCTGGGTATCATCAATTCAGATGCGGAGCACAGGGAACTGACGGCGGCCCTTTCAAAAATGGCTGAAAAGCGGTCGTTCTTCAAAGATAAGGATATTTTGGAAGAGTTCTTGAAAAAAGGTTAATCCTTTCTTTCAAATTGACAACGGAAAAGCTCTTAAGTAATATTAGATAAGAAAGAATCGGCAATGATTCGAAGAAAAAGAGGAGGCTTTTTATTATGGCAAAAGTGGCAATCGTATATTGGTCCGGCTCTGGCAACACGGAAGCAATGGCACAGGCTGTAGAAGAAGGCGCAAAGAACGCCGGCGCGGAAACGGCGCTGAGCTTTGTCAGCGACACGACTGCGGCAGACACCGCGGCTTACGACCACATCATTCTGGGCTGCCCGGCGATGGGCAATGAAGAACTGGAAGAATATGAATTTGAACCGTTCTTCGCGGAACTCCTTCCGAGCCTGCCCGGCAAGACCGTTGCTATTTTCGGCTCCTATGCATGGAATCAGGGCGACTGGATTGAAAACTGGAAAGCCCGTCTGGAAGAAGCAGGCGTAACGCTGGCAGCTGATCCGGTCAAAGCATACAGCTACCCGGATGATGAAGCGCTGGAAGCGTGCAAGAAGCTCGGCGAAACGGTAGCCAATGCATAATAGCAGATAAAAGAAGAAGCGTTCTGTTGAAGAGAGCGCTTCTTCTTTTACAATTCATCGGCAATGAGAGCGAGGCGGATACAATGGCGGGAAAAGCGGCGGTCATATTTTATTCCGGAACGGGGAATACAGAAGCCATGGCGGAAGCCGTAGCGGTTGGAGCGAAAAAAGCGGGAGCAGAAGTGCTGCTCGCTCCGGTAGCAGATGTGGATGCGGAAGATATAGGGCGAAATTACGATTATATCCTCCTGGGCTGCTCTGCCTGGGGCGTGGAAGTCATAGAGGAAGCGCAGATGAAGCCTTTCTGCAGAAAACTGGAAAATTTTCTGCATGGAAAGCGGATGGGCATTTTCGGTTCCTGCGGATGGAGCAGGGGCGCCTGGCTGAATTCCTGGGAAGGAGAGCTTCATTTTGCCGGCGCGGTGTTCCCGGCCCGTCCCGTTCTGGCCTATGGATATCCCGATGAAGAAGCGGTGAAGAGTTGTGAAGAACTGGGCGAAGCTGTAGTCAGGGAGGAGAAGGAAGAAAAATGAACTGGAGCGAGAAAATTTCAGAAAATGTGAGATCGGTCCCGCCGTCGGGGATCCGTAAATTTTTTGATCTGGCCAACACCATGGAAGGCGTGATTTCCCTCGGCGTAGGGGAACCGGACTATGCCGCGCCGGATAAGGTGATTCAGGCCTGCAAAGAAAGCCTCGATGCCAGACAGACATCGTATACTTCCAATCTGGGGCTGATCGAGCTGCGCAGGGATATCGCTGAATTGTTCAGCCGGAGATATCATGTGGAGTATGATCCGGCGTCGGAGATCATTGTGACGGCAGGTGTATCGGAAGCCATCAGCATCGCTATGACGGCACTGCTGAATCCCGGTGACGAAGTGCTGATTCCGGACCCGGCATACGTGGCATATCCGGCGTGCGTCCGCTTTTCCGGAGGCGTTCCGGTTCTCGTCCCGACCTGGGAGAAAGACTCTTTCCGTCTGACGGTCGAAGAACTGGAAAAGAAAGTGACGGAAAAGACGAAGATTCTGCTGATCGGATATCCGAATAATCCGACAGGCACCGTCATGGATCGCGAATCACTTATGAAAATTGCAGAGTTTGCCGTGAAACATGACTTGATCGTGATTTCTGATGAGATCTACTGTGATCTGACGTACGAAGGGGAACATGTCTGCGCGGCTTCTTTGCCGGGCATGAAGGAACGGACGATCGTGCTGAACGGATTCTCCAAGTCCTATGCCATGACAGGGCTCCGCATCGGATATCTTTGCGCGCCGAAGGAAGCGGTGGAATCGATCTTCAAAGTGCATCAGTACGAGATCCTCTGCGCGTCGGCTACGAGCCAGTATGGGGCAATCGCGGCGCTGGAACAGTGCGATGAAGATGTGAAAGCCATGTGCAAAGAATATGCGGCACGGCGGGTCATGGTGTATGAAGGTCTGCGCGGCATGGGGCTGCCGGTCTTTGAACCGAAAGGGGCATTTTATGCTTTTCCCGATATCACCTGCACAGGGATGGATGATGAGGAATTTTCTGAAGCGCTGATCCGGGAAGAAAAGGTCGGCGTGGTGCCGGGCAGCTGTTTCGGCGAGCAGGGACGCGGCCATGTGCGCATTTCTTATGCCGCGAGCCGGGAAGACTTGAAAGAAGCGCTGGAGCGCATCGGGCGGTTTGTCGCGAGACATAAGAAAAAATAAATATCGATAAAGCGGCGCTGCACGGGAAAGATAAGATTTCTTGTGCAGCGCTTTTTTGCTGCCGGTTAAAGAAAGTGTTACATTCCGCGGGAATGCTTGACAGTCCAACGGCGGGCGGTAATAATGGTAGGGAATCACTTTGGCGGAATACATCTTGAAATATCATGGAGGAAATATGAGTTATCGCGGATATGCCGCCCTGTTATTTTTGCTTTTCTGTCCGCTGACGGCCGGGAATGCGGCGCAGGCGCAGGAAGAAGCGAAAACGGAGGCCGTGATTCCGGATCAGCCGCCTGCGGCGCCGGAATTTATCAGCGGACTGCGGGATGATGCGCTCACGGAAGCGGATCTGACGATCGGCGGCGTTGCTCCGGGAGATTCTTTCGCGGACGCAGTGCGGAAGAAAGGTCTGCCGGAATCTGTGAGTCGGGGAAATATTTTTGACGAATGCCGATGGAAAGACGTGACCGTACGGTTTGTCGGAGACATACCCGGGAAATACAGCACCTTTTCCGATAATGGAAAGGCATTGACCCGGGGAGCAGCTGATATTTATACCGACTCGGCAGAAGTGAAACTTTCCAGAGGGATCGGCCCCGGGGATACCAGAGAAAATGTGATCCGCACCTACGGCGCGCCGTCGGCGATTGCCTGGGACGGCAGCAGGAAATCTTTTTATCTCGTTTACGCGGCGGGAAAGAAGACGCTTTCTTTCCGCATTTCTAATGACCGTGTGGCTGGCGTGACATCTTCTTTAGCTGAAAAGGCAGCAGCTGATCGGCTGTCCGAGCAGGATAGGACCGTGATGGACGTACGGGATTTCAGGCTTGCCGGTTACGAGATCGGGGCGGTCTTTGCGGAACAGCCATGGATGGTCTGGGAGAAAAAGGCGGCGAATCCGAAAGAAGAAATCTGGTATTATCCGGGATTTGCCGTAAGGATGGATTCCGGCAGCAAGATCATTTCGTCCGTATTCCTGACCGGGCAGGAGATGATGACGCGGAGAGGCGTATCGATTGGAGACCAGCTGTCCACGGTCGAAGCCATATACGGCCGTCCGCATAAGATCGAAATGAATCTGTCGGAAAAGCATCCGCAGTGCGCCTATATTTATTTCTCAAAAGACCAGCGGCAGGTACTGATCTTCTATATCGACGGAACGTCGAAGACCGTCAGAGGTATCGTGACCATGAAAAATCCTCAGATTCCCAATCCGTTTCAAAAAACGATTGACCGCATCGCGCGGGTGAGAGCTGAGAATGCCGGAGCGCAGAAAGATCATGGATGAAACCGGGAAGACGCACTGCGCCTGGTGCGGTGGTCTGCTGACGAGGAAACTGCTTCAGGGAGAATACCGGCTCTTCTGCGAAACGTGCGGGCGCATCAGTTATGAAAATCCGATCACCGGGGTGGCCGGTATCATTTTATCCCCGAAGGGAGAGATCCTGCTGGGGAAACGGGCAAAAGGGGAAACTTCTGCGGGCCGGTGGTGCATTCCCTGCGGGCATGTCGAATATAATGAGGACATCCGGCAGGCGCTCGTGAGAGAAATGCGGGAGGAGACAGGATTCTGGATCATGCCGGTCGCTGTATATGCGGTCTATTCCAATTTTCATGAAAAGACGGCGCATTCCACGGGGATCTGGTTTCTGACCCACGTATGCGGCGGATTCTGCCGCGGCGGCGATGAAGCTGCCTTTTTTTCGGCTTCTCAGCTGCCGCCGCTTGCATTTGAAACGGACGCGCTGGTTCTGGAACAGTTGAAAAGAGAAAATATGTTAAAGGGGTAATGTATGTACGAATATTTCTGTGCTTTTATCGTGGGCGTCGTAGAGGGACTGACGGAATATATTCCGGTATCCAGCACGGGCCATCTGATCCTGACGGGAAATGTGCTTGGATTCACCGGCGAGCTGGCCGACGTATTTGATGTATTTATCCAGTTTGGCGCTATCCTTTCCGTGATTCTTGTCTATCGGGAAAAATTCCTCCATATGGTGAAAAGAGAAAACTGGTTCCGTACAAAGGGCGCTTCCTGCCTGAATATTGCCGTAGCCATGTTTCCGGCCTGCCTGATGGGGCTGCTCTGCCACGGACTGATCAAAGGATATCTCTTCGGTCCGGAGACCGTGATCATCGGTCTGGTGATCGGCGGCCTCTTTATGATCATCGCAGAAAAAATGCGCAGGGAATTTACGATTGAGGATGTGGATCAGATCACTACGGCCAGAGCGCTGCAGATCGGGCTTTTCCAGTGTCTTTCGCTCTGGCCCGGTTTTTCCAGAAGCGGCAGCACCATCGCCGGCGGCCTGTTCCTGGGAATTTCGAGAAAAGCGTCTGCCGATTTTTCCTTTATTATGGCGGTGCCGCTCATGTTCCTGGCCTGCTCTTACGATCTGATTAAGGTCGCGTCGAAATTGTCGCTGAATGATTTCGGGATACTCGCCGTCGGATTTGTAACATCCTTTGCGGTTGCGTATGTTTCCATCCTGTGGTTCTTAAAATTTCTGAATAAATCCACGCTGTCCGGATTCGCTTATTATCGGTTTGTCGTGGCAGCCGTTTCTTACGCCTATTTTTGCGGCTGAATTGAAGAGGAGCTGAAAAGCTCCTCTTTTAGTCGCTTTTGTGCTGATAGGCGTCATAAAAGCCTTTCGGTTTGCAAAATTTTTAAATTCTTAATATAATAAAGGATATCGCTAAAATCTATCATCATACATCGATGAGGTGGCCTTATGAAAGCATATATCCGGATCAGACATACAGGGGAATTTTTTAATCAAAATTGTTTTGATGTTTACACGGGATGCGCGGAACTGGGGATTCCTACAGTAACGTATAAAGCCGTTTATTCGATTGAAGACAACGAGCCGGAAGATCTGATCGCCGGCACACTGGATGATGTGGAAGTCGTCATGGATAAAATGGGGATTCGGCTGGTTCCCATGGATTATCCGGAAGAGCTCCGTTCCTTTTTGGGGAGGAAAATCTGGAAATCAACGCTTTTTTCCATTACCAGCCATGCGGACAGCTGGCATGTTTTTGTGAAACCGGTATGGGACGTCAAACGGTTCACCGGGACGGTCCTGGATAAATCGGAAGACCTGATCAAACTGGGCGGCGGACTGGAAGACGTTGCCGTCTGGTGCAGTGAAAAAGTCAATTTTATTTCCGAATGGCGGCTGTGGGTCCTGGAAGGGCAGATTATCGGGCTGACGCCGTATGCCGGGCAGTGGGATGTTTTTCCGGATACGCAGGTCATGAAAAACGCCGTCGCGGCATTCAAAAGCGCGCCCTGCGGGTATGCGCTTGATTTCGGCGTGACCGATGAAGGAAAGACCCTGCTTGTGGAAGCGAGCGATGGCTATGTCCTTCGCAGCTTTGGCCTGGATCCGGTCAAATATGTGAAGCTGCTGACGGCGCGCTGGAAAGAGCTGACCGCGAACGCGGCGGGCGCCAAATAGAAACTGATTTTCAGCGGGCTGTTTTACTCTGCGGAGGACTGACTGAGTGATGAGACGTTTTGGACAGGATTTTCTTCAGAGAATTACGGACAGCATCAATATTGCTGATGTGATCGGAGCGTATGTGCCGATCAAGAAAAAAGGAAACCGGTATTGGGCGTGCTGTCCTTTCCACCACGAAAAGACACCGTCGTTTTCTATTTCCCCGGATAAGGGGCTATACTATTGTTTTGGCTGTCACGCGTCGGGCAATATTTTTACCTTTGTGGAAAAGATGGAAAATTTATCTTTTCCCGACGCGGTGGAGCATCTGGCGGAAATGGCGCATATCGAGCTTCCCCAGGAAGAATTTACGGAAGAAGACCGGGTGAAGCAGGCGGAGATCGCCGCGCTGTATGAAGCGGCGGGGCTGGCTGCCGATTATTTTCATAACTGTCTGACTAAGACGCGGATGGGCGAGGCCGGGCGGGCCTATTTTCAAAAACGCCATTTATCCGGCGAGACGATCGAGCGGTTTAAACTGGGGTTTGCGCCGCCCGCATGGGATCGGCTGTTTCGGGATTTTACGCAGAAAAAACAGATCTCGCCGAAGACGCTGAATGCGGCGGGACTGGTGGGATACAGCAACGGGAAATATTTTGATATGTTTCGCAACCGCTGTATGTTTCCCATTCTGAATCTGAAAGGAAAACCGGTCGCTTTCGGGGGTCGGGTGCTGGATGACAGTAAGCCGAAATATCTGAATTCCCCGGAGACGCCGATCTTCAATAAAAGAAAATTGCTTTTTGCGCTGTATCAGGCTCTGCCGAAGATTAAAGAGACCCGGCAGGTAATCATGGTGGAGGGATACATGGATGCGATATCGCTCCATGCGCACGGAGTGACGAACGCAGTCGCTTCTCTGGGGACTGCATTTACCATCGAGCAGGCCAGGCTGCTGAAGAGATATGCTGATGAAGTGATCTTCAGCTATGACATGGATGCGGCCGGACAGAATGCGACCCGCCGCGCTCTGGAGATTGCCGGGCAGGCGGGATTGAAGATCCGCGTGGCCCGAGTGGGAGAAGGTAAGGATCCCGATGAGTTTGTCAATCTCCACGGCGGAGACGCCTACCTGGAAGCCGTCCGCCAGGCGCAGCCTGCGCTGGATTACCTGCTGGCGGCCCTGCTGAAGCAGTACGACGCCACGTCTCTGGAGGGGCAGCAGCATATCCTTCAGGAAATGTTTGCTGTCCTGACGGCGCGGAGCGATTCCTTCCTGATGAATTCCTTCATTCGAAAAATGGCGCAGGCTATGCGGCTGGACGAAGGACTCATCCGAAGCGAAGCCGTGCGCTATGTGAAAAAGAATCATTCGCCTGTTTATATTTCCGCTGCGGAGCATACGGAAGAGACGGAGACCAGAGAATCAAAAAAACGGATTTTGTTGGAAGAAGGTTTTTTGAGATATTGCCTGGCTTTCCATGTATTCCCGGATTCCTGGGAAGAAATGAAAAATTTCTCATACGTGTCTCCTTTTTGCCGGCGGCTGGAAGAAGCGATGCTTGCTGTGCGGGAAGAGGGCCGTGAACTGAGTGCGAAAACGGTGCAGCAGAAACTGGATGAAGAGGATGTCGCGCATCTGGCGGCGCTTCTGATGAAAGAAGAGTATGAGATCGCCGTACCGTGGGAGGAATATGTGCGGCCTCTGAAGCTGGGCCAGCTGCAGAAAGAATACAGAGAGCATACGGAAAGGGCAAACCGGCTTGCGCCGGAAGATCCGGAAGAATCAAAAAAGGAAATGCTCGCCTGTATCCGGCTGAGCCGGGAAATCCGAGCCCTTCAGGGAAAGCATGCCAATTGATCGCTGAAGGATTTGTCTGCATTTGAGTTTTAGGAGATGTCATATGACAATGAGAAAAAACTCTGCGCTGTCGAAGTGGATCGAAGAGCTGAAGAAACACCAGAGCAGGAAAGGCTTTTTGCCAAATCGGGAAGTTGTGCTTTTCGTCAAAAGAAAACATCTGAAGCCGAAACAGCAGGACGCAATCTACGAAGCTTTAAATGAAGAGCATATCCGTGTTCTGTTTGAAGAGAGCGTATTTGCGCAGGAAGCGGAAGAAGATTTCCGTGAGGAAGAGGAAGACGTTTCCGAAGAGGAACTTGATGAAGACATCGAAGAAAATGAAAAGCTGGATGAAGAAGAGGAGACGCTGAGCGATGAAGAGATGAGTCTGCATATGGCTGAAAGCGTCGGAGTCGATGATCCGGTCAGGATGTACCTAAAAGAGATCGGCGCGGTTCCGCTTCTGACCGCAGAAGATGAAATCAGCCTTGCGAAGGATATTGAGGCAGGAAGTCTCAGCACGGCGACGCCGGAAGAAGTGGCCCGTGCGGAACGCGCGAAAAAGGCGCTGTCTGATGCGAATCTTCGCCTCGTCGTATCTATTGCGAAAAAATATCTGGGAAGGGGGCTGCAATTCCTCGATCTGATCCAGGAAGGGAATCTGGGGCTCCTGAAAGCTGTCGACAAGTTTGACTACCGTAAAGGATACAAATTCAGCACCTATGCGACCTGGTGGATTCGACAGGCGATTACACGGGCCATCGCGGATCAGGCGCGCACCATCCGTGTTCCCGTTCACATGGTCGAGACCATCAATAAGCTGAACCGGATCTCTCGGCAGATGCTTCAGGAAAACGGCAGGGAAGCAACAAATGAAGAGCTGGCGCAGCGTATGGGAGTCAATGCGGAGAAAATCCGGGAAGTGAAGAAAATCGCGCAGGATCCCATTTCTCTGGAAACGCCAATCGGTGAAAAGGAAGACTCCCATTTGGGAGATTTTATCGAAGACCAGAAAGCTGTCGCGCCGGATGACGCCGCCGGTTCTATCCTTCTGCGGGAACAAATCGACGACATGCTGAGCGGCCTTTCAGAAAGAGAGAGGAGCGTTCTTGAACTCCGGTTCGGGCTCCGGGATGGAAAGCCCCGCACGCTGGAAGAAGTCGGACGGTATTTTGACGTGACCCGGGAGCGGATTCGCCAGATCGAAGGAAAAGCGCTGACGAAACTCAAAAAAACCGCTAAAAATCTCCTGAATCAGTAAAGGCCCGGTCTGTCGGAATAGGATTCTTGACGAAAACTGGGAGAATTGTTACAATACAGCCATTGACATAAAGCGGGCCTATAGCTCAGCGGTAGAGCCACCGGCTCATAACCGGTTGGTCCCAGGTTCGAACCCTGGTGGGCCCACCAGAAAAGCAGGACAGAGGATAAGAGGCTTCTGTCCTTTTGTGTTACAATAAAATGACTGTTCCTATGATTTTAAGAAAAGGAAATGAAAATGATTACATTGACACCGAGACTCCGGTGCATTGTCGAATTGGTGCCTGCCTGCCGATGTGCTGCCGATATCGGCACAGACCATGCCTATGTGCCGCTGTATCTGCTGGCGCAGAAAAAAATCCGCCGTGCCGTAGCGTCGGATATTCATGAAGGCCCCGCGCGGAGGGCTGAGGAAAATTGCCGGAAAGAAGGCGCGGAAGGTCTTGTGTCTGTGCGCGTGGGAGAGGGGCTGTCTACCCTGCGGCCGGGAGAAGCAGAAGGCGCTGTGATTGCCGGAATGGGAGGCTTGATGATCCGGACAATTATTCAGGAGGGCGCAGCAATTGCGGCTGGTCTCAAATGGTTCGTGCTTCAGCCGCAAAACCATGCCGACGTGCTGAGAAAATGGCTGATTGAAAACGAGTATGCCATCGAAGCGGAAGTTCTTGCAGCGGAAGAGGGGAAGATCTATGAGATTCTGCTGGTGAGGCACGGAAAGATGGATATGCCTTCTGCGGCGGAGCTGACCGCGGGGCTATGGAAATACCGAAAGAACGATCCGCTGTTTCCGGAATTTCTTCAAAGACTGATTCGGAAATGCGGGTATACGCTGAATGGGATCGCAGCAGACACGACCAATGCCGTCAATGCGGAGAAGAGAAAACAGGCGGAAAAGAGAAAAAAAGAATTGGAGGAGATCGTATGGAGATTAAAGCAAGAGACCTGATCCGGCTGATGGAACAATGGGCGTCGCCGATGCTGGCGGAAAAATGGGACAATCCGGGAATGCAGGCAGGAAGTGCGGAACAGCCGGTTCACAAAGTGCTCGTGTCTCTGGATCTGACAAAACAGAACGCGCAGTTTGCTGCAGAAAACCATATCAATATGATTATTTCCCACCATCCGTTTCTTTTCCGCGGGTTGAAAACGGTGGATCTTCAGACCGAAAAAGGGCAGATTCTTCAGACGCTGCTGACACATGGGATCACCGCTTTTGCAGCGCATACGAATCTGGATACGGCAGAGGACGGCGTCAATGACGCGCTCGCGGCTGCTCTGGAAATGAAAAATCTGCGGGGATTTGTGCCAATTAGGAAAAGACGCATGTATAAGCTGGTCACTTATGTGCCGGAATTGCAGGAAGAGCGGATCCTGGCGGCGCTAAAAGATGCCGGAGCAGGACAAATCGGTCATTACAGCGGATGCGCTTTTTCTTCGGCAGGGCTCGGAAGATTCTGTCCTGACGGGGAAGCGCAGCCTTTCTACGGAGAAAGAGGGAAGGAAAATACAGAACGGGAAGTGCGCATAGAGACCTGCGTCTCGGAGGAGCAGATAAAAAACGTGACGGCAGCGCTGGTGAAAGTGCATCCCTATGAAGAGCCGGGATGGGATCTGTATGAACTGGCCAATCAGGGGAAATGGCAGACCATGGGGAGAATCGGAGAATTTCCGCGCGAAATGACAGGAGAGGAGGCACTCCTTTATGTAAAAGAAAGACTGGGGCTTCCTGTTGTTAAATATGCCGGACCGGTCGGTAGGGCTATCCGCCGCGCGGCAGTTCTTGGCGGAGCAGGCGCGGAATTTGCAGCCCGCGCGAAAGCCCTGGGAGCGGATCTGTATATTACCGGCGATGTCAAGTACCATGAAGCGCAGGAAGCGGCTGCTATGGGGCTGCTTGTGATTGACGGAGGGCATTTTTATACGGAGCGGGTCATTATTCCCTCTCTGGCAGAGCGTCTCCGCAAGACTGCGGCAGATAGAGGTTGGGACGTAGAAATTATTGAAGATCCCATGGCCTGCGATATTTTCTCCTATAAATGATCTCGTTCTGACTTCATTTGAATTTAAGAGGAGCCTGTGATATACTGTCAGCCGTGAGCACGAAAGATGATTGCGGGCCTTTTGAGGTCTGAGGAAAGTCCGAGCTTCGCAGGGCGGGATGCCGGATAACGTCCGGCGGGGGCGACCCCAGGGAAAGTGCCATAGAAAAGGAGACCGCCGCATTTGCGGTAAGGGTGGAAAGGTGCGGTAAGAGCGCACCAGCAGTCAGGTAACTGGCTGGCTTGGTAAACCCCATCTGAAGCAAGGCCGAATAGGGAAGGGATGAAGTTGCCCGCTGACCTTCCGGGTTGTTGCCGCTTGAACAGGAGAGTAATTTTCTGTCTAGATAGATAATCATCACCACATTGTGGAACAGAACTCGGCTTATTGACTGCTCATGCAAATAAAAAAGACTGCTGTAAAAGGCAGTCTTTTTTTGCTGTAAGAAAGCCGCGGCCGGCAGATGATGATCTGTCAGACACGGCTTTCAAAAGATTCAGCGGTATTTTAATGCCGGCTTCTGGCGATGGCTTCGTCGAATTCATCCTGGATTTTCTTCGACGGTTCTTTATCCATAAAGGAGAAAATGACAATGGCCAGTGCGGAAAGGAGGAAGCCGGGGACTAATTCATACAGACCGAACCAGGCGAAGTGTTTCCAGATGAGGACGACAAGGCCGCCCGTAATAATTCCGGCATAAGCGCCTTTCAGTGTCATCCGTTTCCAGTAGAGGGAGAGCAGCGTCACCGGGCCGAAACATGCGCCGAAACCGGCCCAGGCATAAGAGACGATCTGGAAAATATAGCTGTTTGGATCCGATGCGAGGTAGAGCGCGCAGAGAGAGATCAGAAGCACTGTGATGCGGCTGACGAAGATCAGTTCTTTTTCGCTGGAGTGTCTGCGGAAAAACGGCTGATACAGGTCGCGGGAGACTGCCGATGCTGTGACAAGCAGCTGCGAGGAAGCGGTGCTCATGATGGCCGCAAGAACAGCGGACCAGATGAGACCGGTGATGAAGGGCGAGGACAGATCAGACGCCATAATGATGAAGACACGTTCTGCATCGGCATTTTCCAGTGGTGTAGACAGATAGGCTTTGCCGACGATGCCGATGGCAATGGCGAAAAGAAGAGAAATGATGACCCAGCTCATGGCGATCCAGGTGGATTTCTTCAGCTCTTTTGCATCGCTGATGGCCATAAAACGGACGAGAATATGGGGCTGCCCAAAGTAGCCGAGGCCCCAGCCGATGGAGGAGACGAACATGATGAGATTCATGAAGCCGCTCGCCGATTCAGGGAAGAGAGTGAAATAATCCGGGCCTTCTCCGGCAAGAATATCAAATGTGGGAACCGGGCCGCCAAGTGCGATCATGGCGGCGACAGGGATATAAATAACGGTGAAAAACATCATCGTTCCCTGAATGAAATCCGTCCAGCACACGGCGCTGAACCCGCCGAGGAAGGTGTAAAATACGACGACAAACGCGCCGATAAAAAGCGCTGTCATGTACGGCAGCCCGAAGATCGTATTAAAGAGCTTGCCGGCCGCGACAAATCCGGACGACGTGTAAATGATGAAGAAAAGGATAATGCAGATCGCGCAGATGAAGCGGAGCCCGTTTTTATGATCTTCAAAGCGGTTGGAAAGATAATCGGGGATGGTGAGACTGTTGTTGGCGACTTCCGTATAATTGCGGAGGCGCTTTGAAATAAAGTACCAATTCAGCCAGGTGCCCGCGATCAGGCCAATGCTGGTCCAGATGGCAGAGAGTCCGTTCAAATAGGCGAATCCAGGAAGCCCCATCAGCATCCAGCCGCTCATGTCAGACGCTTCGGCGCTCATGGAGGTCAGCCACGGGCCGAGCTGGCGGTCGCCCAGAATGTACTGAGACAGATTCTTCTGCCGCCGGGAATAATAGATGCCGATAGCCATCATCAGCAGAAGATACAGGCAAAAGGCCAGGATAATGCCAAATTCCCCATTATAAGTCATACAAAGACCTCCATGATCGGTATACGTAAAAAGCACTGGTATTCTGCCAAGCTCCGGCAGGCAGAATACCAGTGCTTTTTACATAACTGTCCAATTTTATATTTGTTTATTTTATCACAGAAAAGACGATTTGTGGACTGCGGAGACAAAATCCGTGCTTTTCGGGAAGAAGACGGCGGTTAATGGGGCGCATCATAAAACGGGCGGCGCCTAAAAATCCCCGGGTCAGAGGAAAGATTCCGTGATCCGGGGAGGGAATTACAGGACGACCGGGGAGTGGTAGTAGTCTTGTCGGCCGGCCCGTTCTTTTTCTGAGGTAAAACAGAGGGCCTGCATATCGCTGGCGCGCCGCTCGATCAGGAGCATTTCTCTGACCGGCGCGTCGGCGGCTTTCTCCGCTCTGGCAAAGCTGGTGATGATCGGCAGACGGCTGAGGCGGAGGAGCGGGCTGCCGCTTTTTCTCATGGCGAGAAGACGCGCAAAGGGGGCTCTCCGGAAGCGGCTCATGGGCGACGGCGTCAGGCCCTGCGAAAGCAGGAGGGACGCGCCGATGCGGCGGAGGCGGCTGTACAGATAGCGTTTGTTTTTTACGGCGGCGAGCATTTCCGAGTAAGTTCTGCAAGAGATCTCTTTGTGCCATTTATTTTCCAGTCCTTCCGAGAAAAGCCCGGAATGGAGGAGCTGTTCTGGTTCCATGCAGCGAAAAGCCGCCAGACAGATATCATCGTAACGGCGGTAATCGGTATACCGGCTGCATCGGATCAGGGATACCAGGGATTCTTCTTCTTCCGCAGGTATGAAGGAAGGCCGCTGTCCCGTTCGGATTTCTTCCCGGATGGCGCTGGCGGAAATGGGCTGATAGACAGTATCTCGGCGGACCGCGATGATCTCCATGGGAAGCCGGTATTTTAGAATCGTCCGCGTGTACTGGATGCCCAGAAGATTATTGGGGCGGGTCAGGTCGGCGCTGTATTCGGGAAAGCGCATCTCTATCGACCGGTTGACGGCGGAAGAATAGGGAAGCCCCTCTTTTAAAAGCGTGTGGAGATGGCGGGAAAAGGAAGCGGACAGCGACCAGTCGGCGATTTTATAAAAATCGGCAGCAGACAAAGACTCCGCTCCGAACGCCAGGTGCGTACAGCCGAGATCGGACAGCAGGAGCGCGCCGAATTCCGCAAAACGATCAGCGCTTTGTAAGACGCAGACCGCAGGAAGCTCCACGGCCAGATCAATGCCGGAACGGATTGCCCAGACGGCGCGGTCCCATTTTTCAAAGACCGCCGGTTCCCCCCGCTGGACAAACGCGCCGCTCATGGCACAGACGACGGGCGCGTCTGGGAAGTCTGTTTTCAGAGTTTTGATCAGCTTTTCGTGTCCTTGATGAAAAGGATTCCATTCTGCGGTGATGCCGATATACATGCGGGTTTTCCGACCTTTCTGAATGCGTGATTTGCAATCTGCATTATATCATAGGCAGAGAAAAGATTTTCCGGCGATGTGCTATAATTAACATGATTCAATGAAGAGTATGCGCTGCGTACCGGAGATTTCCGGAAGGAGACGAAATGAAATATAAAATTTTTTCAGCATGCGCGGCGGCCGCCGTCATTATGGCAGCCGCGGGATGCGGACAAGCTGGTCTGGATGATGAGTTCGTTTTTGGGAAAAACCGCATCAGTTGCGCCAATGAGACAATCACAATAGAAGTTCCTTTTGAAATGGGAATTCAGGGAAAAATGGCAGATCTGGCTCCAAAAGATCTGCCGAAGGTCAATGCTGAGGGACATAATCCGCACATGCAAATCTTGGTGACCGGGGAGAGAGCCGGCGGAAAGACGGTGGAAGCGCAGGCAGAGGCGGCGAGCGCGATGATGCGCGGCAATCCGACGGTGAGCGGGCTGAAAGAAGAAAGGAATGCTGTGCGCATCGGGAATACGGAAGGGATCCGCATGACATTCGTTTTTACGGCCGCGGAAAAGAACCGTTCCGCCGATCTGACGGTAAAAGAATATATTTTCCCGCAGAATGACACGCTGTGGCGCGTGATCTATCAGTACCGGACAAATGATCCCGTAGGGAAAGCGCTTACGGAGCGGGTAGAAGGAAAGATCGTGCAGGGCGCGACATTTTAGGGAGAATATAGAATGAGAATAGCAGGTTCGCATAGCGTTTTATCTCTTATTTTATTCCTTGCGGCTGGCGCGCTGATCGGCGGCATCCTCGGAGAACTGCTGAGCCAGGTCAGCCTTGCGGGGATCATGCCTTATCTGACGGAGCCTTTTGAGCTGTTCAGTTTCGATGATTTGTATTTGAATCTCGCCATTATGGAAATTCACTTCGGAATGACATTTGCGCCGAATCTGATCAGTATTCTGGGGATCCTTGTGGCAGCGTGGCTGTATCATCATTTCTGACGGCAGAGAGACAGTTTCTTGTTCAGAAGGAGCTGTTTTATTTTGCTGCTTCCCAATGGAAAGAAGGGATTCTATGATCATTCTCGCTTCACAGTCGCCGCGGCGGCAGGAAATTTTGGAAGAACTGGGCATTTCCTTTCAGATCGTGCCGAGCCGGTATGAAGAAGATAATGCCAGAGATATGGCTCCGGAAGAGTTGGTGCGCGTTCAGGCGGAAGGAAAGGCGTTGGAAGTCTTTCAACGGACCGGTAGCGGCGCGGCGGTCCTTGGCGCGGATACAATCGTCGTGCTCGACGGGAATGTGCTGGGAAAGCCAAAAGACGCTTCCGATGCGGAGCGGATGCTGAAAGCTCTCTCCGGACGCACGCACCAGGTCATGACGGGGGTGGCTGTAGTTGGCCGAGAACGCATGCGGAGCGACGTATGTATGACAGAGGTGCAGTTTCGACGCCTTTCTGAAGAGGAGATCCGTTCCTATATAGCGACGGGAGAACCGATGGATAAAGCCGGCGCGTATGCCATACAGGGGATTGGCAGCGCTTTTGTGAAGGCGGTGAACGGTTCCCGGTCAAACGTGATTGGCCTGCCGAAGAAACTAACGAGACGGCTTTTGGACGAGATAGAGGAAATCAGGTGAGTGCATATGGCCATGGTGCGGGAAATGGCGGAAGAAGACCGGCCCAGGGAACGATTTGCCGCTTCGCCGAAACAGGCGGGGATGACCGATCTGATTGCGATTCTGTTGCGGACGGGATGTAAAGGATGCTCTGTCATAGAACTGGCAGGGAAAGTAATGAAGCGGTTCGGTGAAGGCGGTGTCCGCTGGTATGAGGACTTGGACTGGCATGATTTACAGGATATTCCAGGAATCGGGAAAGATAAGGCGATCACAATCTGCGCGGCTATCGAGCTGGGCCGCCGGCTGACCGTGTATTATGACAAGAAAGACCTCGTCAGCATGAATGAGCCGGGGAAAGTGGCGAAATTTTTTATGGAACGGCTCCGTCATGAGACGCAGGAGCATTTTTTCGTCTGCTATGTGAATGTGAAAAACAGACTGCTCGGCGAGAAAGAAATTTCCATCGGCAGTCTCAATGCCGCGCCTGTGGATATGAAGGAGGCGCTGAAATGGGGCATACGCTATAAGGCCTACGGCTTGATTCTTGTGCACAACCATCCGTCAGGCGATCCGTCTCCATCCCGGGAAGACATCTCGCTGACAGGAAAATTTGCAAGGGCAGCGCGTCTTCTCGATATGGAAGTACTGGATCATGTCATTATCGGTGACGGTGACTATGTCAGTCTGAGCGAGCGCGGAGCCGTATAGGAAGTTGCTGCATCTGGCATTGTATGGCGGGATGACTTATAATAAACAAAGAGTATTGTCAGAAAGAAGGTATATGTTATGGAAATGGAATCCGGTAAGAGATATTCTGCAGCCTCCAAAGGATATAATGATAAAATTTATGAGATCCGCTTCATTCCGGTCATGGAGCGTCCCGAATATCAGGAAGGCCCGGTGAGAGAGGCGCTTTGCGCTCTTCAGAAACTCATGAAGGAAGAGGATTTTGAAAAATACGTCAATAACAGTCTGATCCGCATTACCTATGACGGCAGCCGTCTGATGCTGATTACGAAATCGGAAATTCACCGTACTCTGCTGACGACCATGTTTTTCGCGCCGATCTGCGAAGCCTTCCATGTAGGCAACTTCCGTGTCATCAGCGAAGTCAACGGATACTAACGGATATTAAATAAAAGACAGCCTCCGGGCTGTTTTTATTTGACATGGAACAGGTTTTATTCTTTTTAGAAATTACGTTATAATAAGCACGAGATTCCAATATTATTTTGAGGAGGATTCAATATGGAAAAAGGGAAATTATATGGCATCGGCGTTGGACCGGGAGATCCGGGGCTGATGACGGTGAAAGCTGTGGAGATACTTCAGCATGCGGACATGATCATCACGCCGAAAACGGAGAAAAAAGAGGGTTCAGTGGCTTTTCATATTGCGGAGAAATATATTCCCGAGGGAATGCAGATCCTGCCTATGGTCTTTCAGATGAATAATAATATGGAAGCCGTGGCGAGACAGTGGGAAGAAAACAGGAGAATCATTACGGAAAAATTAGATGAAGGGAAAGATCTGGTTTTTCTGACGCTGGGCGATCCAATGCTGTACAGCACGTACATGTACATGTTCCGCGCGCTGGAAGGGACTGATTATGAAGTAGAAACGGTTCCGGGCATTCCGGCGTTTCTCGGCATTGCGTCACATATCGGGATGCCTGTGGCCGAATGGGAAGAGACGGTGCTCATCCTTCCGGCGACAGCAGATGCGGAAAAGATCGATAAAGCGCTGGCCGCGGCAGATCATGCAATTATCATGAAAGTCTACAAAAACTGGGCGTACATCCAGGAAGAACTGCGGAAGCATCACCTCATTAAAAATGCGGTCATGGTATCCCGCGCGGGTCTCCCGGATGAGAGTATTCAGCGGGATCTGGACAGCCTGCCTGCCGATTACAAACCCAATTATCTCAGTACGATTCTGACGAAAAGAGACGATCTGTAATGAAGCGCTATCATCGTCCGCGGATTGTGCTGGCCGGCGTCAGCAGCGGCGTGGGCAAGACGACCATTGTGACCGGCCTTACGGCGCTTCTTCATGAAAGAGGGATGTCTGTACAGCCCTTCAAAGTGGGGCCGGATTATATCGATCCGGGATTTCATGCCAGAGCGGCGGAACGGGATTCGTATAATCTGGATACCTGGCTCTCTCCGGAAGAACGGCTTGCGGAGACATTTTCTGTGCTTGCCGACGGCGCGGACATTTCCCTTATTGAAGGCGTAATGGGGCTCTATGACGGCGGCGGGAAAGGTGTGAGCAGCACGGCGCAGATCGCTCGTCTGCTCCATGCGCCGGTGGTGCTCATCGTCAATTGTCAGTCTATCGGAGCGAGCGCGGCGGCCATTGCGCTGGGCTATAAAATGTATGATCCGGAAGTGAATTTTGCCGGGGTCATTCTGAATAAGCTCGGCTCAGACAAACATGAGGCAATGATTCGGGAAGCTATGGCCGATGCGGGGATTCCTGTTTTCGGCGCGCTTCATCGGGATATGGATTTGCGGACGCCGGAGCGGCACCTGGGACTCACTCCGGTGACAGAAATTGAGACATCGAAGCTCATCAGCCATATGCGGGATGATGCCGGGCAGTGGATCGATGCGGATGCGCTTCTTGCGGCAGCCCGCAGCGCGCCTGATCTTCTCTGTGAAGAGGAGCGGGGAGACAAATACAGGGCTTCTGTCCGCATTGGCGTCGCCAGGGACGAAGCGTTTACTTTTTATTACCCCACGAGTCTTGCGGCGCTTACGGAGCGCGGCGCGGAGCTGGTGCCGTTCAGTCCCATGCGGGATGCGGAAATCCCTGATGTGGACGGACTCATTTTTGGCGGCGGGTTTCCGGAAATGTTTCTTTCAGAGCTTTCCGAAAATAAATCTATGAAGGCGTCTATTGCGGCGGCGGCTGACGCGGGGATGCCGGTTTATGCGGAATGCGGCGGCCTGATGTATCTCTGCCGGGATATCATCGGCTTTGAAAATGAGCGGTATGCCATGGCAGGACTTGTGCCTGCTGTCTGCCGCATGCAGGGAAAACTTCAGAGGGTGGGCTATGTCACGGCGACGGCGGAACGGCCGAGCATTCTCGCGGAAGCCGGCGTGGAGATCCGCGGCCATGAATTCCACTTTTCTGTGATGGAGCCGCTTGTGGAGGATTTCCCCTGGGCATATACCATGCGGGGAATACGACAGAAGAAGCCTCATCGGGAAGGATACGCCAAAGGCAACGTGATCGCCTCGTATCTTCACATGAATTTTGACGGCAGTCCTCGCGCGGCAGATGCGCTGATCCGAAGCTGCGCAGACTGGCGTGAAAAGAAAGGCGGAAAATAATGGAACAGCGAGGGCTGGTGCTCATCAATACCGGCAACGGCAAAGGCAAGACTACAGCAGCGCTGGGGACGGCGGTCCGCGCCTGGGGAAATGGCCAGCGGGTTCTGATCCTCCAGTTTATCAAAGGTTCCTGGAAATACGGCGAGCTGGAAGCGATCCGGGCGCTGGAGAAGCTGAACGGGAAGATTTCCCTCCGCTCGATGGGGGACGGCTTCGTTTTCCATAATCGGAAAGAAGATCCGGAGGCATACGAAAAGAAGAAACTGCTCGCGGAGGATGCCTGGCAGACGGCGTCCGAGGAAATCCTGAGCGGGGAATGGGATCTGGTCGTGCTGGATGAAATCAATTACGCGATTCATTTCGGAATGCTTTCCGCTGAGAGCGTGACAGAACTCCTGAAAAAGCGTCCGCCCGCAGTCAACCTGATTTTGACAGGACGGTATGCGCCGGAAATACTGATTGACCTGGCAGATACGGTGACAGAAATGCAGCCGATCAAGCATGCCTTTGAAAAAGGTATTCGGGCAAGAAAAGGAATAGAATTTTGACAGAGAAAAGCGGGAGTGTGCGGCTCCCGCTTTTTGGCAGAGGCAGCGCCTGGCGGGGCTTCCTTTACATACGCTGGTCTGCATGATAAAATTATTTAAGTATTGCCGCAAAACAGAGAGATACTTTTCGAAAAGAAAATGAGGGATAAGCAGTGGCTCTTTATGTAAAAAAATTCGGCGGAAGTTCTGTGGCGACTCCGGAGAAAATGAGGAATATCGCGAACCGGGTGCTCAGCGAAAAGAAGCCGGATGATCAGATCGTAATCGTTGTATCAGCCATGGGAGACAGTACGGATGATCTTCTTTCTCTTGCCAGAGAGGTGACAAAGGATCACTATGGCCGGGAGATGGATATGCTGCTCACTACCGGGGAGCAGGTCTCGATTGCGCTGATGGCGCTGACGTTCCAGGCGCTCGGCGTTCCAGCCGTTTCGCTGACCGCCGCACAGGCGGGCATCTTTGCGGAAGGCGCATTCAGCAAGGGGGATATCATTGATATTCAGCCGGACCGGGTCTTCCGGGAACTGAACGAAGGGAAGATCGTGATTGTCGCAGGATTCCAGGGCGTCACACGTGAAGGAGATGTCATTACCTTGGGACGCGGCGGAAGCGATACGACGGCGGTGGCCCTGGCCGGCGCGATGAAAGCCGATATGTGTGAAATCTTCACCGATGTTGACGGCGTATATTCTGCCGATCCCCGGTATGTGCCCGACGCAAAGAAGATTGATGAGATCACAAATGAGGAAATGCTGGAGATGGCGCGGCTCGGTGCCGGCGTCATGCAGCCCAAGAGCGTGGAAATGGGAATCCGCTATCATATTCCCATCCATGTAAGGTCTACCTTTACGAAGACACGGGGAACCATTATTCAGGAGGTATCCACTATGAACCACAGTCAGTTTGCTGTCCGGGGCGTTGCGCAGGATGCGCATGTGGCAAAAATTGCCGTGCTCGGCGTTCCGAATATTCCCGGCGTAGCTTACAGCGTATTCAATGCGCTGGCTCAGAATCACGTCAGCGTGGATATGATTGTTCAGAGCATACGCGATGCGGATACACATAAGACCGATATCATTTTTACTATTGATAATAATGATCTGGATGAAGCAAAGACCGTTCTGGAAGCGCTGGAAAAAGAGGGAAAGATTCCCGGGGCCATTTACAGCGATAATATGGCAAAAGTATCCATCGTCGGCGCCGGTATGCTGGGAGCGCCCGGAATTGCGGCCCGCATGTTCGGCGCACTCGGGAACAGCGGCATCAACATCGATATCATCAGTACATCGGAGATCAGTATTTCCTGCCTTATCCCGCGGGACGATCTGACAAAAGCCGTGCAGGCGATTCATATGGAATTTTTTGGCAGCAAAGAAGCTTAAAAGGTTTCCGTATAAGCACAGGGAGAGTTCCCTGTGCTTTTTCACATGATAAAAGAAAATTCATAAAAGGCATAAAGCACAGGCAGCATGAGTTTTACCCATTTGACTGTCGTTATTTAAAGGAGAGTTTTCAATGAAATGGAATCAAGGAGATAGTATTCACGGATTTAAAGTGCTCCGCATGGCTGAGATTCGGGAAGTTGATTCAGATGCGTACCTGCTGGAGCATGAGAAGTCGGGAGCCCGTCTTTTGTACTTGGACGCAGATGACGACAACAAAGTCTTTTATATCTGCTTCCGCACAACACCGGACAATTCCAAAGGGACGCCCCATATTATGGAGCATTCCACTCTGTGCGGCTCCAGGAAATTTCCGCTTAAGGAACCTTTTGTTGAGCTGGCAAAGGGCTCTCTGAATACATTTTTGAATGCGATTACCTGGCCAGACAAGACGATGTATCCGGTGGCAAGTCGGAATGCCAGAGATTTTCACAATCTGATGGACGTATATCTGGACGCGGTGTTTTATCCGAACTGCCTGAAGGATCCGCAGATCCTCATGCAGGAAGGATGGCATTATGAACTGGAAAACAGAGAAGCGCCGATCGTTTATAAAGGCGTTGTTTATAATGAAATGAAAGGCGCGCTGTCTTCGCCGGAAGCGATCATGGAAGACAGCGCCATGGCAGCGCTGTTCCCGGATACGACATACGGCGTAGAGTCCGGCGGAGATCCGGAAGTGATTCCAACATTGTCTTTCAGAGAGTTTACTGAATTTCACCGGAGATTCTATCATCCGTCAAACAGCTATATTTACCTGTACGGCGACATGGATATCGAGGAAACTCTGCGCTTTATTGACGAGGAATATCTGTCAAAATTCAGACGTCATTCTGTGGATTCCGCCGTCGAGACCCAGTCTCCCTTCAAGAAGCGGAAAGTGATTGAAGAAAGCTATGGCATTTCTGCCGGAGAAGACACGGAGGGGAAAGCCATCCACGGCCTGTACATCGCCTTTAATGACCATATGAGCACAGCAGAGTCACTCGGTCTGAAGATCCTGAATTATACGCTGATCGAAATGGACGGCGCGCCGCTGAAGAAGGCGGTTGTCGGGGCTGGAATCGGCAATGATCTGTCCGGGAACTACGGAGACAGTTATAAACAGCCTGTCTGGGAAATGGAAGTGACCGGTTCAGAGGCGGAGAAACAGCAGGATTTCGCGCAGATCATCGATACGACGCTGCGCTCTCTCGCGCTGAACGGACTGGATAAGGAAATGCTCGCCGCGGCACTGAATCGGACGGAATTCATGCTGCGGGAAAATGATTATCAAGGGCGTCCGAAAGGATTGTATTACGGCGTTCGCGCGATGGACATGTGGCTGTACAACCGGGATCCGATGGATGCGCTGCGCTACATAGAGGATATTGAGACGCTCAGAAAAGGGCTGGATACCCGGTTCTTTGAAAATCTCCTCCTGAAATACGTGCTGAAAAACACCCATCAGGTACTGATTACCATGAAACCGGAGAAAGGGCTGACTGAAAGGAAGAACAGGGAGACAGAGGAAAAGCTGGCCGCTTATAAGAGCAGTCTTTCTGATGAACAGCTGGATGAAATCATAAAAAATACAAAAGCTCTGCTTGCGCGGCAGGGAGCGGAAGAAACGCCGGAAGCGCTGAAAACCATACCGATTCTGTCCAGAAAAGATCTGGGAAGGGAAATCAGAGACGAAGTTTTTGACGAAGAGCGTATCGGCGATGTGACGCATCTGCATTATCAGGCACACACAGCTGGAATTTCTTATGTCAATCTGTTCTTTACTTTATACGGACTGAAAGCAGAAGATGTTCCCTATGCGTACCTGCTGGCCAATCTGCTGTCCGGCATGAGTACCGAGAATCATACGTATCAGGAATTGACCCGACTGGCCAACTATTATACGGGGGGCATCAGTTTTTCCGTAAGCGCCTATGGAAATGCGTCGGATGATTCTCTGTATGTGCCGGTCCTGACGGCGCGGGGCAAATCGCTCACCTCTCAGGCGGGACATCTGATGCAGCTCATGGGGGATATCATCAACCATACGCTGTTTGACGATCTGGGACGCCTGAAAGAAATCTTGCTGGAAGAAAAAGCGGATTGGGATATGTCCGTGTTCGGGAGGGGCCATACACTGGTGATGCACCGTGTCCTGTCCTATTTCTCCGAAACGGAACGATTCCGTGAAGCCGGCGGATTGTCTTATTACTATTTCTTGTCGGATCTTGTCAGAAATTTCGAGACCAACGGTACCGCCATTGCGGCGCGTCTGCGGGAAGTAGCCGGAAAGATTTTTACGAGAAGCAATTTGATCTTGCAGACAGTCGGAGAGGATGAGGAAAAGACCGCGGCGGCGCAGTTCCTGCCGGAAATGATCCGGGACATGCCGAAAGGGGAACCGGCGGATTGCCTGCAATTCCATTTCCCGGCTCCGGAAATCAATGAAGGGATCCTGACTTCCGGCAAAGTGCAGTATGTGGTGAAAGGCGGCAATTTCCGCCGCCGCGGATTTACGTATACAGGCGCGCTTCAGGTCATGGAAACGATCCTGCGCTACGAATATCTGTGGAAAAAAATCCGTGTGCAGGGCGGAGCGTACGGCGCTTTTACTCAGTTTGCCATGAATGGAAACGCGCTGATCTGTTCTTACCGCGATCCGAATCTGCGCGAAACAATAGACGCTTATAAAGAAACGGCGGGCTATTTGAGAAGCTTTTCCGTTTCCGATCGGGAGATGACGAAATATGTGATCGGGACGATGGCGGCGTCGGAGATACAGTATACGCCTTTTATGAAAGGCGAACGGGCGATGATGTTCCGTTTGTGCGGCATTACGAAAGAAGACCGCCTGCGCATACGCCGTGAGATCATTGACTGCACGCAGGAAGATATCCGGGACCTGGCCGATTTGGTGGAGAGCGTCATGGATGAACCATACGTCTGCGTCATGGGCGGAGAAGAAAAGATACGATCAGAAAAAGAGCTGTTCTCCCGGCTCGTATCTCTTCCCAAATGACGGGCATTCGCACGCGGTTTGCGCCAAGCCCTACGGGATATATCCATCTGGGAAATGTGTGGATTGCTTTTCTCAACTGGCTCTGGACGCGTCAGCACGGCGGGACGGTGATCCTCCGTATTGAAGATATCGACAGGCAGCGGTGCAGAGAACCATTTGTGCAGATGCTTATGGAAGATCTGGCATGGCTTGGGATTGACTGGGATGAAGGGCCGGAAGGAATATGGCCTTACGGTTCTGCCGTGCAGAGCCTCCGGGAAGGGGAATATCGAAGCGTATTTGACCGCTGGCATCGGGAAGGCGCAGTATATCCCTGTTACTGTTCCCGCGCACGGCTCCGGCAGATCTCGTCCGCGCCGCACCGGGGGGAAGAGCGTCCTGTGTATGACGGCCATTGCCGGTCGCTGACGGAAGAAGAAATCCGAACGGAGACCAAACCGCCCTCTTGGCGTATCCTCATGACGGACACGGTGATTTCTTTCTGCGATATATTCATGGGCGAGCAGGAAAGGATGCTGCACGCGGGAAGCGATGACTTTGTCCTGTTTCGCGCTGACGGCATGATCGCCTATCAGCTGGCTGCCGCTTATGATGACGGCGCGATGGGAGTAACACATGTATTCCGCGGGAATGATCTTCTGGATTCGACGTTTTATCAGATCTTCCTGCTGAAAAAACTGGGATTTGCTGTTCCGGCGTATGGCCATCTTCCTCTTTTGGTAGATTCCAGCGGCGTGCGCCTCTCCAAAAGGCAGCACGGGATCACGGTAAAAGAACTGCGGGAAGCAGGGGTAACAGCAGAGGAAGTCATAGGGAAACTACTGTACTGGGCCGGTGCTGTTCCCAAGGGAACAGCGGTTTCCGCAGAAAAAGCAGTGAAGAACATCGGATTTTCGGAATGTTCTGCTCTGCGGCAGCCGCAGATACAGATCGATACGGATTTCTGAATAAAAAAGCATGGTATTGCTGATTGAGCAGTACCATGCTTTTTTATTATTTGCGTTCCGGAAGCGGATCTCTGGGAACGACGACGATCGTTTTCTGATGCGTGTAATTGACCATCCCCGGCGGCGCATTCTTGATTTTTTTTACATTTCGGATCTGCGTGTAATCGACGCTGACTTTTCCAGAATTTTTCCCTTTGCTGTACCAGGCGGCTGCGGCGGCTGCCGCTTCCAGTACCTGTTCCGGGACAGGTGCCCCGTCAGATTCGATGATGACATGAGAGCCGGGTATCTTTTGGGCGTGAAGCCAGAGATCGTTTCTTCCTGCTTTATGGAGTGTCAGCATTTCATTCTGCCGGCTGTTTCGTCCGATCCATATTGTGTGATCCAGCACGGAGAAAGAAAGAAGCTGTTCTTCCTGCTTTTCCGGCTTTTTCACTTTCCGCTCCTGCCGGGCATAGCGGTCAATGCCGGAATCTTTCAGTTCACTGCGGAGCGACTGGAGCTCCTGTCGGGTTCGGATCTCGTCTGCAAAAAAAGAAGCGTTTTGAAGATATTCCTGTTTCAGGCGGCATTCCTCCAGCTTCTGCTGACCGATCTCAAGGCGCGTTTTCATGCGGTTATATTTCTTAAAATACTGCTGGCTGTTTTGGATCAGCGTGAATTCCGGCTGCAGCGGGATCGTCTCCTGATTCCCGTCGTGAAACGGATCATCGACAGTGATTTCTTTCTGACCGGTTCTTTTCATATAAGCGTAAATGGAAAGAAGGTTGCCCCAGAGTTTGTATTTTTCAATGAGGGATGTTTCCTCAAGTTCAGCAAGGATTTTTCTCTCCTTCCGTTCCTCCTTTTTCAGCAGCCCCTGTACTTGCTTTTTCAGCTCCTGAATGGACGCGGCGATCAGATTCCCATCCTGATGCATGGAATCTCTGATCCACTGGGAAACGGAGGGAAGCAGGCGGCTCTCTCCGCTTTCCGGCGGAAATAGAGACGCCGTTTCTTTTCCCGGCGTGCCGTGTACGTAAAGACCGGACGACTCCTGTACTTGACGGCCGATAGAGTACAGCGCTCGTGCCGCCTGCCGGAGCGTTTCCTCCGAAAGATCGCGTGCCGAGGCGTCCGGAAGAATTCCCGCTGTATTCGAAATCTGCCGGATGAGCAGGGTGCTCAATCCGTTGAACTGTGAGAAAAGAAGATCGCGGAAAGTAGCGGCATTTCTTTTTTGGTAACGCAGGATATCAAAAATTTCTTCTTCGCTGAAAGAAGTGAAATCGTAACGGCTGCTTCCGTCAGGAAGAACGTATGTCTGCTGATTGGAAAGATCTCGGTGCTGTTTGCGGCTTCGGATCAGCACATCCAGAATTTTTCCGTTTTCCGTCAGAATCAGATTTGGGGCGGAAGGAATCAGCTCGGCGTACAGTTTTTTTGTGATGATCTGCCCGCCGGTTTCAATACGGTCAAAAGAAAAGCAGAGGATGCGGTCCAGTTGGATCTGCTCAATATTTGATAAACGGCTCCCCTCCAGATTTTTGCGGAGAGTCATGCAGAAGGTCTGAGAATCGATATACTGGCTGCGCTTTTTTGCGGAATCCATATACAGGCAGGGTGGGTTCTGCGCGCAGAAAATCAGATGGATAGGGGAAGACATCGGCCGATATAATTCCATATCCAGTACGCGGGTGTCTGTCTGATGAATCTGTTTGACCTGTGACGACAGGAGCGCCGTTTTTAACTCCTTTACGAGTCCGTATAGAATAAGACTGTCGATAAACATGGTAAGCTCCTTAAAAAATAGGCGAAAGGCCTGTTATTTTACTTTTACTATTTCCAATGATACAATAAAAAACACAGGAATTAAAAATTTTTAACGGCAAAAGCGCATTTTGTGCTTTTATTTTTTAGGAGAAAATGATGCACTTTACAAAATGGCATGGCTGCGGAAATGATTTTGTGTTTGTCAACGGCTTTAAAGAAAATGCGGAACAGGCTGCGGTCATGAGTTCTGTCCTGTGTGACAGGCATTACGGCATAGGCGGCGACGGGCTGATTCTCATCCTCCCTTCCGATAAAGCAGAGCTCCGAATGCGTATGTTTAATCCCGATGGCAGCGAGGCGGAAATGTGCGGGAACGGGATTCGCTGTTTTGCGAAATGGGCAGAAGAATTACAGCTGATCAAAAGTTCCCGCTTTTCCGTTGAGACCGGCGCAGGGATACTGTATCCCGAAATCTTGCCGTCGGGTGAAGTCCGTGTGGACATGAATATCCCTCATCTTGCGGCGGAAGAAATTCCAGCGGAAGGTCTCGGCAGCGGTCCGGTCGTCAACCGGCCTCTGCATTGTGAAAAATTGGATAAAACCGTATTTGTGACCTGCGTATCCATGGGAAATCCCCACTGCATCCAGTTCGTGGAAGATATTGCCGCAGTAGATATCCGGCGCGAAGGGCCCGCGCTGGAAGCAGACGCGCATTTCCCGAAAAAAACAAATGTGGAATTTGTACAGAAACTTGACGACCATACGCTGCGCATGCGGGTATGGGAGAGGGGCGCAGCGGTCACGCTGGCCTGCGGGACCGGGGCCTGCGCTGTTCTCGTTGCCGCAGTGCTGAACGGTCTGGTAGAACGAGAAGCGGATATTATTCTTGACGGCGGAAAAGTTCACGTCGAGTGGAATGGACAGCGTACAGATCATGTATTCCTGACGGGCCCGGCAGAAAAAGTTTTTGAAGGGGAATATGAATTCAGGTGAAAGCAATATGACAGCAAGCATGACGGGATACGGGCGCAGTTCCTGCACGGGAGAGGCCGGGACTGTTACTGTAGAGATCAAAACGGTGAACAGCCGTTTCCTGGAATTAAATTTTCGATCCGACGGAATTTCGCCTGCACTGGAAGATGTCGTCCGTTCGGAAATCAAAAAGAAAATATCCCGGGGGAAGGCGTATATTTCAATAAAGTTTGAAGCCGCAGACGCGGGGAAAAATGTGGCGGTTACTCTGGATCAAAGTCTGATCCGCGCGCAGATCGGCGCTTTAAAGGAAGTACAGCGTTTCCCGGAGGTCGCGCCGGGGCGGCTGACGCTGCAAGATTTGATGCCGCTGTCTGATTCGTGGCTCCGTGTTTCTCGCGTTCCCATATCGGATGACATCCTTTTTCCGATGGTCAGGAGCGCTGCGGAAAATGCAGTTGCCGAATTACAGACGATGCGGCTCCGGGAAGGCGCCAATCTTGCTGCCGATCTGCTGACGCGGACGGCTTCACTCAGAGAAAAACTGCTGTTTTTGAAAAACGGGCAGGAACAGATCGCAGCGCAGTATGAAAAGCGTCTGCGCGAACGGATTCAGCAGATGCTGGGAGCTTCCGGGATGCAGGCTGACGAAGGGCGAATTTTGGAAGAAGTGGCTGTGTATGCGGAAAAAACCGATTATACAGAGGAACTCGTGCGCTTTGAGAGCCATCTTGGGCAGTTTGAATCTGCGCTTCAGCGGGAAGGTCCATCCGGCAGACGGCTGGATTTTCTTCTGCAGGAAATCAATCGGGAGATCAATACCATGGCCTCCAAGGCCAATGATCTGACCGTCATCGACTGCACCATCTGGATCAAAACGGAGCTGGAGAAAATTCGGGAACAGGTGCAGAATATTGAATAAACGAAAAAGCGCTTTGCGGATATGCAGAGCGTTTTTTATTTGAAATTTGTTATAATAAAAAAGAAACAGTCGGCTTTTCGGAAAGGCGGCTTGTTGTGTAAATTCATAAAATGGGATATACTTAACAATCAAAACGTTTACTGCTGTAATGATGTATTCCACAGCAATTGAGGAATGGGGAGCAGAATGGCTTTTTCTTTGATCAATATCGGATTTGGAAATATGGCGGCGGCGGCCAGGGTCATGGCTATCATCAGCCCGGAATCTGCGCCGGTCAAGCGTATGATCCAGGAATCAAGAGACCGCGGTGAGTTAATCGATGCCACTTACGGGAGAAAGACGAGATCCGTCCTTGTCATGGACAGCGGACAGATCATTCTTTCCGCTGTGCAGCCGGAAACGATTTCCCACAGGCTGACAGACCGGGATTCTGTTTTGACGGATAAGATAGGCGGCGAATAAGATGACAGCAGAATTAAAGGACGAAGGCATTCTTCTTGTGGTATCCGGGCCTTCCGGCGCGGGCAAGGGCACGATTTGCAGCGCGGTCAGGAAAATTTATCCGGATCTGGAATATTCTATCTCCATGACAACACGGGCGCCGCGAAACGGGGAGCAGGAAGGCGTCAGCTATTTTTTCCGTACAGATGATGAGTTTAAGGCACTTATTGAAGAAGATGCGTTTCTTGAATATGCCAATGTATATAACCATTATTATGGAACTCCCAAAAAATATGTGCTCGATAGGATACGGGAAGGCCGTTCCGTGCTTCTCGAAATCGATATTCAGGGCGCAATGCAGGTAAAGCAGCGGTACCCGAAAGGGGTTTTCGTCTATATTGTCCCGCCGTCGCTGGAAATCCTTTCGCAGCGGATCCACGGAAGAGGGACCGATACGGAAGAAGTTATTCAGCAGAGGCTGGCGCAGATCACAAATGAGCTTTCCATGACGCATCAATATGATTATATCGTTGTCAATGATGTTCTGGAGGATGCTGTTCACAAAACCTGTGCGATCATTGAAGCGGAAAAATGCAAATTGTCCCGGAACGAAGGGCAGATACAGACGATTTTCAAGCAGTATATCAATAAGGAGGTACCTTTAAAATGATGTGTTTCCCGTCCATTGACAGCCTTGTAAAAGATGTAGATACGAAGTATACGCTTGTCACGCTGGCGGCTCTCCGTGCGAGAGAGCTGACCGACGGAATGGAGCCGCTGATTCCGGGAACAGAGGGGAAAAAGCCGGTTACGGTGGCGCTGGAGGAGATTTATGCAAAAAAAATTTCCTATGAACGCAGCGGAAGGAATGCGGCAGGCGATGCAAACATTTGACGGCAAACACATTATCGTCGGCGTGACCGGCGGTATTGCGGCGTATAAAGCGGCTGATCTTGTCAGCAAACTGCGGCAGAACGGCGCAGACGTCCACTGTATCATGACGGAACATGCAACGAAGCTGATTTCCCCGATTACGTTCGGCGAACTTTCCGGCAATGACGTGACGGCAGATATGTTTGCCAATATTTCTCACTGGGATGTGCAGCACATTTCCTTGGCCAGAATGGCGGATGTATTTGTCATCGCGCCGGCAACGGCAAATATGATCGGAAAAATTGCCTGCGGGATTGCTGACGATATGCTGAGCACGACCGTTATGGCAACAAAAGCTCCCGTAATCATTGTTCCGGCGATGAACACGAACATGTATGAAAATCCGATCGTACAGCGGAACATAGAGATGCTGCGCATGGCGGGATATATCGTTATGGAACCGGAATCCGGGCATCTGGCCTGCAATACGTCAGGGAAGGGCCGTTTCCCAAAGACAGAAAGCATTCTGGAAGAAATCCGTAAAACCTTGTATGGTAATCACCTGCTTCGCGGGAAGAAAGTGATTGTAAGCGCAGGCGGTACGAAGGAAAATATCGATCCAGTTCGGTATATCGGCAATCGATCCAGCGGAAAGATGGGATATGCCATTGCCAGAGCCGCCGCCATGGAAGACGCGGAAGTCACTCTGGTCAGCTGCACGGAGGAGCTGCCGGTTCCGGCGGGGGTTTCTGTTCGTTATGTGCACGACGCCAGAGAACTGAAGAAAGAAATGGATACTCTTTTTGAGTCTTGTGATATTGCCGTCATGGCGGCAGCTGTGTCGGACTATCGGCCGCGTACAGAAGCCAAACAGAAGATCAAGAAAGAAAAATATGATTCTCTCCAGATCGAGCTTGAGCTGAATCCAGATATCCTGTACGGCCTCGGTCAGAGGAAACGGGGACAGTTTCTTGTGGGATTCGCGGCGGAGACCAATGACGTTATCGAGCACGGGAAAGAAAAACTGGTGAGAAAAAACCTGGATATGCTTGTCGCCAACGATGTGAGCCAGGAAGGCGCGGGATTTAATGTCGCCACAAATATTGCGTCCATCCTGTACAAAGATCACGTGATGGAGCAGTTTCCGATCATGACGAAAGAAGAGCTCGGTGAGGTCATTATCCGGAAGATCGCGGAAAGGCTTTGAGTGCTGAAAGAACTGTGCTTTTGGGTGCGGTTCTTTTATTTTTGGCGACTTGTATATTAATTTGAAAACAGCTATAATATGCAAGTATTTGAAACTCATCAAGAGTAGCAGAGGGACTGGCCCGATGAGGCTACAGCAACCATTCGAATGAAGCGGTGCTAATTCCAGCAGGAAACTGAGAGATGAGGGAAATTCCCTCCGCAGCGGGGGCTTTTTTTATGGGAAATTTTAAAAATAAAATAATTGAGGAGGATTAATTATGACAAAAAAAGCATTTTTTTCGTCTGAATCCGTAACGGAAGGACATCCTGATAAAATCTGCGACCAGATTTCCGATGCGATTCTGGATGAGATCCTGGCGCAAGATCCCAATGGCCGAGTGGCGTGCGAGACCATCGTTACGACCGGACAGGTGCATGTATTCGGTGAAATCTCGACGAATTGCTATGTGGATATTCCCCGTGTAGTCCGCCAGACGATCAAAGACATCGGATATACCCGCGCTAAATACGGATTTGACGGAGACACCTGCGGAGTGCTGATCTCCATTGACGAACAGTCCCCGGATATCGCCATGGGCGTCGATCATTCTCTGGAAGCAAAGAATAAGGAAGCGGATGCTTACGATATCGGCGCAGGCGATCAGGGCATGATGTTCGGATACGCGACCAACGAGACACCGGAATACCTGCCTTTCCCGATCGCCATGGCGCACCGTCTGTCCCGCCGCCTTGCGGAAGTCCGGAAAAACGGTACGCTTGCTTATCTCCGCCCGGATGGAAAAACGCAGGTCACCGTTGAATATGATGATGGAAAGCCGGTTCGTATTGATACGATTGTTGTATCTTCTCAGCATGATCCGGAAATTACGCATGACCAGATCGAAAAAGATATCATCGAACAGGTTGTAAAAGCAGTTATTCCGGCGGAATATCTGGATGAAAAGACCAAGTATTTCATCAACCCGACAGGCCGGTTTGTTATCGGCGGACCTCTGGGAGATGCAGGCCTGACCGGACGCAAGATTATCGTTGATACATACGGCGGTATGGCCCGTCACGGCGGCGGCGCTTTCTCTGGAAAAGACCCGACCAAAGTGGATCGCTCTGCTGCCTATGCGGCCCGCTATGTCGCCAAAAATATCGTCGCTGCAGGAATCGCGGATAAGTGCGAAATCCAGCTGGCTTATGCGATCGGCGTAGCCAGACCGGTTTCCATTCTGGTGGATACATTCGGAACCGGCAGGATTTCCGATGAAAAGATCGTAGAACTCATCAACAACAATTTTGAACTGAGACCGGCCGGCATTATCGACATGCTGTCGCTTCGCCGTCCGATTTACAAACAGACCGCCGCATATGGCCATTTCGGACGCACGGATGTGGATCTCCCGTGGGAACATACCGATAAAGCAGCTGTGCTGAAAGAACAGGCCGGTTTATAATAAAGCGAAAAAGCGCGCTCTTGGAGCACGCTTTTTTATTGGCCAAAAAGTGGAACCGGCATCGGAATTTTTGCGGATATGCTAAAATATGGACGATGTGGAATGTATTTGCAGGAAAAGGAGGTGCGGTCTGTATGCTGGCAGAGATTTTAGTCAATCGTCCATCTAAACATCTGGACCGCACATTTACTTACCGCATTCCTGAAAAGTTTCACTGGCTTCGTCCCGGATGGCGCTGCGCGGTGCCTTTTGCGGGGAGGACAGAGGAAGGATTCATCCTTTCGATCCGGCAGGAGGATGCGGTGCCGATGCCGTATCCGGTCAAGGATATTGAAATGCCGGTAGATGATTATCCCTGGTTTACCGGTGAAATGATGGAATTGGCCCGATGGATCGCGTCTTACTATATGTGTACGTATCTTGATGCGCTTCGGCTGTTTCTGATCGATAAAAAAGGGATACAGACCTTTTCCTTTTACGAAGTATGCTGGGACAAAATTCCGGAAGACCATGCTGTGCGGGCGCTTTTGGATGATTCGATTTCCGTTCTCACAGAGGAAGAAGCGTCAGCCCTGTGGAATGGGGAAGAATTGCGGCTTTTAACGGAACAGGCTTTCCTGGTGCGCCGGGAAGAGATTCGGCCGGTTTACCGCATGCCTCTGGAAAAATGGATTTTGCCGCTGCCTGTGCGGGAAGATCATCCGGTGAAAGGGAAAAAGCAGAAAGACCTGTATGCTTTTCTCCGCGGGTACGGCGCTGCTCCGGTATCTTTATTGAAAGCCAAAGGCTTTTCTGCTTCCGTCATTCAACATTTTTGTGAAAAAGGATATGGCCGCTCGGTTTTGCGAAGGAAGGCTACTTTTTCTCTGATCGAAAAGCCGCTGCCGAAACAGCCGCTGGTACTGACAGAAGAACAGGCAGCGGCGCTGCGCGCGCTGACGAAAGCAATAGATGATAACGCATACAGCGGATATCTTGTGATGGGCGTGACGGGAAGCGGAAAAACGGAAGTGTATCTGCGTGCGGCAGAGCGTGCGCTCGAGCAGAAGGGGACCGTACTGATCCTCGTCTCGGAGATTGCTCTGACCATACAGATGGTCGATTATTTTTCCGCAAAGTTCGGGGACGACGTCGTATTCATGCACAGCCGGCTCAGCAGAGGAGAAAGGTACAATAACCGGATGCGCGTGCAGAACGGCGAAAGCCATGTGGTCATCGGTTCCCGATCAGCGTTGTTCCTGCCGTACCAAAATCTCCGGCTGATCATTGTCGATGAAGAATATGACGCGTCATATAAACAGGATGAGACACCCTATTATAACGGCCGTGACGCGGCAAAAAAACTGGCTGTCATTCATCACTGTCCGGTCGTACTCGGCGCGGCAACGCCAGCAGTCGCCACATTTTACGCAGCGGAGCAGGGGCAGATTCATCTTCTCGAATTAAAAAATCGAATCCACCGGACGCCTCTCCCGAAGATACATATTACAGATATGCGGCGGGAGCCCGGCGGTTCTGCCTATTCCGCACTGCTGCTCCGGGAAATAAAGGAAACGGCGGAGCGCGGCAAAAAAATTATCCTTTTTCGAAACCGACGGGGATATTCGACATCTGTCATCTGCCGGGACTGCGGCCACGTATTCCGCTGCCCGAATTGTGACGTTTCTCTGGTGTTCCATAAAGAAAGCCGCACAATGAAGTGCCATTACTGCGGGTCCGTTTTTCCAGCGCCGGTGAAATGTCCGCAGTGCGGCGGCTCAGCGTTGGCTTATACCGGTTACGGAACGGAAAAAATAGAGGAACAGCTGTTGGAATTTTTACCGGGGATCACCTGCCGGCGGCTGGATCTTGACAGTACAGCCCGAAAATATTCGGCTCTGCAAATTTTAAGTGATTTTCGGGAGGGGAAATTTTCTGTTCTGCTCGGTACGCAGATGGTAGCAAAAGGTCATGATATCCCTGATGTGTATCTTGTTGGCATCCTGTCAGCAGATCAGATACTGAATATGCCTACTTATCTTGCGGCGGAGCAGGGATATATCCTGGTTACGCAGTGCGCGGGCCGTGCAGGACGCGGTCTGGAACAGGGAGAGGTGATTCTGCAAACCTATGATCCGGATCATTATGTGATCCGCACAGCGGCAGAGCAAAATTACCGGCAGTTCTATGCGAAAGAGATCCGTTTCCGAAAAGCGCTCGGGTATCCGCCATTTACCAAGATGATGAAAATCACCTGTTTCAGCAAACGATATGAGGAAGCTAAAGCGAGGGCAAATGCTGTCTCTGCATGGCTAAAAGCTATTTTGCCGAAAATGAAAGAACCCGTTTCCGCAACGCCTCCATATGATGAATCCATCCGGAGGGTGAGAAATATCTATTATGTTTCCATTATGGTCAAAGGCGGATCGCTGCTGACGCTGAAACATCTGATGAGAGAAGCCGCCGTGTTCCAGCAGAACGGGATCATTATTAATGTTGATCCAATCTTTTGAAGCAGGATGCCGGGAAGACGGCATCGGCATATGTTACAATAAATGGCAGAATCAGTAAAAACGTGAATTTCTGAGGAAAGGAATGAATATATTTTGAGCAAAATCATTGTCGCAGGCGATCCTGTTTTGAAAGAGATCGCGGAACCGGTAACGGCCTTTGATAAAAATCTGAAATTTCTTTTGGAAAACATGAAAAAGACACTTTATGAAGCAAACGGCGTCGGACTGGCGGCTCCCCAGATCGGCGTATCAAAGCGTATATTTGTGGCGGATGACGGAGAATCAGGATATGACGAATACATCAATCCTGTCTGGATGCCGATCGGGGATGCTAAAGATATTGATGTGGAAGGCTGTCTGTCTGTTCCGGAACTCTATGGAGAAGTGGAACGGTACAGTGAGGTCCTGGTAAAATATCAGGATCGCCACGGAAAGAAAAAACAGAAAAAAGCTTCCGCTCTTCTGGCGCGCTGCATTCAGCATGAGACCGATCATTTGAACGGGATCTTGTTTATTGAGAAAGCCCTTTCTCTGCACAAGGGGAGGACGGCCGATGAATAAAGAAGAACTCCGCATTGTTTTTATGGGAACGCCGTCTTTTGCGGCAAAAACACTGGAAGCGCTCTGCGATAACGGCTGTACGCCTGTTGCCGTATATACCCAGCCGGATAAGGTCAATAAACGGGGCGGAAAAATAACGTTTTCTCCGGTCAAATCTTATGCGATGGAAAAAGAGATTTCCGTATATCAGCCGGTCACATTCAGAGATGAAAAGGAGATACAGAGGCTTCGCGATCTGCGGCCGGACATTATTATCGTCATCGCTTATGGGAAGATCCTTCCGCAGGCAGTGCTGGATATCCCCGCGTATGGCGCGGTCAATATTCATGCGTCTCTTCTGCCGAAGTACCGGGGCGCCGCACCGGTGCAGAGAGCGATCATTGATCAGGAAAAAGAGACCGGCGTAACGCTGATGCGGCTGAATGCGGGCATGGATACGGGCGATGTGATCAGCTCGGTAAAAATTGCGCTCGGCGATACAGAGACTGCGGGAGAGCTGTTGGAAAAACTGTCTGAAATCGGAGCGAATGAGCTTCTGAGAATTCTGGATCGTCTTCCTGACGCACTTGCCTCCGCAGTGCCGCAGGATGAAAATGAAGCGACTTATGCGGAAAAATTAACAAAGGAAATGGGCCGCCTGAATTGGAAAACAGATGCCAGATCGCTGCATGCGCTGGCGAGAGGAATGTATCCGAATCCCGGCGCCTATACATTTTTCCGGGGGAAACGGATAAAGATCCATCAGACGGAGCTGCCCGGACGGGATGTGCCTGGCATGGAAGGAATCCCCGGACATATTGTTTCTCTGGAGAAAGAAATCATCTGGGTTCAGACCGGGAAAGGGCTCCTGGGAATCTCTCGGCTCCAGCCGGAAAATCACCGGCAGATGAGTTCAGCCGATTTTATTCATGGGTATCAGGTGAAAATCAATGACGCGTTCGGACAATGAATCATCTGTCATTTCCGCAAGAATGGCCGCATACCGGGGATTGTGGGAAATTTTTGAGAACTCGGCCTATGCCAATCTGGTAATTCAGCAGATTCTGCGCCGCTATTCTTTTCGCGCGGAAGACAGAAGATTTCTGACGGAATTGATTTACGGTGTCTGCCGGAGATATAATTTCCTTCTCTGGATGATCGGTCAGTTCAGCAGCCGGCCTGTGAAGAAGATTGACGCCAAAGTCCGTATCCTGCTGTGTCTTGGATTGTATCAGCTTATTTTTCTGGATTCTGTGCCGGATTCCGCTGCGGTCAATGAGACGGTGAAACTGGGGAAAAAAGTGACCCATGAAGGGAATACGCGTTTTATTAATGCCGTCCTCAGAAGTTATCTGCGGGGAAAAGATAAAATAACAATTCCCTCTGAAGAAGAAAATCCCGTACTGCATGATGCGCTTACCTATAATCAGCCGGAATGGCTGATCCGGCGCTGGAGCCGAGAATGGGGACGGGAAAAGGCGCGGGCGGTACTGGCGGCCATGAATGAGATCGCTCCGCTGGATATCCGGTGCAATACGCTGAAAATCAGCAGAAAAGAACTTCTGGAGCGGCTGGAAGCCGCCGGAGCGCAGCCTGCGGAAATGGCTGCCTGTGAGGAAGGGATCGTCATTCAAAAGGGAGACGCCTTCTTTCAGACGGATCTCCTGCAGAAAGGGCTGGCGTATATCCAGAATCGGGCGTCCATGCTGCCGGCGGCCGTTCTTGCGCCGAAACCGGGAGAGCGGATTCTGGATATGTGTGCGGCGCCGGGAAGCAAAACAACACAGGCTGCGGCAAGGATGCATGATCAGGGACAGATTGATGCATGGGATATTTATCCGCATAAGATCCGGCTGATCCAGGACAATTGCCGGCGGCTCGGCATTGAGTCCATCAAAGCCGTTGTACACGACGCATCAAAATTTGATCAAGCAGCGGAAAATGCGTACGACGGCGTGCTCCTTGACGCTCCCTGTTCCGGGCTCGGCGTGCTGAGGCGGAAGACGGAATTGAGATGGCGGAGGAAAGAAAATGAATTGGATCTATTCCCGGCATTGCAGAAAAAGCTGCTGGCCTGCGCCGCGCGTTATGTCAGGCCGGGCGGCCGGCTGGTTTACAGCACCTGTACGCTGAATGCGGAGGAAAATGAAAAGATGGTGGCCGGTTTTCTGCGGGATCATCCGGAATATGAAACGGCTCCCATCGAACTTCCGGGAATTTCCGCAGCAGAGGGAATGATCACACTCTGGCCGGATATCCATCACAGTGATGGATTTTTTGTGGCAAATCTTGTCAGGAGGACAGCGGAATGAACAATGTATGGGGACATTCACTGGAAGAAACGGAATCTCTTCTGACAGAGGCGGGATTTCCGAAATTCAGAGCCAAGCAGCTTCATGATTATTTGTATAAACGCGGTATCTTGTCATTTGACCAGATGACGCAGTTTCCTCAGACCATGAGGGACTGGCTGAAAGAACATGCGTCTGTCGATATTCCGGAAGTCATCAAGGAAGAAAGTTCTGTCAGACGGGATACGACCAAGCTGCTTCTTAAATTATCCGATGGTTCACTGATTGAAACGGTCTGCATGCATCACGATTATGGAAATTCGATCTGCGTGTCGACGCAGGTCGGGTGCGCGATGGGCTGTATCTTCTGCGCATCGACCAGAAAGGGACTGGAGCGGAACCTGTCTGCCGGAGAGATTCTGGCACAGGTCTATGCATTCAAGCGTCTGTATGAGATGCCTGTTCACTCGATCGTTTTGATGGGAAGCGGAGAACCTCTCCAGAATTATGAAAACGTTCTGAAATTTATCAGACTATGCCATAATCCGGACTGTCTGAATCTGTCTTACCGCAGCATCACGCTTTCCACCTGCGGGATCGTTCCGGAAATTTATCGGCTTTCGGAAGAAGGAATTCCGATTACGCTGGCGATTTCGCTTCATGCGCCCAATGACGGGATCCGGAATAGAATCCTTCCGGCCAGCCGGAAATATCCGATTCAGACATTGATCGATGCGGCAAAACATTATTTTAAAATGACAGGACGCCGGGTGACGTTTGAGTATATCCTGATCCAGGATATCAATGCGTCTGAAGAAAATGCGGAAGAATTGTGCCGGCTCCTCAGCGGACTCCCCTGCCATATCAATTTGATACCGATCAACGGGACGGAACATATCCAATTGTATCCGCCGAGCAGGAAGCAGACGGAACGGTTTGTCGCCGTGCTGGAAAAGCACGGGAAAAATGCTACCGTGCGCCGCCAGATGGGAGATGAAATCCAAGCGGCCTGCGGACAGCTGAAACGCCGGTATCTCACCGGCAATGAATAAGAAGTCTTTGCGCAGCAATGCGTGAAGACTTTTCTTTTGCCGAAATCGGGAACACTTCTCTTTTAATTCCGGGGTGTAGTATAATAAATCTGATTAGTGTCTGGAGATGAAGAACTGATCGTCGTCTGCAGTTGATTTTTTCAGGTCGTATAAGTGGTGCGGAGAATGTTGGAAAGTTACGGAATCACGGAAACCGGACTGGTCCGAAAAGTAAATGAGGACAGCATTTTTTGCGGCAGCCTGCCTTTTTTTATTCTCGCCGATGGGATGGGCGGATACAAAGGCGGCCAGACCGCCAGCATTTCCGCTGTCCGGGCAGCGAAGCAATATCTGGAAAACCTGCCGCCGGAGGATTTTTCTGAGGAAGAATTACGCGGTGCGGCCATGCAGGCCAATCTGGATATTCTGATGCAGAAGGAGAAAAATAAAGAGTTTCAGAATATGGGAACGACGCTGCTGCTTGCGGCCTGTGCCGGAGATACTCTTTATTGGGCTCATGTAGGAGACAGCCGCATATATGCCGCACGCGGCGGAACGCTGACACAGGTTACTACCGATCATTCGGTTGTGATGGATCTTCTGCGGGAAGGGAAAATCACAAAGGAAGAAATGATCGGTCATCCGAGAAAAAATGAGATCACCCGGGCCGTCGGCATACACCGGCGGCTTGAGGTGGACACCGGGCATATTGAGCTGGAAGAAGGAGCGCTGATCTTGATGTGCTCCGACGGACTGAGCATGACTGTCAGTGAATCGTTTATTCAGTCGGCGATCCTTTCGTGCGGGCCGGGCAGAGACGGACTGAAAAATTGTGTGGAGTCTTTAGTAAAAGAAGTGTATGAGGCCGGCGCGCCGGATAATATTTCTGCCATACTGATTCGTTATTCCGCAGAAGAAAAAGAATAATGGAGTTTGCATATGACTGGAAAATTACTTGATAATCGCTATGAAATCATCAAAAAGATAGGCGCAGGCGGCATGGCAGATGTTTATATGGCAAAAGACATCATGCTTGACCGTACCGTGGCGGTAAAGATCCTGCACAGCAATTTTGCGGAAGACAGTGAATTCGTGCTTCGTTTCCGCCATGAAGCGCAGTCCGCGGGAAAACTGAGCCATCCGAATATTGTCGGAATCTATGATGTCGGCTGCGATCAGGGCGTTTATTACATCGTGATGGAATACGTCGAAGGCATTACCCTGAAGGAGTATATCCAGACGCACGCGAATATTCCGATTGATACGGCGGTCAAACTCACTATTGAGATCGGCAGTGCGCTTGAAGAAGCGCATCACGCGGGCATCATCCACTGCGACATCAAGCCGCATAATATCCTGCTCACAAAGTCCGGGAAAGTGAAAGTGACCGATTTCGGTATTGCCCGCGTCATTAATTCGTCAACTATTATGAACCGGGAATCCATTCTGGGGTCCGTTCATTATTTGTCCCCGGAACAGGCGGCAGGAGATCCGGTCACGGAAAAGACAGACATCTATTCGCTTGGGATCGTCCTGTATGAAATGCTGACGCATCATCTTCCCTTTGACGGCGATACGGCAGTGAGCATTGCCCTTAAGCATATTCAGAACGATATTCCCCGTCCGACAAAGTATAATCCCGCTATTTCGCCCATGCTGGAAGAGTGTCTTCTGACTGCCCTTCAGCGGGATCCGGAAAAGCGGTATGAGTCTGTTGCCGATTTTACTTCGGAGCTGAAAATTGCTCAGGGATTTACGACCTCCGTATATAAAACAGCGCGGCCGGACTTCGCCGCGGTGACGAAGCCTGCGGAACACAGGCTGCCGCGGTCGGCTTCGAAACCGCTGAAAGCCAGAGAGCGCTATCTGGCCTATGTTATTTCTCACCTGCCGCAGAAGTATATATGGATCATTATGATCATTCTGTTTGCAGGCGCATTTATCTGGGCCTTCCTGAGCTTCGGCAATTTCTGGAGCGCAAAAAATATCACTGTCCCGGATGTCGTCGGTAAGTCTTCTGAAATTGCGGAAACTGTCCTGAAAGAAGAAAATCTGCGCGTATCCATTGATGAGATTCCCAGTGATACGGTTCCTGCGGGACAGGTAATTTCCCAAACTCCGCAGGCCGGAAGCGGCGTCAAGGAACAGCGTATCATCCATCTGACAGTCAGCAAGGGCGGCGTGGTCATTCTTGTGCCGGACCTGAAAGGAATGACGCTGGAGCAGGCCAAAGACCGGCTCGATAAACTGCAGCTGCAGATCGGCGCAGTAGAGCAGGGGAATGATCCGGTATATGCTTCTGAGACTGTGATTGCACAGTCCCCGGCGGCCGGCGCCAGGGCGGAGAAAAATGCCGCAGTGAATCTGACCATCAATGCAAAACAGGAGAGGATTCCTAACGTCGTCGGCATGACGCTCGGCGAAGCCCAACAGGCGCTGGCAGGCGTGCATATGACGGCGGGAAAGATTACGGGAAATACAGCCGGATTCAAGACGGATGATCCGGATAATATCGTTGTTTCACAGAATCCGGCTGCGGGAAATCCTGCAGGCAGCGGAAAGGTTGATCTGACCGTTGGCAGGGCGAAGACCGCAGATTCTGGTGAAAAGAGAGGCAGCGTCAATATTACGATTCCGAAAGAAGGAAAATCCCGTCACGTGACCATACTCGTGATCGATGACGCAGGGACCCATACCGTTTACAGCAGCCAGGCGGAACCGGGAGCGGTCATCGCAAAAGAGGTATCCGGGAAGGGCGATGTCAGGGTGCAGGTCCTTGTCGATAATTCTGTAATTCAGGACAGAAAATTATAATGCGCGGATTGATTGTAAAAAATCAGAATGGATATTTCTCCATTTTTAATGACGAAAATCAGTTCCAGCTGTGCCGCTCGCGGGGAAAACTCAAGCGCTCGACAGATATCCGCGTGGGAGACGTCGTGGAATATGAAATGCAGCGTGATTCCGAACCGGTCATTGTCCGTGTCCTGCCGCGAAAGACTCTCTTGGAAAGACCTTCCGTAGCAAATGTAGATCAAATGATCATCGTTTCCGCCGTCAGATCGCCGGATTTGAATCTGTATACGCTGGACAAAATGATTCTCCTTGCCGAAGATGCCGGCATTGAAAATATCGTCATATGCATCAATAAAGCAGAGCTTGACCCTGCCGGCGCGGATCGGGCGGTGTCGGTTTATAACAATGCCGGTTATCCGAGCTTGGCGGTTTCCGTTTATGAAAAAACGGGGCTGTCTGCTCTCAGTGCAATGCTTACAGGGCATGTGACGGCTTTTTCCGGGCCGTCCGGGGTGGGGAAAAGCAGTCTGCTGAATCATTTCCTCGGGCGGGAAGTTTTTATCTCAGGTGATATCAGCCGGAAGACTGGGCGTGGGAAGAATACAACACGACATGCGGAATTGATCCCTTTCACGGATCATTCATTCCTGATGGATACGCCAGGATACACATCTCTGGCGCTGGAATCTGTTGTAAATACGAATTTATCGGTGCTTTTCCGTGAATTTTTGCCTTATCTGGATCACTGCCGCTTCAACGATTGCCTTCACCTGAAAGAACCAGACTGCGCTGTGCGGAAGGCGGCTGAAGAGGGCCGTATCGCCTCTTCGCGTTATCAGTCGTATTGCGCGGCGCTGCAGGAAGTCAAGGAAGCTTCTGGAAAACGCCTGAAATAGTTATGGAGGAAGTCATTATGAAAATTGCACCATCTCTTTTATCCGCTGATTTTGCCCGCCTTTCAGAAGAGGTGCAGGATGTGGAGCGCGGCGGCGCGGATATCCTTCATCTTGACATCATGGATGGGAGTTTTGTCCCGAACCTGACCTTTGGCGCGCCGGTGATACAGGCGCTCCGGCCCTGTACAAAACTTCCGTTTGATGTTCATCTGATGACGCTTCATCCGGAAACCTATTTTGACGCGCTGGAAAAGGCGGGGGCGCAGATGATCTCTTTTCATGCGGAAGCCGCTGTTCACCATGACAGGCTTGTTCATGACATTCAGGAAAGAGGGATCAAAGCGGGGATCGTATTAAATCCGGGGTCGCCGCTTGCTCTTGTGGAAGAGATGCTTTCCTTTTTGGATTTCGTTCTTCTGATGTCGGTCAATCCCGGATTCGGAGGACAAAAATTCATTTCTTACACAGTGGAAAAGATCCGGCGGCTGAGACAGATGGCGGAAAAGGCCGGGAATTCGAAGCTTCAGATTGAAGTAGACGGCGGCGTTACCGCGGATAACATCGCGTCGCTGTGCGAAGCCGGGGCGAATATACTGGTTGCGGGATCTTCCGTATTTGGAAAGAAAGACCGTGCCGCTGCCATCAAGGCGCTGAAAGATGCGGCGGAAAAAGATGGTCTGTAAATGAATAGGGCCCACATTTCTTGATGTGGGCTTTCCTTTTCAATGAAAAAGGAGGGATATTTTTGCAGCAAAACAGTATTTGTCATTATCTGAGTCCTGACGGTATCCGGCTGACCACAGCCGACACATCCGGAGCGGCGGCCAATGCGGAGATTATTCATCAGATGCCGGGACTTTCTGCTGTCATCCTTGCGAAAGTGATGACCGGAGCCGCTATTCTGGCTAATGATTTCAAAAATAAAGAAGGCGTCACCTTTAAGTGGGTTACAGGAAGTCCGCTGGGTGTCATCCATGCTGACGCTTATGATGGTCGCTTCGTTCGGGGTTACGAGGATAATCCGGACGCTGGAAAAGAGCTGGAATGTACATTGGCCAATGAGGCGAATCTTGTCAGCAGAAACGGGCAGCTTTTTGTTACCCGGTATTCCCTGCTGAAAATGCCTTACACGAGCGCGGTCAATTTGGCGCACAGCGATGTAGCAGCCTGTCTGACTGAATATTTGAATCTGTCGGAACAGACGCTGTCAGCAGTAAATTTGACGGTGCGGATCGATCCAGACGGGAAAATCATTCACTCTTCAGGATTTCTGGCGCAGCTCATGCCTGGCGGAGATCTTCAGAGATTTGCGGAATACTTCAGACAAACGGATCTCTGTTGGGATACGGCAGCGGCAGAAGAGCAGCCGGATTCCTTGGAATCGCTGCTGAAGAAAGGCCGTTTTGAAATGCTGGACAGCGCTTCTCTGGATTTTTGCTGCACCTGCTCGGAAGAACGGATTCATTCGACGCTTCTGACCTTGCCGGAAACGGAAAAAGAGGATCTTTTAAAAGATCCGTCTATTGAGATCGTCTGTCATTATTGCGGGAAAACTTACCGAATTGAACGGGATGTATTAAAGAAATGGTTTGCAGAAAACAGAGGAGGTCTGTGCTGATGGGGAAACTGGCTTTTATCGGCGGTACCGGCGTATACGATCCGGGAATTTTAAAAGATATTTCATCGCATCAAATAGAAACGCCCTACGGTATCACCTGCTATGAATCCGGATTTTTTGGAGATAAGGAAATTATATTCCTGGCGAGACACGGCGTGCATCATACAATCCCGCCGCACAAGATCAATTACCGGGCCAATATTTACGCGCTGAAAATGCTGGGCGTGACAGCTGTCGTATCGACGACGGCTGTAGGTTCGCTGAATCCTGAATATAAGCCGGGAGATCTTGTACTGGTAGAGCAGTTCATCGATATGACGAAATCAAGGGAAGGAACATTCTTTGACGGGAAACGATACGGTGTCGCACATCTGGATATGTCTGCGCCGTACTGTGAAACGCTTCGCCGGGCGATTCTTGAAATCGGGAAAAAGGAAAATATCCTGATCCATCCGCAGGGCACCTATATCTGTACGGAAGGGCCGCGGTTTGAAACGCCGGCAGAAATCAGAGCTTACCGGATATGGGGCGCTGATGTAGTGGGAATGACCAATGTTCCCGAGTGCCAGCTGGCAAGGGAAGCGGAGATCTGCTATGCTACGATTTCCATGGTTACGAACTTTGCGGCAGGGATTTCACCGACTGCACTGACGCATAAAGAAGTGATCGACTGCATGAATCAGAATATAGAAAGTTTCCGCCGCATCATTACGGTTCTTTCCGCATCGTATGATTCGGATGCGGATTGTGCCTGCCGGCACGCAGCAAAAGATTTTGGAGGATTTCAGCTGTGAAACATCTTCTTCGGGCGCTTTCCTGGGACGGGACAGCGCTGATCCTTCTCGATCAGACAAAACTGCCCTCAGAAATTGTGCATATCCGCTGTGAAAATTACCGGCAGGTCGCGGAAGCCATCAAAATACTGGCAGTACGCGGCGCACCGGCAATAGGAGTGGCAGCGGCTTACGCTGTGGTGCTGGCGTTCCGGGAAGCAAGAAAGACAATTGACGATCCATGCGCTTTAGAAGCTGCTTTTTATGAATCCTGCCGCTGCATTGAACAGGCACGGCCGACGGCGGTCAATCTGTCCTGGGCCGTCAGAGAGATGGAAAAAGTCTGCGCTGATTCGGCAGCGGAGAGGGAAGAAAAATTGCTTTGCCGGGCAAAAGAAATCGAAGCGTCGGATATCGATACATGCCGCCGTATCGGGGAGAACGGTGCGGCTTTATTTATGGGAAAAGACCGGCTTCGAATATTGACACACTGCAATACCGGCGCTCTTGCTACGGCAGGTATCGGCACCGCTTTCGGCGTCATCCTGAAATTATTTCAGAATGATCAGGTGGAGTGCGTTTATGCGGATGAGACCAGACCACTTCTTCAGGGCGCAAGGCTGACGGCTTCTGAGCTGATGGAAGACGGCATTCCCTGCTGCCTCATTTCTGATAATATGGCGGCTGCCGTTATGCGGGACAAGCGGATAGATGCCGTCATTGTCGGCGCAGACCGCATTGCAGCCAATGGCGATACGGCAAATAAGATCGGGACATACAGTCTGGCGGTACTGGCGGCCTATCATCATATTCCGTTCTATATTGCCGCGCCGTTTTCCACATTCGATTTTTCTATTCACACAGGAGAAGAAATCGTCATCGAGGAACGGGCTCCCGATGAGGTGCGGAAGATCAGGGATATATATACTGCGCCGAAAAATGTGCCGGTCTATAATCCGGCATTCGATGTCGTTCCATCTGATCTGATCAGCGGAATCATTACGGAAAAAGGCGTGCTGTGTCCGCCTTATGAACAGAGTATTCAAAAATACGAGAGGAGTCTGTCTCATGAATCAGTCACTGATTAAAGATATTTCCCTGGCGGAAGAGGGAATGCAGAGAATCCGCTGGGTCGAGAAGTTTATGCCGGCGCTGAACACACTGCGGGAAGACTTTATAAAAAATCAGATATTTCGCGGCAAAACGATCGTCATGTCCATCCATCTGGAAGCGAAGACCGCGTATCTTGCGTTGACCCTGAAAGCTGCCGGCGCGGATGTGATCGTGACCGGAAGCAATCCGCTTTCTACGCAGGATCCGATCGCTGCCGGCCTTGTCAGCCAGGGAGTCACCGTGTATGCCTGGCATGGGTGCACAGATGATGAATATACGATGTTCCTGAACAAAGCTTTGGATCACAAACCGCATATTATTATTGACGACGGAGGTGATCTGGTCGGACTGCTCCACACGACGCGCAGAGACGCTCAGGAAAATCTGATCGGCGGCGCGGAGGAGACCACGACGGGGATCCAGCGCCTGAAAAATCTGGAGAAAAACGGCCGCTTGCAGTTTCCCATGATCGCCGTCAACGACTCGTACTGCAAATATTTATTTGACAATCGTTATGGAACCGGGCAGTCCGCCTGGGACGGCATCATTCGGAGCACAAACCTGACGGTGACAGGAAAGACTGTCGTGATCGCAGGATATGGCTGGTGCGGGAAAGGCTGCGCCATGCGGGCAAAAGGGCTGGGCGCCCATGTCATTATTACGGAAGTAGATCCCATCAAAGCGGTAGAAGCGATTTTTGACGGATTTAATGTCATGCCGATGGATCAGGCTGCGTCGCTGGGGGATATTTTCCTTACCGTAACCGGGGACATCAATGTCATTGTGGAAAAGCATTTTCTGAAGATGAAAAACGGTGCAATTTGTGCGAACGCCGGTCATTTCGACGTGGAGGTCAGCAAAAAAGACTTGGACCGCATCTGTGTGTCTCATGCGGAAGCCAGAAAAAACATTGAAGGCTATCTCCTGCCGAACGGAAATACAGTCTATCTCATGGCGGAAGGACGCCTCGTCAATCTGGCGGCAGGGGATGGACACCCGGCGGAAATTATGGATCTGTCTTTCGCTATGCAGGCCCTTGCCGCCTCCTATCTGTGTGAAAATGAGGGAAAACTGGAACCGCATCTGTATCTCCTGCCGAGAGAGCTCGATCAGAAGATCGCAGAGATCAAACTGCATTCCATGGGATATGCGATCGACGTGCTGACAGAAGAACAGAAAAATTATCTGAGCCAGGAATAAAGGAGAAACGTATGACGATGCTGATAAAAAATGTGGGACTGTACCGCGGCGGAAAAGTAGAAGAAGGGAAAAATATCCTGATCGAAGGGACGCGGATCCGCTCTTTTCCGGAAGATGTGGAAGGGATTTCGTCGGATGAAGTCATTGACGGGAAAGGCATGCTGGCTTTGCCCGGCCTGATCAATACCCACACGCATGTGGCAATGACGCTTTTCCGCAGTTATGCGGACGATCTGGCGTTGATGGACTGGCTGCAGAATATGATCTGGCCGGCGGAAGCGCATCTGGATGATGATATTGTTTACTGGGGGAGCATGCTGGCCTTTGCGGAAATGATCCGCGGAGGGACGACCGCTTTCTGCGACATGTATATGTTTATGGAGTCCTGTGCCAAAGCGGCGGAAAAAGCGGGAATCCGCGGCAATATCGCACGGGGGCTGGCCGGTGTTACTCCTAACGGGGAAAAGGCGCTGGAAGAGAATATCCGCCTGTATCAAGACTGGAATAATGCCTGCGACGGACGCATCCGCGTCATGCTCGGTCCGCATGCGCCCTATACCTGTCCTCCGGAATATCTGAAAAAGGTGCGGGATGCGTCAGAAAAATACGGCATTCCCATTCATATCCACCTTGCGGAAACAAAAGGGGAAGTAGAAACATGCATTGAAAAATTCGGCATTACACCCATTGCGCTGATGAATCAGATCGGACTTTTTGACAGGCCCACTTTGGCGGCTCACTGTGTCCACGTGAATGAGGAAGATATTCAGATCATGGCGGAAAAGCATGTCTGCGTGGCGCATAATCCCGGAAGCAATCTGAAACTGGCGTCCGGTATCGCTCCGGTTCCTAAAATGAGAAGCGCCGGAATCACAGTAGGACTTGGCACGGACGGCGCGTCCAGTAATAATAAACTGGATATGTTTGCGGAAATGCGTCTGGCGGCTCTGATCCACAAAGCAGCTGCGCTGGATCCTTTCGCCGTCAAAGCGGATGAAGCGATGCAGATGGGGACGGCCGAAGGGGCTAAATGCCTTGGCTATGATGATCTCGGAGCATTGGATGAAGGAAAACTGGCGGATATCATCCTCATTGACCGGTCAGGATACCACTGGAAGCCCCGTTTTAACAGCATTTCCCTTGCCGTCTATGCAGGAAACTCCATGGATGTGGATACGGTGATCGTCAATGGCCAGCTGTTGATGCGCGGAAAGGAACTGCTTACCATCGATAAAGAACAGCTTGATTTTGAGACGGAAAGAGTCACGAAAAAGCTGTATGCTTTCAAAAAAGAAAATTGATTTTATTAAAAAGTCTTATGGCGCGATCTGTTCCATAGGGCTTTTTATTATGAAATCATCATAAGAGCACCGCATTAGTTCCGATAATGTTAAATTATCGGAACTAATTTTTGATTCATTTTATCTGTTTTTACCGTGTTTCTTTTAGTTGAAAAAACTCGTAAAAAGCCAGATTTTATCGTGCTTTTTACGAATACCTCTTCATACTCATCTATAGTTCTTATTTGTGTAAATTTCACCCTGACTGCGGCAAAATCTGCGGCAAACTATTTTCAATAAATGAAGAGAGGGCCGATGCCTTTCGGCTTCTCTTTATTTTAGTAAAGAAAAAAATCCAGATGAATTGACTGGCGCAAACCTTTCCCTTATACTCTGGATAGAAGCAGAAGCAGGATTGCCATCCGATACTCCCTCCCCGCTTGCGGGTGAAAGCCTCTTGGAATCCGCTTCTGCTTTTTTATTGACTTTGTACGCAGTGTTCAGATATACATTTCCATCCCCAGCAACTTCCAGAGCGACCTCATAATTCCCTGTCTTTCCGTAAATCTCGGCCAGTACTACATTTCCGTGGTACTGGCCTTTGTAGTTGCCGCCTTTCCATGCGGACGGCCGCACATCATACAGATCGTTGATATGCGCGCCGATATCGTCCAGCTCTTCGTCTGTCAGATGATGTTCTTTGATGATATGGCGGATCCGTTCTTCCGTGTATACCACGCCGTGAGGGTCCGTCATTTTCTTTGAGTTGACTTTCTCCCTCGCCAGTTCACATCGAATATGGGCCGCCCGTAGGTTGCTTCCTGGTTGAACCGGGCAATGATCGCCACTGCCTTCTGCCATGTCTTTAATGGAGTACTGGATCCCGTGAATCAGCGTCTGTTCTACCTGGTCTTCATTGCGCATGAGATTCGCATTCAGCGTGATTCTATTGAGGTGCGCCCGTCTTCTCCTCTCCGTATATCCGTAATGGGTCTCCTGACCGATATCTCCGGAATGTACTTCGATATATTTCAGCCACGGGTACGCCTCATACAATTCGTCATTGTCATAGATCCGGCCCAGGACGGTTGCGTCCCCTTCCTTCATCGAACGCACAGCAGATACATCAATGCCGTCCAGGTTGTCCGGGATCTCCCAGCGCCATTTTCCGTCTTTCCCTACCATCCAGCCGGTTTTCTTCCAGATCGCGTTCTCATCCTCTCCGGACGCCTGCATGGCTTTCGCTTCTTCCAGCTTCGCAAGGGGCGCTGTCTCAGCATGTTCTCCGGCCATCTGGTAATAGGAGGGATTCTCCTGTTTCAGCTTGACCAGATCATCCTCATCTGCTTTAATAGAATTAAAGAAACCATCACTGGATTCATACGGCAAGAGCGTTTCGAGCTTCTCGTTGTGAATCCAGTTGATGGTTTTTCTTTTGTTGATATACTCTACCGTGTGGTATTTAGTGAATTGGTCGGTTAGCCATTTCCAATCCGGTACATTTGTCTTCTTTTCCGTTTTTCCATATATGCTCCGAATATCGTTTACAGTATAGTTTCCGTTCTCTTTCCCCAGTTCAAAGATAACGATAACTCCCGCGCCAGTTTCATCTTTCAGGTCTACTGCGGCGACTTTTCTTCCGCCATAGCTCCTTGCGATAAACAAAGGATCGGCAAGCGCTCGCGGGATTTGTTTGATCACATTCGCAGATACTCCGTCTTTATGCTTTCCTTCCAGAATCTTTTTCATGTTTTCCGCGGATATCTCGACGGGCAGTATATCTGCTCCCACCAGTTTCATGACGAGCGGTGTCGTCATAACACGTACCGTTTTCTCTTTTAATTTTCCATCGGCAAACTGGTCAACAGCATAGGAAAACTGTTTTTCGTCCTGTTCAAGTCTTTCTTCCGGGCTCATGTACTGTCCGTATCCCCGCACTGTCCCTCCGATCTGTATACGAGCGGCCAGGTCTCTGGCCGTGATCAGGTGATCCGGCGTGGAGTATTTCTGCGCCGCCACGTCCAGCATTCTTGCGCAGACGAGAGTCGAACTCTTTGGTCTTACTTTGGCGTCTTCTGTCAGCAGAATGAACGGAGACTGGTAATTGAGGACCGCCTCTGCTACAATCAGGGTGAATCCAAGTACAGTTATCGGAAGTAACAGGCAGAGATACAGATGAACAGTTCTACTAAAAATTCTCATTTTTTTATCAGGGATGCTTATTTCAAGCAGCAGCAGACGGACTTGTCCAGGAAAAGCCTGTCATCCTTGTCAGATACTAAAGCGGAAAATACGATCGACGCGTATGAATCGGATTGGGATGATTTCTGCGACTGGTGCCGTTTCCATCAGCAGCCGTCGTTTCCCGCTTCTTCGGCGACGATTGTCAATTATATCAATGATCTGGCGGATAATGCGAAAATTTCTACCATACGGAGGCGGATCAGCGCCATTTCGGAAAATTTTAATGCCGCCGGATTGGCTGATCAGAATCCATGCAAGGAATGGATCGTACGGGAAGCGCTCATTGGGCTGAACCGGCGCATCGGCTCGGCGCAGCAGGGGAAAACGCCTATTTACTGGCAGGATTTGGAAAAGATGATCGGCCTGATGGATCTGACTAAATTGGCCGGTGTCCGGGATAAAGCGATCCTTTTGCTCGGATTTATGGGCGCGTTCCGGCGGAGTGAGATCTCCGGGCTGGATGTTCAGGATATTTCCTTTTTTCCGCAGGGCGCCGTTATCACGATCACCCATTCCAAGACGGATCAGCTGTCCGCCGGTCAGCAGGTCGGGATCCCTTATCTTGAAAATAGAGAGATGTGCGCGGTTTCCGCGCTTTCCGATTGGATAAAGAAGGCGGAATTATCGGAGGGTCCTCTTTTCCGGAGCCTCACCAGGGCGGGAAAGCCATCGGGAAACCGGCTCAGCGATAAGAGCATCAATCTGCTGATAAAAAAATATGCGGCTCTGATCGGGCTGAATCCGGCGCTTTACGGCGCGCACAGCCTGCGCCACGGATTTGCGACTTCGGCGGCTCTGAACGGCATTGAGGAGCGCCTCATTATGAAACAGACCAGGCATCGTTCCGTTGAAATGGTCCGCCATTATATTAATGAAGCCGATCTGTTTACGAATAACCCGATTTCCATGATGTTCAAAACGATCGGAAAAGAGCAAAAATAAAAAGGCCCGTCCTTGTACAGGACAGGTCTTTATTTTTTAGCCGGGCACCTTCAGTACCTGCCCCGGCTGAATGGAGGCCGGATCAGAAATGTGATTGATTTCCCGGATGGTATAAATCGTTTTTCGGACGTCCGTTTCGTTATCCGTATGCGCGGCGGCAATATCCCACAGCGTTTCATGCTCGCTGACGGTGACTTCTATCACTTTTTCCGGTGGTTCCGGAATAGCGGCCTGTACCGCAGCGGCGCAGAGAAATCCCGCAGCGATAAACGGCACCAGAAATTTTTTCATACCCACTGTCATCCCTCTGCTTTCTGATCAAATCTCAATACAGAACTCTTGTTCGATATATGAATATTATCACAGAACAAAATTTCGGTCAAGCAGATTTTCTGTGAACGCGTGTTTGTCTTTTCGTCGGAAATCTTTTATAATGAATGCAAAATATTTCTGATTTACAAGAGAGGATGAGCCATTTTGCCGAAAAAATTGGGCTTTGACCGTACGCTGACGAGTCGGGAAAAAAGTATTCTTGAGTATATCCGTCAGAAAATCAATGAATCCGGCTATCCCCCCACTGTCAGAGAAATCTGTACCGCCGTGGGCCTGCGTTCGACATCTACGGTGCATGGCTATTTGGCCCGTCTGGAAAAACTGGGTGTTATCAAGCGGGATCCCTCCAGTTCCAGAGCCATCGAACTGACGGAAGATGTGGCATGGCGGCAGAAAAAACTGATGCCCACGCCGCTGGTCGGCGCTGTCCGCGCCGGTGATCCCATTGTCGCTGATGAAAGAGTGGAAACGGTCTTCCCTCTTCCGGCGGAGTTGATCGGCCATCAGAATTGCTTCATGCTGACGGTTCGCGGCGACAGCATGATCAATGCAGGCATTCAGGAAGGCGATCTGCTGGTCGTTGCTCAGCAGGATACTGCCAGAAATGGAGATATCGTCGTCGCTCTGGTCGGTCATGACGACGCGACGGTCAAGCGGTTTTTCCGGGAAGCGGACCACATCCGTTTACAGCCGGAAAATGATGAGTATGAGCCGATCCTTTCCAAAGAAGTGACAATCCTCGGACGGGTAGTCGGGTTATACCGCCACTATTGATTGGCAGCTGACCATGAAAAAACGCATAAAAAAAGAGAGTGCCATTGACAGGCATTCTCTTTTTTATGCTTATTTATTGCTTCAGACGGTACCGGCCGTTTTCATCTGTTTCTATCCGGCCTTCCTTGAGAAGATGTCCGGCCGCTCTTTTGAAGGCCGCTTTGCTGATCCCAAAAGCGAGCTTGATATCTTCGGCGTCGCTTTTGTCAGAATACGGCATTTGTCCGTGATGCCGTTCCAGATAATGCAGAAGCAGCGTACTGTCTTCGTCCATTGCTTTTTCTTTTTGCGGGCGGAGAGAAATATTCAGATGTCCGTCTTCACGGATGAAAGTGACCCGCCCTGTGACTTCCTGCCCCATCCGAAGATCTGCCGGCATGTCTTTTCGGTACAGAAAAGCGATCCATTTTTCTCTCGTAATGATGAATGCGCCTTGATCGGTCATATTATAGACGGTTCCCGTGATTTTCCCGCCGACTTTGATCCCATGGCAGGGTTTTGCGAGACGGCGCATTTCTTCATCTACTTTCATGGAGACGGCCAGGCGTCCGGTCTTATCCACATAGAGCCGGACCCAGATCTTTTGCCCGGCCCGGAGCGTTCCGACGGTCTCCGTGTGGGGGAGAAATATCCCCCGCTCCGTCCCTGCTTCCACAAACGCGCCGAATCTCGTCGTCAGAAGGACTTCCGCATAGCCGATCCCATTGATGGGGATCTGAGGAAGGCGCATGCTGGCTGTCAGGCGGTGATGGGGATCGTGATACAAAAAGACCCGAACTTTATCGCCCTGCCGGACTTCATTCGTCTGCTGCTCTTTATGCAGAAGGATATCATCCGCGGAGTTTCCCGTCCCCGCATCAAGAAAAGCGCCAAACGGAGCCAAACGGGCGACTGTCATTTCTGCGATGGAATTTTCCTTCCACGGCAATGGTCTGACTGCATTCATATCATTCACGAGCTTCCGGTGATTCCTGTGGGACGGCATCGTGATATTCTTTTGCCGGCGCTTCGCCCCAGAGATGGTCTAATTCATAATGACGGCGTTCTTCATCTGTAAAAATATGAACGATAATATCGCCAAAATCCAGAAGGATCCAGTCTCCTTCCCGATATCCTTCTTTCCGCAGAGGCCGTTCGCCGATCTGTTCCATTTTTTCTTCCACCTCTTCAGCGGCCGCCTGCGCCTGCCGCTGGTTTCGTACGGTAGAAAGAATGAAATAATCCGCGATAGACGTCAATTCCGCCACGCTCAGCACGCGGATTTTGACGCCTTTTTTGTCTGCAATGGCCTTACAGATCAGATCAAGTTTTTCCTGAATATCCATGTGTTTACTCCTTACTGGTCAATCGTCAGACCAACGACTTTCTGAATCTCTACGGGATTGATATCCCAGACGGCAGCGCCGCCGTCCTGCCGGATCTCGCCGGGCAGGATGACAAAGTGAATGTTTTCAGAAGGAAAGCTCAATATATCATAAATGGCGGAGGCCGCTTCTTCTTTTGTCAGATTGGTCGCCGCCGCGTTCCAATAATACCGAACCAGGCCCCACATGTAGACGCGAAGATGATTCTGTGCTTGCGCAAGCAGCGCCTTGAAGAACCGTTCTTCCCGCTGAATCCTTCCGATCTCCCCTTCTTCCGGATCGATATAGCGGAGATAGCCATACGAATCGGATCCTGACAGTTCCTGCACTCCGCGGCGCAGGGAGATATCTTCTGCCCCGGAAGCATCTGTATGCGTCATATCTTCCTCTACATACATTTCTGTATTTCCGAGCCGTCCGATCAGTGAAGAAAACTGCATCCCGTCAAAAACAGCGTATCTGTCAATCCGGATATGGAGAAGATTTTCTACCGCGCTGATGGTCCCTTCGGTGCCTCCCGACGCATAAGCGTCCCGGAGAAGGAGATTTTTCTCATTCTGTCCATCGATCTGCGTATTTCCCGGAAGAGAAATGACATACATTTCCTGTCTTTCTTCATTTATAGAAGTGAGAATCAGACTGTCCGCTTTCTGCGGCGCCCCTTCGCTGAGACCTATAAAAAGACAATAGCGCACCGAGCCTGCTTTCTCAGTCCCTGCCGCACCGGAGGCAGACAGCCAGGACAGCATCGCCATGACGGCGTACCCGATTCCGATCACAGCAAGGACAAGCAAAAGGAGACAAATAAAAATCTTCTTGTAACGAATTTTTGTTTTTTTCATTTCTTTGCCGTCATTTTCATCTGTGTAACCAGCGCGTTGCGGCCCATGAAGGTCAGGTCATAGATATATGCCTTCTGATCGATCAGATGACGGATCGTCGAATCATACGCTTCAATCAGTGCGGCCGTCAGATCAGTAAATGCCAGTTCCCTGATCAGCTCGACTCCCGGAAAATCTCTTGACGGCTCAATATAATCTGCCAGGAAAATAATTTTCTCCATGAGAGACATGTCCGGCCGGCCCGTCGTATGATAAAAGACTGCGCTTTGAATTTCCGCATCTGAAATACCGTAATATTTTTCCGCGTAAATGCTTCCCGCCGGTCCGTGCAGCAGGGAACGGCTACGCATCACCGCGTCATCTATGGGTATCTGTTTTTCGCTTATCAGCGCCTGCATCTCAGCCAGCGGCAGCTCTTTTGCGCAGTCGTGGATCCATCCGGCCAGTTCCGCTCTGTCCGGATCGACGCCATATACTTCAGCAAGTTTTTTTGCCGAAGCGGCTACCCCTTCCGTATGAAGAAAACGTCGGGCCGACAGGCGCTGACGCAGATCTGCTTTTATCTGTTCAATATTCATTACCAGGACCCCTTGTATAATTGATTCTCATGAATAAAGGAAATCACTGCGTCCGGAATTAAGTACCGGACGGAACGGTCGGCACGGATCAGGCCGCGGAGGATCGTGGAAGAAATCTCCAGCTCAGGCGTGCGGAGAAAATGGATTTTTTCAAGCCCCATCGGTCCAAAATACCGGATTGTCTGTTTCAGGCGGTCTTCGTCTCCCGGCCGGCTGGCACAGATAAACTGGCAGGACTCCAACAGTTCCCGGTTGTATTTCCAGGAAGGCAGCCCCGCTACGGCATCCGTACCGGCAATGAAATAAAATTCTGTGCCGTCAGGAAATCTCCGCTGCAGCAGCCGGATCGTATCGACCGTGTAGGACGGGCCGTCACGCTCTATCTCAATCGGGGAAATTTCAAAATGAGGATTGTCTTTCACCGCAATTTCCACCATATGGTACCGCAGATATTTATCGATATGATGCATGGGCTTATTCGGCGTATCTGCCGTCGGAATAAAGAGGACCTTTTCCAGCGCAAATTCCTGCCATGCCGCTTCCGCAATGACCAGATGCCCGATATGTATGGGATTGAAAGACCCACCGAAAACGCCTATACGCCGAGCCATAGAAGCATCATCTCCAGAACTGCAATTCCCAAGGCCATACAGAGGCACCATTCAAGAAAATGAAAGACTTCAAAGCGGCCTTTCCGGGTCTTCCTATGATAATAAATCCACCATTTCCATTTTTCCGCAAAAGACGGCGTTCTGTCGGAAAGATCTTTCATCCGCGAATCTGTCCGTTTCCGAAAATCTTATACTTATAGGTCACAAGAGGCGCCAGACCGACCGGACCGCGCACGTGGAGCTTCTGTGTGCTGATCCCGATCTCCGCCCCAAATCCGAATTCAAATCCGTCCGTAAAGCGGGTCGAAGCGTTCGCATATACACAGGCGGCATCCACCGCATTCATAAAGGTGCGGATCGATTCTTTGTTTTCGGAAATGATGCACTCCGAATGACCCGTGCTGAATCTGCGGATATGGTCGATGGCCTCTTCCAGAGAATCTACAATTTTTACAGACAGGATCAGCGCGCTGTATTCTGTGCTCCAGTCCGCTTCCTCAGCAGGAACAGCCGACGGCCAAATTGTCCTGACACGGTCGTCGCCCCGAAGTTCCACCTGCTTTTCAGCAAGAACAGGAAATAATCGGGGAATAAATTTCTCAGCCACCGCACGGTGAATCAGCAGCGTCTCCATGGCATTGCAAACAGAAGGACGCTGCACTTTGGCATTGACAATAATGGGAACCGCTTTTTCCAGATCTGCGTCAGCGTCTACATAGGTATGGCAAACGCCGCTGCCCGTCTCGATAACGGGTACGGTGCTCGTATCCACCACGAAACGGATCAGTCCCGCCCCGCCGCGGGGAATCACGAGATCCACATACTCACGAAGCGTGAGGAGGCGGTTAACGATCTGCCTGTCCGGATCAAGGATGCTGATGACCGCGTCTTCCGGAAGCCCGCAGTCTTTCAGCACGCGGCGGATGAGGTCCGTCAGCGCCGCGTTGGTGAAATGCGCTTCTTTTCCGCCGCGCAGAATGCAGGCATTTCCGCTCTTCAAACAAAGCGCGGCGGCATCTACCGTTACATTCGGCCTGGATTCATAAATCATGGCGATCACGCCGAAGGGAACGGTCGTCTGTATAATCTCAAGGCCGTTTTCAAGGACCCGGCGGGACAAAGTTTCCCCACATGGATCCGGCAGATCCATCAGCTGCGCTACACCTTCCGCCATGTCCCGGATCCTTTTCGGCGTCAGCGTCAGACGTTCGGTCATGGCGCTGCTCAGGTGACTAGCTTTGGCCAATTCGATATCTCTGGCGTTTGCTTCAAGCAGAGCATCCTCATTTGCCAGAAGCGCCTGCTGAAATGCGTGAAGCAGTGAATTTTTCCGATCGCTGTTCAGCACCGTCAGCCGGGCCGCTGCCTTTTTGGCCCGCCGGCCGATGCCGATCAGATCAAACTCATTCATGGTCAGTCTCTCCTCTCACCGGAGAACAAACAGATTATCTCTGTGAATCACCGTATCATAAGGCGCGTCATAACCGAGCGCGGCATTCATTTCCGACGTATGGACACCGCGGATCTTCTCCACATCGGCTCTGCTGAAATGAGTAATCCCTCTTGCAAGTTCTTCATTGCCGCAGTAGACGGAAATAATATCGCCTTCCTGGAATTCACCATCCGTACCGATCACCCCGACAGGAAGGATGCTGGATCCCTTATTGAGAATCGCATTCCGGCAGCCTTCGTCTACAGAGATCCGGCCTTCGATATCCGCGCCGATAATCATTTTTCGCTTTTTCATCTGCGGGTGGACGTCTTCTCCGCGGAAAAATGTTCCTGTATCTTCCCCATCCATGATTTTATACAGGACACCGGGAACGGAACTTTCCGCAATGATCATGTCAATCCCGGAATGTACGCAGATTTCCGCGGCCAACAGCTTTGTATACATCCCTCCGGTTCCCCGCATCGTGCCCGGGCCTTCCGCCATTTTGAACAGGGAACGGCTGAAATCAGGAACCTCCGAAATCAGGCGGGCATCGGCATACTTTGCCGGGTTTTTATCATACAGCCCGCGCACGTCCGAGAGAATGACGAGCAGATCCGCGTCGGCAATGCTGGCTACCGTAGCGGACAGAGTGTCATTATCCCCGATCTTGATCTCATCGGCGGAGACCGCGTCGTTTTCATTAATAATGGGCAGGATGCCGAGCTCGAGCAGCGCCATGATCATACCTCTGGCATACATATACCGTTTGGGGTTCAGTGAATCCCCTTTCGTCAGGAGCACCTGCCCAACGTGATGGCCGTATTCATGGAAAAAACGCTCGTAGATATTCATCAGCACGCCCTGCCCGACCGCGGCGGCGGCCTGTTTGTACGGCAGGAACGACGGCTTTTCCTTGAATCCGATGACAGGAAGGCCGACGCCGATGGCGCCGGACGTAACCAGGATTACCTGGATTCCGCGGTTCATCAGATCGGAAATCTGCTGCGCCAGCCGGTCAATGAAGCGCAGATTTAGCTTCCCGTCGGCATACGTGATGGAGCTTGTCCCGACTTTGATGACGATACGCTTTTTCCCGGAAAGTCTTTCCTTTCGGGAAGCATTGTTACGGCAGTTCATAATGAGACTTCTTTTCTTTTTGCTTAAAAAGCACGCAGTTGCGGCCGATGATCTGGACGATCTCGCACTGCAGGGCTTCAGACAGCACATCCGCGGTATAAAGGATATCTTCTTCGGAATTTTGATTGATCTTGACTTTGATGAGCTCCCTGGCGGTCAGCGCGTCGTCCGCACTGGCTACGACAGACGGAAGCAGTCCATCCTTGCCGATCTGGACGACAGCCGGCAATTTGACGGCAAGGGCTTTCAGGTATTGTTTCTGCTTACTTGTCAGCATGGTAGTTTCACTCTTCCCTTTCTCTTCCCGATTCGGAGAACGTAAATTCCATTCCGTAGAGATCCACTGTGTCGCCCTCCTTGATGCCTGCTTTTTTCAGCAGTTTATCCAGCCCCATGAACCTCCAGGCTCTTTCAAAACGGCGGAGCGAAAGAGTGTCTTCAAAATCGGTCATACCGACCAGTTTTTCCACTCTCTTTCCTTTGACAAAGAATACGCCGTCCTCTTCGGTGATCTCAAATTCATCTTTCGGCACATCGTAGATGATGGCTTTATCCGGCGTAAATTCCGGAAGCGGAGGCAGCTCCTGAAGAATCTGCCATGCCCGCTCCATCAGCGGCCGCACCCCTTCGCCCGACAGCGTGCAGATGGGGAAAAATTCAAATCCTTCCGATTCGATTGCATGGCGGAGCTTTTCAAGCGATGTCTCATCCTGGATCAGATCAATCTTATTAGCCGCGACAATCTGCTTCTTTTTGGCCAGTTCCGGGCTGTAAAGTTCCAGTTCATTATTGATAATATGAAAATCCGCCAGCGGATCCCGGCCCTCGCTTCCGGCGGCGTCCAGGACGTGGATCAGTACGCGGGTGCGTTCCACATGGCGCAGGAAATCGTGGCCGAGCCCGATGCCCTGGCTGGCGCCTTCAATCAGCCCTGGAATATCGGTCATGACAAAACTTCTTTCATCGCTCAGGTCGACGACACCAAGATGCGGCGTCAGTGTCGTAAAATGGTACGCCGCGACTTCCGGCCTTGCGCCGGATACCTTGCGGATAAGGCTGGATTTTCCCACGCTCGGAAAGCCGAGCAGCCCGACATCGGCCAGCACCTTGAGCTCCAGCCGAATCTCTTTCATTTCCCCCGGCTCGCCTTTTTCCGCATACGTGGGCGCTCTGACCGCGCTGGTCGCGAAATGCGCATTCCCCCGGCCTCCCCGTCCGCCCTTCACGAGCATTTTTTCCTGCCCTTCATGGGTCAGATCCGCAAGAAGTTCCTCGGTCTTCGCGTCATAGACCATCGTGCCGAGCGGCACTTTGATTACAACATCTTCCGCAGATTTGCCGTACATGTCTTTTGAGCCGCCGTTTTCTCCGTTTTTAGCCGCGAATTTCCTGTGCCGGCGGAAATCCATCAAAGTATTCATATTTCCTGCGGCGCGCACAAATACGGAACCGCCGGTTCCTCCGTCGCCGCCGCTGGGGCCGCCGCGTGGCACATATTTTTCCCGGCGGAACGATACCATTCCGTCGCCGCCTGCACCCGACTGTACGATGATCTTTGCTTTATCAATAAACATAAGTGTCTCCTTGTCTGCTGATTTCAGAAATTTCCCAGAATATTTGTACTTTACATTATACCGTAAAATCAGCCAAAACGAAAAGGAATCATGCGCCTTCTCCGGCATTCATGATTCCCTATCTGCAATACCATATGGTCACTTTTTCATCAATTCCTGCACCGCCCGAAGAATCACTGTATCGGACTCCGGATCAAAGACCAGGCCTTCCTGGCTGACGGCGATATCCGGAGTGATCCCGATCCGGTCAATTTGCCTGCCTGCGGCAGTAAAGTACTGCGCCACCGACAATTTCAGCGCTTCCTCTCCCGTCATGGGATGCACGATCTGCACGGTTCCCTTGCCGAAACTCTTTTCTCCGATCAGGATTCCCTCTTTTTTATCCTGGACGGCGCCCGCAAGAATTTCCGCGGCGGAAGCGCTGTTTCGATCAATCAGGACGGCCAGCGGGATTCTCCGATCTGTCCCCTGAATGGAAAATTCCTGAAGGGTCCCGTCCTTCTGTCTGTAGCTTACGATCGGTCCGCCCGACAGGAGCTGATCCGCCACGGCGACCGCGGAATCAAGCAGGCCTCCCGGATTCATCCGAAGATCAAGGATCAGGCCCTTGATTCCCGCTTCGGACAGCTTTTCATATTCCTTTTTAAACTCTTCCGCAGTATGGGCCCCAAAGGAATAGATATGAATGTATCCGATATCCGGCGTCACCATCAAAGACCGGACCGTAGGAAGAGAGACCGCGGACCGGCTGATGGGAAAGGTTCGTAGCTCTCCTTCCCTCTGGACGGAGAGAAAAACAGTCGTCCCCGCTTTCCCGCGGATGGTGTCTGCCGCCTGCGTCAGGTCCATATCCGCCGTCGTTCTCCCATCAATGGAGTCAAGCCGGTCTCCCGGAAGCAGTCCTGCTTTTTCCGCCGTACTTCCCGGGAAAACAGAAAGGATATAAAAATATCCGTCCATGCCGTTTCCGATGACGACGCCGATCCCGCCGTATTCGCTATTGGTCTGCTCCATGAAAGAATCATAGGTGTCATCCGTCAGGAGCTGCGAATAGGGATCGCCCAGCGCGGCGACCATGCCGCGTTCCGCGCCGATCCACAGCGTCTCTTCATCGACTTCACGGAAATATTCCTGCCGTATCAGCTGATATGTTTTCAGAAATCGGAAAAAGGCATCCGGATTTCCCGTAAAGGAAAGAATTCCCAGCCCCGTCAGCGCCGCTGAGCCGGAAATGACCGACAGGCTCCACAGGATAGCCGCTTTTGTTTTTATCGAAAATTTCATGATTCTCCTTATGAAAAAACGGCCGGGAAACGGTGCGAGACCGCTTTCTTCGGCCGTTTTCTATTTTATAAATATCCCATGGGATCCACCGGTGAACCGTTGATACGGACTTCAAAGTGACAGTGCGGACCAGTAACGTTCCCTGTCTGTCCGGAATAAGCGATCACTTCGCCTTTCGATACGGCCTGACCGTAACTTGCGGCAAAGCCGCTGTTATGCGCATACAGCGTCTGGATCCCGTTGCCGTGATCTATGATGACCGTATTGCCGTAACCGCTGATCCAATCTGCCTCAATGACGGTGCCGCTGTCCGCCGCCTGGACCGGCGTGCCTTCCGGTACGCCGATATCGATGCCCGCATGGGAGATCTCGATACCGAAAATTGGATGCACCCGGTAACCGAACGGCGAGGTAATGGGGCCGCTGCAGGGCCAGCCCAACTGTCCGGAACCGACCACGGAGTTCGTATATCCGCCGCTCTGCTGTTCACGGAGACGCGCCTGAATCTTCGCTTCCACAGCCGCGCTGGCTTCGCGAAGTTCGCGTTCCGACTGCTCGGCCGCGTCCCGGTGCTGCTGCGCTTCTTCCAACGCCTGCTGCTGTTCCGCTTTTTTCGCTTCAATCCGGGACTGCGCCTGACGGGCGTTTTCTTCCAGCGCATCGACCTGCGCCTTTTCCTGTTCGAGCTGCGCTTTCTGCGCTTCGATTTCTCTCTGTTTGTCCTGAATCTCAAGAATCAGAGAAAAATCCGCCCGGATAATTCGCTTCAGCAGTTCCAGTCGGTTTGCGAAGTCGCTGAAACTGTTGGAACCGACGATGACATCTACATAATTCAGCTGCCCGTGCATATAGATCGAACGAACACGCTTTCCGAGGATGTCCTGCCTCCGGTGCAGATCATCAATGGCTTTCTGCAGTGCGATTTCATTTTGCCGGATCTGCTCTGCCAGACGGGCCTGTTCGGCACGGATCCGCGCCAATTCCGCATTGGCGGCATCCAATTCCTGCTGAATGGCTTCCAATCTCCCCACTACGGCATTGATGATTTCCTGCGCACTGGCCTGCTCTTCCTGTGCCGCTGAGATCTGACTTTGGATATCTGCCAGCTGATCTTCCAGGTCGTCCGCTATGGACGGTACGGCAGTACCTGCAAGGAGCAGAAATGCCAAGACAGACGCGCTTATTTTGCTGTACTTGCTCATACCGTTACACTTTCATATACTTTCTGAGCGAAATTACGCTCCCGATGATGCCGATCAGTACGCCTGCGCCGAGAAGGAGAGCAGAAATGTGGAGCATAAACGGATAAATGCCGATAAACGGAATAAAGAGCAGCCCCGCGGCCGCGGCTTCATTCATCATGAGCGCGTACATCTTCCAGAGAACGGCCGCGGCAATGCCCGAGCCGATCAGTCCAATGACGATCCCTTCAAAAAGGAAAGGCCAGCGTATAAAACTGTTGGTCGCTCCGACATACTTCATGATCTGTATTTCCCTGCGCCGAGCAAAGACAGTCAGACGGATCGTATTGGAAATAATAAACAATTCAGCGCCAGCCAGGAAAACAATGAGCACAATGCCGCCGATCCGGATGGCCTGCGAGATTTTGTACAGCTGTTCAATGATATCCTGTCCGTACTGCACCGATTCGACTTCTTCATACGAGGAAACCGCAGCGGCGGCAGATTTCAGGGAATCAGGATGACTGAACGAAAGCTGGTACGACGCGGGAAGCGGATTTCCGTTGACCGCGTCCAGTATCCCCGCCTGATCGCCAAGTCGTTCCCGGAATTCGATCATGGCCTGATCTTTATTGGTAAAAGAAAGTTCTTTCAGATCAGGAAGCGCTTTCAGCCGCCGGCCGACGCCCATGACCTGATCCGTAGTCAGCCCTTCCCGCAGATAAACGCTCATTTCCACCTGGCTTTCCAGATAAGACGCCATATGATTCATATTAAAAACAACAGAGAGGAATATGCCCAGAATAAACATGGACAGCGTGACAGTCAAAATAGAGGCGACCGCCATGAATTTATTTCGGATCAGAGACCGGCAGGTCTCTCCGAGGAAATATCTCAGAGAATTAAACATGCAGATCATATCCTCCTTTTTTGACATCGCTCACGATGTGACCGTCTTCGATGCTGACGACCCGTTTATGCATGGCATTAACCAATTCTTTATTGTGCGTGACCATGATAATCGTCGTTCCCATGTGATTGATATTGTTAAAGATTTCCATGATTTCATCAGACGTCGCCGGATCCAGATTGCCTGTCGGTTCATCAGCGATCAGCAGTGTCGGATGATTGACGAGCGCCCGGGCAATAGCCACGCGCTGCTGTTCCCCGCCGGAAAGCCTGGACGGCAGCTCTCCCGCTTTGCTCCGCAAATTCACCAGATCCAGCACGCGGTTGACCTTTTCACGAATCTCCTGGCTGCTTCTGGCTCCGGTGACCCGCAGGACGAATGCTACGTTTTCAAATACCGTTTTTTCCTGAAGAAGGCGGAAATCCTGAAATACGATTCCCAATTTTCTCCGATAATATGGGACCTGGCTCTTTTTCAGACGGTTGACTTCCACTCCGTTGACGACGACGGAACCTTTATAAGGAACCAGTTCATGCGTCAGCATCTTGATAAACGTTGATTTCCCTGCGCCGGAAGGCCCGACAATAAAAACAAATTCGCCCTTATCCACATGAATATTAATATCACGCAGGGCGATCCGCGTTTTTGTATATTCAATATATACATGTTCAAGCGTAATCATAAAGATATTCTCCACCCCGTCAAAATCCGGTTTCTGTAATGGATACAGTCCTGAAAGCTACACACCTTCTTTTATAATCTACTTTTGAAAATTCTGCAAGCGTACAGGAAAATTTCCGCGTCATTGAAGATATAAAGAGGATATTCTGTCTTTTCATAAAAAAGAAGGCTTTGTCCGAATACACTCGAACAAAGCCTTTGCTTTTCTCATTCTTATTTCTTCTTGTAAAGCCGCATGGCGGTTTCCGCGATTTTAGCAGCAGTCAGACCGTATGCCTTCAGCAGATCATCTGCTGTGCCGGATTCGCCGAACTGATCTTCCACGCCGACCATGGCCATGGGAACAGGGCAATTTTTTACCACTACTTCAGCAACCGCGCTTCCCAGACCGCCCTTTACGGAATGCTCTTCCGCCGTAAGGATCGCGCCCGTATCTTCCGCCGCTTTTATGATCGCCGATTCATCGATCGGTTTGATGGAACTCATATTGATCACGCGGGCGCTGATTCCTGCGCCGGTCAGGATGTCTGCTGCCTGCATCGCCTTGCCCGTCATGATTCCGCAGGCAATGATGGTCAGATCGTATCCTTTGCGCAGCATCGCCGCTTTCCCTGGGATAAACGGCTGTTCTGGATCGGTGATATCGTCGCATTTTGCGCGGCCCATTCGGATAAATACCGGTCCGTGGTATGAAGCGGCCCATTTGACCGCCGCCTTTGTTTCTGCGGCGTCTGCGGGAACGATTACAGTCATGTTGGGCAGCACACGCATTAACGCGATATCTTCCAGCATCTGATGGGTAGCGCCGTCTTCGCCTACCGTCAGTCCCGCGTGAGTCAGTGCAATTTTCACATTCAGTTTGGGATAGCAGATGGAATTGCGGATCTGTTCGTAAGCGCGGCCCGCACCAAATACGGCAAACGTAGACGCAAAGGGAATTTTTCCGCAGGAAGCCAGCCCTGCCGCTACGCTCATCATATTTCCTTCCGCGATCCCGCAGTCAAAGAAACGATCCGGGTATACATCTGCAAAATCTTTCGTCTTCGTCGATGCGGAAAGATCCGCATCCAGAACAACGATCTCCGGATACTGAGCCCCCAATTCCTTCAGGGCTTCGCCATATGCGTCACGAGTCGCCTTGCCCATCATTCCGCCTCCATTATTTCTTTTACAAACCGTTCGCACTGCTCAGGCGTAGGCGCTTTCCCGTGCCAGCCGACCTGACCTTCCACTTCAGCAACACCTTTTCCCTTGATCGTTTTCATGACGATCACAGACGGCCGTCCTTTGATCTGCCGCGCTTGTTCAATCGCTTCATGGAGCTGTTCGATATCATGCCCATTGACGCAGACGGCATGCCAGCCGAAAGCTCTGAACTTTTCGTCGATCGGCTCTGGTGACAGCACATCGGTGATCTTTCCATCGATCTGTAAGCCGTTATTATCTACAAAAGCCATCAGATTATCCAGTTTGTAATGATGCGCCAGCATCGCTGCTTCCCAAATTTGGCCTTCTTCCAATTCTCCGTCGCCCATCATCGCATAGACTCGCCAGGACGCTTTATCCAGCTTCCCTGCCAGTGCCATGCCGCAGGCCGCGCTGAATCCCTGTCCGAGAGAGCCGGTCGTCATATCGACACCGGGTGTATGCTTCATGTCCGGGTGGCCCTGAAGAATCTGCCCTTCCTGACGCAGGTGGCCAAGCCATTCTTTGGGGAAATACCCTTTTTCGGCCAGCGCTGCATACAGACAGGGAGCGGCATGCCCCTTAGATAGGACAAATCTATCTCTGTCCGCCTTGGTCGGATCAGAAGGATCGATATTCATCTCGTGAAAATAGAGAAGCGCCACCGCATCCGCTGCGGACAGGGAGCCGCCGGTGTGGCCGGAATTGGCGGCGGTAATCATTTCCACGATATCCACGCGCATTTTCTGCGCCTGCCCGCGGATATACTTTACTTCCTCTTCTGTCAAATGTTCCATCGTTCCACCCTCATTTCGTAACAAGACCTTCCAGAAGCTGCATCGTTTTTTCTGCGGTTTTTCGCAGTTTGTCAATGGCTTTCCAGTCAAAGCAATTCCTTTCTGCCCCAATCAGCTCTTCTGTCTTATTATACAGTTTTTCTGGCTGAAATGCAGAAACCGGAAAAATTGCCTCCTCTCCGATCGAATGCAGAAAGTTATCTATTTTTGGATCATAAGAGATACCGATGAACGGCACATGCATCAATGCCGCGAAAATCAACGCATGCAGGCGCATGCCCACGAGAAGGTCGAGATTCCCGATAATTGACATGAGTTCCGGAGCGGTAAAAGAGCGGTCCAGGTAAAAGATTCCCTGCGTCCTGTCTTTGCAGATCTGCTGCGCCATTATCCTGTCTTCCGGACACTGCATGGGAATAAAAACGATATTTATATCTTTCTTCTGAAGCAGTGAAACATATTCTCCAAATTGATCTATCCACGTTTCCGCATCGATCCAGTTTCTGACCGAAATGCCGACAGTCTTTTTTTTCAGCGAAATCCCCGCTTCTTCAAGGATTCGCCGTCCTTCTTCAAGCGGAACCTGCGGCAGCGATAAAACCGCGTCAGCCGTCAGGAAAACGGGAGCCCGAACTCCGAGATCAAGCAAAAGCCGGCGGGATTTTTCATCCCTTACGGTGATGATATCCGCATGAGACAGAACTTTTGCCAAGAGCGAGCAGACCCATTTTCTGCGAAGCGGCCCGATCCCCTGGCTGTACAGGAAAACCCGTTTTCTTAGGAATATTCCCATAAAAATTATGGATAGGTAATATAAGAGACTCCGGCTGCTCGTCACATCCTGCAGCAGGCTCCCGCCTCCGCTGATCAGAACATCACACTGCCACAGACTCCTGAAAATGGCCAGCCCGTCAAATCGGGCAACCGCTTTCGTATGAAAATGTTCAGCCGTTTCTTCCGGTCTGCCTGAAATGACCGTGACTTCCGCAGAAGGAAAAGACGAGCGCAATGAGCGAAGAATCGCATAAAGCATTGCCTCGTCTCCCGCATTGCGAAAGCCGTAATATCCGGAAATCACGACTTTATAATTTGCCATAACGTTCTCCAAAGAACTTGGTAATCCGCAGCAGAATGACTACTCCCACAACGGCAAAAACTCCGGCAGCTGTGCCGGCCGCCAAGCCGTCCAGTCCGCGGATAAAGCTCAAAATAAAGGGACTTCTCATGTGAGCAAACGTTTCAACCATGGATCCCTGACCGATCGTTACTGCAATAATCAGTAAATAATGCAACACCTGCGGCCAGCGCTCGTACAGTGCCGCCAGCGACAAGAAGACCGCCGGGTGGCCGAAGAGAAATTCTTTTTCTCTGGGGCGGGCATACATGTGATCTTCCAGGAAGCGGCGCAGCGCGATCTCAAAACCGGGGACAGGCGCCATATTGTTCCCGCTTCGGCCCACAAACATAAATCCCGCAAAGGTCAGGAAGCCCAGCCCCGCCAGGAGTCCCAATTTGATCGGGACTTTGCAAAAATTCTTTACAAAGTTCACAAAATCCCGGTCGCTCGCCACCACTTTTCCAAAGAAGGGAAAATGCTGGATATACACCAGAGTAATGAGGATGATCGGCATCACGAACGTGAGTTTGACGCCTCTGAAAATCGCGATTTCCAAGAAAAAGCGGATATCTCCAAGGATGGCGCTTACAAAAGCACCGCCGCAGAGAGACAGGAGTCCGCAGCACCAAAGGACGACTGCACCTTCCCCGAACAGCGCCAGTCCGCTTTTCTTTGTTTCCGCCTCACCTTTTTTCTTCAGGCAATACTGCAGGAAAAAGGATACAATGACAACCGGCGTTGCGATTTCCGTGCCGAGCGCCAACATCTGCAGCGGCAGAAGCGACTGCGGCAGGCCCCAATAGAGCCCCTGCGTCAAAAGGAATCCCGTTCCCCAGATCGGCCAAGTAAAACGGGAAAGACATGGAAGAAGGCACAGAATCGCCATGACACAGATTGACAGCGCGCCGGCCATAGCTGCTGCGCGGAGCAGCGGATTCGGAAAATACGGTATCATCTGGGAGGCTTTTCCCGTCTGGAATCCATGCGCTTCCAGGCGGCTTTTCACCATGGAAATGTATTCCGCATTGGTTTCGTCCAAGCTCTTTCCATCCATGGAGAACTTATATGACGAAAACAAGTTCATACGGATATTCCGCTCGATATCGCTGATATAGAAACGGGCAGATGCTTCTTCCGGCGTGAGCTGAACCAGTTCATTCTGCGACATCGCATAGAGACGAACCGTATTGAAGTTCGAATTCCTGACCATATCCAGCGCACCGGCCTGATTTTCAAAACCAAGCTGCGACTGCGCTTCGATCAGCACGATGGGAATATGTCTCGCAGCCATTGCCTGCTGAAACTCATTCAGCTGTTCTTTATAGCCGAAGGCTTCCTTGCCGACAAAAAGAACGGCACTGACCCGATCGGACGCATCAACGGCGCGCAGAAATTCTTCCACATCCTCTTTATCAGGATGGCTCACATTAAGCGGGCGCAGAACCAGATAAAACCCTGATTTCGCCGCTTCTCTGACCCGCGCAGGGAGGATGCCGACGGGCATCTCAAGGAATTTCATCCAGTCCGCCTGTATTTCCAGCGTCTGAATCCCGTCATCCATGGTGATCCTGTGAACGCGATTCTCGCCGAGACGAAGACGGAGGCTCCGCTCCAGATCACAGAAAAATTCCCAACCATTTGCTCTGCGGGAGGGCTGAATATAGATTCTGTTGTGGAAAATCCTGGAAGAATCTCCGGAAAACGCCGCCATGTCCGCGCCGCGGTAAATCATGGCATCGCCGCGATCCATGATTTTGCTGGGCGTATCATCATACAGTGCCAGCGACGTGATCCCGCTCTCCCGGTACAACGCAAAAAGATCCTCTTTTGCCCGGCCTTCCAGTTTGTCGTAATCGTAGACCATTTCCACGGTCTGGTCATTGGACTCTACCTTGTAACGCTCATAAGAAATATAAGCGGCGGCCAGGAATCCCAGAAAGGCCAGGACAAACAGAAACCGGAAAGATAAGCCGTGAAGGCGAGTCATTTCCCACTCCTTATGATTTAAACTTCTTTTTTTTCAGGTAACCTTCGATGAATTCATCCAGATCGCCATCCATGACAGCCTGAATATTTCCGGTTTCGATGCCGGTCCTGTTGTCTTTTACAAGAGTGTACGGCTGGAATACATAAGAGCGAATCTGGCTTCCCCACTCAATGGACTGCTGTTCCCCTTCAATGCTTTTTTTCAGTTTTTCCCGCTTTTCCAATTCAAGTTCAAAAAGCTTGGAACGGAGCATGCGGAGACACTGCTCTTTATTCTGGAGCTGTGAACGCTCTGTCTGGCAGGCGGCAACGATCCCTGTCGGGATATGGGTCATGCGGACGGCAGAACTTGTCTTATTAATATGCTGTCCGCCGGCACCGGATGAACGGTAATAGTCTACACGCACATCGGCCATATTGAGATTGACTTCCACATCATCGGTGATTTCCGGCATGACGTCGACCGCGGAAAATGATGTGTGCCGACGTTTGGCCGCGTCAAAAGGAGAAATCCGGACCAAGCGGTGTACGCCTTTTTCCGATTTCAGCATGCCGTAGGCAAATTTTCCTTTGACCATATATTCGGCGGTTTTTATCCCCGCTTCATCACCGGGAAGCATATTCAGTTCTTCGACTTCAAAACCCTGCGCCTGCGCCCATTTCAGATACATTCTGATGAGCATCTGCGTCCAGTCCTGCGCTTCTGTGCCGCCGGCACCGGCATGGAAAGTAATAATGGCATTATTGCCGTCATATTCATCCGACAGAAGCAGTTCAATCTCTTTTTTGTCCAGGATGGTTTTCAGCCGGTCGATCTCTTCTCGGATCTCCGGCTCCATAGACTGGTCATCCTCTTCAATCGCCATGTCAAGGATCTCCTGGAGTCCTTCCGCCTGCGCAAAAAGACGGGTATATGTATCGTAGGCTTCCTTTGCTTCCGTCGCTTCCTGAGAAATCTTACGCGCTTTTTCCGCGTCATCCCAGAAAGAAGGATCGCTCATCTGCACATCGTAACTGGTAATCCGCTCTTTTAATTTAGGTAAGTCAAAGTGAATCCCTGATTTCTCTTTCGTGGTTCAGCAGATCTGCTAATATTCTTTTCAAGTCTTCCAGCATCTGTTTCACATCTCGCTTTCTTTTTTAACTACTGGTTTTAACTGCGGCTTTCCGGGAATCTTACTCTTTCTCCGGAGCGCCTTCCGGAATCTCCGGCTGCGTGTTTTCATCGACATAATGCTCCGTCGCATGTTCAAGCGGGTCGGCGTTTTTCGGTACTTCCTGTGCCGCCGGAACCTCTCCGCTGTCGGCGAAGCGGATCTGGATATGATAGAGATACAGAATGATCATTTCCATCATGGCATGCTGCATTTCTTCATACATGTCAAAGGCTTCGACTTTGTACTCGACGATAGGATTTCTCTGGCCGTAAGAACGGAGATTGATGCCTTCTTTCAGCATATCCATATCGTCTAGATGTTCCATCCATTTGGCGTCGACTACTTTCAGCATGATCGCCTTTTCCAGCTCCCGCATCATGGCGGAGCCGATGGAGGCTTCTCTCGATTCATATGTATCGTGAGCGCATTTTTTCAATTTTTCTTCTACTTCTTCTCTGGAAAGATCTTCGATCTCCTCCAGTTTGATCTCGCCCGGAGCGAGGAAGTATTTTTCACAGTATTTCAGCAGTCCGGCAAAATCCCATTCTTCCGGATACAATTTAGCATCCGCATAAGCGTTCATTCCCTCTTCGATCAGCGTATCCACCATATGAAGGATCTGATCTTTCATGTTTTCACCTTCAAGGATCTTTCGGCGTTCCTCATACAGGACCTGCCGCTGCTGATTCATGACATCATCGTACTCCAGGACGTATTTGCGGATATCGAAATTTCTGGTCTCTACGCGCTTCTGAGCTTTCCGAATTGCGTTGGAGACCATGGTGCTCTTGATTTCTTCATCCTCGTCAAGCCCCATTTTTTCCATAAATTTCTTGATATTATCGCCGCCGAAAATACGCATCAAGTCGTCTTCCAGCGACAGGAAAAACTGACTGCTTCCCGGATCGCCCTGACGCCCTGCGCGCCCGCGGAGCTGATTGTCAATGCGCCGGCTTTCATGACGCTCCGTCCCGATGATCGCAAGCCCGCCAAGTTCCGCTACGCCTTCGCCGAGGACAATATCCGTGCCGCGGCCGGCCATGTTCGTGGCAATGGTGACCTGTCCCCGCTGCCCTGCCTGCGCGACGATATTCGCTTCCAGTTCATGATACTTTGCATTCAGCACATTATGAACAATCCCGGCCTGTTTCAGCATGTGGGACAGTTCTTCCGACTGCTCGATAGAGGTCGTGCCGATAAGGATGGGCTGTCCGGTTTCATGACGGCGGATCACTTCGCGGACAACCGCTCTGTATTTGCCGCGTTTGGTCTTGTAGATGGCATCAGGCAGATCTACACGCTGTATCGGCTTGTTCGTCGGGATCTGCACGACTTCAAGACCGTAGATCTTGATGAATTCCTGCTCTTCCGTCTTGGCCGTGCCGGTCATGCCTGCCAGTTTATCATACATACGGAAATAGTTCTGGAAAGTGATCGTTGCCAGAGTCTGGCTTTCCCGTTCGACCTGCAGGCCTTCTTTCGCTTCGATCGCCTGGTGCAGTCCGTCGGAATACCGGCGCCCGTACATCAGACGGCCCGTAAATTCATCGACAATAATGACTTTTCCATCTTTAACGACATAATCCCGGTCACGGATCATCATGGTCTGCGCACGAAGAGCCTGCGTAAAGAGATGGTTCAGCTCCAGGTTTTCCGAATCATAAAGATTTTTTACGCCGAGAAGTTTTTCCATCTTGGCCACACCCGCTTCTGTGGGCGCGACCGTTTTCTGCTTCTCATCAATGGTATAATCTTCATCCTTTTTCAATTTAGGCACACACTGAGCCAGCTTGTAATAGTCATCCGTAGATTTCTGCCCAGGGCCGGAAATGATCAGCGGCGTTCTCGCCTCGTCGATCAGAATGCTGTCGACTTCATCGATCAGGCAGTAGTGCAGCGGCCGCTGTACCATCTGATCCAGAGAAACGACCATGTTGTCGCGCAGATAGTCAAATCCGAACTCGTTGTTCGTGCCGTATGTAATATCTGAATTATAAGCAAGCTTTCTCTGGTGGAAATCCATATCATGGACGATCAAACCGACAGACAGGCCGAGAAATTTATATACCTGCCCCATCCATTCGCTGTCGCGCTTAGCCAGATAATCATTGACAGTAATGACATGGACGCCCTTGCCTGCCAGCGCATTCAGGTAAGTCGGCGCAGTAGCGACCAGCGTCTTGCCTTCACCGGTGCTCATTTCTGCAATTTTTCCCTGATGCAGAACGATGCCGCCGATCAGCTGAACATCAAAATGACGCATTCCCAGCACGCGGCGCGACGCTTCGCGCACAACGGCGAACGCCTCCGGTAAAATATCGTCCAGCGTTTCGCCTTTGGCAAGCCGCTCCTTAAATTCCAGCGTTTTCCCGGACAGCGACGTGTCGCTGAGCTTCCTCATGGAATCTTCCAGCGGATTGATTTTCTGCTCAACGATCCGACGAAGCTTTCTGACTTCCTTCTCATTCGAGCCATTGAACAGTCTATCCAAAATCTTCAGCATTTATACAGCTCCTTACTTTTACGTTTTTCATACGAAATGCCAGTCTTATAACCATCGATAGAAATTGCGTATATCAATGATATTTTAGCAAACTCGGCATAAGTAGTCAAAATAAAAGAGGGAAGACCTGCTTCCCTCTCTTGACGCTGATTGCTTATTTTTCAGAATCAATCAGCCCGTACTTTCCATCTTCTCTGCGATAGACGATAGACGGTTCATCCGTCTGCGAATTAATAAACATGAAGAAATTGTGTTCCAACAGGTTCATCTGCAGGATAGCTTCTTCCGGAGACATGGGCGAAATATGGAAATGTTTGGTGCGGACAATTTCAAATTCTCCTTCTGTTGTCGATACCGGTTCCGGTTCCTGAATAAACTGCTGGCTCAGAACTTTCTGTTCTTTGAATCTCTTTGCAAGACGAGTCTTATATTTGTGAATCTGACGCTCTACTTTGTCAAATACCAAGTCGATGGATTTATACATATCGTCAGATTTTTCTACCCCGCGCAGAATCACGCCGTCTACAAAAGCCGTGACTTCACAGGTCTTTGTCATATTGGAAATCCGAAGCAATACATTGATTTTCACCGATTTATCAAAATATCTCTGGATTTTCCCGGTATGCTTTTCTACATAGCTCTGCAGCGCATCCGTGATCTCAAGATTCTTTCCTCTGACATTTAATTCCATAATGACTCCTCCTTTCTTAGCCCGACGGAATTGTCTGGCTTTCATTAATATTATATAACATCTGAGTAAAGTTTAAAAGCTTAATCATCATGATTCAATGAGTTTTATTTATAGTAAATATTTATATGGAGTATGAACAATTCTGTTTCATATCATAATCCGCATAAAATCACTTAAATAAGCATCCTCCTGACTCCCCGGACATTCGTTGACGATTATTTAAAATTATGATAAAGTGTTTTCATGTCTGTATTAAGACCAGTAATTTAACATCAGGAGGATATTCCATGAAAGGCACAGTTAAGTGGTTCAGCGCAGAAAAGGGTTATGGATTTATTGAAAAAGAAGAAGGCGGCGACGTTTTCGTTCATTTTTCCGCTATCCAGGCCGACGGATTCAAGACGCTGTCTGAAGGCCAGGCTGTTACCTTTGACATTGTCGAAGGCGAACGCGGACAGCAGGCCGCCAACGTAATCGCGCTGTAATTCTTATAAAAAAAGCCCCCGACGGGGGCTTTTTTTCTTATCGTTTCATAACACGCTGGAAAGAAAAGCTCTGGTCCTTTCTTCCTTTGGATTGGTAAAAATTTCTTCCGGCGTTCCCTCTTCCATAATAATGCCTTCATCCATAAAGAGAACGCGGTTTGCGACTTCCCGGGCAAATCCCATCTCATGGGTCACCACGATCATCGTCATCCCGCCTTCCGCCAGATCTTTCATAACGTCCAGAACTTCATGAACCATCTCTGGATCAAGAGCAGACGTCGGTTCATCAAAAAGAAGCGCTTTAGGCTGCATGGCCAGTGCCCGCGCAATAGCCACGCGCTGCTGCTGCCCACCAGAGAGCTGAGCCGGTTTGGCATCCGCCTTATCCACCAATCCGACCTTCTCCAGAAGTTTCATTCCTCTTTCCCGAGCAGCCTCCGCGCTGATCTTTCTGACCTTCATCGGCGCAAGCATGATATTTTGCAGAACTGTCATATTAGGGAACAGATTGAACCGCTGAAAAACCATGCCGACCTCCCGGCGGACTTCATTGATATTTGCCTCGCCGGACAGCGTGATCCCTTCAAAAGATATCATTCCGTCCGTCGGCGTCTCCAGCCCATTAATGCAGCGTAAGATCGTACTTTTTCCAGAACCGGACGGCCCAATGATAACAACGACTTCTCCTTCTTTGACTTCCAGCGAAATGTCTTTCAACACGTCCAGACTTCCAAAAGACTTTCTGACGTGTTTAAGGGAGATCATACTCTGTTCTGTATTCATTTTGTCCTCCGCTCCAGATATGCGACGACCCGTGAAATTGCCAGCGTCATAATCAGGTACAAAGCGGCTACGGTCAGCCAGATTTCAAAAGAACCGTATGTCTGCGCAATGATGAGCTGCCCGCGGCGGGTCAGTTCTTCAAAACCAATGACAGATACCAGCGAAGAATCCTTCAGCATGGCAATAAACTCATTGCCCAGCGGAGGCAGTATGTTGCGAATCGCCTGCGGCAGCACAACATACCTCATCGTCTGCCACCACGAGAGACCGAGAGAACGCCCGGCTTCCATCTGCCCCGGATCAATCGACTGAATCCCGGCGCGGAATATTTCCGAAATATACGCGCCGCTGTTGATCCCGCAGGCCATAACGGCTGCGGCAAAAGGCTCGATCGTATGCCCGGTCACCATCGGCAGCGCAAAATAGATCAGAAAAATTTGGACCAGCAGCGGCGTTCCACGAATGCAGTCCGCATAAACTGCCGCAAGGATACGCAGCGGCTTGACCTGAGAAATGCGGGCAATTCCCACAAAGAGACCAATAAAGAAACCAACGGCCACACTGACTGCCGTAATTTCAATGGTCACTGCCGCGCCCAGCAGCAGGAGCGGCAGTGCTCTTTCTATCAAGCCAAAATCAAACCCCATAAAATAAATCCTTTCAGTTGCTCTTCGGAACACGGGCGTTCTGAAGAAAAATTTTTGCATTCACTCTGAATCATATGCAAAATATGCAGTGTATTTATTATAAATATACTCTTCGGCATCGTCAACAACTGCCTCTGATACAGAAAAAGCAGACGCCTTATGTGGAATCTGCTTTTTATTCTTTATGCTTCACAGAACGCCAGGGCTTTTTTCAGGAGCGTCAGCGTTTTCTCTCGACCGAACAGAACGATCATTTCATACATGCCAGGCCCTTTGGTAACGCCGGTCAGCGCAATACGCGCAGGTTCAAAAGCGGCTCTCCCCTTAATTCCGGTCTCTTTCATGACCGCTTTAAAGCATGCCGTGACCGATTCTTCCGTGAAATCTTCCAGTGCTTCCAGCGCCTGAATGAATGTCTTCAAAATCACCGCGCTTGTTTTCTGCTTCATGATTTCAATGACTTCCGGATCTTCAAACGGAGGAACGTCTTCAAAGAACATTTTTACCTGTTCGGGAGCCTGCGCGCCGTAGGAAATGCGGTCGCGGACATACTGCAGTACTCTCTTTAGCCATTCCTGGCAGTCTGCGCTGATCGGCTCTGTCACATATCCCTTCTTTTCAAGGAAAGGAAGAACAAAGTCCAGCAGCTCGTCCTCAGAGAGCTGTTTCATGTACTGGAAATTGATCCAATTCAGCTTTTCCATATCAAACACGGCGTCATTGGAAGATACCCGATCCATGGAGAAGGCCCGGATCAGTTCTTCCCTAGAGAAGATTTCCTGTTCCCCTTTCGGCGCCCAACCGAGCAGAGCCAGGTAATTGACCACTGCGTCCGGAAGATATCCCATATCTTTGTAAGCGGTAACAGATGTCGCGCCATGGCGCTTGCTCATCTTTTTATGATCCGCGCCGAGAATCAGAGAAATATGCCCAAATTCAGGAACATCATAGCCAAGCGCATGATAAATGGCGATCTGGCGCGGCGTATTGGACAGATGTTCTTCCGCGCGGATGACGTGGGTAATTCCCATGAGCGCGTCATCTACGACGACAGCAAAGTTATAAACAGGGATCCCATCCGATTTCATAATAATAAAATCGCCAACGCCGGAGGACTGAAATTCCACATGACCGCGCACCATGTCGTCAAATGCGATGATATCGCCTTCCGGTACATGAAGACGGACGACCGGTTTTCTGCCTTCCTCTTCATACTGTGCAATCTGCTCTGGAGACAGATGCCGGCAGTGCCCGCCGTACACCGGTGTTTTTCCTTCTTTCAGCTGAGCCTGACGTTCCGCCTCCAGCTCTTCCTGCGTGCAGTAACAGTAATACGCCTTCCCTTCATCAAGCAGGCGCTGAACTTCTTTTTTATAAATATCGAGACGCTCCGTCTGGCGGTATGGCCCGTTCTCTCCGCCCACGTCAATGCCTTCGTCCCAGTCGAGCCCAAGCCATCGCATGGATTCTTTGATATTTTCTTCTGATTCGCGAGAAGAACGGCTCAGATCCGTATCTTCGATACGCACCAGAAAAGAACCGCCTGTATGCCGCGCCAGCAGCCAGTTAAACAGCGCGGATCTCGCGCCGCCGATATGGAACGGGCCGGTCGGGCTCGGGGCAAAACGAACTTTCATTTTTTTATCCATCATATATTCCCTCCATACACAAGTGCCGTCGCCAGCGCGGCAATTCCTTCTTTTCGTCCGTCAGCGCCCAGTTTTTCATTTGTTGTCGCTTTTATGCTAATCTGTCCGGAAGAAATCTCCAGCGCTTCGGCCATACATTTCTTCATGTCTGATATATATGGGCCAATTCTCGGAGATTCCGCAAGGATCGTGCTGTCAATATTGCCTATGCGGTATCCCCGATCAAAAAGGATTCTTTTTACTTCTTTCAGCAAAATCAGGCTGGAGATATTCCGATACCGATCATCGGTATCCGGGAAAAAATGCCCAATATCGGGACATCCTGCGGCGCCCAGCAGGGCATCCATGACCGCATGGATCAGTACGTCCGCATCGGAATGTCCCAAAAGTCCGCCGTTTTCTGCAATGCGCACCCCTCCAAGAACCAGGGGCCGGCTCTCGTTGAAACGATGGATGTCATATCCCTGACCAATCCTGACTGCCGGAGGTGCATTCTTCTCCTGTCGTTCTAATTTTTCCCTGTCCTCAGGAAATGTCACTTTAAAGAAGGACTCCTTTCCTTCGATGCACTGCACAGGAACGCCGCAGGCCTCACAGACGGACATGTCGTCCGTAACAAAAATTCCTTCTTCCTGTACTTTTTTCATGCATTCACGAAACAGCCCGGTTCTTACCGCCTGCGGCGTCTGGGCCCGCAGCAGAGAAGACCGCGCAGGCGTATACCGCACCCGCTTTTGTTCGTCAACCAATTTTACCGTATCTATCTCCGGTACACAATACAAAGCCGCGGGAATTTCTTTTCCGATCATCTGTATCAGCCGATCTACCGCCTCTCCTCCGACCCCCGGTCTGGCACCGTCATGGATCAGAAGGACATCCGATTCCGCAGAGACCGCCGCGAGTCCGCGCGCCACCGATTCCATCCGGGTCGGGCCGCCGGCCACGCACCGCACTGGAACAGGGCAGGCGATTTCATTGACAATCTTTTCAAATTCTCCGCGCTCCGCCGGATCAATGACCAGAATGATCTCATCAAGAAAAGCACTCTGCATCACGTGACGCAGAGTATGCCAAATGAGCGGATGACCGCCAATCATTTCCAGCATCTTATTTTTTCTGCCGCCGAACCGCTCGCCTTTCCCGGCAGCAACAATAATCATGCTGTTCATTCGTCCAATTCTTCCAGTTTCGCAAAGATCATACGGCCCACCGAATTCTGCAACACAGAAGTAATAATCACCGGCACTTCATGCCCGATTTCCCGGCTCCCGTTTTCAACGACAATCATTGTCCCGTCTTCCAGATAGGCGACGCCTTGATTTTCTTCCCTGCCCTGTTTGATCAGCTGGACAAAAAGTTGTTCTCCCGGAATCACCGCCGGTTTGACCGCGCCGACCAGATCATTCAGGTTCAGGACAGAAATTCCCTGAAGTTCCGCAACTTTATTCAGATTATAATCATTTGTGATGATTTTCAGATTCTTTTCTCTTGCCAGCTTTACCAGCTTGGAATCCACTTCGCTGACGTCTTCAAAATCATCTGTCACGATCTTGATGGCTTCCTTATTATTCTTCCGGAACTGATTCAGGATGTCCAGACCGCGGCGTCCGCGGTTTCTTTTCAACACATCGGAAGAATCCGCTATTTTCTGCAGTTCCTCCAGGACAAATACGGGAACAATGAGCGGACCTTCCAGAAAGCCGCTCTTGTACACGTCCACGATGCGTCCATCAATGATAATATTGGTATCCAGCAGTTTCCCGCCTTCGTTGTCTTTCAGTTTTTCCTTGCCCTTATTCCTGTTTCCCTCCGTATGGAAATGGAGCCATCCCGTAATCTCATTTCTTTTGTTGATGCACAGATGTATCCCCAGATATCCCAGAATGATGCTGAGCGCAACGGAAACATACGGTCCGATATAAGGGACCCGGTCAAAGGCGATCCCCACCAGATTGGCAATAATCAGGCCAAGAAACAGCCCGGCCGTACCGAGGAGCAAATCTACTGTAGAAATGGAAGACAGCGACTTTTCCATCCAGGAAGTCAGAGAAAAAAGCCCTCGGATCAGATACGGAGACGCCAGATGCCCTACAAGTGCGCCGGCAATGCCGCCGATCAGCATGACGCCAAGCGATATGAAAGTGATCCCCAGAATCGTCTCTCCCAAGAATGTATTCGGAAGGAAAGATGCGAGGATAGAATCCGACTGATTGAAAAGAACGATCCCAAGGACCGCAAACAGCAGGATAAAAATCGATCGTAATATTTTTTCCAGCATAAATCTGCCCTCATTGCCTGTGAATTCCTGCGGCAGTTCTTTTTGCAGTATAAAAAATCAGCTAATATTCTTCTAAAATGTAAGATATATTTTATCACACAAAAAAGAATCCTGCAAAAGCGGGAACAGCTGCCCTGAAGTTCCTCTTACCGTTTTTGCCTCAAAACAGCCAGCACTTCCGATACTTTCCTCACATAGTGGACCGCCAGATTTTCATCGCTGTGCGACCTCAGCAGCTCGTCGGCTTCTTTTTTATTGCCGGCAGGCAGAATGAATTCCGTGAAATTCATTTTCATCGCCTCTTTCAGCCGCAGCCCGATATGAGAAATGGGCAGCACATCTCCCGTCAGTCCGATCTCTCCCAAAGCCGTCAGCTGATGGGAAATGGGGCAATCCCATTTGACGGATACGACAGCCAGCGCGGCAGCCAGATCCGCCGCGGTCTCACGGACTTTAAAACCGCTGGCGACATTGATGTAAACATCATCCTGTGAAAACGGCACGCCCGCCCGCTTTTCCAGAACCGCCAGCAGCACGGTCATGCGATTATAATCATATCCCACCGCGATCCGCCTCGGCACGGCAAGGACGGAATGCACAGACAGCGCCTGAATCTCAATCAGAATCGAACGGTGTCCCTCCATGCATGCCGCCGCAATACTTCCCGCCGTTTCCTCTCCCCGTTCTTTCAAAAGGTAGGAAGACGGGTCGGCGATCCCGCGCAGCCCCTGTTCTTCCATCACAAAAAGGCCAGATTCTGCGGTGGAGCCAAAACGATTTTTGACGGTCCGAAGGATGCGGAACTGATAACTTCTGTCTCCCTCAAGATACAGCACCGCGTCCACCATATGTTCCAGAAGACGCGGCCCCGCCAGATTTCCTTCTTTTGTCACATGACCGATGATAAGCACAGCTATATTATTTTCTTTTGCAAACCGCACGAGAAGGGCAGTACAATCGCGGATCTGCGCCGGGCTTCCCATGGGGGCGGCTCCGGATTCCAGATACATAGTCTGGATAGAATCAATGACCAGCACCGCGGGCTGTATTTTTTTCGCTTCCTCCAGGATTCTGTTCAAATCGGCCCCAGCCATGACAAAGCAGCGATCACCGTGGATACGGAGCCGGTCCGCTCTGAGTTTAATTTGAAGTTCCGACTCTTCGCCGCTGCAGTAAAGGACTTTTTCTTCCGCCTCGCAGACAGCCCGGCAGATTTGAAAGACCAGTGTGGATTTGCCGATTCCCGGTTCGCCGCCAATCAGAATGACAGAGCCTTCTACGAGGCCTCCGCCAAGAGGCCCGTCTACCTCCGGCATCTGAAGACACAACCGTCCCTGCGCCGCGTTATGAATTTCCGACAGGCGAACAGGCGTGTGCTCGCTTCCGGATGCAGCCGGCGCATATGTCCCCTGAGCCGGCGCAGTCTTTTCTTCCATGGTATTCCATTCGCCGCACATGGGACATCTCCCCAGCCAGCGCGGAGATTCTGCTCCGCAGTTGGCGCAGACGAATCTTGTTTTATTTTTGCTTCCAGGCATATTTGTCTCCGAAAAATTTTTACTTACTTATTTTTATTATACAGAAATTCCATTAAAAAGTAAGAAGCGTCTCTCAAGAATCTGCTCTTTTACACAGAACGCCCGTTCGTTTCCTCGCATTTCCTGTCAAAGAAACGCATGTTCTATAATAAGCAAATAAAAAAGGCGCATTTTTGTCGGGAAATGCGTCTCATATTTTTCTCCGTCATCTGGCAGCAGCTGTCTGGGCTTTCATTTTTCTTTTCTCTTTTTCAGGTACCACGCTGTTCCGCAATCCTTTGAGCAAAAAACAGAGCGGCGGTCGCGGGAGTCGGTAATCACGATTTCCTTCCCGCAGTTTCTGCAGTGAAAGGAACGGGATTCCGGTATTCCCCGTTTCATTCGTTTGGAATGTTTCCAGTACAAATTCTCGCAGCGCTGCGAGCAGAATTTGGTGCGCAGATCATTTTCTTCCGTCACCCGGACTTCCACGCCGCAGTGTTTGCATTTAAAAGAACGAAGCGCCGGTTTATTTGGGTCAGAGATAATCACTCCCCCGCCAAATGTCCTTCCGCCATGGCGGTTCGCATACCTGCAGCAATCCGGCGTGCAGTATTTTTGACTGGGATGCCTCGGATAAAATCGCGTCCCGCATACCGGACATATTTTCTGCACGGTTCGCCATACGGGAATATTTTTTTCTTTTTCCGCCATTCTTCAATCCCCCTTTATCCAGGCCGCAAAAAATTCCATACTGTTATTTTCTGCGTCTGATTCTTATTTGTCAATTCAAATATCTGTACTGCCAGTCATAAAAATAGCCGTTTCCCGCATTGGACGGGAATCGGCTTTCACTGTTACATCAGGCCATAATCTTTCAGCATCTGGACGATATGCGCTTTTTCACTTTCATTTGCCTCCACCATAGGCAGCCTGAACTTTCCTCCGGGCAGGCCCAGCAGATTCACCGCTGTTTTCACCGGAATCGGGCTGGTGATGAAGAACAGCCCTTTATTGATCGGATAAGTCTTCATATGAAGCGCAAAGGCTTTCTTCACGTCGCCTTTTTCATAAGCATCGATCATGGCAAGCATGTCTTCCCCGATGATGTGGCTGGAGACACTGATGACACCGGTCCCGCCGGCCGCAATAATCGGGAAGGTAAACGAATCGTCGCCGCTGTAAATCATAAAGTCTTCCGGGAGCAGCATGCGTTCCTGCGTGACCTGATCCCAGTTTCCCGCGGCATCTTTAATTCCCACGATATTCGGGCAGACATCCACGAGCCGACGGATGGTCGCCGGCTGAATGCTCGCATTCGTTCTTCCCGGTACATTATAGAGAATGACCGGAATATGAATGGAATCGGCAATGGCTTTGAAATGCTGATACATTCCTTCCTGCGTCGGTTTGACATAGAATGGAACGATTGCCAGAACGCCGTCCGCGCCGAGCGCTTCTACTTTCTGAGCGAACGCAATGGACGCCGCGGTATCAATGCCGCCTGCGTTTCCGATAACCGGCACCTTTTTGCCTTCCGCTTTCTGCCCGACAGCCCGGATAACACAGTCGTACAGTTTCAGCTTTTCTTCTTCCGACATGACGGCGCCTTCGCCAGTCGTGCCGCCGACAAGGATTCCTTCCGAACCGTGATTGATCAAATGTTTTGCAAGTTTTGCCGCGCCCTCATAGTCCACAGAACCATCGTCTGCAAAAGGCGTGATCATCGCCGTAATAACGCGTCCGAATGTTTTCATTGCTTCCATCTCCTCTATGTGTAGACAAAAATTAAATCAAATCATTGGCAATCATGTATTCAGCGATCTGCAGCGCATTAAGCGCTGCCCCCTTGCGGATCTGATCGCCGCACGCCCAGAGATTCAGGCCGTTGGGAGCAACCAGGTCTTTTCTGATGCGGCCCACAAGGACATCTGTTTTGTCGGATGTATCCAGCGGCATCGGATATTCCTGTTCCTTCGGATTGTCTTTCAGCGCCGTGCCGGGGAACCGGCTGATCGCCTCTTTCACTTGCTCTACGGAAAGAGCGTCTCTGGTCTCAATATAGATCGATTCCGCATGACTCCGCACCACCGGCACGCGGACGGCAGTCGGCGTAATGCCGATGGAATCATCATGGAAAATTTTATGCGTCTCATTGACCATTTTCATTTCTTCTTTAGTATAGTCGCTGTCCAGGAACACGTCGATCTGCGGAATCACATTGTAGGCAATGGGATAGTGCTTCGCCAGACTGGCACTCGGCAGAATACGCGGAACATAGGTCTCGCCTCTGGCTTTCGCCGCTGTTTCTCCGTAAAGTTCGTCGATTCCTTCTTTCCCGGCGCCGGAGACAGCCTGATAAGTACTCACAACGATCCGACGGATCGGAGAAAGGTTATGAATCGGCTTCAGCGCCATCAGCATAATGATCGTAGAACAGTTCGGATTGGCAATGATTCCATGATGCTGACGGATATCTTCCGGATTGATCTCCGGAATAACCAGCGGCACGTCCGGATCCATGCGGAATGTGCTGGAATTGTCGATGACGACCGCGCCCCGCTTGACCGCTTCCGGCGCCAGCGTCTTGCTGATTGTTCCGCCGGCGAAGAGCGCAATATCAATATTTTCAAAGGATTCCGGCTTCGCTTCTTCTACCGTATACTCCTTTCCGCAGACCGTGATCTTCTTTCCCGCGGAACGGGCGGAGGCGAGCAGCTTCAGCTCAGAAAAAGGAAACTGTCTTTCCTCGATCAATTTAATAAATTCCTGTCCCACAGCCCCTGTGGCGCCAAGGATTGCGACTCTGGGCATTCTGCTCATATGCATTCACTCCTTCTCAGTCCAAATAGTTTTCAAGTCCGTAAGTAATACCGGGTACAGATGCAACTTTCCGGCAGGCCAGCATAACACCGGGCATAAAGGATTTTCTGTCCATGGAATCATGCCGAACCGTCAGAATCTCACCGGTCCCGCCGAAAAGGACTTCCTGATGCGCCACATATCCAGGCAGGCGCACACTGTGAATTGTGATTCCCTCATACTTAGCGCCGCGCGCACCGGGGATGCTTTCCCGCGTCTTATCTTCTTCCGGCTCCGTCTGCCGCGCCGCTGCCATCTTCTCGGCGGTCAGCTTTGCCGTTCCGGAAGGCGCATCGTATTTTTTGTTATGATGAAGCTCGATAATTTCCGCATTGGGAAAATATTTGGAAATCTTCTCGCAGATCTCCATCATCAGGACAGCGCCGAGCGAAAAATTCGGTGCGATCAGCCCATTGGCCCCGCTCTTTTCAGCAATCGAAGCCAGTTCTTCCCGCTGTTCCGCAGTCAGCCCGGTCGTACCGATGACGATATGAATGCCCTGGGTGAGCACTTTTTTCGCGTTTTCAAAAATCACAGCAGGGCTGGTGAAATCCACGACCACATCAGGCTTCTCTTTGGCAAGCGCCGTCTCCAGCTCCTTCTCTATGATCACTCCGTTTTCCCGGAGCCCTGCAGCGAGTCCCGCGTCTTCCCCGCTATGCGACGGATCAACCGCGGCGGAAAGCACCAGATCTTTTTCGGCTGCCAGCGCCCGTACTACTTCGCTTCCCATACGGCCTGCCGCGCCATTAACCAGAACACGAATCATAAAAATGTCTCCCTTCCCGTCATGCCCATGTCATTGAATTTTTCTCATTCCAAATTCAATTTTGCTCATGATTGATTTTTGATTTTAAACTTACTATAAAAAAACCCGTCCGTCAATGAAAACCGGGCATTTCTGTCGGTTATCTTTTTCCGCATACTGCCTCCAGTATCTCCCGGGCAGACTGTACGGCGCTCTCATTGGGCGGCCGATTCCCCGATATCATCCAGGCAATATCCTGAATATGTTCCTCGCCGGTAAGACGTCTCGCCGCCGTCGACGTTTTCTCATCACGCACCGTTTTTCTGATACTGTAATGCTGATCCGCCGCGCCGGCTGTCTGCGGCATGTGCGTAATACAGATGACCTGTACGGTTTCCGATAAATGCCTGATCTTTCTTGCCACATTAAGCGCAGTCCCGCCGCTTATGCCTGTGTCGATCTCATCAAACACCAGCGTCTGGCAGACGAAAAGATGCGCCATCACATCTTCAATTGCCAGGGCGATGCGCGATATTTCCCCGCCGGAAGCGGTCTGACGCATGGGGCGAAGCGGTTCCCCCGGATTCGCGGAAAAATAAAACTCCATTTCCTGGACTCCGGACGCCGTCGGTATGTCTGGCTCTTTCAAATAAAGCTCCATCCGGGCATGCTCCATATTCATGTCCCGCAACCCCTCTGTAATCTTTTGACACAAGAGAGCTCCCTGCTCACGGCGCACGGCATTCAGCGCCCGGCTTTTCTCCATGACCTCTTCCGTCAGGCGGCGAAACTGTTCCTGCATGGTTTCGCTGTCATAGACCATAGCGTACAGGCTGTCATATTCCTTTTTGGCTTTGGCAAGGTAAGACAGCACATCTTCCAGCGACGGTCCGTATTTATTTTTCAGCTGTGTCAAAAGTTCGTCCCGCGCTTGAAGTTCCGCCAGCTCCTCCTCGGAAAACTCCTCTCCGCCCAGATAGTTTTCCAATTCCGATGACGCATCTTCCAGCGCGTATAAAGCATTCTGCAGATTCTGCTCCACGCCGGACAGGGCGGGATCATACCGGACGATGCTGCCGATCCGGCGGACCGCTTCCGCAAGTCCGCTCTGCGCCCCGGATTCCCCGGATAAAAGCTCAACGGCGCGGCCGGCTTCCCGGTAAATCTTTTCATGGTTTTCAAGAATCAGCAGTTTCTCTCTGACCGCTGAATCTTCATCCGCATCCCTGACCTGCGCTCTTTCGATCTGTTCGATCTCCCACTGGAGGATATCCAGCCGCCGTTCATGCTCCTGTTTGCTGTTCTGAAAGTCCGTGAATTTCTTCTGTACCGTCTTCCATTCGGAAAAAGCAGCCTCGTATTCCCGAAACGCTTCCGTCAGCTGTTCTGAGAAATGATCAACCAAGTACCGGCAGAAGTCCGCCGATAAAAGATTTTCATTCTCATTCTGTTCATGAATTTTGACCAGACGGCGCCCCAGCTTCTCCAGCTGCTTTACCGTACAGAGCGCGCTGTTGACTGTGCATATCCCGCGCCCGTTCTTATTCATTTTACGTGAGATCAATATTTCCCCATTTTCCGCTTCGATCCCCATCTCCTCAAGAGCCGGAAGAATTTCCGGTTCGGCCGTAAAAACACCTTCCACCCGGAAAAACTCTTTGCCGTTTCGAATCAGCTCCACAGAGGCCCGGCGCCCGAGCAAAATGGCCAGCGCGTCCATAAGGATCGATTTCCCGGAACCCGTCTCACCGGTAAAAACGGTGACTCCCTTTTCAAAGTCAATCCAGGAATCCTCAATAATGGCGAAATTGACTATGTGAAGACTCTGAAGCATCACACACCTCGTACAGAGAACCGTTACACTTTTAAAAATTGCTGTATCCGTCTGACTAATTCAGGGACATCTTTGGGATCTTTCATGATGACAAGCACCGTATCATCACCGGCCAGTGTCCCGATAATTTCCTTATTATCGGAATGATCAATGGAAAACGCGATGGACTGCGCCGACCCCGGCAGCGTATGAATCACGATGAGATTCATGCTGCTGTCGATGCGCGTCACTGCTTCCTGGAAAAGCATGGAAACATGGTTGTTTGACATGACGTTTTTCTTCTCAGCGGACAGCGCGTATCTGTAACGCCCATTTTTATAAGGAACTTTCACCAGCATCAGTTCTTTTATATCTCTGGATACCGTTGCCTGCGTTACGACGATCCCCTCTTTCTGGAGCGCCGCCGCCAGCTCTTCCTGTGTCTCGATCACCTGATTCTGAATGATTTCCTTGATTTTCATAATTCTGTATCGTTTCATAATTTCCTCCCGGGTAAATCTGTCCGTAAAGCGTCAGTTGGCCCTGATTTTTGGAAAAAGGCGGGAACTGATGGCAGAAAAGAAGTCCTGATCGGCAAAACGCAGGAAACGGATCGGTTTATGACAGCACCGGATATGAATCCGCTCTCTCTGATAAATTTTATACGTACCGTTTCCGTCAAGTGAAATATGCAGCTGCTTTTCCCTTTCGGGCAGCTGGATCATAACATCCGCATTCATGGGCAGAACCATTGAGAAATTCTGGATCATGTGCGGGCAAATCGGAACGACAAGCATATTTTCCGCCGCACCATCCAAAATCGGCCCCCCGCAGGACAGCGCATAACTAGTCGAACCGGTCGGCGTCGCCACGATCAGGCCGTCTGCCGGATATTGCTGGAAAAATTTTCCGTTGATCCACAGACGCAGCCGCGACATTTTCCCGATGGTATCATGGCCGACTACAATGTCATTCAGCACGCCTGGCAGCACGGTCTTCATGCCGTTGGCATGTTCAATCCAGGATTCAAGAAAGACCCGTTTCACGACAGTATATTTCTTTTCCCGGATATCCTGAAAGCGCATCTTCATATTCAACGGCGTGATTGAATTTAAAAATCCCAGTTCCCCCATGTGAATACCGGCCAAAAGGATCGGATACTCCGCAAGATTCCTTGCCGCCTGCAAAAAAGATCCGTCTCCGCCAATGGAGAAGGCGATCTCCGTATGCTTTCCCAGCCATTCCAGACTTTTATATTTTGAATGATCCAGACGTATTTTTCGTTCTTCAAAAAACGGCCTGACATAATCCGGCAGAAAATACCGGAATCCCGCTTCCTCCATGGCAGGCAGCAGATCAGAAAAAAACGGATAAATTTCTTCCTTTCCTGTATTTGGGAAAACAGATATATCCATATACATCATCCTTTCAGCAACCGGTGCGCTTCATCGACTACAGACGCGATCTCCTCCTCTGAAGGGAAGCTTCTGCCGCTTCCTCCTTCCGGAATCCACCGCAGCAGGGCCAGAAATTCGATGTTTCCGGAACCGCCTTTGATTGGTGAATAGGTGAGCGCGTCAGTCCGGAAGCCTTCTTCTGCCGCACGACGGACGACTTCCGAAATCACTGCCCTGTGTATTTCCGGTTCTCGCACAATGCCGCCTTTCCCTACTTTATCTTTCCCAGCTTCAAACTGCGGCTTGATCAATATGACCATGTTTCCTTCTTTTTTTAAGATGGATCTTGCGGCCGGCATGATCTTTAAAACGGAAATAAAGGATATATCCGTTGCGATCATGTCCACCGGCTCGCCAAGCGTTTCAATCGTAACATCTTTAATGTTTGTCTTTTCCAGATTGATAACACGCGCATCCTGCCGAAGTTTCCAATCCAGCTGATTATAGCCGACGTCGATCGCATACACTTTGGCAGCGCCGTTCTGAAGCGCGCAGTCCGTAAATCCGCCCGTAGACGCGCCGATATCCGCCATGGTGATTCCATTCAAATCCAGATGAAATTCCCGTATTGCCTTTTCCAGCTTATATCCGCCCCGCCCGACATAAGGCATAATATGACCCTTCAGGCGAATCTTTGCGTTTGCCGGAACTTTCGTACCGGGTTTATCCACGGGCACATCATTAACAAGAACAATGCCGGCCATGATATGGCGTTTTGCGTTTTCACGGCTTTCAAAAAATCCCTGTTCGACCAGAAGAACGTCAATCCGTTCTTTTTTTACTTTTAGTATATGTGTCATCACTGTTTTCCTGCCGATCCTCCATGCGCTCCTATTTTGTCCTGTTCAGCAGCAGATACAGAAGTTCCTGCAAGGGCTTTGTGTCCCTATTCAGATTTTTTACTATTTGAACGGCTTGTTCCGCTTCTTTTTCTGCCATATTCCGTGCCTCATCCTTTCCCAACAATGAGATATAGGTGGATTTATGCATCACTGCGTCCTGTCCCGGTTTTTTCCCCATCGTCTCCAGCGTGCCGGATACGTCCAGCAGATCATCGGTAATCTGGAAAAGCTGACCCAGATGCAGTCCGTACCGATGAAGAACGGCCCCTTCCGCTGGATCTGCTTCCGCGAGAACGGCGGCCATATCGATCGGCGCGCAAAGAAGGCAGCCCGTTTTGCACTGATCAAGCAAACGCAGTTCTTCCAGAGACAGTGCCCGATTTTCAGCTTCTATGTCCTGCGCCTGTCCGCCGACCATGCCGTCGGGCCCTGACGCCTCTGCAAGGATTTGAATAAGCCGGCATTTCTGTTCAGGCCGTATTGTTTTCATACCGGCCAGAAGCGCGAAAGCATAGGTCAGCAGACCGTCTCCAGCCATAGTCGCCATTCCCGCTCCGTAAACTCTGTGATTGGTGAGCCGCCCCCTGCGGTAATCGTCATTATCCATCTGCGGCAGATCGTCATGGATCAGTGAGTAGGTGTGGACGCACTCGATCGCGCAGGCCGCGTCCAGATAATCAGAAGAATTTTTCCCAAAAACATCCAGAACGAGCAAAAACAGCGACGGGCGAATCCGTTTCCCGCCCGCAAGAAGGCTGTAATTCATCGCATTATATAAAGTCCGGTGCGCTCCCTGCTCCGTTTTTAAAAGTTTTTCAAGCCTTTGTTCTATTTGCTTCTTCTTTTCATGCAAAATCTCTTCAATCACAGAGCCCACCTCATTTCTCTGTTTAATTATACACAATCATGCCGCATTATACATCAAGAACTTGTTCTGATCTGTTTCCGCCCGATAAAAAAGCAGACAGCAAAAAACAGACGCCTGAAACGTCTGCCCTTTGCTGCGTATTGCGGCTGTCTGCTTTTATAAATTTTTCTCTTTAGCCGCCGTATCCAGTATTGCGTTGATAAACCGATACGACGTTTCTCCGCCAAAAACTTTTGCCATATCAACGGCTTCATCAATAATGATCCGTTTTTCCGGCGTTCCTTCCCACGGAAAAAAAAGTTCCGCCATGCCGATACGAAGGATATTTCTGTCTACCGCATTCAGCTGACTCAGAGACCACTTACGAAGATGGGAAGTGATGAGCTGATCAATTTCTTCCCGATGTTCCCGGACGGTCCGGATCAATGTTTCGGCAAAGTCCAGATCAGCGCCCTCGGCTTTCTCCGTAATCGTTGAATCCAGCACCGGCTCTGCATCAGGATTCAGGTCCAGAGCATATAACACCTGAAGGGCATACCTTCTTGCAATTTTTCTCATGGTTCCCTCTTCACTTTACGAGCTTCAAAATATCAATGTTAATCGCGCTGATTGGGACAGAAAAAGACTGCCCCATCGCTTCTGCCAGCGCCTTTTGAACGCTCTTCCCCAGTTTCACCGGCGCACAGCCGCAGGATATGGAGACAGAGACATCCACAATAATCCCGTCTTTTCCCGTATGAATCATAATTCCCGGCACGCCTTTTTTTCTCCAGACCTGTGAAATGCCGTTCATCAGGGACTGAAATCCGTCCGGCGGGACAATCTGCACATCAGGAAACCGGGAAATTACAGACACGACCTCGTCAGAAATTCTGCCGTACAGCAGTTCTTTATTCTGACGTTCCTCCTCAGCCATTTTCAAAGATTCCTTCCTGCCCGAAAATGATCCCCTGTACGAAAATATCTACAGCGGTTACGCCTAATCCCAAAGAATCCATCAGGGCTTCCTTTACCTTCTCCTGTACGCGCAGCGCCAGTTCAGGAACACGGATACCATGAAGCACCAGGATATAAAGTTCGGCGTGCACCTTATTTTCATGGACAGAGATATGGACGCCTTCGGCATCTTCTCCCACGATCCGGGAGGAAATAGCGTTGCTGAAGCGATTGTCCATAGCGGCCACACCGGGTACCTGAAGGCAGGCATCCCTCACGATGACCGCGATGGCCTTATCAGCGATACGGATCATCCCCTGCTCCGCAGAAATCTCCGCTACATCCATAAGAAACGGCTGCCTCTCTGATCAGGCGCGCTCCAGATAAGCGCCCGTACGGGTATCAATGCGGAGAACATCGCCTTCATTGATGAAGAGCGGTACTTTCACGACATAACCCGTTTCCATTTTTGCCGGTTTTACACCGCCCGTAGCCGTATCGCCGCGAATTCCAGGTTCTGTTTCCACAACTCTGAGTTCAACAGAATTCGGAATATCCACACCGATGACCGTTCCATTGAAGAAGAGCACGGTGATTTCCATTTCTTCCTTAATGAAATTCAGCGCATTCCCGAGCTGTTCTTTCGTCAGCATGATCTGATCAAAGGTCTCGTTATCCATGAAATAATAAGAACCTTCTTCCCCGTACAGGTACTGCATGGGTTTACGCTCTACCTGCGCGTTCGGCACTTTTTCACCGGCATTGAAGGTACGTTCAACAACAGAACCTGTCTGCAGATTCTTCAGTTTCGCACGAACAAAGGCCGCACCTTTGCCTGGCTTTACGTGCTGAAATTCTACAACCTGCCATACCATACCGTCAATTTCGATGGTCACACCCGGGCGAAAATCATTACTGGAAATCATTTCTCTTCATCCTCCTGTTATACGCATAAGAAATTTTTGGGGAAGTGTGTCAGAATATCTATCCCCTCTTTTTTTATTGCTACCGTATCTTCGATACGGACTCCGCCGATTCCCGGAATATACACTCCCGGTTCTATCGTCTCCGTCATGCCTGCCGCCAACACTGTTTCATCCCGCGGCGACAACACCGGCCTTTCGTGAATCTCCAGTCCTACGCTGTGTCCCAGCGCATGCGTGAAATAGGTATCCAGCTCTCTGGCTTTCAGAAACTCTCTCGCCGAGCGATCCACGTCGCACGCCCTCAGCCCGGCCCTGAGATCTTTTTCGATAAAATGGACACAGGACAGTATGGAATCATATAAAAAACGCTGCCGTTCGGTAATCTGCCCGACGGCCACCGTCCTGGTAATATCGGAATGATACCCTTTATAAATCGCGCCGAAATCAAAGGTAATCAAATCTCCTTCTTCGATGATTTTATCGGTCGCGGTCCCATGGGGAAAGGCGGATCTCCATCCCGAAGCCACAATCGTATCAAAAGATTTGCCTTCTGAACCGGCCTCCAGCATGGCGCATTCAAGCACGGTCCGCAGCTCCGCTTCCGTTTTTCCGCATTTGATAAAGGGAACTGTCTTTCGGAATCCTTCATCGGATATCCGGCACGCTTCCGCGATCAGAGCCATTTCTTCTTCTGACTTGATCCGGCGGAGCGCATCAGGATCACAGAATATAAATTCCGCCGACGGCACCGCCTCTTGAAAGGATAGAAACGTTTTATACGTCAGAACAGACTCTATGCCGATCCGCCCCGCGTGATGTTTTTCAGCCAGCTGCTGTATGACGGAAGGAAGCTTCCCTGCACAGTTGACTATCACAAAAGACGGCGCTTCTTCAGCCGCCTGTTCCGTATACCGGCTGTCCGTCAGCAGATACGATTCTTCTTTTGTCAGGAAGAGATAACTTTCTGATCCCGTGAACCCGCTGAGATAGCGGCAGTTTTCATCTTTCTGAATAAAAGCCGCGTCTATTCCGCTGATTTTCAGAAAGTCCCGGACACCTTCTCTGCTGATCACAATCTTTTCGCCTCGTTTCCATTCTTTATAATTTTACAGTATCTTCTGTAAATCCACAATAGAGGGGCGTAAATTCAGCCGGAGCTTCCTTTTCTCCCCAAAAAAATATTCTCCGTTTTCTCTCGGAGAATATTTTTTTATCAGTTCCTTTCCGGCAGCTCGCGGAGATGTTCCTGTGAATTCAGTAAATACAGCCAGTTTTTATCTTCCCCATAGCAGTGAATGCAGGAAATATTGGCGTTTGCCTGACAAAACTGCCATGCCGTATGAAGAGAAATGCCCAGCATGCCGCACAAAATCGTCCGAATAGAAGCGCCGTGGCTCACGATCACATAGGTCTTGTCATTCCCCCGCGCCATAATTTTACGCATCGCCGACATGGTTCTCGCCTGCACCTCGTCAAACGACTCTCCATTGGGAATCCTTACTGTATCCGGCGACTGATACATCTGTTCCACCGCTCCGGGCCACCGGCTTTCTATCTCATCATAAGTAAGGCCTTCCCAGTCGCCAAAACAGAGTTCTCTGAATTCCGGTACAAGTTCTACCTGCATTCCCTGTCTTTCCGCAAGGGCCTCCGCCGTTCTGCGTGCCCGAATCTGCGGGCTGGAATAGATCGCGTCAATCTTCATGCCGTCAAACCAGCGGGCGGCAAGCGCTGCCTGGCGGATCCCCAGTTCACTCAGCGGGACATCTGTTGATCCCTGATATTTCCCGCTCAGATTCCATGTCGTCTGCCCATGCCGAAGAAAATAAAATGTGATCATGCTCTCAATACCTCATTTAATGCCTTCATAAGCCTGTCATTTTCTTCTTTCCTGCGGACAGCTGCTCTGAAGAATGAATGATCCAATCCTTCAAAATTCCCACATTGCCGAATATGAATATGGTAAGGAAGCAGCGCTTCTTCCAGGCGCGCTGCATCATCGACCCGCCCGGTCAGCTGCAAAAGGAAAAAATTTACCCTTCCGTCATATACACGCAGCCCAGGTATCCGCCGCAGCATTTCATCCATCCGAGACCGTTCTTCCCGCAGATACTTGCGTGAATTCGCGGCGTAGGCCTCATCAAGCACCGCCTCCTTCATGTAGACCTGCACAAGGCCATTCACATTCCAGGGATACAATCCGCTTTGAAGACGCTGCGCCAGATCCGAGCGCATAAAAGCCGCGCCGATGCGCAGGCCCGGCACCGCGTAAAATTTGGTCAGCGAAAGTATCACCATCAGATTTGGACTTTTGAAGATCTCATTTCTGAAACTCGCTTCATCCCCGACAAAATCAATAAACGATTCGTCAATGATAAGCCATCCGTTTTTCTTTGCTGCCGCTTCCGCAAATTTATGAAACGTTTCCCGCCGCAGGAGCTGTCCGTCCGGATTGTTCGGATTCCCGAGAAAAATCATGGAATGCTCCGGCATTTCATCCAGAAAGCTGTCGTCCCCCGGCTGAAAGTCTCTGTTTCTGTCCAAACGAAACGTATGGACAGGCACGCTGGCCGCTTCCGCCGCGAACCGGTATTCGCTGAAGGAAGGAGCCGCCGCATAAACTGCTGACGGCCTGAGCAGGCGTACAGCCACATACATCAGTTCGGTCGCTCCGTTCCCGCACAGGATCATTTTTTCCGGTATCCCGTACCGCTGCCGCAGCGCCGCTTTCATTTCTCTGCACTCTACATCGGGATATCTCATGATTTCCCGCTCAAACTGCGCCAGAGCCGCCGTTTTCCCTTTCGGCGACATTCCAAGCGGATTGATATTGATGCTGAAGTCCAGTATCCGCTCTCTTTCCTCGGAGGCAAGGCCAAAAACATCGCCGCCGTGAGCCTTTTTCCCTTCCATCATTTCCCTTCCGCCTTTTCATACAAACGCATGCCTTCACTGGTCACACGGACACAGCGGATATACGAAACGGAATCTCCCAGCTCTTCTGCCATTCTTTCATGAATCTCAACGTCATCGGCATCGGAGCTGATCAGCAGCCCGAGTACAGTTCCGCTGTGCGCCGCAACGACTCCATGTCCGCCGGTTTTCTGGCCTGCTTCCCAAAAAGCAGCCAGATTCTCTTTATAAAGAATTTTCTGATTTGCAAAAGCGCTGATCGTCGCCGCCCTGCCGATAAGCTGAAGATCCCTCCGGCCGATTCCTTCCGCAAAAAGGTCGACCGCGCGGCGTATCTCTTTTTCATTTGCCTGCTGCAGCGCCACCAGATCTTTCCTGCTGTTAAATGCCAGCGTATCTACGCTGCCGCCGCAGTCGAAGACAAGCAGCTTTGCCTCGGGACATTCCCCGAGACGGCGGATCAGCATGCCTTTCCGATAATCATACTGAACGATTCCCCGGTAAAAGACCGCATCGCTCGGTTCAATGGATATTGCGATCCTGCCGATCTCTTCCGGAGAGAGATGTTTCCCCAGAGCCATCGCGGATGCCTGACAGACCGCGCTGATATCCGCAGAACTTGACGCCATGCCTTTACCGACAGGAATCTCCGTCGTAAGCCGGATATTCACGGTACCGTTTTCCCCACCGAGATATTTCATCGTCCTGGCTCGGGCTTTTTCCGATTTTTCGGGGAGCTTCTCCGCTTCCCCATGCCGCATCTCTTCCATGGTGCGCTGCCGGCTTTCTGCATAGGAATAGAGATCAATCGGACAGGTCACCATGAAAGAATGCCCCCAGGCATAGCCCTGGATAAATTCCCCGCAGGAGCCGGGAGCCGCAGCTACATAAACCATAAGTCACCCCGACATAAAATGACAAAGGCGGCCGCCATCACCAGCTCACTGATTTCCGTAGTGCATCCGTAGGTGTCGCCAGTCGTTCCGCCGATTTTCCGCATGACCCACTGATTGACCGCAAATCCGGCCAAAAGGCCGATCCCGGCCAGAATGAAATAGGTCGATCCGAAGAAAATCCCCGGAAGCAGAGCCGACACAAATGCAGCCAGTACGGCGTGTTCGCTCCGGTAATCGGCAAAGGCTTTACCAATCCCATAAGGACGCGCATAGGGATATTCACAGATGCTGATCACCATATTTAACCGGCCTATCACCGGCATGGCGATCAGGAGCACATACAGAGATTCTCCGGCCTCTGCCAGGCAAAATGTTTTCAGAAGCACAAGAAAAACGAAAGCCAGCAGTCCGAACGATCCCACACAGCTGTCCTTCATGATTTCCAGGATCCGTTCTCTGCTCCTCCCGGAAAACAACCCGTCACAAGTATCCATCAGTCCGTCAGCATGCATGGCGCCCGTCACAAGGAATTCCCCCGATACAAGAAGGAACGCTGTCAGATACGGAACATCAAGCGGCTCCATGCAGAAATTGATCAGCGCCAGCACCGCGCCGATCACGATTCCTATCACTGAAAACCAAGAAACGCTTTTCCCGAAATCAGATTCTGTCCAGTCTGTCTGACGGAAAAGCTGTATCCTGGTCAAGAACTGAAGACCAATAAGAAAAGGTCGCATTCTTTCACCTCATGGCAAAAATCAGTACTTCTGCCGCCGTAAAAATAATCGTAGCCAGGTACATCAGCCGAAGCGCGCGCAGAATGTCTTCCCCACAGAGCGCCCTGTCAGGATCTCCCATGTATTCGCGAAATTCCGGCTTTCCTTCATAATAATTGTACCCGCCGAGCCGGACATGGAGAGCGCCCGCCGCCGGACCTTCCGCATAGCCTCCATTGGGACTCGGATGTTTCGCCGCATCCCGAAGACCGATCCTCCAGGCATTCTTCCCGTCCAGTCCAAGGAGAAAAGACGACAGCACAAACAGAACAAAAGTGATGCGCGCTGGAATATAATTCAGCACATCATCCAGCCTGGCCGCCGCCCGGCCAAAGTACAGATACCGGTCATTCTTGTATCCAAGCATGGAGTCCATGGTATTGGCCGCCCTATAGCAGGCTGCGCCGACCGGCCCGAAGAGCAGAAAAAAGAACAGCGGTGACAAAATACCGTCCGTCGTATTTTCCGCGATGGTCTCCACTGCGCCCCTGGCGATATCCGGTTCATCCAGCCTGTCGGTATCCCGCCCGACAATCCAGGACAGACGTTTTCTTGCCTTCGGAATGTCTCCCGCTTTTAGCAGCCGCCAGATCTCCAGCCCGTCTCTCGCAAGCGCTCTCGGCGTAATCGTGAAATACAGGACGACTGCGCTCACCGCAGCCTCGGCCCAGGGACCGCCGAGCATCTCTGCCGCCCGAAGCAGTCCTGCGGTAATCAGTCCGACCGAAAGAATGACGAAGCAGACTACCGCGCCGCCTCTCGCCAACAGGCTTCCCTTTCCGGCTCCGGAGGCCGGATAAAGCATTCCATCAAAAAAAGAGATGAGCCGCCCGATCAGAACAACCGGATGCAGCGACGACCGGGGATCCCCCAGAAAGGTATCCAACAGGAGCGCCGCTGCCGGGATCAGCGCACACAGCCAGGCGTCTGTCATTCTGCCTCCAGGATGCGGTAGAACGCGTCCATGTCAAAATTCCTGCGCACAGCCGATGCCAGACGGTCAAATTCAGATTCCTTGTATTCTCTGTAACGGAATTCCACCGGTCTGTCCGCAAGACCTTTCCGGCGGCGCAGCGCATTGATCAGACTCCGCCGCAGTTCATCATTATCCAAAATGCCATGGCAGTACGTCCCGAATACATTGCCCGCATTATTGATATAGCCATCCCGGATATCCATGCTCACGCCGCTTCTGGACGTAATATGGAACAGGCTCCGCGCCGGGCCTGTCAGCATCGTCTCGCCCATGTGTATCTCATACGCCCGGAGCGATTCGCCGGAGAAATTCATATCGAGGAACGGCAGACTGTCGCAGCGGCATTCCACCTGATACGTATTCTTTTCCCCCTGCATGGATGTCACCGTCGGCAGGAGTCCGAGACCTTCCACCTCATCATTTTCGCTTTCCACATGCAGCGGATCGCACACCTTTTCTCCCAGCATCTGATATCCGCCGCAGATGCCGATTACAGGAACACCCTTTTCCGCCATTTCCCGGATCTCGCGGGCATATCCGCTGCGGTGCAGGTACAGCAGATCTTCTGTCGTATTTTTGCTGCCCGGCAGAATGATCAGATCCGGATCCCCGATGAGATCGCCCTTCTGCACGAACCGCACATTGACGTCCGGCTCACGGGACAGAGCGTCAAAGTCCGTAAAATTGGAGATTTTCGGCGTCTGGATCACGGCAATGTGAATCTCTCTCATGACGTGATCAGAAGGAATATCCTGCAAAGAAACGGAATCTTCATCATCGATGCCCAGCTTATCCAGATATGGAAGCACACCGAGAACAGGAATCCCCGTTTTCTCTTTCAAAAAAGTAAGTGCCGGTTCAAGCAGAGTAATATCTCCGCGGAATTTATTAATGATCAGCCCCTTGACGAGCGCCCGCTCCTCCGGCTCGAGAAGTTCCAGCGTCCCGACAATAGATGCCAGCGCGCCGCCGCGGTCAATATCCGCGATCAGGAAGACCGGTGCGCGCATCGTTTTTGCGATGCGCATATTGACAATATCATTTTGTTTCAGATTGACTTCTGCCGGGCTGCCTGCGCCTTCGATCACGATCATATCAAAGTGCGATTCCATATAATCGATCGCATGCAGTACCGAATCCCATGCTTTCTGACTGTAGCTGTCCTGATATTCGCGGGCACTGTAATTTCCTACAGACTTCCCCAGAAGGATGACCTGCGAGCAGGAATTGCCCGTCGGTTTCAGAAGCACCGGATTCATTTCCACGACAGGATCCACGCCCGCCGCTTCCGCCTGCGCCACGGTCGAGCGGCCCATCTCTCCGCCTTCTCTGGTCACATACGAATTGAGCGCCATGTTCTGTGCTTTAAAAGGCCCCACATGATATCCGTCCTGCTTCAAAATGCGGCAGAACGCTGTCGTCAGAATGCTTTTCCCCACATGAGAACTCGTTCCCTGAAACATGATTTTTTTTGCCATTATAAACGCACCTCACTCCTCTTGAGATCGATTGTAATACCGGCAACTGACAGATAGGCTTTATCTGCGCGAGCAGCGATGTACTGGTTGGCCAGACCAACAAGATCTCTGTATACCCGGCTCATCGCGTTTCCCGGCACGATCCCCATGCCGAGCTCGTCAGATACGAAAATGATTTCCTTTCCCTGAAATTTGGAAATCACCGCAAACATCTGATCCAGATCCCGCTGAAGCACAGTCCGAAGCACTTCCAGATCAGATACCCCCAGTGTCTCTGCTCCGCGGAAATTGATATGATCCATGAGCAGATTGCTCACATACATGGTAATACAGTCAAACAGTACCGCATCCGATTCCCGAAGGATCGTTTCCATCATTCCGCCCGCTTCGTGCATCACTTCAAAAGTTTTCCAGTCCGCTGGCCGGCGTTCTCTGTGCACCATGACCCGATACTTCATTTCATCGTCCAGTATCTGGCTGGTCGCCACATATCCTTTTCTTTCTCCGGAAGCTCTGTACATGAGTTTCTCCGCAAATTCGCTTTTCCCGCTCCTCGCGCCGCCCATGACAAGGATGATCTGATTTTTCATAACCGCCTCCTTTTCTGCTGAATGCCAAAAACACAGCCCGCTGTGCGGATTGAAATTAAAAATCTATTTATAAATAATACCATACCCGCAAAATGAACGCCAATTCACGGTATGCCCCCATGACCGGCCTTCACTGTCCCTCCGCTTATTTCTTACCGCCAGATATTCCGCATTTTTTCTGTTTTTCCCCGTCCGCTGATACCCCGGCACGGCTATTCCACAAGTCCGATCTTCTATGCTAAAATGAAGTTGCATTTCAAATGGAAAGGAAGATCACACATGGCTGACGAACAGCAGGAACTTTATCACGTATCACTTATGCGCACGCTTTGGGAAAATATGTACAGCGGTACTGTTTTTGACTGCACCGATCATTACGTCGCACGGATCCGTCTGATCCTCGGCATCCCGCTCGACCGCAGCGAACTCCCGGAAAACGCGCCGGAAGCGCAGCCTTTTATTACGGTTCTCGTGGAAGACACGATCCTGACGCCGAAAGACGTTATCGATTTTGAAACCGTTCTTTCAAAAATCATCGCCAGAAAAGCAAGCAGCGAATCTTTCCGGCCCACCCGCTGCATGTTTTTCTATCCCAGCCCGGCAGACTGCTTCAAACAAGAAAGCGCGGTCCCGGAAGCGCCTCTCAATTAAAGACAAGAAAAAACGCATCCTGTTCACTGAAAACAGAATGCGTTTTTTATTTACCGCTGAAAAATTATTCCGTTTTTCCGGCTTTCGCTTTTTTTGATTCTTCAAATTCCGCCAGCAGTGCCTGATAATCATTTTCATCATACCCGTTGGCCGCCAGAATATATTCTTTCAGTTTTTTCCTCTGGTATGCCACGTTCATTGCGGACAGCTCGAAAGGATCCAGCGAGATCCGCGCAAGCATCTCTCCGGAAGCGGAATAACCGCAGATGCCGTCGCCGACCAGATCAAACAGCGGCATTTTTTTAACGGATACGCAAAATGTACGGAGGAATTTCTCTCCTTCTGCCGCCATTTTATCCCGCATCCGCTTATATTCCGCCGCTTTGTCGGAAGGAATGCGGAATCCGTCGACGATCGTAAATAAAGAATCTTTGTTTTTCATCGTACTTCACACCTTTTACCTGTTTTCCACAATTATATCAGATTTCCGCGCAGAAACAGCGGTTATCCTGCCTTAAAAATAGACCTCTGTCACTCCAGCGCCTCCGTTCCGCACATCAGCCGTATGAAATTCGGAAACAAAATTCAGTGTGCGCAGATAGTCCTGAATCCCCCGGCGAAGCGCGCCGGTCCCTTTCCCGTGAATGATCTCTACTGGAGAAATGCCCGCCATTACGGCATCACTCAGGAATCTGTCCACCTGCGGGATCGCTTCGTCTACGGTCATCCCGATAATATTCAGACTTGTCTTTACAGTCCGCACGGTGCTGCCTCCCGTATAAGCGGCTTTCCTCACAGGTTCCGTCTTTACCGGTTTCGGCATATCTCTTGGTTCCGCCGCAAAACAATGCTCTGCGCCGACGGTCACCGTGAGGTTCCCACAGCTGACCGTCACTTTCTTCCCGGACACTTTCACGACAGTTCCCGCGCTTTCCAGCGTATCTACATAAACAGCCGTCCCTTTTTTCAGCGTTTCCGGATTGACCGGCTGCCGGGTCTGCCGTTCTCTGGGAATCTCCAGACTGTCTACTGCATTCCTGGCCTTGTCAATCTCCGTACTGAACCCCTGTTTCCCAGCTTTGGACGCCGCTTTTTTCAGCTCCTTGATGATCGTTTCTGACTGTACCCGGAGATCCCGTTTGATTCGCTCCGCCTCTTCCCTCGCCTTATCCAGAATTTCCTTTTTACGATCCCGCATCTGTTCATTGGCCTGCGCCAGTTCGTTTCGAAGCGTTTCTGCTTCTCTCACACGATCGCGGAGTTCCGCTTTCTCTTTTTCCGTTTCCCGAATTTCTTTATTGAGCCGGGCCATGATCATTTCCATGTTATTCAGCGGAGATTCTTCTTTCAGAGCCTCTGCCCGCTGAAGAATATCCCCATTCATTCCAAGGCGGCGGCAGATATTGAATGCGTTGCTATTCCCCGCCATTCCGATGATCAGGTGGTATGTCGGCGCAAGGGTCTTTTCATCAAACTCCACAAAAGCATTCTGTATTCCTTCTGTCTCATAGGCCAGTTTTTTCATCTCGCTGAAATGAGACGTAATGATGGCAGGCGTTTTCCTGCGGTTCAGGTATTCCGCAACAGCCTGAGCCAGCGCCGCGCCCTCAATGGGATCCGTCCCGCTTCCCAGTTCATCCAGAAGGACGAGATCCTTTTCTCCGCACTGATCGAGAAAATCCGCCATCTGCGTAATATAACTGGAAAATGTGGATAAATTGTATTGGATGCTCTGGTCATCGCCGATCACCGCATAAACGTGCTCATATACCGGCAGCCGGGTACCTTCCTGAGCTGGAATAAAAAGTCCTGCCTGATTCATGAGCGCAAAAAGACCCAGCGTTTTCATGGCGATGGTCTTGCCGCCGGCATTGGAGCCGGTAATGACAAGGATCCGAAAATCCCTCCCCAGATGCAGATCGATCGGCACCGCTTTTTTCTCATTGATCAGCGGATGGCGGGCCTGAATCAGTTCGGCGCATCCTTTCCGGTCAGGAATCGCTTTTACCGCTTTCATGGACAGAGCAAGACTGCCCCTTGCGAAGATCAATTCCAGATTCGTCGCCGCCCGGCAATTCTCCTGAATGTGCGCCGCCTCTTTCTTCACTGCCTCTGAAAGCCCGTGAAGGATTTCCTGAATTTCCTGTTTTTCCTGCACGCCAAGTTCTGCCAGATCATTATTCAGCTGTACCGAAAGCATCGGTTCCATGAAAAGCGTCTGTCCCGTAGACGACCTGTCGTGAACAATCCCTTCAAATTTATAGCGGTATTCCGCTTTGACTGGCACTACGTATCTTCCGTTCCTCTGAGTGATGATCGCATCCTGGAAGTACGACGCCAGATCTTTATCCTGGAGAAGATGCTGGAAGGATCGGCGCAGCCGCTCTTTGAGCAGGGCTTTTTCCGTGCGGATCCGCGCCAGTTTCGGCGACGCGCTGTCCTGAATCTCACCATGTTCTCCGAAAACTTTTCTGATCTGCGCCGTCAGCGCGTCCGTCGGGATGATGGTTCTTGTCAGTTCATACAAAACGGGATATATGGCGGCCTTTTCCCCCATAAAATACCGGTTCATCTTTCTGTACGTTTCCAGCGACGCGCAGAGATCCATGAGTTCCTGCGGCATCAGAATGATATTTTTCTTCGCCTTTGACAGAGATTCCCGTATATCGTGTGTTTCGCCCAGCGGAGATGTAATTTCCCGCTGCAGACAGATGACCGCTTCTTCCGTTTCATCAAGCAGACGTTCCGTAATCTCCGCATAAGCCGACGGCTTCCAGCTTTTCGCCATTTCCTTCGCCAGCACAGATACCGCATGCTCTGCCAGCAATTTCTGGATTTCATGAAATTCCAGCGTATGCAAAATATCGGTTGTCATCGTTACCTCTTCGTGTTCTGGGAATCTGCTCCGTTTCTTGCCGGATGGCTGTCCTGCAGAATTCCCCTGAAAAAATGCCCCCTCGTTCCTGATTCTTTATTTTGTACGGAAGCCGGATTTTTTATGGCTTCCGCAAACGAACGGCACAGCGTACCTGCATCTTCATCCGTCCCCCTTACGTCAATACAGAACCGACGGAGGCCTGCGCGTACAAGACTGCCCATGTACGGCCTCATATCAAGGATCTCGCTGTTCAGAATATGCATATGGCACCATTCATCGGTCCGAACCGGGAACAGCCGGTTTCTCTGATCTTTCAGAAAATATCTGTCTTTCATGCAGGGAGCAGGACAATGCGTCTTATCTGTTCCGCCTAGGACAGAATTGATCACGCAATATTCGGAGATCATCATCTCCGTACGTCCATACACGACAGCCCCAGCCGGTATTCCCAAAGCCGTTATATTCCTGATCTGATTCAGCGTCAGTTCCTGAGACAGCCACACAAAAGAAAGGCCCCAGTCAGCCGCCTCTTTTATCGCCTGACCATTAAAAATATTCAGTGACGGGCCGCCTTCCAGTGCGACGGATTCCGGCAAGGCCTCTGCCCACAAACGCGCTCCCGGAAACTGGATCTCCATGGCATCCGGCCTCAGCTGCCCCAGCCGTATAAATTCACTGCGGCAGGCAGATAGATTTTCCTCACGCACCACGCGGGGCGATGAAAAGACTACGGGAATCCCCAGCGCCCGGCCCCTCTCCAGCACGGTCTGATAATCGCGAAGCGGAATCTTCTTATGCAAAAAAGATTCCCCTCCGAAAATGATCCGTCCGGCTCCTCCGCTCATCGCGGACAAAGCCTGTTCCACGGAATCCGTACGCACGGCCAATTCCATTGATTCCCTGCCGGGGCGTACCGCGGCCGCTTTCCATACGGACGTTTCTTCAGCAACGGGTCTTCTGCGGAACACAGATTCTTCCCGCTGTGTTTCCAGATATTGCACGGCATCCTGGCGCAGGTGATTCAGGACACTCTGCGGAGTCATACATCCTTCATTTCTGATCTCCGCTTTTTCCAACCGAAACAGCGTATTGCCCAGCCGGGAAAGCTGCTTCCGAATGACAGCATCTTCCGTAACGCGGCTGACTGCTTTTTCGGCAATATATTCTGAAAAAACCGTCCCTTCATGACCATCAGCATCCGCAAAAGAAAGTGTAATCTGTTTCCCCGGTACCGCCGACAGCTGGAAGAAAACGGGAATTTTCCGTTTCATCTCTTTCAGGGAAAACCGCTGTTCTGCTTTTTTCAAATGCCAGAATACGGGCGTATTTTTTATCGGCTTTCTTTCGCAGGCCGCTTCAAAATACGTATCCTTCTTCTGTATTTTGTCCGCCGGAAGAAAGGCCATATTCCTCGCTTCCGTAATATAAGAAATACCTGTGATCTCGCCGGACTCATGAACCGCTTCCGCGGAGAAAAGGAAGGTTTTCCCTCTGACGCGCATAACTTTCCCGGCAGGTATGCCGTGATTTCCCGGCGCAAATTCAGTAATCATCGCACGGCTTTCTGTATGATCGTAATATCCGTGCGTATATCCGCGGTTAAAATATTCTTTCATACCGCGAAATAAAGATTCTTCATCCGTTTCTTTCCCCTTCTGCAGAGCATTTATCGCGGTGCGGTAGGAAGAAACAACGGCATATACATAATCCGGGCTTTTCATTCTGCCCTCGATCTTCAAAGACGCCACGCCGGCCTCCCGCAACTCGCGGAGCCGATCCAGTCCGGTCATATCTTTCAGGCTCAAAAGATAAGGGCCGCAATCTTCAGAAAACACATGCCCCTTCGCATTGACAAGATCGTAAGGAAGACGGCAGGGCTGTGCGCAGGCCCCGCGATTCCCGCTTCTGCCTCCGATGAAACTACTCATAAGGCACTGCCCTGAATAGCAGACACACAGCGCACCATGGACGAATACTTCAATTTCCATATCGGTCTGCGAGGCAATCTGTCGGATCTCTTTCAGTGACAATTCTCTCGACAGCACCGCTCTTTTAAAATTCAGATTCTTCAGGAAATTGACGCCGTCAAGATTTGATACAGTCATCTGTGTGCTGGCATGCAAAGGAATATCCGGGGCCAACTCCCGTACTTCTCTTGCCACGCCAATATCCTGCACAAGCAGCCCATCAATACGAAGTGAATCCAGAAACTTCAGGTACTCTCTCAGCGCATCCCATTCTGAATCGGCAATCAGCGTATTCAGTGTAATGTACACAGGAACTCCCAGCACATGGCACATTTTTACAGCGTCAATCATTTCTTCTTCTGTAAAATTGGCCGCATATTTTCTGGCACTGAATAATTTCCCGCCCATGTATATGGCGTCTGCTCCCGCCTCCAGAGCAGCGATCAACTGTTCTTTCGAGCCGGCCGGCGCAAGAAGTTCCATTTTCCCCTCCGCTTACTTCTTTCAAATGCAAATTTAAATGTATTATACAACAGAACCACACCACATTCAGCCAAAAGAAAAGATACAGCCAATATTTGACTGTATCTTTCATTCAGAATCAAAACAGCGCTTTTATTTTACTTCGCTTTCATACCGGGACAGGATGAAGCAGAGATCAGAGAGGCGGTTCAGATATTTCAGATCCGATTCGTGGATTTCTTCCGTCTCACTGAGTTTCCACATCAGCCGTTCTGCTCTGCGCACGACAGTTCTCGCCATATCCAGCGGCGCAGAACTTTGAGCCTCGCCAGGAACGATAAAATGATTGAGCGGCGCGAGTTCCGCATCGTACGTATCGATGATCTGTTCCAGCCCGGTCACATGAGCATCCGTAATACCGGCCTCTTTTCCGATGCTCGCCACATCCGCCATCAGAAGCCAGAGCTCTTTCTGAATCTTAAAAATCGTTTCCTTTACATTGTCATGAACCGCAAATGCACGGGCCATCCCCAACACAGAATCGGCCTCGTCAATGGTACCATACGTTTCCACCCGGACACTGGCTTTTGATACCCTTTCGCCAGTATAGAGACTTGTCTTCCCTTTATCTCCGGTACGAGTATAGACCTTTGCCATGACAATTACCTCAGTCCGCTAATTCCGGGAACCAGAGTCCGATTTCTCTTGCCGCAGTTTCCGGCGCATCGGATGCGTGAACAACATTTTCATCAATGGACGTCGCGAAATCACCGCGGATAGAGCCGGGGACCGCTTTCAGCGGATCCGTTGCGCCATTGATCTGACGTACAGCAGCAACCGCATTTTCCCCTTCGATAACCATAGCCAGCACCGGGCCGGACGTAATGAAAACGATCAGATCGTTGAAGAAGCCTTTCCCTTCATGTTCCGCATAGTGTTTTTTAGCCAGTTCTACCGGCACCTGGATCATCTTAATCGCTTTAATAGAAAGCCCTTTGCGTTCAAAACGAGCGATCACTTCGCCGCAAATGTGTTTCTTGACTCCGTCCGGTTTCACAAGAACCAGTGTTTCTTCCATGTTTGCCATCAGAAAACCTCCTTAAATCAATGCATTTTCGCTGCGATTTCACGCAGTTTTTTTATACGCTCTTCTGTGGAAGGATGCGTAGAAAACAAATTGACCATCGTGCTCCGCACGCCTGCAAGCGGATTAATGATAAACAATCCCGAAGAAGACGGCGCCGCATTTGCCATAACTCTGTGATGGGCGTAATCATCCAGCTTTGCAAGCGCGCTGGCCAGCGCCAGCGGCTTCCCGCTGATTTCTGCGCCGGAAGCGTCTGCCATAAACTCACGGGAACGAGAAAGCGCCATCTGCACAACCGCCGCGGCGATCGGAGCAATGACCGCAATGATCATCAGCGCGACAGGATTGGAACTGTTGCCGTCTTCATCCCGTCCGCCTCCGAAAATGGCCGCCCACTGCGCCATATTCGCGATCCAGCTGATTGCCCCCGCAATAGAAGCGGCCAGCGTCATGATCAGCGTATCCCTGTGTTTGATATGAGACAGTTCATGTCCGATAACGCCGGCGATTTCATCTCTGTCGAGCATGGAAATAAGCCCCTCCGTCACCGCCACAGCTGCGTGGTTCTCATCCCGTCCTGTTGCGAAAGCGTTCGGAACAGCAGTCGGAATGACGTACAGCCGGGGCATCGGCATCTGCGCATTTCTTGTCAGCTCTCTGACCAGCTCATATAGTTCCGGCACCTCATTTTCCGATAAGGGCTGCGCATTATAACTTCTCAGCGCTATTTTATCACAGTTCCAGTAGCTGATAAAATTGATTGCCAGTGAAATAAAAAACATGACCATCGCGCCGGAACGACCGCCGACCATGCCGCCAATGGCCATCAAAATAACGCTGAGCAAAGTCAGAAGCATGACTGATTTGATTCTGTTCACCTGTTGATGACCTCTTTTCTTGTAAAAAAAAATGGTCGGAACGACATGAGTTGAACATGCGACCTCTACCACCCCAAGGTAGCGCTCTACCAAACTGAGCTACGTCCCGACATTTGCTACATATGATAGGATACATAGAATATAATTATTTGTCAAGTATAAAATCGGCTTTTATAAAAAAGTTGTACTGGTCACTGAAAACCGGCTCTCCGAAGAGAGCCGGTTTTCAGAATTCACATGCGCCGGAAAGATCGAAAGAAAGAATTTCGACTCGTGCAGAGATGCCCTTTTCTGCAAAACCGGCCTTCATGGCCCGCCCCACAGAGGCCGCCATATCAGGCGCCGCAAAAGAAATCATCGTCGGGCCGGAACCGCTGATTGTCGTTCCGTAAGCGCCCGCCTTCTCTGCTGCCTCCATAACTTCTTTTCCGCCGGGAATCAGCGGAAGCCTGTAGGGCACATGAAGCCGGTCATTCAATCCTGTTCGAAGACAGGCGGGATCTTTCTGAAAGAATGCTGAAAGCAGAAAAGAGACCGCACTCACGCTGTGCACTGCGTCTTTACGGCTGTACCCATCCGGCAGAGCAGCCCGCGCCTTTTCCGTTAAAAGTTCAAAATCAGGAATCGCCACGACAGCTTTCCAGTCCGGCAGGTCAGAAAATTTCCTGCTCTTTACCTCGTTTCCTTCCATCATGGAAGTCGTCAGGCCGCCGAGAAGCGCCGGCGCTACGTTATCCGGATGTCCTTCTATTTCCGCCGCCGTGCGCAGAAGCGCTTCCTCCGATAGCGGATATCCCATCAGGATATTCGCCAGACAGACGCCGGAAACGATCGCCGCGGAACTGCTTCCCAGTCCCCGTGCGAAAGGAATCCGGTTTACAAGATGCAGGCGCCCGCCGGGAAGAATTCCTCCTGCCGCATCTGCCGCGGCCGCCATGGAGCGAATGATGATATTCCTGCTGTCCGTCGGCATTTCACTGACGCCTTCGCCTTCCGCCGTAATCTCGATCTGGGGAAAAGGCCTTTCCTCTTCAATGATAAAATGCGCCTCATTATACAGAGAAAGCGCCATACCGAGGACATCAAAACCGCTTCCCAGATTGGCTGTCGTCGCCGGTACGCTGATGTGGATGCTTTTTTTGTCTCTCATCTGTCCATTACCCTTATCACATTGGCGACTTCCTTCACCGCCGGAAGCAGCTGCAGTGATTTTTCCACACGAATGATGTTTTCTCTCGGTGAAGAGTCCACAATCAGCATCAGTTCCGCATATTTCTCGAAACGGCGCTTTTGTACAACTTCATTAATGCTGATGTGATTATCCGCAAATACTCTGGCAATGCTGGACAGAACGCCGGTCTCATCATCGACGATGAGGCGGACATAATAAGAGTCCCGCAGTTTCAGCGACGAATAGAAAGGAATGCGCCGTATATCGGTCAGAATCATTCCGGTACCGGTAGAACCGTTGCGGATGTGCTTCGCCGTACTGATGATATCACCAAGCACAGCGCTGCCTGTAGGAAGCGCGCCAGCCCCTTTCCCATAGAACATGACGTCATCCACGGCATTGCCCACGACATAAATCGCATTATACGCTCCTTTGACAGACGCCAGCGGATGCGACTCCGGCACAAATGCCGGATAGACATTCAGCGCGATGCCGCTTTCCTGCCGCAGCGCCACGGCCAGCAGCTTGATCACATATCCCATCTCTCTGGCATATGTCACATCTTCCTGCGCTATCTTTTCAATGCCTTCTACCAGTACGTCGTCAAACGTCACATTGGCACGGAATCCGATCGATGCAAGGATTGCCAGCTTTCTTGCCGCATCATACCCGCAGACATCATTTGTCGGATCCGCTTCGGCAAAACCTTTGTCCTGCGCTTCTTTCAGGGCAGTCTCATAGGATTCGCCAGTATCCGTCATGCTCGTCAGGATGTAATTCGTCGTTCCATTGACGATGCCGATGATTTTTTCTATCTGGTTCCCTGCCAGTGAATCATGAAGCGGCATCAGAATCGGTATCCCGCCGCCAACGCTTGCCTCACAACTGAAATTCACATGATTCATCAGCGCAATCTGGATAATCTCCGGCCCATAGAGCGCTACCAGATCTTTATTCGCACTGACTACATTTTTTCCGTGCTGCAGTGCCTGATAGATATATTCTTTCGCGGGATGGATGCCGCCCATCACTTCAATAACGATCTGAATCTCCGGATCATCCAGAATGTCCTGAAAATCCCCGGTCAGACGCACGCCTTCCAGAAGCGCGTGCTCCGCATATTTCGCCGGATTTCGGACAAGCACAGACTTTACACGAACCGCACAGCCTAGCTGTTCCTCAATAAATTCCCGGTTGCGGGCCAGTGCTTCCGCGGTCCCGCTCCCGACAGTTCCAAATCCCAGAAAAGCGATATTGATCTCTTCCATGCGTCATTTCTCCTCTATAACGGTAACATCTTTTACGCCTTTAATGCTCTTCAAAATCTGCGTCATTTCCGCAAAGGATATCTGCATCTCCCCTGTGCGGAGAGAAAGCGTGAGCGTCGTCAGCTTCTTTATGGGAACCCCCAGATTCATGGAAACGATTTCCGCCCGTTCTTTCCCTATACGGCGAAAAATCTTATTGATCACGGCAGAATCGTTCTGCACGATGATAAAAAGCGCCGTCGTACTGCGCAGCGGATCTTCGAAAGCCGATGCCACATGATCTTTATATTTATAATACGCGCTTCGGCTGATCCCTGTCTTCGCAACGGCGGCATTGATCGTTTCCGCCGCGCCGCTTTTCAGCAGTTCCTTTGTACGGATCGTTTTTTTGATCGCCGCCGGAAGAATCTGAAAGTCAACCATATAAAACTGCTTATTGTCTTTATTCATTATCCCTGTCCTGTCTGCCTGCTTCCATTCTTTCATTCTTTATAATGAAATAAAATCACTGCGGCGCAGGCCGCCACATTAAGAGATTCTACCGTCCCGGCCATGGGAATATAAATTTTCTCATCGCAGAGCGCAAGGATCTCAGGCCGTATCCCGCTGCCTTCATTGCCGAATATAAATACCGCATCTTCCGGGATATCCGCCATTTTATACGGCGTGCCTCCCTCCAGCGTTGTCCCGGCAAATATCAGTCCGCTTTTTCCTTTCAGCTCCGCCAGCTGATCCAGCGTCACTCCTTCGAAAACGGGAAGGCGTAAAATGCTTCCCATTGAACTTCTGACTGCTTTTTCCGAATAAGGATCTGTGCATCCCTCCGTCAAAAGGACGCCGCTGCATCCGGCCGCGGCCGCCGTACGCAGGATCGTCCCCATATTTCCGGGATCCTGAATGCTGTCCAGAAGAACATAATGCCCTCCCGGTTTTTCCAGAAGCTGCGTAAATTCTGTTTTCTCTTTTTTCAGAATCGCAAGCACTCCCTGTCCATGCGCTGTTCCGGAGAGGCGTTCCATCATCGCCTCTTCCACGCGTAGGAAAAGCCAATGCAGCTGCCCTGCGTTTTCTGTCAAAGACTGTATCCTCGGTTCTGCGAGCGCCCTGTCTGTAACAAAGCACACCGCATCCCTCCGTCCCTGCAAAAACGCATCCTCTACGCTTCTCACGCCTTCAACAAGGAAAAGGTCTGTCTTTTCTCTGTATTTCCTAATTTTGAGCTGGGCTGCAAGCTTTACCCAGCGATTGTTCATGCTGCTGATCGTTTCCATGACTGTCCAAAACTCTTCACTTCAAAAAAGTTGTTTTGATTGATTATACATGATTCATTTTGAAATAGAAATGCCGCAGACTTGTCACACACAAAAAAGCAGGCTTATGCCCGCTTTTTCTGTCTCATTTTTTTCATCGCCAGCTCGAATACCTGATCGACAGAAATCGTCGCCATATCCGTTTCCATACGCCCCGGATTTTCCGCCAGCAGGACATCCGCATTGGGATTGCCGTAAGGGCCGCTCCTTCCCGGCAGCGTCGGACCGAAAAGCGCAATCAGCGGCGTCTGCGCTGCGTTTGCGATGTGCAGAGGCCCTGTATCGCAGGAAATATGGAGAGCGGCCATTTCATCCAGCGCCGCAAGTTCCAGAAGATTCGTTTTCCCGATCAGATCCACTGTATAATTCGACGGAGAAATCGCGCGGATTTCCTTACCCATCTCCGCCTCCGACGGAGCCCCGGATATGACCGTATAGATCTTTTCTCCCGCCAGCCGTTTTGCCAGTTCTCCCCAAAATGAGATGGGCCATTTTTTGTGCTCGCCTCTTGTCCCCGGGACCAAGACCACATACGCTCCAGTTACACCGCATTGGCTCAGCATATGTTTCACGCTGGTTTTCTCTTTCTCATGCTCACGCAGCGGAAATTCAAAATGGGACACATCACAATGCAGATATGCCATCACATCCAAAAGCTGTTCGATGATATGCCCGTGCATATGTTTTCCCCGGACAGGATGATTAACAAGGAAACTGCCCTCGCGGGCATCCCAGTAGCCGATCTTCTTTCTTCCCCCGGAAATCAGAGAAATCAGCGCGCTCTTCGCAATCATCTGAAGATCAATGACCAGATCAAAATGTCTCGCATGCAGCGCTTTTCTCACTTCCATGAGATAGGACAGATTCTTTATCTTTTTCCGGTCTATAAAAAAGATTTCATCAATCCACGGTTTCCCCGGAAGCAGCGCGGCAAAAGCCGGGTGCACCGCCCAGGTGATCCGGGCTTCGGGATATGTCCTGCGCAGAACATACAGCGAAGGGAGCGCGTGGATCACATCTCCGAGGGAACTCATTTTTATAATCAGTATGTTTTTATACGTTCTGTTTTCCATCCGATGTTCTCTGCTCTGACTGAATACTGTTCCAGAATTCCAAAAGATTTCCTCCGGGAAACAGGAATCCCCGTATCCCTGCGCGTTCCGCCGCCTCGATATCTCGCCGGCTGTCGCCGATCAGAAGGCAGTTCTCCCTCTCCAGGCCATACTTCCGCATGGCTTCCAGTATCATTCCCGGCGCCGGCTTCCTGCAGGGACAATCCCGGTCATAAACGGCAATTTTTGCTCCCTGCAAATGAGGACAGTAAAAAAACTCTTCTATTTTTCCCCCATATTTGCTGAATTCCCGGTTCATTTCCCGATGCAGCTTTTGTACATCCACCTCAGTGTAATATCCGCGCGCCACACCGCTCTGATTCGTCACAACAAAAAGCTTTCGCCCATCCCCGTAGAGCTGTCCGATCAATTCCCTTGCTCCGGGTATCCACTGCACATCTTCGATCCTGTGCACATACCCGGTATCCGCATTGAGCACGCCGTCTCTGTCAAAAAAAACAGCCAGCTGTCTCCGGCTCATTCTCTGCCCCAATCCATTTCATCGATTACTTCACAGATGCTGTGCGCGCAGAGAATATGCATTTCCTGGACTCTCGCCGTTGATTCGCTCGGAATGATAACTGCCTCATCAGCAAGCCCGGCCATTTTCCCTCCATCTCTTCCCAGAGATGCAATGACCGTCAGTTCTTTCTCTTTCGCAAGCGCTGCCGCTTTCAACACATTTACGCTGTTTCCGCTCGTCGTAATCCCCCAGAACACATCGCCCGGCTGTCCCAGACCTTCCACCTGACGCGCAAATACATCGTCATAACCGTAATCATTGCCGACCGCCGTCAGAATGGAAGTGTCCGTCGTCAGCGCAATGGCGGGAAGCGAAATTCTCTCCCGGTGAAAACGTCCCACAATTTCCGCCGCAATATGCTGTGCGTCAGCCGCGCTTCCGCCATTCCCGCAGATCAGAATTTTTCGTCCCTTTTTCAGCGCCTCCGCACAGATAACGGCCATCTTCTGCACATGGGGAATCAGCGGCAGAGAGGCTTCCCAGATCTGCTGATGTTCCTGAAAGCACGCATTAATCCGCTCCAGTTCCATAGTTATTTCTCCTTATTTGATTTCATCAATTCTTCCAGTTCCTGCATGAAACTTCCAATGTCTTTGAACTCCCGATATACAGATGCGAAGCGCACATATGCGACCTGATCCAGTTTCCGCAGTTCATCCATAATAATGTTCCCGATCGTCTCCGTCGGCACTTCATGCCCAGGACTGCTCCGTACCGTCCTTTCCACGGCATCAACGATTCCTTCAATCTGATCAGAAGAAATGTTCCTCTTTTCACAGGCGCGGATAATACCGCTTCTGACTTTATTTCTGCTGAAACTCTCTCTCACTCCGCTCTTTTTGATAACTCGCACCGGTGCCTGTTCGACCGTTTCGTAAGTGGTAAACCGCCGCCCGCAAGAAAGGCACTGCCGCCGGCGCCGGATGGCGCATCCGTCGTCCGTATCCCGCGAATCAGTCACTTTCGTATCTGTACTGCTGCAATAAGGACATTTCATAAATGACTCTCCCAACGCAAAAAGAAAGGCCACACCGCTTATGCCGTGTGGCCCAAGAAACAGCATGAATGCCGCCCTGAAGGATGCAGGCATTGATCTCTGTAATCTGTGTTATTTTTTCAGGAAATCAGGCATCGTAATGCTGCCTGCCGGACGGGAAGAAGATCCGCGGAAGCCCGGTGCGCTGCCCGGCGCATTTTTCTTCTTTTCTTCAAACCCCGTCGCAATAACAGTGATTTTCACCGTGTCATCCAGGCTGGAATCAACAGACGTGCCCCAAATGATATTTGCATCCGGATCTGCTGCTTCCGTAATGACCTGAGACGCTTCATTGATTTCAAAAAGCCCCAGATCTTCATTACCTGTAATGCTGATGATAATGCCTTTAGCGCCGTCAATAGAGCGTTCAAGCAGAGGGCTAGAAATTGCCATTTTTGCTGCGTCGCTCGCGCGGTTTTCCCCGGTTCCGACACCGATCCCCATCAGCGCTTCTCCCTGATTGCTCATGATGGTCTTCACATCAGCAAAGTCCAGATTGATCACGCCGGGAACAGTAATCAGGTCGGAAATCCCCTGAATCCCCTGACGGAGCACATCGTCGGCAATCTTGAAAGCATCCTTCAGAGAAGTTTTCTTGTCTACTGTCTGAAGCAGGCGATCATTAGGAACGATCAGAAGCGTATCCACATTCGCTTTTAATTTTTCAATGCCTGTCAGGGCATTTCTCATGCGCACTTTGCCTTCAAAGCTGAAAGGTTTGGTTACAACGCCGACAGTCAGTGCGCCGATTTCCTTTGCACACTGGGCTACGACAGGCGCAGCGCCGGTACCGGTGCCGCCGCCCATACCTGCGGTAACAAACACCATATCCGCGCCCTGAAGCGCTTTCAGAATATCTTCCTTGGATTCTTCCGCTGCTTCTTCGCCCACTTCCGGTTTGGCGCCTGCGCCAAGTCCTTTAGTCAATTTTTCTCCGATTTGAATCTTATTTTCCGCTGCCGCTTTATCAAGGATCTGCGCTTCGGTGTTGACTGCGATAAATTCAACGCCCTGTACTTCTGCGTCAATCATGCGGTTTACCGCATTGTTTCCGCCGCCGCCTACGCCAATTACCTTAATGCTTGCCAGATCTCCCATATTGAATCCTCCTTTGATATCTCAGTTTACGTCTGCGATTCACGATTGGGTTTCATTCTTATAAATCATACTACATATTTTACAATATTTCATCTAAATACGCCATATTTTTGCCTTCTCCGTGGGACGGAAAACCTCTGGCCTATTTATTTTTTCAGCTTGATATACGGAGATGTCAGGCTTGCGTCAATGTATTCGACCGCAAGTCCTCTCGCCTTTACATCGCTCACCATATTTTCCGCCAGGGCCGCTCTTTCCTGCATCTGATCCCCTTCTCCCAGATGGACCGCAATTCCGCCTCTAGTATAGGCCACGATATTTTCTGAATTTCCTATATTGATCTCCGAAAAATCATGCAGTCCGCCTGCGGAAAGCGCGTTCAGAAATTGAAGTGCGCTCTGCACTTGAGCACCGCCCGCAGTGTCTCCGAGCAGCGCATTCCCCAGCTTGACTCCTGTAACGATCGGCGATTTCACTTCTTCTACAGTGCTGCCGGTCTGTATGACCATTCCCTCTTTATCGAGCACCACATAGCCAAACTCGGCCTGCATGACTGCCAGCGGTTTTCGTTCGGTAATGGTCACATCAATATAAACGGGAAAAGAGCGGCGCACCTCCACACTGTCAATGCGCAGATCTTTTTTCAGTCGTTCTTCCAACTCCCGCGTACTGATCTGCAGCACGTTGACCGGCGCTTCTATTCCTCCGTCAAACAGCACATCTTCCCTGGATACAGATTCGTTTCCGAAGACCCGTAGATCACCAAACGGCACGGGGAATACACAAAGCCCCGCAAAAATCAATATGACCGCCGCTGACGCCGCCGCCGCATACCTGATTTTCTTTCTTGTTCGTTTTTTTCTTCTTTTGCGCAGTTTCCGCCTCTCCTCATCCGGCGAACCGGAATGTGGAACTCCGGAAACGGATTCATTGCCCGGAGAATTATGCAGTTCTTTCTGAAACTCTCCAAAGCTTTTGAATTCTTCCATATTTCAGACCTTTCCCGTTGACGCTCCCAGCAGGATCCTTTCGCAGAGATGCGGAAAATCAATGCCCGCAGCCATAGCTGCTTTCGGCACAAGACTCGTCGCAGTCATGCCCGGAATGGAATTGGCCTCCAGAAGATAAGGAATTCCCTCGGAATCCGTCCTCAGATCAAACCGGACAGCCCCTGAGCATTCTGCCGCTTCATATCCGCAGACGGCCATCTTTTTCATTTCTTCCGCCAGTTCTTCAGGAATGTCTGCCGGCACGATATAATCCGTCGCCCCGCTGGTATATTTTGAATAATAATCATAGGAACCAGAGTGCGGGCAGATATGGACTACGGGAAGCGCCTCGCCGTTCAGTACTGATACGGTAAATTCTTCCCCGTCCAGGTATTTTTCCGCCAATATGCGTTCTTCTACGGAAAATACACGTTTTACCGCTTCTTCCAGCTCTTCCGGCCTTTTTACGATCTCAATACCGATCGTGGAACCTTCACAGGCCGGTTTCAGAACCACGGGAAAGGCCATATGCGCCCGGATATCCTGCGTCACAGTCTCAATGCCGTCTTTCAAAAAATACGGCCGGGAGTCCGCCATCCGTATTCCTGCACTGCTGAAGATGCGTTTGCTCATGATCTTATCCATGGTGACAGCGCTTGCCATGACGCCCGAGCCTGTATAGGGGATGCCCAAAAGTTCCAAAACACCCTGAATCGTACCGTCTTCCCCGAATTTCCCATGAAGAGCCAGAAATACCGCATCTATTTTTGCCCCCCGCACCTGTTCTACAATGTGGGGCGGATCATATTCAATCACTGTCGTCTGATATCCCAGCGACCGCAGCGCTTCATCAACAGCCGTCCCTGTCCGGCGGGATACCTCCGCTTCCCGGGAAGGTCCTCCGAGAATAATGCCAATACGGTTATTTTTTGTAATCATCAGCCAGTCCTTTTTCCCGAATTAACTGAATCAGCGCTTCGCCCGCCTGATAAATATTTCCTGCGCCCATGGTAAAAATCATGTCTCCCGGTCTCGCATCCTCATACAGTTCACGCACCAGGGCCTGCAGATCCGGTGCATAACAGATTTCTTTCTCGGGAATATGTTCTTTCACCTTCCCGGGAAGAAGCCTGCCGTCGACCCCTTTGATCGGCTTTTCGCCTGCCGAATAGATATCTGTAAAATACAGTTTATCAGCACTGTCAAAGGCTGCGCCGAATTCATCCTGGAGCAGTTTTGTTCTGGAATATCGATGCGGCTGGAACGCGCAGATCACCCGATGTCCGCCGATTTCTTTGGCTGCACTGAGCGTCGCCGCAATTTCAGTGGGATGATGCGCATAATCGTCAAGGATCCACACCCCGTTTACATAAGCTTTTGTCTCAAATCTGCGCTTTACGCCGATAAAATTCGCCAGAGATGCGGAAATTGTCCGAAACGGCAGTCCGTAGTACAATCCGACCGTCACAGCGGCCAGCGCGTCTCTTACATTATGGGTGCCGGGGATCTGAAGCGAAATGCTTCCGAGTATCCGTCCGCCTCTGCATACATCAAAAACAACGCGTCCGTTCTCATACCGTTTATTGGCCGCGCGGTATGCAGCATCTTCGCTCAGCCCGTAAGTGATCACCTTTTGGTTGATCCGAGGAAGCACATCCCGCACGCCCTGGCTGTCTATGCAGACGACCGCCGCGCCGTTTGGATCAGTAATGTGGCTGATAAATTCGACAAACGCCGATTTTATATTTTCCACTGTCCCGTAATGATCGAGATGATCGTCCTCAATATTCGTCACCACGGCGATGCTGCTCTGAAATTTCAAAAAAGAACCGTCGCTTTCATCCGCTTCGGCGATGACATAGTCTCCCTGCCCCAGGCAGGAATTTCCGTGAAGATAATCTACAGCGCCGCCGAGAATGATCGTCGGATCGGTTCCCGCATCCCGAAAGACCTGACCGATCATGGCAGATGTCGTTGATTTCCCATGCGCGCCCGCCACGGCGATCCCTTTGCCCCAGTGAAACATGGCGGCAAGCACATCAGACCGGTGATAAACCGGGATCCCCTTCTTTTTCGCTGCGGCCAATTCCGGATTATCTTCCGAGATGGCAGAAGAAATGACGATGCCGTCAGCGCCGTCGATATGCGCCGCGTCATGGCCGATATAAATATCCGCTCCCTGGCGGCGCATAAATTGCAGATAGTCAGATTCATTTTTATCTGAACCGGAAATTTTCATTCCCTTTTCGATCAAGATCTCCGCGAGAGCCCGCATTCCCATGCCGCCAATGCCGATGAAGTGCAGGCGCTGAAAATGTTTTAAGTCCATATGCATCCCTCTTACCTGTCTGCCAAAGACAACGCCATACGGGCGATCTCTTCCCCCGCATGGATTTTTCCTATTTTTCTGCTGGATTCCGCCATTTCCGCCAGAATCTCAGGATTATTTTTCAATCCTTCAATATCCTGAATCAGTTCTTCCGCTGTCAGGAACCGGTCGACGATCATTTTCGCCGCGCCGCCTGCCACAAAGACACGCGCATTATATGTCTGGTGATCTTCCGCCGCATAAGGGTACGGCACAAGGATAGAAGGCAGCCCTCGGGCAGCCAGTTCTGCCAAACCGACCGCGCCTGCCCGGTAAATGACCAGATCCGCTGCCGCCAGAGCCGTCGGCATATCTTTCTGATAACTGATGATCCGGCTGCCTCTGCCAAACCGTCCCTTTTCGTCCACATGGCCAAGCTCTTCTTTTACCCGGTCAAATTCTCCCGTCCCGGTGACGTGATAGAGGCAAATGTCTCCGGTATGTGCAAAATGACGATGTACTCCGATCATCGCCTGATTAATAGTTCTGGCGCCCCGGCTCCCTCCGGCTGTCAGCACCATGAAAGCGCCGTCGGGAATCCCGAGCTTTTCTCTGGACTCGGCCCGCTTGGAAAGCATGACTTCCCTGCGCACCGGATTTCCCGTATATACGCATTTCTCCGGATGGGGAAATCTGGTTCTCGCTTCTTCATATCCGAGCGCAATTTTATCCACCACACGGCTCAAGATCTTATTCGTTACGCCGGGAATGACATTCTGCTCCTGAATCATCGTGGGAATATGGCTGAGCGCCGCCGCCATAAGAATGGGGCCGCAGACATAACCGCCCGTACCGATGACCACATCCGGTTTGAAACGGGACAAAATACGCCGCGCTTTCCAGAGCCCGCCCGCCGCTTTCAAAAGGACCTTGATATTCTCCGGAGTCAGTTTCCTTTTCAGCCCTGCCGACGGAAGCGCCGCGAAATCATAGCCTTCCCCCGGTATCAGAGAAGCCTCCATCCCATTGGGCGTACCCACAAAAAGGATCTCCGCATCGGTCAGCCTTTCGATTTCTCTCGCAATCGTAATAGCCGGATAAATATGGCCGCCGGTTCCTCCGCCGGACAAAATAACTCGTTTCATCGCCGAATCATTCCTTCGTGAAATCAATCAGAATATGCCGTTCTGTCACTGCAGCGCATGGACTATATTCTTAAAATCCCGCCCGCGCTCCGTATAGGCACGATACATATCATAACTGGAGCAGGCCGGTGAAAGCAGAACGCTGTCTCCTTCTTTCGCTTCCGCTGCCGCTTTTTCCACCGCATCTTTCATGGAATCCGCCATGATAATACGCCTGACCCCCGCTCGGCGGGCCGCTTCATAAAACCGTTTCGCCGCCGCGCCGATCAGGATGAGGCAGCTTACATGCTCCCGCACGAAGGCCATAAAATCTTCCAGCGGTGTCTCTTTATCATGTCCGCCCGCGATCAGAATGACCGGGGAAGAAAATGCCCCTATGGCTTTCACTGCGGCGTCGGTATTGGTCGCTTTGGAATCATTGTAATAAGAAACACCGTGAAGCGTCCTCACGAATTCCAGCCGGTGTTCCAGCGGGCGATACTCCCGAAGCGCTTTTCGGATGGCTTCTGCCGGTACGCCGCCCTGATGCGCCAGAAAAGCCGCCGCCAGACAGTCCTCCATGTTATGGTGCCCCTGCACTGCCAGCTCATTTTCCCGGATGAGCCGAAGGTCTTCTTCATCCAGCCGCAGCATGAGCCATCCGTCAGACAGATATGCGCCTTCCTGCAGCTCCTCTTCCGTACTGAGATAGTACACATGCGCTCTGGCCTTTTTTACAAACTCTGCCGTCCAGGGATCTTCTTTATTGAGGAGCAGGCTTTCTTCCGGCCCCATATTCTCAAAAATACGCGCCTTTGCCGCCGCGTAAGCTTCCATCGTATGATGCCGTTCCAGATGATCCGGCGTTATGTTCAAAATGACTGCCGCTTTGGGCCGGAACTGATCGATAAATTCCAACTGGAAACTGGACAATTCCGCTGCGATCAGACCATTTCCCGGAACCGTCTCCGCTTCACTGCTGAGGGACATACCGATATTTCCGGCAGTTGCGCAGGGAATCCCCGCATTCCTGATCATATTGCCGAGAAGCGTCGTTGTCGTCGTTTTCCCGTTGGTTCCTGTCACAGCGAGAATCGGCGCTTCCGCGATCCGCCAGGCCAGCTCGATTTCGCTGAGCACGGGGATCCCCCGGCAAAGCGCTTCCGCCACGACGGGATTTTCCCGAGGCACCACAGGCGAAACAATGACTGTATCTTTTCCTTCCAGAAGGGCAGTCGTTTGGCTTCCGATCAGGAATTCAGCGCCCGCGCGGAGCAGATGCTGCTTTTCCCCGCTGTCCTTTATATCATTCTTATCTGAAATCGATACGCTGCATTCCCGCTCGAGCAGCACTTTCGCCGCGCCGAGCCCGCTGATGCCGCCGCCAAGGATCAATACGTTTCGCAAAACGTTTTCCTCCCGTTTCTCCGCTTAAAAGAATACGCACATAAGCGCCGCGCCTGCCGCCGCCGCCTCAACTGCCCAGAAAAACCACACAACGTGAACTTCGCTCCAGCCGCACAATTCAAAATGGTGATGGATCGGGCTCATCTTGAATATGCGCTTCCCCGTCAGTTTAAACGATGCGACCTGTAATATTACCGACAGCGCCTCGATAACAAAAATCAAGCCCAGGAAAATCAGCAGGAGTTCCGTCCGGGTCACTACGGAAATCCCGGCGATTGCACCGCCAAGCGCCAGAGAACCGGTATCCCCCATGAAGATCTTTGCCGGCCTGTAGTTATAAAAAAGGAATCCCGCGCAGCAGCCGACAATAACTGCTGCAAATGCGCCGATATCATCCATGCCGTACATATGACAGAACAGGGCATAAGCGCCGAAAGCAATGACGCAGCAGCCCGCCGCAAGGCCGTCCAGACCGTCAGTCAGATTCACCGCGTTCGATGCTCCGACGATGACCAGAACGACGAAAGGATAGTACAGCCAGCCGATGGAAATATCCGTTTCCGTAAACGGAATGGCAATAGAAGAAGGAAGCCCCAGGTATTCCACACAGCCGTAGCAAAACAGGATCGACAGCAGAAGCTGACCCGCCATTTTCTGCTTGACTGTCAGGCCGAGATTCCGCTTTTTTTCCGCCTTGATAAAATCGTCCAGAAAACCGAGCAGTGCGTGCCCCAGCGTGATCAGTACCAGGAGCAGCACAGACGGATCAAAGAGCTGATTGCCTGCGATCACAAGCACTGCGGCCAACATCATAAAAAGCCCGCCCATGGTCGGCGTCCCGGCCTTGAGCCGGTGAGATTTCGGTCCCTCTTCCCGGATCGACTGACGCGCCTTGTATTTTCTGGCCAGCGGGATTGCTCCGGCCCCCAGAATAACCGCCGCAGCCGCCGCTTCAATGATATAGATCAAATATCCGGTCAAATCCATGACTTATTCTTCTTCCCCTCTCCAGAGATCCGCAATTTTATCCAGATGCATGGCATGAGACGCTTTAATCAGCACCGCATCGCCTTCGCCGCAGTGACCTTTCAGATAATCCGCCGCTTCTTCCGCGCTGGAAAGACAGACGGTCTCCATGCCTCCCGTCGCCGCTTCCTCCGCCATCAGCCGGCCAAGTCCGCCTACGGAAATCATCAGATCAAATCCCAGCTCCGCCGCCTTTTTTCCCATAGAGCGGTGCAGTTCTTCCGCATACTGACCGAGTTCCAGCATATCTCCCACCACGAGGATGTGCCGTTTCCCCGGAAGCTGGAGCAGCGCCCGAAACGCCATCTCCAGGGAGAGCGGATTGGCATTATAGGAATCATCCAGCACCAGAGCGCCGCGGATGCGGCGTAATTTCTGGCTGTCCCCCTGCGGCGTAAATTCTTCCAGCGCTTCTTTGATCAAAGAAAACGGCACGCCAAGAAAGCGCCCCGCAGCCGCCGCGGCAAGCGCGTCATATACATTATGGATTCCAAACAGTTTCAAGTGCACATCTTCGGCTTCTTCACCGATGACGCACCGGAAATCCGTGCCTTCCGGGCGGAATTTGATCTGTTCCGCATACACGTCCTTCTGCCGCAGTACGCCGTATGAAATAACGCGTCCGGAGAATGAATCCCCCATGGCGCGGACAAAATCGTCGTCTTCATTCAGCACAGCCGTACCGTCTTTCGGCAGGGCCTCGATCAGCTCGCTTTTCGCTTTCGCGATGTTCTCTCTGCTGCCGAGGATGCCGATATGAGAAGTTCCCACATTGGTCACGATGCCCAAGGAAGGGAGCGCTGTGCGGCACAATTCCGCGATTTGCCCGAAACCGCGCATCCCCATTTCCGTCACGCACACCTGATCTTCTTCGGTAAGCGACAAAAGCGTATGGGAAAGCCCGATCTCATTATTAAAATTTTTCTTCGTATGGCATACGCGGTATTTCTTTTTTAAAATGGCCGAGACCATGTCCTTTGTCGTCGTCTTCCCGTTCGAACCGGTCACAGCCACGACGGGAATATCAAACCGAAGGCGATGAAAGCGCGCCAGTCCCTCCAGCGCTGTCAGCGTATTTTCCGCCAAAATGACCGCCGTGCCTTCCGGGACAATTTCCGCGGCGTCCCGGCGGGACGTCAGCACCGCCGATGCGCCTCCGGCGGCGGCCGCCGCCAGGAACTGATGTCCGTCGAAATTTTCACCGGCCAGAGGGATGAAAAGATCCCCCTCCCGAAGACTTCGGGTATCCGTACTGACGCCGGAACAGCTCCGAGCCGCGCCCGGTTTGATCAAATCTCCGCCGGTCGCTTCCAAAATCTCGTTTATCGTAAAAGCTGCCATCATCATTCTCCACGGATCGCGGCGCGGGCCTCCTCCCGATCATCAAAATGGATCGTCCGGTCTTTTAAGATCTGATAAGTCTCGTGGCCTTTTCCGGCGATCATTACGATATCTCCGGGCTGTGCCAGCGCAATGGCTCGGCGGATCGCCGCTCTCCTGTCAGCGATCACTTCATAAGAAGCGCCGCTCTTGAGAGCCTCCTCCTTTACGCCGGCTGCGACTTCCGCCACGATGCGGTCAGGATCTTCCGTTCTCGGATTGTCGCTCGTCACGATTACGATATCCGCATAAGAAGCGCCGATCCGTCCCATGATGGGCCGCTTCATCCTGTCGCGGTCACCGCCGCATCCGAAGACGACAATAATCCGTCCCCGGCGAATTTCTTCCGCCGTTTTCAGAATATTTTCCAGCCCGTCCGGCGTATGTGCATAGTCCACGACAACGGTAAAGGGCTGCCCTTCATCGACAAGCTCAAAGCGGCCGGGCACAGAGCGGAAATCTTTGACCGCCGCCAAGATCACGTCCATCGGCACGCCTTCACTGAGGCAGGCTGAAATGGCAGTCAGCACATTGTATACATTAAAGCGTCCCACCAGATTGGTGCGCACTTCGTACGTTTCTCCTTCAAAGCGAAGGGTAAACTCGGAAGAATTCGCATTGAACCGGATATTTTCCGCTCTGAGGTCAGAAGGCTTGTCAATGCTGTAGGTCCATGCGCGGCAGACCGCCCTGTCCACCGCCCCGCTCATGACTTCCGAATAATCGGCGTCTGCGTTGATGTGAGCGGATTTATTTCCCTTGACCTGTCCGCGTTCGGATACCTTTTTGAAGAGCAGCGCTTTTGCCGCCGCATAATTTTCCATGGTCTTATGGTAATCCAGATGGTCTTCCGTCAGGTTTGTAAATGCGGCGTTGTCAAATTCCACGCCTTCCACGCGACCGAGAGCAAGCGCATGTGACGATACTTCCATGCACACATGAGTAACGCCTTCCGCCTGCATCTTGTACAGCATTTTTTCCAGATCGACCACATCCGGCGTTGTATTGTGCGTCGGATATTCCTTATCGCCGATCAGCATATGAATCGTCCCGATCACGCCGGTCTTAAAGCCCGCGCGGTTCAGGATATGCGCTTCGATATGGGTCGATGTCGTCTTGCCATTGGTGCCGGTCACGGCAAGGATCCGCATTTTTCGCGCCGGATAATCAAAGAAATACGGCGTCAGATCTTCCATGGCTCGTCTCGTGTCTTTGACATAGACCACCGCCGTATGCGCGGGAACGGAGATTTTCTTCTCCGCTACAATGACCGACGCGCCTTTTTCAGCGGCAGCTGCCGCGAAATCATGACCGTCTGCCCGCGCGCCGCAGAGACAGATAAAAAGGCTGCCCTCTCCTACTTCTCTGGAATCCGCGGTAATATCCACGACCTCCTGATTCTCATTTCCTTCCGCTTTTATATAAGCGGTATGCTTCAGCAGATCATTCAGAAGCTTCACTTTATTCACCCCTATTGTGTCAGTGGCTCAGTAAACCTTACTTATCATATCCCAAAAGGTCTGATGTTACAATAGCGGTCCCCGGAGCCGCGGACACCATATCTTGTATCCTGCCCCGAAAGACCGCTTCTCATTTCTCCGTGATTTCAGCTTCAACACAACAACTCACTCGTGAATCGTGTGAGGATCCACCGTCTGATCCGCAGATCCGTACACCGCGCCGTGCGGAACGATCATCCCCAGTTCCGTTTCCGCGATAGCCTGTATTCTGACCGGCGACTCCATCCTCGCTGTCTGCAGCCGGGCCACAGCGTTCAGCTTTTCCAGTGCTGCCGTCTCCGACCGAACTGCCTGCAGCTCAAAGCTCATCTGCGCAGTCAGGCCGTTCAGGCCATACACGACCGCCGCAAAAAATGCCGCACAGATCACCGTCCGAAAAGCCGTCCGGAAAAGCCGCTGTTCCGATGCAGAGCTGTTTTTTTCTCCTGCATCCGCGTATCCGCGGACTTCTTCATAAGTGCCTGAAGCGGCACGGCGGTAATTCAGTAATTCCGCATCCTGTGCCAGCATATGATTTCACCTGCCTGATTACAATTTTTCCGCAATGCGCAGTGTAGCGCTCCTCGCGCGGGGATTTCTTTCCAATTCTTCCCTCCCCGGCCGAATCGGCTTCAGAGGCTTCTTGATTTCCCGATGATGACCGCAGACGCACACCGGCATATCAGGAGGACAGATGCAGTCCTGCGCCATCTCACGAAATACGTTCTTTATGATCCTGTCTTCCAGCGACTGAAAGGTAATGACACCGATCCTGCCGCCGCTCCGAAGATGCTTTACGCAGTCCCGCATTGTCTCCTCAAGTATCCGCAGCTCCCCGTTCACCTCGATGCGGATCGCCTGGAATGTCCGTTTTGCCGGATGAGGGCCGTCCTTTCTCGCCCCCGCAGGCACTGCGGCCTTGATCGCCCGCACCAGCTCCATGGTCGTTTCGACGGGCCTCTCCTGTCTCGCTTCCACAATGAACTGCGCGATCCGCTTCGCCCACCGTTCTTCGCCATAGCGCCAGATGATATCTTCCAGCCGCTCCTGGCTGTAATGATTGACGATCTCCCACGCGGTCAGCGGGTTTCGCTGATCCATCCGCATATCCAGTTTCCCGTCATGCATGTAAGAGAATCCGCGTTTCCCCTCATCCAGCTGATACGACGATACGCCGAGATCAAAAATAAATCCGTCCACCGGCCCGATGCCGCGTTCATCCAGGATTTTTCCGATGTGTGAAAAATTATCTCTCACCAAGATATGACGGCAGGGAATGTCTTTCAGCCTTTCCCCCGCGGCGCGAATCGCGTCCTCATCCTGATCGACCCCGATAAGGAGCGCTTCACTGCTCACCTTCTGTGAAAGTGCGTACGTGTGGCCTCCGCCGCCGAGTGTGCAGTCCACATAGATCCCGTCCGGCGAAGAAAACACCCCGTTCACTGTTTCGTCCAGGAGGACGCTGACATGCTGAAACTCCATTTTTTCACCTTACATATTGAATCCAAGCGGGATGTCCAGCGATTCCGCAATATCCGCCATCGACTCTTTCGCCTGCAGCTCATTCAGCAGAGCCGGGTTCCAGACCTCGATCGTATCTCCCACACCGATGATCTTGGCGTCCTTCTCCAGCTTTGCCCGCGCCCGGAGATGAGAAGGAATCAGGATGCGCCCCTGCCGGTCGCATTCCATTTCCGTACTCCCGCCGATCAGAAAACGGCGAAACTGACGGACATTGAGCTTCGTTGCCGACAGCTGCTGTATCCGAGCGAGCAGCATTTCCCAGCGCTCCCTCGGATAAATCGTGAGACAGGTGTCGATGCCCGGAGAAAGAATAAAATTCTCGCCCAGTTCTTCTCTGAATTTGGCCGGAAGAATCATACGGCCTTTCGCATCGATCGTATGCGAATACTCATTCATGAACATGCCTGTCTCACCTCCCCGCCTCATATTTTCGCCACTTTTACCCACATTCTACCATATTCCCCCACTTTTCAACAGAAGAACTGATGTTCCGCGCTCATTCAATCCAGCACAGTGGGGAAGCTGTCTGCGGAAAAATTTCCCTGTTCTTTGCAGGCCCCCTTTCCTCCGAATTTGCCGTACCGGCCGGCACACCTGCCGAAAATCAGGCAATAAAAAAAGCGGGACTCCCGCTCCCGCTGCAAAAAAATACGGCCCGAAGGCCGCATTTCGTCCGATTAGTCCCAGACTTCTTTCATGATCTTTTTATACTCGCTCTGCAAATGATTGACGATCACATCCAGTATGACGCGCACCAGCTGCGGATCAAACATCTCATTAGAGCTCGGAATGCAGGAATCCAGATAAATGGTTCCGTCATCTGCCGCTACGTATTTGAATACCTTATAGCTCCGGTTCATTTCATTCAAAAACGCATTGATCTTTTCTCTGTTGCCGTCTTTGATCAGTCCCGTTCCGATCTGCACACGGATGATCGTATAGATCGTATTGTCCGTAATGATGCCGACCGGCAGGCGCTGGCCTTCCGCTTCAATATTCGACTTAAATACGACAGTCCCGTTCTCATCATTCGGCACCGGATCTTTCAGGAAGAAATTCATCTGATTGGATTTCAGATAGGCTTCAAATTTTTCCGCCTTTACATTCTGCACTGCCATGGGTATGCCTCCTCAAACAAAAATACATAATATGTTTTTTCTTATTATACATGCCTCGTTTCATCCCTGCTACCCATTCTTTTATGCGCGGCCTCTGCCTGTGGCTCCGATGCAGAAAAAGGGCAGTTGGGGTAGAAATTTGGGTAGAAAACAGGCGCTTCTTAGACGAAAATAAAAAAATTAAAGCCCGGTAAATCCTGAAAAAAGTCAGTATTTATCGGGCTTTTCTTGTGGCGGAGACGGTGGGATTCGAACCCACGGTACCTTGCGGTACAACTGATTTCGAGTCAGCCTCGTTATGACCACTTCGATACGTCTCCCTATTCAGTTTCTGTGCGCCTCCGCAGGAAAAACCGATCCATCAGCTCCCTGCACCGCGCGGCAAGGACACCGGAGCGAACCGCCAGCACGTGATTCATGACAGGCTCTTCGCAGATATGGAAGCGGGAATCCACGCCTCCAGCACGGACATCCGCCGCGCCGTACACCAGCCGGGATATTCTCGCATTCATCACAGCGCCCGCGCACATCGCACATGGCTCAATGGTAACATAAAGGGTACATTCCGTCAAACGCCATCGTCCCAGCCGCTCCGCCCCGCGGCGCAGCGCCAGGATCTCCGCATGCGCCGTCGGGTCATAGTCTGTTTCTCTCCGGTTATGCGCCGCCGCGAGCACGGTGTCGCGAAAAACGAGCACCGCGCCGATCGGTATCTCCCCTTCCCGTTCCGCCTTCTCCGCTTCGAAAAGAGCAAGCTCCATGTATTCCCGGTCTGTCATTGTCCGCTTCCTTTCATTGATTTCTTTGAGTATATCACAGAAAAAGAGACTTCCCTTCCCGGAAAGTCCCTTTCCCGCAATCAGGCGTCAAATCCGGCGGCGCGTCTCTGTATCCGCACTTTATCCGCAGCGGCGGAAAATGTCTCGTCAAAGAGTTCGTGAACAAGGATCTCCGGCCGGAGCACATCAAGAATCTGCTTGGCCGCGCCGGTCTGAAAAGGCCTGTGCTGATCAATGGAAGAAATATGCTTCATCAGCATTTCTCCGGTGCAGTGTTCCGGCATCTTCCGAACAAAACCGCGCCGGTACGCCGCGGACAGCGAGCAGCTCATGTGAACGCCGCGGATCAGCGTTTTCAGACTTCCGAGCCGCTCCGCCATGCGGCAGACCGCGGCGGCGCCGTCCTCCTCCGACGCAAGCTCCGGTTCCGTATTCATAAAATGTCCCGTATCAAACATCAGGCCCGTATGTTCTTCATCATCCAGTTCATGAAAGAAAAAGTCAATGTTTTTCGGTTCCATCCGGTACAGCCCCGGCCAGAAAACATTTTCAAAAAGCACCCGCACTCCGTCAGGGATCAGATCGGCGCAGGCACGGTAGACCTCTGCCGCCGTTTTCAATACCTCTTTATCGGAATAGCGGAAATGCCATGTCCACGCCTCTTCCGGTGTGCATTCCTGCACGTGCCAGACGAGGTACAGCGGTCTTTCCGCAAGAGCCGCGCGGATATTGGCCCGGATGTTGCTGATCCACTGATCCGGCGTATGTCCCCCGTAAAAGCGGCAGATCTCCGCTTCACCGGAAAATATTTCTCCAAGCCGCTCCGCATCGCCTCGGTAAAAATCCATCCAGTACGGCCAATAATTCAGATGAACGCCTTTCGTCACCCCGCGGAAGGGCCTCTCTGCCGGTTCCGTTCCGTAAATAAGCGCCTCCACGCCATCCAAGCCGACGCTTTCCGTCACCTGCCGCACCATTTCTTCCGTATCTCCCGGCATACGGTAATAGCTCATCAGCTGTATCATATGTGTATCATCCCGCAAAAGGCCGTCAAGCAAAAATTTTTCAGCTCCTCAAAATTCGCTCGGCTCCAGATATTTTCCCAATATTTGGATTATACACCCCGAAACAAAGATACAGAAAATTTTCAGGCTCCCTTTTCGGCAGCCGCAAAATCTGTTTTGCTTTTCCGGCGGTCAGCAAAAACGGGAACGACCGGCGGCGGAAAGGCGCTTCAAAAATCTCCGTTTTCCCCGAGCCCCCGCTTTCTTTCCGCTGAATTTTCATGCCGCTGTGTTATAATGAGAACGAAATTTTTAATAAAAGGTGAATCATGTCAATCACATGGACATTTTTTGAAATCATCGGAACGATCGCCTTCGCTTTTTCCGGCGCGCTCACCGGCCTGTCCCGCCAGATGGATATCTTCGGCGTCACGGTGCTCGCCGTCATGACCGGAATCGGCGGCGGCATGATCCGGGACGTGCTGGCAGGCATCACACCGCCGACAGCGCTTTGCAGTCCCACCGGTTTGATCCTGTCTGCCGTCACGGCGCTCGCCGTTTCTGTCCTGTATCAATTCGTTCCCCTGTCCCGGCAGAACCGCCGGATGATCACCCTTCTTTATGTGATCTCCGACACATGCGGACTGGCGGCCTTTACCGTTACGGGCACGCTCACCAGCCTGTACGCGCATCCGGAAGAAACCTATATCATGCCGATGATGCTTGGGATGATCACGGCGATCGGCGGCGGCATCCTCCGAGACATGATGGCCCAGCGCGTGCCGCTCGTACTGAAAACGGACGTCTACGCCATTGCCTCGCTCGTGGGCGGCTTCTTCGTCTGCTTCTCCTGGCAGCACCTTTCCATCGCCGCCGCATCATGGGCAGGATTTTTCATCGTGCTGCTGCTGCGCACAGCTGCCATTCTCTTTCACTGGCAGCTCTATCATCCGCATCCCGGCATTCATAAAAAGACGGATTCCCGCCATTGATTCATCCACTGGAGGTCTTATCGTGAAATGGAATCAATTTCTGACAGCCGCCGCTTTTGCCGCTCTGGTTCTCACCAGTCCCGCTGCCTCGGCCAAAACGATCATTCTTGTCCCGCAGGACGACCGTCCGGTCAGCCTCGCCTACACGGCTGATACGGCAGAACGGGCAGGTTATACCGTCCTCACCCCGCCGACGTATATGCTCTCCGGCCGGGACTATCAGGGCGCCCCTGACCGCGTCTGGTACTGGCTCCAGCAGAACATCTCCCGCGCCGACGCGGCGATCCTCTCCACGGATACCCTGATCTACGGCGGCCTTGTCGATTCCCGCAAGCACAATGAATCCCTTGAGACGCTGACCAACCGGGAGAACCGTCTCCGCACCCTGCACCGTGCGAATCCGAACGTCCCCATCTACGCTTTCGGCACCATCATGCGCACCCCCTACGCGTCCAGCGGCGGCGTCGAGCCCTACTACTACGCCAGCTACGGCACATCCATCTACCGCATCTCCGGGCTTCAGGACAAAATGGACGCCGGGACGATCACAAAAGAAGAAGCATCCGAGCTCTTGGCGCTGAAACTCTCCGTTCCGTCGGAATATCTTCAGGACTGGTTCAACAGGCGCACAAAAAATACGATCATCAATAAACGCCTCATCCAGGACGTAAAAAACGGCACCTTCACCTATTTCTGCCTTGGATATGACGACAGTACGAAAAACTCCCAGTCCGCGCTGGAAGCGCGGTACCTCAAAGACGACGCGAAAGGCCTTTCCGATAAAGTCTACGGCTCCTTCCCCGGCGCGGATCAGCTGGCACTGCTTCTGATCGCCCGTTATTATACGGACTCCAACCACATCACGCCGAAATTCGCCGCTCTCTATCCCCTCGGACGGGCAGAAGACACCGTTCCCAGCTATGAAAGCCAGGAGATCGGCAAGACCATCGCGCAGCACATCACAGCTGCCGGGGGCGTCATGACCGACGATCAGCGCCCGGATATCCTCCTCGCCGTCAATACGCCGCTCGCCTCCACTGGTGAATCAGGGCAGTTCAACAACTTCGGCATGCTGAAAGAAAGCACCCTTGATTTCATGAAGCGCGTCAAAGAAGCGCAGGACAGCGGCATCCCGATCTCCGTCGTGGACGTGTACTTCGCCAACGGCGCGGATAATACGCTCATGAAACTGCTGAAAAAAGAAGACATGCTCTACTCTGTCGCCGCCTACAACGGCTGGAACACCGCCAGCAATACCATCGGCTATTCCATCGCGCAGGCTGTCCTCGCCCCGGAAATGACAGAACAGTCTCACAAAGACATGCTCAGCATCCAATATCTCGATAATTGGGCGTATCAGGCTAATGTACGGAAAGAGCTATACCGCCTGCAGAGTATTCTCGGCGATGATCCGTCCAAACCGGTCTCCTCCGCCGTAACGGAAGAAATGATCGCGGAGATCCAGGACTTCGCCAAGAAAGAAATGGGCCTCGATCCCGCCACCGTTTCCGCCGATTTCCCATGGGGACGCCTCTTTGAGATCGACGCCAAAGTCAGCGACACCCCCAGGTATCCCGTCCTTCTGACGCGTGCGGAAAAACAGCGCATCGCCGCGGAAAAAGCCAAAAAAGAAGCGGAGGAAAAAGCAAAGAAAGAAGCCGCAGCCAAAGCCGGGAAGACAGGGCAGAACGCGCAGCAGCCTGCCGCCCCTTTCGATTCTGAAGAAAAGTCCCAGATCGTCTGGACAACAGCGCCAAAAGCATAATAAAAACAGGCCCGGAATACACGCCGGGCCTATTTTTTTGCAGCAAAAAAGACGTCCTCTGCCGGACGCCTTTTCTATTTTTATTCAGCCACCGGATAAACGCTGACCTGTCTCTTGTCTCTGCCGAGACGTTCAAAAGCGACGCGGCCGTCGACCAGAGCAAAGAGAGTGTCATCTTTACCAATGCCTACGTTCGTGCCCGGATGCAGATGCGTGCCTCTCTGGCGAACCAGAATGTTGCCGCACTTTGCGAGCTGACCGTCGTGCATCTTCGTGCCGAGACGCTGCGCATGAGAGTCACGGCCGTTCTTCGTGCTGGATACGCCCTTTTTATGAGCGAATAACTGAAGATCAAACTGAAGCATGAGATTCACCTCCTGTAACCTTTGATGAAAATCCTGTCCGGATATTGAGCTTTTACTTCCCACAGACCGCGGAACATCGTCTCAATGACGGCGTCCGACTGCCCGTTTCCTCTGTCCCCGATATCTACGCGGAGAAATCCGCTCTCCGATTCATATGAACCGTTCATACCGAGCACATCCCGGAGTCCGAGCGCAGCGGTCAGTGTGACTGCCGATACGGCGGCGCATACGATGTCATAGCCGAGCTCTTCCGTATCCATCTCCCCGTGTCCGGAGATCCGGTAGCCGGAAAAATGCCCCGACCTGCCCCGCAGCGCCTCTGCGGTAATCATCAGCCTTCGATCTTGGTCACTTCAACCTTGGTGAAAGGCTGACGATGGCCCTGACGGCGGCGATAGTTGGACTTTGCCTTATACTTGAAAATGCGGATCTTCGCGCCTTTACCCTGTTCCAGAACCTTTGCAGTGACCTTTGCGCCTGCAACGGTCGGCTGGCCGACCTGAAGTTCATCGCCTGCTACCAGCAGAACCTGATCAAAAACAACTTCAGCTCCGACTTCCGCGTCAAGCTTTTCTACGGAAATCTTCTTGCCTTCTTCTACGCAGTACTGTTTTCCGCCCGTTTTAATGATTGCGTACATGTGTGCACCTCCTCTTCACTATACTCGCCGATGACAGGCAGCCTTCCGGCATTTCTCCATAGCCCGTCCCGTGCGGTTGCGTCAAAGCACCCTGTACAATGACTTATGTATTATACCTGCGCGCCCATGCGGTGTCAAGAAAAATACGGAAATATCCCCGCATTTCACCGCAAAATCTGCTATAATCTGAATATATATCAGTCATTGAAAAAACGGAGGTCCTCATGGAAAACTACATCGGCCGTCATCTTCTGATCGACTGCTACCGCTGCCGGGAAGGCGTCATCGACTCGGCAGATCTGCTGATTCCCCTCATCAATTCCGCGGCGCAGAGCCTCGGCGTCGAACTGTACGACACCTTCTTCCACGAAGACGAGCGGGAGATCACCGTCTCCGGCTTCGGCGAAAACGCCCATCTCTGCATCCACACCTATCCCGAGCCGAACTACGCCGCCGTCGATATCTACCTCTTCGACACAGACATCCAGCCGACGCTCGCCATGCCGGTGCTCCGGGAATATCTCCAGCCCGACAAGATCCGCGCCACGTCCGTAAAGCGGGGTAATATCGACACGTCCCTCGACCTCAAGCCGAAGATCCAGTCCAAATCCACGGCCATGCGCAAAATGAAGCGCACCGGCCACCAGCTGAACGCGGCGGGCCGCAAAGTCGTCCATTTCATCCAGAAGAGCCGCCCGAAGAAAAAGACAAAACCGGAAGAAGAATAACGGAAAAGCGCAGAAATTTCTCTGCGCTTTTTTTCACACTCATTTCCCAAAGAAAAAAGACAGGGTCTCCCCTGTCTTTTTTGCGTGCCTCAGAGCGTCATGCCGCCTGCCACGAAATGCACTTCCGCCTTCCGTTCCCGGAAATCGCGGTTTCTGTCCCACGGATTGTCATCGAAAAGGAAATTCCAATGCCGCTCGATGGAAGGAATATCGGAAATATCCGGCATCCCTTCCGGCAAATCCAGCACCGTGAGCGTGCCCGGCCTGAACGTCACTTTGTAATTCCCGCCAAAGAGGTCCGTTGCCCCATCCACAGCGGCCTGCGTTCCATAAAACGTTCCTTTATACCAGAAACCAACCACGCCGTCATACGTTCCCGCTGTCTGTGGGAGATTCGCATTGTCTGCACTCATGCCGAAATCAAGCTGGAACGAATCGCCGTTCACAAATGCGTTCGCCGTGCCGGAGAATTGCGGCGTGCCGCCCACGTAAATCGTATCGCCCCCTGCGGTAATATTCAGGTCCGCTTTTGTGACCGTTGATTTCCCCGTCAGATTCGTATTCGTAGACAATTTATAATTGCCTGCGCCGCCTTGTCCAAGCGTTCCTCCAATCGAGGCATCAGCACTCCAGTTATAGCTGCCGACATTATTCGTATGCGTATCATCTCTCAATGCGCCATCGGAAATATTGCTAAGTGTAATATCATCGGAGAAATTGTCTTTTCCAACCCAACCGTCTACAACAAATCCATACTGTTTCAAATTGAGAGTTCCGTATACATGAGTAACATCTTTCAGTGAAATCGTCAGCTCTTTCTGGTCGATATTGTACTCTACCGACTGCACATCATAGCCAAGATGATTAGGATTGAAAATACCATCGGTATTGCTCGCCTTGATCTGTTCTGACCATAAATTATCCATGTAGGAACCAGCATTCTTATGCTCGCCCGTTACATCATGATAAATCAAACCGCCGGTAACGCTATTGTGCGCCACGAATTGATCTGCCGCCCAGAAACCATTACCAGTGATATTCAATGTCTGATCTTGGCCATTGTATACAAGATGCTGATCATTTTCGTCCGGATTGTAGGTCACAGTAGTGAGGAAAACTTTCAGGATGGGGTTGTTGTCTCCATACTGACGCCAAGGCGTAGTCGATGCGCTTGCGCCGCCCTTTTTATCGATAGCAGAACCGCCATCGCCGAACGTATCATTTTCGCTGTCATAGACATTGGAGACTGTATCACTGCCACTGCCCACGAGTTTGCCGCTGCCTACAAGTGTTCCTTTTTCGCTGCCATAGACGTTGGAAATAGCACCGGAATTTGCACCCGCAATGGCTCCGGAAACAGTACCTGCAATGGCGGTGGTGTTGTAAGCGTTGGAAATGGTGCCGTTTTTGGTATTCGTACCGGCGATGCCGCCTACGTTGGTGCTGCCGGTGATAGCGCCGTACTGAGTCTTTCCCTCTCCATTGACACCGGTAATGACGGTGTTGAAGACCTGATCGAGGGTGCCGGAATTGGTGCCTGCGATGCCGCCTACGTTGGTACTATTCTCTGCGATGACGGCGCCCGTGTTGTAGCCTGCAGTTACTTTGCCTTCATTCGTGCCGAAAAGGCCGCCGATATTCGAGCCCTTACCCTCTACGGTAATGGTGCCGTTATTGTAGATCTGGTATTGGTAATACCCGTCATTTTCATCACGGCCTCCGGTGATGTCGCCGGAGTTCTGGCCAATGAGGCCGCCGATATTCGATACGTTGTCCTCTTCGCCTTTGATATCCGCTTCGTTCTTAAGAGACGAAGTGGTCACGTTGCCCGTATTGATGCCGATGAGACCGCCGGTATTGCTCGTCCCGGTGACAAGGCTGTCATGGAAAACGCCGTCGTCATCGGTATAGCCTTTATTTTCCAGCGTAGAATTGATGATATTTCCTTCATTTACGCCGAAAATACCGCCGGTACCGGACACGCCGCTTCCTGTCGTACCGGTCACGCTGCCGCTGCTCGTAAGAGTGGAATCTGTAATTTCCCCTTTATTGACGGCAAAAATGCCGCCAGCTCCGCCTTCCGCGGCGGTCACATTGCCCTGATTGACCGCTTCTACACCAGCCAGCGCCTGACTGTTTTCACCGGCTACGCCGCCGACAAAATCTTTGCCAGATACGTTTCCGTAGTTGCCGTTCATGCCGCTAAGCACGCCGTCGTTTTTACCGACCACCCCGCCTACATGAGACGCGCCGTCCGCGCTGACATTTGCATGGTTGGTCGCATCAGTAATCCTGCCGTCACCTGTATTGATGCCCGCTACGCCGCCGAAGTATTTGGCATCCGTTGCCCCTTTTTTCACGTGCAAATCTACATCGTTGTTCGTATTAGTGATGGTGCCCGTATTTTTACCGGCCACGCCGCCCACATACTGCACGCCGGTGATGGTGCCGCGGTTGATGAGGTTGTCATTTCCTTCGTCTGCAGTGATCTCTCCGGCGTTTGCCCCGGCGATGCCGCCTACGTAGTTGTCGCCGGTGATGGCGGCGGATTCGTCATTGACGAGGTTCTTCAGGGTGGAAACCGTCTGGTTATTGCCGACGAGACCGCCTACGTAGTTGTTGCCGGTGATCTCGCCGTTGTTGCGGCCGTTGGTGATGCTGCCTTTGTTGTTACCCACGAGGCCGCCCACGTAATCACTGGCGTCATCGGTCCCTGCTTCGCCGGTGACACTGGAGGCGTTCGCCACGTTGGAGACTGAAGCCCCATTGTTTACACCAAGGATGCCGCCCACGTTGTCGCGGCCGCTGACGATGCTTTCGTTGTAGACGTTCGTCACGGTGCCGCTGTTCGTACCGGCGATGCCGCCTACGTTGTCGGAATACTGTGTTCCTACATCCGGATTATGCTCGCCCACCTGATAAATACCGGTAGTGACGCCGAGGCTGTCCACATTGTCGAGCGTGCCTTCGTTCACACCGGCCACGCCGCCGAGGGCGGCCGCACCGCCCGAACTGGAATCGACGGCGCTGTTGGCGCTGCTGTCGGAAATGGTACCGCTGTTTGTGCCCGCAATCCCGCCGGCCACGCCGCCAGATTTATCTGCTGTAACCGTCGATGTACCTATGGCACTCGCACCGGAAATAATGCCGCTATTCTCCCCTGCGATGCCGCCCGCATGGTTTGCCGACTCCACCACGTTGCCGAAGGTCGTCACATTGGAAATATTCCCATTGTTCACGCCCGCTACAGCCCCCGCGTTATCCGTGCCGGTGAACGTACCGGAGTAAACGCGCAGATCTTCTACGGTGCCTGTATGAATTTTTCCTTCACCATCCTCGCGAGTTCCGATGGTACCAAAGATACCTGCATTGGTCAGCGTCTGGGTAGTCCCATCCGATTTCTTTGTGGTATCAAGACCGATGATGCGGTTGTCCCGGCCGTCGAAAATACCCGTATAGGATTCACCTTCTCCACTTGCGATAGCTTTGTAGTCGTTCACACCGCTCGCGTTGATGTCGTTTTTCAACGCGAAGTTGTAAGTCAGAATATTGCTGTCAGAATAGATATTTTTGTACTGCTGAATCCCCTTGAGCTGTTCGCCCGTGCTGACCCAGATATAGGTGTACTTCTGCGCATTGGCATCTGTATCGCCCGCAACCTTAAAGTTTAAGTGATTTAAGTCTTCAACGAATTTATCATTGCCTATATCAAATTTATCAAGATTAAATCCGCCTTTCCCCTCGTTAATCTCTTCATCCCACATGTCAACGGTAATTTTGCTGCTGTCTGCCGCGCTGCCGTTTTCCCCATTCTTAAACGTCAGCTTGAAGCCGTTCGTTCCGTCCGCAGGTTTCTGGAAATGGTCGAGGAATTCGTGGAGCCGGTTCACGTTGACCTGTTCCGCGAGCCCATCCACGCCTTCCCCTTCCGTCGTCAGAGTCCCTACGATGGAATTTGCCATTGTTTTAGCAGAGTCTTCTCCCATCTCATATTTCTCACTGAGAATATCCATAATGGCAGAAATGGCGGCATCTTTCTTGTTCTCTACTTCGTCCGGATTGGCGATCACGATGCCTGCCTGCTGAAGCGCCGCGGTGATATCCGCCATAAAGGATTCGCCGCGCACTTTGCCGATGTTCGTGAGGTCGAGCACTTTCTCGCCGGGAGCATCAAATGTGATATTTCCGCCCACATCGAGATCGCTGTCCATGTAGATGTCGCCAGAGGCGGTGACAGTGAGATCGCCGCCGGTGGTGACGATGCCTTCGCCTTTGTTGCCGTAGTATATGTTCACATGGCCGTCTTCGGCGTCGTTGGCGGTGATGGAAATATTGCCAGGTGTTTGAGTAAGTGTATCCGATGGTTGAGTAGTATAACCGAAGCGGTCGCCAATGTCGCTCATAGAGACATGAGGATCACTCACCGTCCCCGGTTTCCATCCTGTAGCCATGCCGTTGATGCCCGGCACTTTCACAGACTGTCCATCGGCAGATGTCAACTGCCCGTAAATATCCACGCTGCCGCCGGTGATGGAAATACTGCCATCCGTATTTTTTAGGGTTTCGGTATATTGTTTCCCATCCCAACTTGTTCCATCCTGCACATTCCCCGTGGCGATGACGCTGCCGTAGATGGTGACCTGGCCGTCCGCCTTGATGGTGACGGAGGAGCCATAAAGCTTCGACGCGCTGCCGAGAGCCACGTCTCCGGTGATGCTATGCGGATTTCCCCCATCGGTGTCTGCCTTGATAGTGAGCGCGCCGTCGCTGTAGATGAGGCCGCCGAAGTAGCCGCTGCCCCCGGTGGACATGAAATCGTTCAGCGTGAGGCCCGCGCCGTACACGGCAAGGCCCGCATCGTTATTGATACCGAGCTTCTGCCAATCAAAATCTAAATTGTCCTTTTGGCCGTTTGCTTTAACAATGGTGAGGAGCGGATCGTAGGCCGTGCCGTACTGGATGGAGCCGATGCCATTCAAATTCAGTTCGATGCCTTCTTTTTCACCAGAGAAATAATCTTCCGCATTCGGGAGGAAAGCATTCAGGATTGGCGTAGAACCCGCATAAATTCGCCATGCGAACCCCTCCTCCTCTACATTTCCGCCATTTATGGTTGTATCAGGAGCTGTAATACCGTCATCAAAGTGATACCGGTCCTTCTGATCTTTCTCAGCAAAATTGATTACGTAATTAGCGTTGTTCTTTCCTGCAGCCTCCAAATCCGCAAAGGTACCACCCAACTGAGTATCCGGCTGGATATAATGCGTATTTTCCACCTCAAAATGGCCACTACCAGCATTTGCCCAGATACTTCCTATCTTTCCCCCGTTCTCTGCATCATCAATATACAAATTACCAGTGGTGTAGGCATTTTTGATAGTTACATGATCTCCATTAAATGGATGATCCCCTCCAGCAGAATTATATCTATATACATCTCCAATGATTCCTCCGAGCGAACTGTGAGATTTTTCATCGTCCTTGTGCACCCAAAAACTCCGGAGTGTTCCCAGATTATATACATTACTCAGCGTAATATTTGCAATCGACACGTCCGCCGCACCAACGATACCGCCGACCTGACTTGATGCACTATGATTATTATTAACGACAGTGATATTGCCCGTATTGAATGCATTGTTGATGCTGCCCGTATACATCCATCCGGCGATGCCGCCAACCACGTTGTAGCCATTGTAGATGGCGCCGGTATTGTAGGCTTTTTCCACGGTGCCGGAGAGACGGCCCACGATGCCGCCCACGTGACGGCCGAAATAGTCGTAGTTTTTATCGCCAATCTGGCCTTTGTTGTACACATCGTACAACAGGGCCCACGCCGAAGACTCTTCCGTGGTATCGCCTACGATACCGCCCATGTTGATGGGATCAATCGAACCATCCGTTTTAGTATCTGACTGCCGGGTCGTACGAAGGTAGCCCAGATTGTAGGAACCGGCGATTTCACCATTGTACATCATGCCGGCAATGCCGCCGATCCCGGTGTACCCCATGACGTCGCCCGTGTTGTAGCTGTTCGACACAGCAGCTTTTGAATAATCCGTTTTTAACGTATCAACGTTCAGCGTACTTCCGTTGCTCCGGTCGATTTTGCCGACGATGCCGCCCGCATTGGCCGCTTTGCTTGCACTCCCTACAAATTCCGGATTCTCCGGCTCCAAAGTATGGACCGTACCGCGGTTCGCACTGGACGCGATGTATACGTTATTCCCGTCCATGTAGCCGACAATGCCGCCCATATTGCCAACGGTAAACGATTCTCTGCCGCTGCCTCTGATAGTTTCTTTAATAAATACAGGAATATTATTCTGAATTTGTCCATTCCATGCGCCGGTGGCCATGATATCACCGCCGTCGTTGACGCCATTGGTCACTACATATTTGTCATTTGCTGGCGCACTCTCACTATTGGCAAAATAGCCTGCAATGCCGCCCACATTGTGCGCGCCGCGAATCTCATTCTCCCGGTTCGTGGCATTGGTGATATTCGTGTTGACGGCGCTCCCCACGATACCGCCTACATTTCCCGCAGTGTAATAAGTAGATGTTACATCTTTCGTATCATTACCATTAACATTAGTGACGGTTTCTGTAAACGTCTTAGATGCAGAACTGACGTTGCCCGTATTCAGTACATCTGTAATCGTGCTGTTCCCAGACGCACTGCCTGCAATGCCGCCTGCATTGGCGATATAAACATCAACTTCCGCCAGTCCATCACTATTCGTACCCGTACTGGAATGATCTGTATGATAAATATATGTACCCGTCACCTGTCTATTGGCCAATACATTGCCGCTGTTTTCGGCATTCTGCACCGTGGTGCCTTCCATCTGTCCGACGATGCCGCCTACGTTGTACGCGCCGGTGACGTCGAGGCGGTTGTAGATGAGATTCGTGCCATCGCCGAGCTTTGAAGCATAGGCATGGCCGACGAGGCCGCCCACGTTGTGGCCCTCGCCAGTGACGCTGCCCAGATTGTAGCTCGTACCATCAAGTGTTCCCTGATACAGATTACCGATAAGGCCGCCTGCATCGCTGATCGTTCCACCATTCCCGTCAGAAGTGCCACTGCTCACAACTGTGCCGGTATTGACCATATTGGAAAAATGCGCATCCGCACTGCCGACCGTTATCGGCTTATCGCTGTCCTCCACCTGATCGATCTCATCGCCGCTGTAGCCAATGATTCCGCCTACATCCGCGCCGCCTGTCACGGAGGCGCTGTTCATGACATTATTTACGTGCGTATTGCCAAGCACTGCGCCCGCGAGGCTGCCCACGACATTGCCGCCTGTGATAGCGCCGCCGACGAAGGTGACGTTATTGATCTCCGCCTCATGAAGCACTCCAAAGAGACCAACATTGACGGCATCTGCCCTGTTGATATTCAGATTAAAAATATTATAGCTAAGACCGTCGAAATTCCCATGGAAACCATATTTACTATTTTCGACAATCACCTTTCCAGTGCTGTCAATGCCGATGGGCTTAAAGCCTTTCTTGTCGTTCCAGTCCTGCGTGGCGGTGGCGTCGATGCTGTTGCGGAGGGCGTAATTGCCGCCGAGGTTGGTATCGATCTTCTGGAGCTGCTCCACGTCTTCCACCCACATGTAGCCTTTGAGGTCGATGACGGCGGTTCCGTTTTCCATGACGGTAGCCAGGTCGGAGATCTTCTTATCTTTCCCCGCGTAAGTCTCATTCTCTTTGTCATAGGCGTCGTAGCCGATGACCACGCTGCCCGCATCGGTGGTATTGACCTTGATATTCCCCGCGGCCATCTTCTCGTCGCCGGTCTTCAGGCGTTCCGTATCGATGACGATGCGATTGCCGTCGAAGGTCACGTGGTCAGCATTGACATTGCCGAGGCTCATGAGAACGGCATCAGGATTTTCATTCATGGCCTGTGATTGAATCAGCTTTGTAATATCCGTGCTGTCATTAACACCTTTCAATACGTCGTCCGTCATATTTCTATTGGACACGTAGAGGCTGCCTACGTTGATCTGGGCGGAGTTGCTGATTTCTACGCCGGCGGGATTGACGATGTAGATATTACCTTCCGCCGCACTGATGGCGCCGTAAATCTGGGACATCCCGTTTGCCTGATTGACGTAGTTCAGCGTATTAAAACGGTCTCCCCCATTATAACTCTCGCCTTTTTCAAAATTAACTGTAGCGTTGGCGCCGACATTGAAGCTATCCCATTTGATGACGCCGTTCTGTGTATTCTGCGTAATGGTCATCTGCCCATTGGACGGAGCGCCGATGGTTCCGCTGCCGGCGACGAAGTTTCCGTCCTGCGGCAGCTGGGTATTGGGAACGACGCCGGACGCGGCAAGGGCAGGCGCGGCGGCGCATGCGGCCGCCCCCGCGAGGAGACCGGCGAGAATGCGTTTTTTGAGAATGTTTCTGTATTTCATGGTCTTTCCTTCCTTATCCATACATCAGAACATCTTGTATACCTGGAACCATACACGGCCGTCGTGGTCGGTGGGCTCCGTCAGGTCAGGCCGGGCGTTGAATTTCCGGGCGTAGTCGAGCTGGGCGTACCAGTCGTTCGGCATGGCATAGCGGAGGCCGACGCCCCAGCTGTAGAGGCGCTCGCTCCTGTCCCATACGCGGCCTTTCGCATAGCCCGCGTCGACGAAAAGGGCCGCTTCGAGCCCTTCGATGCCGGTGGCGCGGCGCACTTCGGCGGTGCCGAGCCAGCCGGAGTCGCCGTAGCCGTCGCCGTTGCCGTAGCCGCGGACGCCGTTCATGCCGCCCAGGTAGAACTGTTCGCTCCCGTCGAGAGCGCGGCTGCCGAGCTGCCACGACGTGCGGATGCGGTAGTTCCACGGGCCGTCGTACCAGACTTTCAGCAGGTCGCCGGTGAGTTTGTGGTAAGCGCCGTCGATGAACGCCCCGTCTTCGGCGTCCATATTTCCATACCAGTAGATAAGGTCGTACTGAAGGAACTCATTCGGCAGGTACTGGCTGCCGGAGATGCCCACGTGCCATACGTCGGCGTCTTTTTCATTGCGCATGGTACCGATATCCACATGGAAGCGGTATTTATTGGTAATCTTCCGGTGGTCGTAGCCGTAGATCAAGGTGACCCGGTCGGAGCGGTCGCGGTAGAGAGGCGTGAGACCGTAGAGGCTGATGCCTTCGGAACGACCGAGGGAGTCGTAGAAGCCGTTCGTGTGGAGCTCGTATTCGCTGCGGCTGTAGGCGACGCCCAGACGGGTGCCGTCCCGTCCGACGGGCAGTTCATACCGGGCCGCGTAGTTTTCCACATCGTGGCTGGACCATGTGCCGGAAAGGACGATCTTATCGCCCTGATGGCCGGGGTTATTGATCTCCGTATTGAAGCCGTAGCGGTAGCGGCCGGAATAGTAGCCGCCGCCATTGTCGACGAAGACGTAGTTGTTCCACACGGGGCGGCGGGCCGCTTCGATATCCACAGAGGTCGTGCCGGGGGCGCTCCCCGGGCGGAGGACGGCGCGGGCCATGACGCCGGGCAGGTCGTTCAGGTTGTTCACCGCCGCTTCCAGCGTGCGGTCAGTCATGGTCCCGCCGGGCTTCATCGTGTGCAGGTATCCTTCCAGGACGGAGTCGGCCACGTCGGTCGTATTGGCCGCGAGCTTCACTTCGTCGTAGGAGGCGACGTACATTTTGATCTCCAGGCGGCCGTCTTTCACTTCCTGCGGAGGCACGACGGCCTGCGCCACAGGGTAGCCGCAGGATTTCGCGTAGCCGGTGATATCGGCGGCGAGGGCCGGAAGCTCGGAAGCCTCCACGCTCCGGTGAGTGTACCGATCAAGGATGGCGGCGAGGCGGCCTTCCCCGTCGGGCAGGGCAAAGCCCGTAAGGACGATCTCCCGCACGTAGAAGGCGGGCGCTTCGGCGGTGCCCGTATTGCCGGGGCGGAAGCCGGGTTCGGCGACGACGGTCTCTTCGCCGGTGCGGTTGTACGGATAGGTGGTGACCGCTTCTTTGTCGAAGGTGGGAATGGGCGACTGGGCCATGGCGGTGCTTCCCGCCGCGGCCAGCGCCAGCAGCAGACATACTTTTTTTTTCATAGGATCGCTCTCCAACTATTTTCTTCCGGCTGACAGGCCGGTGACAGGGATTTTGCTTTTAGTTTACTACAGCCCCCCCCAGTTTAGCAATCCGTGTCTATCGATATTAGAAAAACAGCAGGATTTTCCCGCAAAATTTTTCCCGCCTCTTTCCTAAAGGCACTGCGTCATTCCACCCCGCTCCCTTCCGCGGCGCCCCGGTCTGTGAAGCGCGGCCTCTCCCGCAGAAATCGGGCGCACAAAAAAAGACCTCCGAAGAGGTCTCTTTCTGTCTATTCGGCATCCGGCTCAGCGGAGCGCGCAGCGGATGGCTTCCAGCGCCTTCACGATGTCTGCCATCCACGCGTCGACTTCTTTGTCGGTGAGGGTCTTCGCGGGATCGCGGAAGGACAGGGCGTAGGCCATGCTCTTCTTGCCTTCCGGCACCTGTTCGCCCTGATAGAGGTCGAAGAGGCGGACGGACTCGAGGCACGGGCCGCCGGCGCGGCGGATCACGGCCGCCACTTCTTCATTGGTCAGTTCTTCCGGCACGAGGACGGCGATGTCCCTGTCATTGGCGGGGAATTTGGCGATCTTCTCGTAATCCGCGCCGTCATTGTAGAAGCGGGTCAGCACGGGAACGGAGAAGAAGAATCCGTACACGGTC
>OMBA01000009.1_pt1 | contig 157949 bp, 118 predicted proteins | sample 1673441 | NCBI WGS metagenome assembly OMBA01 (sample SAMEA103958111, study PRJEB25191) | human gut metagenome | biome: human-associated habitat [ENVO:00009003]; feature: intestine environment [ENVO:2100002]; material: feces | place: Germany | collected 2013/2015
ATACTCTGATGTCTTTACTATTCAAATTTAATTAACTAAGTACAAATATACAATGAGAAAAATCACCATGCTCGTCATCGCGGCATTCGCAGTGACAAGCGCAGCGGCCCAGTTCAATCCGCAGCAGCCGATTCCGGCGGACAAGGACGTCCGCACGGGCAAGCTCGAAAACGGAATGACCTACTACATCCGCCACAACGAAAAGCCGAAAGGACAGGCCGACTTCTACATTCTGCACGACGTCGGCGCCATTCAGGAGAACGATTCCCAGCAGGGGCTCGCCCACTTCCTCGAACACATGGCCTTCAACGGCACCAAGAACCTCCCCGGCAAGATGCTGACGGAGTATCTCGAAAAAGTAGGCGTGAAATTCGGCGCCAACCTCAATGCCGGCACCGGCTGGGACCAGACGACCTACATGATGAAGGACGTCCCCACTTCGCGCGAAGGCATCATTGACAGCGCACTGCTGATCCTGCACGACTGGTCGCACTTCATCGCGCTCGAACCTGAGGAGATCGACTCCGAGCGCGGCGTCATCATGGAGGAGCTGCGCACCCGCGACGGTGCGTCGTGGCGTTCGACCATGAAGATGCTTCAGGCGCTCGGTAAGGACACAAAATACGAGCACCGCAACCTGATCGGCTACCTCGACGGACTGAAGGGCTTCCACCACAAGGAGCTGGAGGACTTCTACAACCAGTGGTACCGCCCCGATTATCAGGCGGTCGTCGTGGTCGGTGACATCGACGTGGATGCCGTAGAAAACAAGATCAAGACGCTCATGAGCGACATTCCGGTTCCCGCGGCCGACGCCGCCCGGAAGGAGACGATCACCGTTCCCGACAATGAGGACCCGATCATCAGCATCTACACCGATCCCGAAATGCAGGGTTCCAAAATCCAGCTCTTCGTGAAGCGTCCGGCGCTTCCCGAACAGATGAACAACCTGATATACGGCGAAATGTTCGACGTCATACAGGCCTACATGACCACCATGGAAAACGCACGTCTGCAGGAGATTTCGATGAAACCCGACGCACCGTTCCTCGGCGCAGGCATGGGTTCGGGCGAAATCGGCGTGATTCCGACGCTCAACGCGACGACGTTCGTGGCCATGACGCAGGACGGCAAACTGGCCGAAGGTTTCGAAGCCATCTACACCGAAATGGAGAAAGTCCGCCGCTACGGCTTTACGCAGGGCGAATTCGAACGCGCCCAGAACGACCTGATGCGCCGCGCCGAACGCGCCTACGCCAACCGCAACGACCGCCGCAACGGCGAGTTCGTACAGACCTATCTGAACAACTACTCGAAGAACACCCCGATGCCCGACGCCGAGACCGAGTGGCAGCTGGACAGCATGCTGATCAAGATGATCAACGTCGAGGCGGTCAACGGATTCGCCCAGCAGGTCATATATCCCCGCAATCAGGTGATCGTCGTCACGGCGCCCGAAAAGGAAGGCATCGTGAATCCGACGGCCGAGGAGCTGCTCGCCATCCGCGAGAAAGTCGCCAACGCCGAAATCGAGGCGTATGAGGACAACACCGTCAAGGAGCCGCTGATCCCGGAAGGCACCGTACTGAAAGGTTCGCCCGTAAAGAAAACGGCACAGGACGCCACGCTCGGCACGACCGAGTGGACGCTCGCCAACGGCGTGAAGGTAGTCGTGAAGCCCACGACCTACAAGGCCGACGAGGTGCGCATGAGCGCCGTGGCCAAAGGCGGACTGTCGATCCTCTCGGACGAGGAGTTCTACATGGGCGAGATGATGCCTGCATTCAACTCGATGTCGGGCGTCGGCAAATTCTCGGCGACGGATCTCAAGAAACAGCTTTCGGGCAAGTCGGCTTCGGTTCAGCCCTCGGTGGAGAACTATGCCAGCGCCGTGAACGGCTACTGCTCGCCCAAAGACCTCGAAACGATGATGCAGTTGCTCTACCTGAATTTCACGCAGCCGCGCTTCGACCAGAACGACTACAACACGCTGATGAAGATGCTGCGCTCGCAGCTCGACAACGTGAAGTCGAATCCCGACTACCTGATGGAGGAGAAATTCATCGACGTGGCCTACGGCAACAACCCGCGCCGCCAGATGATTTCGAGCGAGATCATCGACAAGTTCAGCTTCGAAGCCCTGCCGGCGATCTACAGGAAGCTCTATCCGGACGCCAACAGCTTTACGTTCACCATCGTGGGCAACGTGGACCTCGACGCGCTGAAACCGCTCGTGGAGAAGTACATCGGTTCGATTCCCGTGTCGAAGAAGGCCATGACGTTCGCTGACGACAAGTGCGCCCCCGTCAAGGGCGACGTGACGGAGGAGTTCACGGCGCCGATGCAACAGCCGAAAGTCTCGGTACACTACATGTTCTCCGGCAAGATGCCCTACACGCTCAAGGACAAAGCAGCCCTGACGTTCCTCACGCAGGCGCTCAACTCGCGCTACCTGATTTCGATCCGCGAGGAGAAGGGCGGCACGTACGGCGTGCAGGTTTCGGGTTCGACCGAGTATATCCCCGACGAGACCTACAAGCTGGATATCCGCTTCGACACGAACGAAGAGATGGCCGACGAGCTGCGCGAGATCGTGATGAAGGAGATCCGGGAGATCGCCGAGAACGGCCCCAAGACCGAGGACATCGAGAAGAACCGCGAATTCATGCTCAAGAGCTGGAAAAACAGTCTGGAGCAGAACGCCGGCTGGATGAACTACATTCAGGCCAAATACGGTCCGGGACTTGAATACCTGAAAGATTACGAGCAGGTGATCAGGTCGCTCACCAACGCCGACGTACAGGCCATGGCCAAGAAGGTCCTCGGCGACAACAACCTCGTGAAGGTCGTCATGCGCCCCGCGAAGGAAAAGGCCGAATAACAGACCTGAATCCGCTGAAAAAGCCAGCCGCCGCAACGGCTGGCTTTTTATTTGTCAGCCCGGCGAAAAACATTAACTTTGCAGACAATTAAAACAATCAGTTATCACCTATGCGCCAAAGTCTTCGGCTGGTTTCCGGCCTGTATCTCAAACTTAGCCTGCTCACAATCGCTGTAGGCTTCCTGTTACGCATCGTACTGCTCTTCAACGAGCAGACCACCGACCTCGGTTTCTCATTCGGCGAATGGCTGCAGGTTTTCCTGCTGGGCGCCGTGAACGACCTCTGCGCCGCGACGATCGGATTCGTGTTCCTATGGCTCTTCTCGATGAGCGTCTCCGAGACCAAGTACGGCAAACCGTGGGGCTACATCATCCTCGGAATTCTCGTTGCGGCATTCTGCTACGTGACCTTCTGCAACACGATCTTCGACGAATACGGCAGCGTCGCGCCGCAAATCGCCTCCGCCGTTTTGGGCTATTGGGCCGGCACGTTCGCCCTGCGTCTCTTTTTCAAGGGTTTCCGCAGCTACTGGACCACGGTATGGTTCGCGCTCATCATCACGCTCTACGTGGGCGCCATCCTCTTCAACGGACTCAGCGAATATTTCTTCTGGAGCGAATTCGGCGTACGCTACAACTTCATTGCGGTAGACTACCTCGTCTACACCAACGAGGTGGTCGGCAACATCATGGAGTCCTACCCCATCGTGCCGATGACGCTGGGGCTGATCCTCGTGACGCTGGTCGTGACATGGTATCTCTTCCGCCGCGATCTGGCCCTCGCCGACCGGCTGAAAGGCTGGCGCTGGAAAGCGGTCGCAGGACCGGCGTACATCGCCGCCGTGCTCCTCGCCGTCTGGCTGCTGAACTTCAACACCCGGTTTCAGGACAGCCAGAATGTCTATGTAAACGAGCTGCAGGCCAACGGGCTCTACAAATTCTACGACGCATTCGTCAAGAACGAACTCAACTACAAGCAGTTCTACATCACCGAACCCGAAGAGCAGGCCGAAGCCTTCGTCCATGGGATTTACGGCAGCACGGGCGACAACCTGCACGCCGTACGCTGCGAAGGACCCGAAATCCGCCGCAACATCGTGCTGATTACGATCGAGAGCATGAGCGCTTCGTTCATGGAGCGTTTCGGCAACACGAACCGCCTGACGCCCGTACTCGACTCGCTTTACAAGCAGGGACTCGCCTTCGACCGCGTATACGCGACAGGCAACCGCACGGTGCGCGGACTGGAAGCCGTAACCCTCTCGCTGCCGCCCTGCCCCGGCCAGAGCATCATCAAGCGGCCGAACAATGCCGGCATGCACTCCACGGGTGCGCTGCTGCGCGAAAAGGGCTATAACGTCAAGTATTTCTACGGCGGCAACAGCTACTTCGACAACATGGAGACCTTCTTTTCGGGCAACGGCTACGACATCGTGGACCAGCGGCAGTATGCGCCCGAAGAGATCACTTTCGCCAACATCTGGGGCGTATGCGACGAAGACGCCTACCGCAAGGTCATCCGCACGCTCAACGAAGACGCGCAGAGCGGCAAGCCCTTCTTCGCCCACGTCATGACGGTCAGCAACCACCGCCCCTTCACCTACCCGGCCGGAAAGATCAGCATTCCCCACGACTCGAAGTCCCGCAACGGCGGCGTGATGTATACCGACTACGCCCTCGGTGAGTTCTTCACGGAAGCTTCGCGGCAGCCGTGGTTCGACAACACGATTTTCCTCGTCACGGCGGACCACTGCGCATCGAGCGCCGGCCGCACCGAGATTCCGCTGAACAAGTACCACATTCCGGCCCTGATCTACGCTCCGGGCTTCGTGGAGCCGCAGTGCGTCGACGGCATCGTCTCGCAGATCGACCTGATGCCTACGCTCCTCTCGCTGCTCAACATGAGCTACGATTCGCATTTCTTCGGCCGCAGCATATACGACAAGCAGTACGTCAACCGCGCATTCATCGCCACCTATCAGGATCTGGGCTACCTCGAAGGCGACGTGTTCACCATCCTCTCGCCCGTGCGGCGGTTCGAGCAATACCGCGTCGTTCCGACGGCGGAGAATCCCCACAACCTCGAACCGATGGAAGAGAAGAACCGGGAGCTGGTAACCCGCGCCGTCGGCTATTACCAGACTTCGGGCGAATGGAACAAACGCTGAGAAACGGACAAAAAGAGAGACCCGTCGTTGCAAATTGCAACGACGGGTCTCTCTTTTACGGTCGGATCCGCTACTTCTCGACGACGGTAACGTCCCTGTCCGTATTCAGCGTCAGCTGATAGGTCCCATAATTACCCGAACCGTTCGTGAACTTGGTGTAGATCGCCGTAAGGTTCACCACCCAGCCGTCTTCGGGAATCTTGTTGTCGCGGAACTGGCTGTAACCGCTCGTACGCACCACGTAGTTGCCCGGAGCCGCATTGGTACCGGAGCCGGTCGCCGCCGCGTCGTAGGTAAACCATGCCGAGCCGTAGAAATAGGTCTCCGCGTTAGCGCCTTCCAGCCTGCGTTTCGTAGCCCAAGTCGCCCACTCGTTGATGTCCGACCAGCCGGGAGAGTTCACGTCGTACGACGTCGAATTCGCAAAATAGTTGGGGAAGGTATTCTTGTATCCCCACGGCGCCGTGCCGAACTTGCTTTCCAGCCCTTCGAAACGCACCAGACGGCCCAGATCGGCATCCGAAATCGCCGTCTTGTAGTTATCCTTGGTAACGACCAGCGTATCCGACTTCAGCATCTGCTGCTGTTCGCCGGAGAAAATGTGCTCGTCCTGCATGATCTTGCTCTCGATGTTGTCATTCGAATAGCTGGCGTTGGAGGAGGTCGTACCGATGCTGGTCATACCGCGGTAGTTGCCGAGCACCAGCCCCTGCAGCTTGACGAAAACGATCTGTCCCGCGGGGTGGAAAAGGTAGTTGCCCGTATTGAGCTTAAGCTCGATCGCCGATTCGGACTCCGCATCGTAGAGGTAGACCGATTTATAGACATTGCCGTAACGGTCGGTGGAGATGACCTTGCCGGAGGTGAAAATCGGCTCATCCACCGTCCACGAAGCGACCGTCCCGTCGTTCATGCCGGGATTCTCGGCTTTGAACTGCGCCTTCAGGTCCTTGATCGATATATATTCCAGCCCCTCTTTCTCGAAATCGGCGCGGGTATATATCTTGGCCGCCTTCGGGTTCCTGTAATCGTTGTAACAGCCAACGAAGAACAGCCCTGCCGCGGCGATCAGAAACAGTTTAGATACTTTGTTCATAATATTCGTGTTTTATTCGTTAGCCGTCAGAAACGGAAGTAGAGATTGAGGTAATAGGTCGTACCGAACATGTAGAAATACTTCGAGTCGAAGGCCTGATAGGTAGTCACCGTCGTCTCGGTGTTCTTCGTCAGACGAGTCTGCTCGTAACCGCCGGTGCGGATGTCCTGATTGTTCAGGATATTCTTGACTTCGAGGCTGAAGCCCAGCGTATACTGGCGGTGGATATACCAGTTCTTGCCGATGCTGGCGTTGAGCGTATAAGCCGAGTCGAACTTCTCCTGACGGCGCAGGTGAGCGATGTCCTCGGCGGTCATGCCGGTGGTAATCACCGCATCGGTGCGATAGATCGGGCTCATCGACAGATACATGTTGTTGTAATAGTTGAAATCGGCCGACAGGAAGATGTTGTTGTTGCTGCGGTACGAAAGACCGACGTTGGCGGCCAGCTGCGGGGTGCTCTCCACGCGGAAGTTCTTCCAGTAAACATAGCCGTCGGAGACGATATCGCCGCTGTTGTCCTGCGTCTGCAGGTAATAGGGATTCGAATCGTAGGTGTACTGGCCCCAGCTAACGGCTCCGTTCAGGGCAAGGCTGCGGTACAGGGGAATCGAAACGGCCGCTTCGAGACCGAAGTGGAGCTTGTCGATGCCGCTCATAGCGAAGTTCGTGAAGGTCGCGGCCACGTCGTCGTAGTACGAAATCACTTTCGACTGATCGTAAATGCGGGTATAGTAACCGGAAACGCGCGCTTTCAGGTCGCCGACACGCAGGTTATACGACGCATCCACACCGAAGACACGTTCGGCGGAAAGCCCCGGAGTCGTGGTGTTGCGCGTACGGGGCGACACGAACGAAGCTTGGAATTCGGGGGCGTCCTGCAGGTAAACGACATTCGCTTCGACGGTATGAGCCGCGGAGAAGCGGTAGCTGAAGTTGCCTTTGGTCTTGTAGGTCAGGTAGTCGAGTTTCTTGGAATCGCCCTTCGAATTGTCGGGGAACAAGCCTTTGCGCCAAAGACCCTCGCGCCATTGCGAAGCATATCCCACTTCGCCGCCGACGGTTACGCCCAGACCGCCGACATTGAAATTATAGGCAGCCCATGCCTTCGTCCGGAGGACGTGCGCATAGTAGTCATAGCCGTATTTGTCGCCGACTTTGGCTGCGTGCGCATGACCGTGGCGATAGTAATAGTCGAGGTTGTTCTGATATGCGATGGCGTTCGAGCCGAAGTCGCGCTCGGCGAATTTGTCGATGTCGGCCCAATAGTCGCCGCCAAGCAGGTCTTTGACCTCCGAATAGTACTCCGTACGGTTCCGGCGCAGCGAAAGGCCCCCGTAGATTTTGGAGTTATTGCGGAAGATATGCGAGAAGTTGGCGACCAGATTCCAGTCCAGCTGATCGGTGTGACGCTCTTCGACCATATAGTTAGAACGACGGCCCGGACCGTACTGCGCCTCATCGACCGGATCGTTCTGGATATAGTTCGTCTGATACATCTTATCCCAGTCGAAATGGCGGATATTCTGGTAGTTGGCCTGCCAGTAAACCTGCTGCCAAGCCGCACCCAGCATATTCTTGTCGAGCGCGAAGTAGCTCGGCAGATAACGGTAATAGTCGGGGCGCGGGTCGGGACCGTTCTGCCACGTCAGCGCCGAGTAACCGTTCATGCCGAAGCGCAGCGAGGTGGCCAGATCGAGTTTCGAACGGTCTGAAATGTCGAACGTATAGTTCAGCATCACGACGGGTTCGTGGTTGTTGCGCACACGGGCGTTACGTTTCTTGCCGTCCTGCCAGCCCCAGTTGGGGTTGTAATAGTTATTGCCGACCAGATCGTAAGCTTCCTGCGTCGCCGCCTGCTGCGCACCGCGTTCGGTAGGAGCGCCCAGCAGGGTCAGCGCCAGACGATGACGCTGACCGAACTGCTTCTCGACAGCGGCAAAATAACCGAAAGCGTTGTAATAGACGCCATTGACATAGGAGTTGCCGCCCTGACGGGTCGAAACCGAAAAGGCATACGACCACCCGTTGTCCTGATAGCCCGAAGCATAGGTGACCATCGCGCGGAAACGGTACATCGAGTTGCCGTTTACGAGGCTCGCACGCAGGCCTTGACGCATCTGCGCAGGACTCGTCACGATATTGGTCGTACCGCCGATGCCGCCCAGACCGGCGTCCGACGCCACGATGCCCGACGTAACTTCCTGATTGCGGGTAGCGTCGTTCAGACCGCTCCACAACGACCACGGCGTATAGCCCGTCATGGCGTCGTTGAGCTGAATGCCGTTCATATACACGTCCTGATACTGCGAATCGTAACCGCGGACGTTGAAACGCATTTCGCTGAACTTGTAGGACGCGATGTTATTGAAGAGGTCTTTCGAAGCCGAGAGCGACGTGGGCAAAGCCTGCGCGTCGTCGGTGGTTTCGGTGTCGAACTCCGCGAAGACCGCGTCGTCGATCATCTGACGCTGCGTATCGGGCACGAGGATCACCGCATTGATGTCGCGCATCTGCGAACCGACACGTACGGCGATATTCGAAGTCTCGAATTCGGGAGTTTCGAACTGCAGCGAATATTCGCCCGCAGGAATATTTTCGAAAACGAAGTTACCCTGCGCATCCGAAACCGTTGTCGTACCGCCCGGCGTCATCGTAATCTTCACGTCGCCGAGTGCAATGCGTCCCGCACGCGAAACGACCCTGCCCTTGATACCGCCGTCCTGTCCAAAGGCGGTCAGCGTCACAAGCGACAGCACTAAAATTAGTAGACTCTTGATTTTCATAGACTATGTAAGTAATTTATTTGGCAAAATAGATATACACCGGGAAGTGGTCGCTGTAACCGCCCTGAAAGTTATTTCCCACGTACGTACGCAGGGGATATCCCTTATACTGTCCCTCTTTCTGCAGCATGTAGTACCGCTTGAAGATATTGCCGTAGAACTTCGATCCGGGAGCCTTCTGCAAACGAAGCCTGCCTTCGGAACCCGTAGCCAGATTCTCCGTGACCACGATATTGTCGAAGAGATTCCATGCGTCGCCGTAAGCCAGCGTTCCGAGTCCCGCCTTGAGCATATCGGCAAAGGGGTTGTAGAAATCGCCCGGCTTGAGATCCTTCATCTTGGCTTTGGCACCCAAACCCTCGGCAATGCTCTCGTCCGTAGGATCGTCGTTGAAGTCGCCCATGGCTACGACCTTGGTCGCCGGGTTGATCTTCAGCACGGAATCCGCAATGCGGCGCATCTGCTCCCCGACGGCAATGCGCTTGAATTCCGAAGCGTCCTTGCCGCCCAGCCGCGAAGGCCAGTGCGCAACCATAAAGAAGAAGGGTTCGTTCTCGATGGTTCCCCACATCGTCAGGATGTCACGGGTCTTGAAGTTGGGAAGCTGCGGCACGACGGTTTTCACCGGGAAACTGCCCTCCAGTTTGAACACATCGGGACGATACATGAAAGCCACATCGACGCCGCGGGCTTCGGGCGAATCGTAATGCACGATACGGTAGTTGCCGGGGGCCAATTTGGGCGTCGCCACAATGTCCTCCAGCACCGAGCGCGTCTCGACTTCCGAGACGCCGATAACAGCCGGATAATTCTTGTCTGCGGCAGCAACGTCGAAAAGCACCCGCTCGATATTGCCGAGCTTCTTGAAATACTTGGCGGAATTCCACTTCTTGGGGCCTTCCGGCGTGAACTCGTCGTCATGCACCTCCGGATCGTTGATGGTGTCGAAAAAGTTCTCCAAGTTATAGAACATCACCTTGTAGGGCTTCTGCGCAAAGCACATTACGACGAACGCCGCCAAGAACAAAGTGAATATCAGTCGTTTTTTCATCGTTCTGAAATTTTAAGGTTTTACAATCCCCAAGAGGCGGCATCCTTCTGCGTCTTGACCTCGGCAGGCAGCGTGGGGAAGAATTCGAACTTGGTCAGCTCTTCGATCTCCTTGACGCTCTTCACCCAGCTTTTGGCCTCACCCTGACCTCCTTCGTTGGCCACCCAGAAACCGATGGACTTGAGCTGGCCGGCCGAATAATCACCTAGTTTATCACCAGCCTGACGGATGTTACCCTTTACCGTGCGGACAAATACTTTAAAATAGTAATTCGGCACAGGACATAACTTACCGTCGCGGTCTGCCGTCGTAAGCGTACTACCGGGATTCCAATATGCACCGGTTACGACATACAGCGTGTCGGAACACATCCAATGGTCACGGGCCATTTTCTCAAGGTCCGCCCACGGATGCTGGTTCAGGCTGGAGTTCTGGGGCGTCATATTCGAGAAATAGAAAGTCTGCGCCTGCATCGTGGCATTTCCGCTACGGTCGGCATTGGGAATCTGATGGCCGCGGTCGTAATTCGCCGCAGGATAACTACGGGTCAAATTAGCCTGATATTCAGCTGCGATCTTGGGATCATACGCCCATGTTTCCACGCGTCCCGATCCCGTATACGAACTATGCAGCGGATATGCCACCCACCACGCACCGCGCTTCGTCTTATCGAAACACAACGTGTAATTACGCATATTCCGGTTGTTGAGCTGAGCGAAATGCGATACATAAATATAATTGCTATTCACCTTTTCGGCAGGAATCTCAGGCCAAACCAGATTGTGACCGGTCTCATATACATTGTCGTTCGACGAAGTACTGTACTGGACGAGTTCAAGCTCGACGGGCATCTCGCCTTCGAACTCGAACCTGATCAGGGCATGCCGCTCGTCCTTGGTGTTGTTCGGCCAATAATAGACATACTGATTCTTGTCGGACAAACTCGTTCCGACCTTTCCCGTCTTGACAGTCTGGCCTCCCGGCGCTGTCCGATTAAACGAAATCCATTCGGCTCCCGAAATGATTTCAGCCGTCCACGGCGTCCCCGTATCTCCGGTCACGAGCAGCACGGCAGCGCCCTCCTGATCGGGATGCACGGTCTTGGCAGGGTCCCACTCCACCGAGTTGGCGCCCCCGCCTCCCTTATTGTCGGAATCCTTACCGCACCCCGTAAAGGCGACAGCTATCAGCACCATCGCCGCAAGGGAAGCGGCAAACATCCGCGAACTATATTTATATATCAACGTCATTCAATTAAAAACTAAGTGCGAAAATACGCATTTTAAGACAACCTTCCCCCGGCAGGATGTTCCTGCCGGGAGAGGGAGTGTCGATATTCGGTTATTCGTACGACAATTCGACTTTAACGAGCTGCGTATTCTTATTCGAAGAATTGATACGGTACGAAACTCCGGCGGCAGGATTCGTAAGATTAAAGGTATATTCGGTATTCTTGTCGCCGACAGCCTGTTCCGGAGATACAATGTTATCCGAAGTATCCTTAATAGTTACCTTTGCCGAAGCACTGATGCCGTTGCTGGTCGTAATCTTGATGGTCTTCAGAGTCGATCCGGGAACGGCGGGAGTCGCCAAATAACCATTGGTGCCGTTAATCATAAGGTATCCCGCATTCTGTTTCGCATTGAGCAATCCCCAGACATAACCATCTATAGTAGCCGTAGCTTCGGTTGTAGGCGCTGTAGCCGGGAAACCGGAATCAGCAGTGGTCGGAGTGATCGTAATCGTGAGTTTTGTCCCTGAGCTGGCGCCATTCTGAGTCAAAGTAACCGTAACACTGTTGCCGCCATTGGCCGTAATTGTCAGAGTCTCTTTAAGCTCGGCATCACTCGTATTAACGGCTTTAGGAGAAATCTTTACGGTAGTCCCCTCGACAGACGCATTGAAGGAAGTCAGCGAAGACAACGTAAATCCATTGAAGTTAACACCTTCGATCGTCACGGTTTTTTCACTTGTGTCGTTTGCAGTCCATACTAATGAAGAGGGAGTTACCTCCGTAATGGTCGGAACGGTTACCTTGAATGCTTCCACATCGTTCAAATTACGCGGAGCGATCTGGCCCTTTCCGCCATACATGGTCACAATACCCGTAATATTGCCTGTAACGGCTGCATACGGAATATCCTGAAATACCGTAGCACGCTTATTTACGTTTACAGTAAAGTTCGTACCGCCGGAGGTAAACGTGTGATTTCCAATGCTTGATGCCGTACACCAGACTCCTGCTTTAGCCGTGCTGGCTTGCTGTACCGTGGCAGGCATCGAAACATACGATGCCAAATCTGCAGGAGCTACGTTGATCGGGGTAACGGTCGCCGTACCGGATTTCTCAACATGATAAGTCGTTACACCCGTAATCTGCTTGACGCCGTTATACTCATCCATCATCGCGACGTTGGCCTGAAGTGTAATCTTCAATCTATCGCCAAGTGCATAATCCGCAACATTGAAGTCCGCCGACTTCTTGTTGTAAATCACAATACCGTTGCCGCCCTCGGTCGCCCCCTCCGTCATCACGTAGAGTGTTCCGAACGAGAAGTTATTGCCGGTCGGGTCTCCGCAGACCACAGCCGTCAGTACTTTGTCCTGACTTTCCGAGATTACACTTCCTTTGGCAATCTGCAACAATTCAGGGATAGTGATCGCGGTCACGCTGCCACCGCCTGTGGTAATGAACGTCTTATGATCGCCGTAAAGAATATCACCGGTGTTCGGAGTCGCGTAGGCGCGGAAAGCGTACTGCGTCTCCTTCGTCAGGCCGGTAACGTCTACGGTCCATGTCGCAGCCTTCGTTGCGGCCGGAACTTTCACGGAGCCTGTCCAATCGGGCGTATTTCCCGTGGCGAAGACCACATACTCCACGCCGACGGCCGAATAGTCGGCCAGATCGGCATTGGCGATCGAGCCGCCCAGCGTCACCGTCGTCTCGGCTACATTCGAAGCGTTGGCCGTCGTAACCGCAGGCGTAGCGGCACCGCCGCCCAAATCGATCTCTGTCCCACCCGTGCCAACGAAAATACGGACATCATCAACACGAGTTCCGGTCGCACCACTCGGATATTCAATTTTCAAAGAAAGACGTGAAACAGTATTTTTCAGCGTAATATCAGCCGATGCCCATTTCCAAGCCGGAGTTGCATCTACATTTTCCAGATTATACGCTATTTCAGTCCAATTTTCGGCATCTGACGAAAGATAGAGTTTAATGACATCCTTTTGGGGATCGAAAGCATCAGTATTACCATACAATCCAAAACGGATTGACAGATTCTTTTCAGTTGTAAGAACAAGATCCTGCACCGTAAAATATGCATTCTTACCTGCCTGCAACCACATCAAGCCTTTACCTGAAAAGCCCGCGCTTGTCGGAGAAGCCGTTGTTGCCGTCCAACGGTTCGAAGCGTAAGCTGTTTTATAGTCTGACGTACCGGAAACATAGCCGAATCCGCTGCGAATCACATACGGACTTTCATTGATATAAGGCCACTTGTCGAGTTTCTGTTCCAAATCACCGAACGATTCATAGAATATGTCGTTCGACACCCCCTTCTGTGATACCGCTATCGTCTTGGTGCCAAAGTCATTGCTGACGACTATCGAACCCAGATTTTTTATTTCCGAAGAAGCATTGGCCTCAGAAGCAGTTACGGTAATCGAAGTGTCGGAAGCCGTACCCGTAGTTTTGTCGATCGAGAAGCCTGAACCGGAAACAGTCGCTTTCCAGTCACCGGTAGACGTAACCGTAATTTTTGCCGTCGCTCCGGCTGCATCACCGAGAGAAATGGCCGTAGGATCGACAACAAGCGATCCGGTAGCTCCCCCATTGAACGAGACATCATCCAATCGATAGGTGTTGTTATGCCCTACATAACGGAAAGCTACATATACTTTATCAGAAGCGGCATAAGCCGAAAGATCGGCAGACTCGTCAAAGTACACGTTGATCTCATTTACCCCCTCTTTATACTCGATTGTCTTAACAACAGTCCATACACTGGGATCGGTAATCGTTTCGTTTGTTACCGTAGTAGAAGCTACGATCTCAATCTTGCTGTCGTCAGCTGCACTTGCCGTTGCATTGAAATACCATGCCAGTTTGAACGTCAACACTTTATTATCCGCAGCTTTCACATTAAACGGAGTCATTATAGCATAAGCCGTAACGGTCTTCTGCGTTGAGCTGTAAGGAGCACACTGAAGATAGAACGTGTCTCCAAATACACTGCCGAACCATCCCAATTTAGGATTGGCCGGATACCCAGCATCACTCGAAGTAAACGCCCAATTGGGAGAATCGTAAACAACACCACTAATAACATCGTTGAAACTGTCGCCAAACTGCGTCACAACAGTAGTCGGAAGCTCTACATCACCGACAGGCGGTGTCACGGAGCCATTATCCAAATCGACCTGCTGTCCACCGGCACTCGTCACCAAAGTAACATCGTCAATACGATAGTTGCCGTCAGGCTTCTTAGTGGATAAGAATTTAATATACAGATGCTCCGAGAATTCCTTCAACGTAAAGTTCAACGTTGCAAGATTCCAGTTTTTCTCAGCCACAAAGTTTTCGAAAGTATAGGGAATGGCATTGGTCCATTTTTCGCCGTCTTTACTGAATTGAACGGTCAGCTGATCGTAGATCTCAATATTGGGAGCATTGAAATAACTTGCGCCGAAAGTCAAAGTATATCCGGTTTGGCCCTGAGGAAGCGTAATATCCTGAACCGTAAAATAAGTGTTTCCGGTGCCAAACATCAAATTAGAACCACCGGAACCTTCATAGGCACTTCCGTTGCCGACACTGGAAAGATTACTGCGAATATCAACCCCTTCACCGGCATAAGTTACGGTCGAAGAGCCTTCACCGGTCTTATCCCAGCCATCGTATGAAGCAACCGGAGTTTTATCTCCCGTCGTTCCGAAAGTTTCTTTATAAACAAGTTTTTCGGGAACGACTTCACCCTGGTTAATGGTAACCATCTTGGTGAAATAGGCGCCGTAGGAGTTCTTGAGCTGGAAACTCAGCGTTGCCGTACGGCTCTCGTTGCTTGCGGGGATCGAGAATTCGACCTCGGTCGTACCGGCTTTTCCATCGGTCGCGGAAGGAGTCACCCAGTCTGCGCCCGATTCGAAAGCGAGCGTCCACGGACGATTGCTTTTCACCGTAACGGCAGACGCACCTTCGGCCACGCCCTCGGCGGAAAAGGTCAATGCTTCGGGAGCAACCTCAAGATAAGGCATCCCGTCGTCATCGTTATCATCCACACACGATGTAAACGCCGTCGCGGCGATCAGGAACATCGCACCGAACAATAACCTCAAAAGGTTTAACTTTTTCATAGAAGAGTTGTTTAAAATTGATTAAAAACTTTTATTTTATTTCTAAAAAAACTTACGATTCCTTACATAATGGCAATATTATGCCTCAAATCTAACATTATTTTCCGGACCGACAAAAGCCTAAACGCCTTTTTTATATTACGATTAGGTTAATTAGCGGACATCGGCGTCCAATGCGGACACAATCGGAGACAAAAGCCCCGGAATACGCACGTTTCTGCATATTCCGGGGCTAATAGTCTTTCGGGATCAACGGATGCGGTCGGCCGCGCGCACCATCAGTTCGTCGCGGAAAACCGCACGTGCGGCGAGGTATGCGAAAAGCAGGCAAACCAGCGGCAGCACGACGGCAGGTTTCAGCACCTGCGTATGGAACGTCTGTTCCGCAAACACCCGGTAGCTGAGAAAGTAGTACACGCCTTCCATAACGGCGGAGCCGACGAGCAGCACCATTTCAACCACGCAGAGCCGGAGCTGGAGCAGGCGGCGCTTGAACAGGAAAATCGTAATAAACGGCAGCACGCAGGCCAGCGCCAGCACGACGCCCATATAAACCGTCGGCTGCACGGCTTCGCCGGCAGCGGTTTTCAAAGAAAAGGCATACAGCCCGAACTCTCCGGCCTCGCCGGCGAACCACGCAAGCGGAGCGAAAAGCGTAACGGCCATAAGCGCCGTGACAATCAGCATGTAAAGCGTTTGGATTCGTTGTATCATAGGGTCATAAAGTTTTATCTATCAAATATTTGTTCCTGTCGGAGGAGCCGCGGTTGATAAGCTCGCCCAAAAATCCCGCCAAAAACAGCTGGACTCCGAGGATAATCGCCAGAATCGCCAAATAGAAAAGCGGCTGATCGGTAACCGCCCTCAGCGGCAGTTCGTGGACCTGCTTCCAGATTTTGGCGGCGATGATCCAGACCGTCGTGCCGCCGCCGATAAGGAACATCAGCGTCCCCAGACTGCCGAAGAAATACATCGGCGAGCGGCCGAAGTGCGACATGAAGAGTACGGAAATCAGGTCGAGATAACCTTTCAGCATACGTTCGAGACCGAATTTCGAACGACCGTATTTGCGGGCGCGGTGCTCCACCGGCTTCTCGCCGATGCGGCGGAAACCGGCTTGCTTGGCCAGTATCGGAATGAAACGGTGCATCTCGCCGTAGACTTCGATCGCCTTGACGACCTTGCGGCGGTAGGCTTTCAAGCCGCAGTTGAAGTCGTGAAGCCCGATTCCCGACACGGTGCGGGCCGTCCAGTTGAAAAACTTGCTGGGCCAGCGTTTGCCGATCGGATCGTAGCGCTTCTTCTTCCAGCCCGAAACCAGATCGTATCCCTCTTCGAGGATCATCCTGCGCAATTCGGGAATCTCGTCGGGCGAATCCTGCAGGTCGGCGTCCATCGTGACGACGACCTCCCCTTCCGCAGCCGCAAAACCGCAGTACAAGGCCGCGGATTTGCCGTAGTTACGGGCGAACCCGATGCCCCGCACCGCCGGATACTGCTTTTTGAGGGATTCGACGACGCTCCACGAATCGTCGGACGAACCGTCGTCCACCAAGATAACTTCGTAGGTATAGCCGTGCTCCGCCGCCACGCGGTCGATCCATGCGACCAGTTCGGGCAGCGATTCCGCCTCGTTGTAGAGCGGCACTACAACCGATATGTCGAGTTTATTCATCTTCTGCTTTACAGTTCTTACTCACCGGCCTGCGTATCGAACGGCCGCGGAGCGCGCGAAAGCACACCTGCAATGATAAGGCCGAAAACAGCGCCGAAGAGCAGGCTTACCCAGATACCGCCCCAGACGGTCGCAAGCACCGAGGGGGCAGGCGCGGTCTGAATCTGCTCCAGCGACTGGGCCATCACCGACTCCATCGACGCCGGCACGCCGCCGCCCAACGCCATCATGTCGGTCAGCGCTTCGACCAGCCGGGAGGTGTAATTCGAATAACCCATGATCAGGTGCAGGTAGATATATTGCACGCCTCCGACGATGACGCCAGCAAAGGCCGACACCGCCAGCACGAAGAGATATCCCTGTCCGAAGGAGAATCCCTCCTCGGCCGAATAGAGTTTCGAACGGTTTCGCGTGAAGCGGTGCAGCAGGTAATAGTGCAGGACGACGACTCCGATCCATTCGACCGTCATCAGGGCATAGTACTTCATGCTGCCCGAAAGTGTCATCATCGTCTCCAAGACCATCGAAACGGCCAGTATGGCCCCGATAATCGCCCCGCATTTCGCGGCATCGTTCCAGAAATTTTGCTTTTCCATTATATCATTCAGAATTATCAGTTCCCAATCATTGCAGCTCGCCTTTGCCCTCGCGCAGGATTTCGGGTTCGTCGCCCGTGAGATCCACGACCGTCGTCGGCACATTGTCGCCGACGCCGCCGTCGATCACCAGCGCCACATCGCGGCCGTACCGCTCGTGGATCAGTTCGGGATCCATGGTGTATTCGACCACTTCGTCGTCGTCCTTCACCGAGGTGGTGATAAGCGGACATCCCAGCGCCGCGACGATAGCCCGCGGAACGGCGTTGCCGGGAATACGGATTCCGATCGTACGCCGCTTTTCGAGCGCCTTGTCGGGCATGCCCGACGATGCCGTCAATACGAACGTGAAAGGCCCCGGCAGGTTGCGCTTCAGGATGCGGAACGCCGCATTATCCACCCGGCAGTACTCGGCCGCCTGAGCCAGATTTTCGAAAACCACCGTAAAGGCCTCGGCGTCCTTGCCCTTCATGCGGCGCAGCCGCTCGATGGCCTTGGGCGAACGCAGCGAGCAACCGAAAGCATAGACACTGTCGGTCGGATAGATGATGATTCCGCCGTCCTCCAACGCATCGACCACTTTCCGCAACTCCCTTTCGGAGGGGTTCTGTTCGTATATTTTCGTCAGCATGAATACAAATGTACGAAAAATTATTTAATCTTGCGCCGGTTCAGCTCCCTGCTGTACGCCTGAGCATTGGCGTTGTGCTCGCGCAGGGTCTTCGCAAAATTGTGGTAGCCGTCGAACGTCTCCCGTGCGCAGAAGAAAATATAGTCGTGTTTTTCGTAATTCAGCACCGCGTCAATGGCATTGATGCCCGGCATGCAGATAGGCGACGGCGGCAGGCCCTTGTTCAGATAGGTGTTATACGGAGATTCGTATTTCAGATGCTTGTACAGGATGCGGCGCAGGCCGAAATCCTGCATCGCGTATTTGATCGTCGGGTCGGCCTGCAGGGGCATTCCCTTTTTCAGCCGGTTGACGTATACGCCGGCGACGCGGGGCATCTCGTCGGTCTTGCGCGTCTCTTCATAGACGATCGACGCAAGGGTCATGACTTCGAACCGGCTCAGGCCGCTGCGTTTGCGCAGCGCGTCCCGCTCCGGCGTCCAGAAACGGTCGTATTCGCGTTTCATCCGCTCCACGAACTCTTCGGGCGTCACCGTCCAATAGAATTCATAGGTGTTGGGAATGAACATCGAAAAAAGGGTCAGGCTGTCGAAACCCGCTTTTCGGGCGACTTCGTCCGAAGTCAGCGCCCGCATGATCGCGGCGGAGTCGGCGTCGATCTGACCGGCGAGTTTCTGCGCCAGCTGGGCGGGAATCCGCACGTTGTTGATCGTCACCCGCACGGGGGTCTGCATGCCCAGTTTGAGCATCCGGGCCACCCGGATGACGCTCATGCCCCGTTCGAGGAGATAGTGTCCGGGCTTGAAGGTCTCGGCCAGATTGATGCGCCGGGCATAGACCCCGAACGCCCAATGGTGTTTCAACTCCGGCAGCAGGGAATCGACGAGCGCACGGTAATCGGCCCGGCTGCTGACAAAGAGTTCGCGTTCCGTCTTCACGGCATTGCCGTAGAACTGCTGACGAAGGACGAATCCCGCGATCAGCAGAACAGACAGGCCCGCAAAAAAGATATAGAGCAAAGTTTTTTTACGCATCTGGTCGAAAATTTTTGCAAAGATATAAAAAATTCCTACTTTTGTGCCGGGTGAGTCTTATACGACCAGCTCCTACAGAATCCCCCAGGCGAGGAATCGAGCAAGGGTATGTGGTTGTAGCGGTGCGATATAATCAGCTCACCCAACCATATATGGCGCTGTAAATTCCGGTTTGCAGCACCATATTTTTTTGTGGATTCATAATCGGAGCGAACAAAAAAACGGAACCCGGCCGGGGTTCCGCATAGCGTCGGACGGCACTCCGCCCTATTTGGTGTATTCGATCAGCAATTGGTTGACCACACTCACGAAGACATAGCAGATCACAAAAACGACGATGCTCTTCCATCCTTTCATATTGGCCGAAACGAGGTAGGCGAAACAGCCCCAGACCATCGACCAGACCATCGAAACCGACAGGACGATCACGATCAGATTGTAGGCTGCCTGCTTCAAGACCTCGCAGGCGCTGCGGGGTTCGCAGACAATGCTCCCCAGCCACATGGCACAAAGACTCAGCACTCCCAGAATAACGATCGTCGGCAGCATCGCGAACAGGTTGGTGGCAAAGATATCCACGGCCCGGATGCGGGAGGGCGAGAGCACCAGCGCCATCACGTACAACAGCAGCGAGAGGGGCAGCCACAACAGCAAATTCGACGACAGAATCGTGATAATCTTGGAAACGTCGCCCTCAACGGGCCAACTCACCGCGGTCAGCAGGCAGATGGAAAAGAGCGTTCCCGCGAGGCCCCAACCGAGCGCTTTCCCTGTAGACAGGTATTCGAACGGGTTAAGAATCTTGTTCATCGCTTTCGAATTTATTTAGTTGAGAGATAATATCGTCCAGTCTGTTGCGCACGGTCGGATAACTCAATCCCAACTTATGGGCCATCTCCTTCAGCGAACCGCTGCTCTTCACGAAATCGAGCACGAACTGCTGGTCGGGTGCTGACAGCTGCATCATCACGGGAAGGCTGTAATTGCCTTCGATATGTGTTTGGCATCCGTTGCAATGCATCGCGTGCACGCTCAAACGTTTACCGCAGGAGGGACATATTTTGGGGAGGTTCTTCAGTGTAGCCATAAATATTATTAAAGAAATATTGCGTTTAAATTAGCTTATTATTGACAAAATTAATATTATTTCCCCAAAACAACAAATTTACATCCATGAATACTCTTCACGGACAATTTATATGCGCCCAACCGGCATGGAGAGGAAATCTTTTTAAAAGTTCGCCTTCACGCCGACCGTAAAGTTAGCCCCGTATTCGGGGTAGAACGGATATTCGTACAGGCGGCGGTTGATCAGGTTGCGGCCCTCGGCGAAGAGCGTCACGCGGCCCGAAACTTTCCAGTCGAAATTGACGCGCAGATCGACGGCGAAGGGCGCTTCGAAAGTATCGTACAGCATCGTAACACGCTGCTCGGTGTCTCCGGGCGCAGTTTCCGTCTCCGTATTTTCGAAAACCGCACTCCACTTCCGGGCACTCTGCAAGTAGACTCCCGCGCCGAACGAAATCTTGCGGCCGTCGTAGTGCGCCGACAGACTGCCGTCGAAGGACGGCGCGCCGTTGTGCAATTTGGTTTCGTCGTCGTTGTAGATATATCCGTGTACGCCCAATTCCGTCCGGAAACTGCTCACCGGACGCCACGTCACTTCGCCGTTGAAGGAAAGTACGGTCTGACGGGCCAGTGCCGGGCGCATGGCTCCGGCGACGGCCGTTTTTTCCCCGTCGATCGCATAATTGTCGGAAACATACCAATAGGGATGGTTGTCCCGGACCGAAAATCCGGCATACACCCTGTAGTCGAACTTTCCGCGCCAGATACTGCCGCCGATACCGAAACGGCCGTTGTAATCGACCGAACTCTTGGTCTGCCAGAACGCTGCGGCGACGTAAGGATTCTGCCGGGTCAGCGAGCGGAAGCCGTTGTCGTCCACACTGCCGTCCATCTCGAAAAAGGGACAAAGTCCGTCCGTTCCGAGGTTCAGGTTCAGCCGGACGAAAGGAATGATGTAATTCTCCGCGTCGACGGTCTTGACCTTGTCGTGGTAATAGTCGGCGCCCGCTTCGAGACGCACTACCCCGCCCTCGATACCGTAACGCAGGGCGGCATGGATCAGCTGCTGATTATAAAGGCCGATCGCTTTCTGTCCGGCCAGCCGCGTATAACCGAACTCCGCCGCAAGCTGGTGGCGGCCGAATCCGCGGGCGATCTTCGCATGGGTCTCCAGCGTGGTCTGACGCGCTTTGTCGTTGTAATCCGGCCACTCGGAGTGGTCGAAAAACAGCCCGCCGCGGATCGCGATTTCGAAATTCACACGGCTCAGGTCCTGAAAATCATCGCCGAAACGCACCGCGATATTCGCATCGCCGTAATCGGCCATTGCGCCGGGGGTCATGTCCGACGTGACGTCCGACGCGACATACATCCCGTAACGGTGATACATACGGTTTTCATACGAGAGATCGCCCTCCAGAATGTGTTTGCCGAAATACTTGCCGGCCGCGGCGCCGATGCGGTTGAGCATCCGCGTCGAGTTGTTTCTGATGCCGAAGTCGTTTTTGATCTTCGCATAGCGGCCCTCGTGGTTCACGTACCCCACGACATAACCCGTACCGGGGTTCTGGCTCGAAGCGTAGAAATCCAGCACCGAATTGAGCGGATAGCCCGCCCCGGCCTTCAGGTAGAACGGCAGCGGACGGTTGAATTCCCAATAGGTCACCGTCGCCGGACGGATAGGCCGCGTGGCGAGTGTCGTCTGCAGCGACAGCGGCGTGATCGTATAGTCGATTTCGGGCCGCATCTTCACCGTGTCGGTCATATCGGGCACGACGGCCAGCTTCGCGGCGCTTTCGACGCTCGGAACATAGGCTTTGGTCACTTCGACCCGTTTTTCCACCTGCGCGCTCACGCTGCAGGGAAGCGCCGCCAGCAGCGCGGCGGCAAACAATATGCGTTTCATCATCAGTTCAGTTTTGCGATCCGTTCTTTCGCTTCGGCCACAATGCCGTCGTCGGCAGGCGAATAGCCGTCGGCAACGCTCTGGTAGGTCGCCCTAGCTTGGAAATTGTCGCCCTTGCGGACATAGACGTCGCCCAGCAGGATAAAGGCCTTGGCTAACCAGTACGCCTGCGGCTCACGCTCCGAATAGGCGAATATCGCCTTTTCGGCCTTGTCCATATCGCCGCCCGCGAAAACATCTTCGAGTACGTAATAGGCGGCCGCGGAGCCCTCCTTCGTGCGGACGTCGGACGCCAGTTCCTTATACAGTTTCACGGCATCGGCGCGGCGGTCCTGCCGACGCAGCAGCTCGGCCCATGCGAATTTCGACTCGCGCAGCGCGACGGTCCCGGCGTCGGGATGCGCCGCGACATCGGCGGCCATCGTTTCGATCTTCGCCGCATCGCCCCCGGCCAGCGTCGCACGCACATAGCCCTTCATGGCGTCCTCACGCCCGGCGACCGTCGTCGTAACGTCGTACAACTGGCGGTAAGCGGCGGCAGCTTCGTCGTAACGCTTGTCCTCGAAGGTCATATCCGAGAGTTTTTCGAGCACCGTGACCGTATATTGGTTCGTTCCCTGCCCGGCCAGCGTCGTCAGGGTTTCGATGGCGTCGTCGCGCTGATCGGAGCGGAGGTAGCAGTCGCTCAGGAAATAGAGCGCATCGTTCACGTAATAGCCCTTGGGATAGCTCTTGACGTAACTGCGCAGCGATTTGGCGGCGGCATCGGTCTGGCCCGCAAGGTAAAGTTTCTGCGCGGAGGCGAACGACAGCGAATCGCGCGACACGGCGGTCAGATCGCTCTCCAGCCCCGCCTTCTGCGCATAGTCGAAGTAGTCGTCCACCCGGCCTTCGGAGACGTAAATCTCGCGGATGCCTTCCATCGCGCCCTTGGCTTCGGACGACTGCGGGGCCGTCTCGACGACCATGTCGTAATAGCGGAGCGATTTCTCCTTGTCGCCCAGATTGAGGTATGCGAGGCCCAGATCGGAGAGGGCCTGCGCCCGGCGCGGCGACGAAGGATAGTCGGCGACGAATTTCTCCAGCTGCGCGGCGCCTTCGGCGTACTGTTCCTGCGCGATGTGGGAGCGTCCCAGTTCATAGGAGGCCTCGTCGGCATAATCGCCCTCCCCCGCGGCGATGATCTGCCGCAGCGCCTGCTGTTTCTGCTCCGTGCGGCCCAGAATGCCGAGCGTCACGGCGCGCTTGTACTGCGCATAATACTTTTCGGGACCGCCCAAGGCCGCAGCCCGGTCGTACTCGGCCACCGCCGCTTCGAACTCCCGGTCGGAGTAGCGGATGTCGCCCAGACGGTTGCAGGCGTCGGCGCGGTAACGGTCACGTGCGGGATAGACGGCGAGGAATTTCTCGAACGAGCCGCGCGCCTGCGCCATGTCCATACGCGAGAAGGCGCAGTAGCCGAGGTTGTACAGCGCCATGGCATACTCCTTTTCGCTGCGGGGCGCACGTTTCAGATAGGCGTTGTATTTGGCCGCCGCAACCGTATAGTCGCCCTGCGCAAAGGCGATTTCACCCTGCCAGAAGGAGTTGAGGGCCGAATATTTGGGGCTGACGTTGATCGCCGCAGACTCGGCCAGATAGCGCTGCGCCGCACGCATGTCGCCGGCATTGTAGGCTTCCAGTCCGCGGAAATAGGTGATTTTCTGCAACGCGGCGCGGATGTCGGCATCCTGCGTCGGGAAGGATTTGATGGCCCGGTAGGCCGCGTCGTAATCGTTGGAATTGTAGTAGGCGGCGATCAGCAGCGTACGGGCTTCGCCCACGCGCGGCGACGAGGGATACTGCTCCACATAGCGCGTCAGCACGTTGATCGCGCCGTTGAAGGCTCCGCCGCCCAGCTCATACTGCAGTTTGCCGTAATTGAACAGCGCATCCTCGGCGATCGTCGCGTCGAAGCGGTCGTCCGCGGCCATGGCGAAAGTGTGCATGGCGGCCCGCTTGTCGCCCGCCCGCAGGTAACAGTCGGCCAGATGGTACGAGGCATTCTGCGTCAGCGCATCCTCGGCGCCGCACGCCCTGCGCAGGTATTCCGCCGCTTCGGGATAGCGCGCCGTGCGGTAGAGCGAGAAGCCCATCAGGTAACTGCCGTCGCGGTCCAGCTCGCCGCCGGCCGCAGCAAAAGCGTCCAGATGTTCGATCGTCTTGTTGAAATCGCCCAGCCGGAACCACGACTCGGCAATGACGCGCTCCAACTCCTTGCGCCGTTCGGGAACGGCCCGCTGCACCAGTTTGCCGCCGTTCTCGACGACATAGCGGTAGTTGCCCTCGTGAAATTCGATCTGCAGCAGGTAGTACGGCACCACGTCGCGGTAAGCGTCGCTGCGCTGCAAAGCCGTGAAGCCCTGCTTGGCACGGCCGTAACGGCCTTCGGCATAGTCGATATAGGATTTGTAATAAAGCGCGTGGTCGGCATATTCGCTCTGCGGGCCGATGCGGTCGAAATAGCCGAACGCCTTGTCGTAATCGCCGTCGGTGAATTCGACATAGCCCATGCGAACGTCGTACTGCTCCTTGCGCGCCCGGCCGAGAGCTTTGTAATCGGTCTTTTCGAAAGCTTCGCGGGCACGTTTCATATCGCCCTCGGCGCAATAGTAGGAGCCCAGCGAGAACCGCACGTCGTTGGCATAGACCGATCCGGGGTAACGCGCTTCGAATCGGCGGAGCGCGGCCTCGGCGTCGCGGCTGCCCAACTCGACAGCGCAGGCAGCCAGATAGAAGTCGACCGTCTGCGCCGCCTCGCGGTCGGCGGGCGAAAGCGTCTCCCGCGCCTGCAGGAACTCATGCCGGGCGTCGGTCCAGCGACCGAAGTCGAACAGGGACCTGCCGCGGTCGATAAAGGCAGCAGATTCGGGGGTTCCGGCCTGCACTCCGGGCGCGCACAACGCACACACGGCAAAGGCCAGCAATAAATTCAGATTTTTCCGCATACGACACTTAGATTCTTACAAAGGGCAAATATACGAAAATTTACCTTTTTTCCATATAGGGAAACGAAATATATGCCGCGGCCGGATTCTCCGCAAACCGCCGCTTTTGCATCTGTCGAAAATTATCCCTACCTTGCGGCGTCACTGATTCGCTAAACCTCCACTCGATGAAATCGCGTCTTTTTCATCACAAGGACCCGCGCGCAGCTTCCCGCACCGGCGCCCAGTCCGATACCGACACGCTGAGCATGCTGTCCGTCGGCGCCGTCACGCTCACTCCGGAAGGGGAAATTACGGAAATCAACGCACGGGCACGCGACGAACTCCGCATCCGCGGGGGGGGGATTTTGCACATCCGCTGAACATCTCCGACATCCTCTCGGTCTGTCACGACCGGCAGGACCTTCTGCCCGGCATTTTCGCCCGGCTCAGGGAACGGCACCGCTACGGAGACCTGCCGCCATGGAGCTATATCCGGCTTCGGGACTCCAACCTGAAATTCTACATCGAAGGCCGTTTCGTCGGCCGTTACGACCGGCGGCGGCAGCTGCGCCGGATCGTCTTTCTGTTCCGCAACACCGAGGAGGAGATCACCCGCAAATTCATCCTCGGCATGGCCCTGTCGCAGACGAAGATATTCCCGTGGTTTTTCGACCTCGGACACAACAGAATGGTCATCGACGAGCGCTGGTTCGCCCACTTGGGTCTTCCGGCGGGCGACGGCACGATCGGCACCGAAGATTTCTTCAGGCTCGTGCATCCCGAAGACCGCGGCAGGCTAGCCGACGCCTTCGCAAAACAACTCGCAGGAGAGATGAATCCCGACACGTTCACGTACCGGCTCCGGCGCGGTGACGGTACGTGGGAGTGGTTCGAGGAGCAGTCCGTATACCTCGGACAGACCGGCGACGGATCGCCCTACCGCATCGTGGGGATATGCCAGAGCATCCACGACCACAAGACCTCCGAAGACGGACTGCGCGCAGCCCGCGACAAGGCGAGGGAGAGCGACCGTCTGAAAAGCGCGTTTCTGGCCAACATGAGCCACGAGATACGCACGCCCCTCAACGCCATCATCGGCTTCGCCAATCTGCTCACCAGCGAAGACATCCCGTTCAGCGAGGCGGAGAAGCAGGAGTACAGCCGGCTCATAACGAGCAACGGAGACCAGCTGCTGCGCCTGATTTCGGACATCCTCGACCTCTCGAAGATCGAATCGAACACCATGGAATTCCATTTCGGGGAGCACTCGCTGCACGCCCTGCTGACGGATATTTATCAGGCCCAGCGACTCTGCATGCCGGAAGGCGTCCGTTTGCGGCTCGACATGCCGCAGGCAGACACACCGATAGTCACCGACGCGTCGCGGCTCAAGCAGGTCGTCAACAACCTCATCAACAACGCCGCGAAATTCACGGACGACGGCAGCATCACCTTCGGCTTCCGCTCCCCGCAGGGGTGCGAACAGGTCGAACTGTTCGTCCACGACACCGGAAAGGGCATCGCACAGGAGCATCTGGACCGGATTTTCGAACGGTTCTACAAGGCCGACTCGTTCGTCAAAGGCGTCGGGCTCGGACTGTCGATCTGCCGCACGATCACCGAATATCTGGGCGGCGCCATTTCGGTCGAGTCCGAATCCGGCAAAGGCACCCGGTTCACGATTCAGCACCCGCTGAGCAGGCCCGAAGCGGCTCCGCGGCGGGAGCCTGCGGGGACGGCCGGAATGCGGCAGTAAGGTACGATTCTTGCCCGAAGAGCGTTGTTCAATAAAAATTCAGCCATATGATTGAAAAAGTAACGTTGCAGCTGACCGGGGATTCGAAACTCGTACCCGAAAACGGTCCCGACTGCGGGGAGATGAATCCCAAGACCCTGCTGCTCTATGCCGCAGCCAAATGTTCGGGGATGACGGCCCTGATGATTATGAAGAAGGAGCGCCTGCGTCCCAAGCGCTTCGAGATCAGCGTATCGGGCGAACTTTCGACCGAAGAGGTCCGGTCCGAAAGCGTATTCAAGTCGTTCCACGTCGTCTACAACATCGAATGCGACACCGAGGACGATCAGGCCAAGGTGAGCCGGGCGGCGACGCTGACGCACGAAAAATACTGCGGCATCATGCGCATGTTCCGCATGATCGCCCCGGTATCTCACGAAATCGCGGTGGTCAGCACCGAACCGGCGAAAGCCTGACACCGCAAACCGGCGAAGAAATCGGAGGGTCCGTCGGACCCTCCGATTTCTTATTTCCGGGCTACTGCTGCGCCGTAATCCGCCGGTAATCCGACACCGCCACGGCATAATTGTAATGCGCCTTGATGGCGTTGGTATAGAGCTGAATCCAGCTCAGCTGGGCCTGCAGCACGTCGAGAATCGTCGCCAGCCCCTCGCCGTAGGAATAGGTGCTGATGTCGAGGTTTTCGCCGGCAATGCGCAGGCTCTGCTCCATGGCTTCGACCTGCGCACGGCTGTTCTCCAGCGCCGTCCAGCCGTTCATCTCTTCGCGCACGATATCGTCATAGAGTTGCGCGGCGTCCCATTCGCTCTGCCGCTGTACGGCACGGGCGACGCCCGTCGCGCGGCGGCGTTCGCCCCAGTGGAATATCGGCAGCGAGAGTTTCACGAACGCCGAGCCGTCCACCGTCGTAGCGCCCGTGCGGTTGGGATAATAGGGCTGCCACGATCCCCCGATGCCGACGCTCAGCTGCGGATTGAAGGCCGCACGGGCCGCGCGGATGCCGGCTTCGGCCCGGTCGCTGCGCAGCTGCGCGGCGGCATAGTCGGGTCTGAATGCCGCCGCTTCGGCGGCGGGCACCCGCACGGGCTGCGGAAGCGAATCGCGGATGCCCTGCGCCAGCATTACGCCGAGCGCAGGATCGGCGCCCCGCAGGATGTTGAAATTATGCAGCGCCACGGTGTAATTCCGCTCGGCGGAGATCAGTTCGTACTGCGCTTCGCTCAGGCGCGTGTCGATCATCAGCACGTCGCCCTTGGCGATATACCCCTCGGCAAACCGGCGGTCCACCACCTCCTTGAGCGAACGGATGATGCTGACATACTGCCGCATCGAAGCGGCATAGAGCGCCATGGCCGAAAGGTTCCAGTAGGTATACTCGGCCGTATAGCGGACATCGAGCCGGGTGAACTCCTCGTCGCAGAGGGCGATGTCGTATCCCAGTTCGGCCTGCCGGTAAGCCGCACGCACGGCTCCGCCGCCGTAGACGACCTGCACCAGCTGGGGCAGCACGCTGAAGTTCCAACGTTCGACGCCGTCGTAATGATGGACGGTGGCCGTGAAGTTCCCGTCGAGCGACAGCCGCGGCAGGTAGCCCGTCCGCGCCTGCCCCACGGTTTCTGCGGCGGCATCGCTCCCGGCAGCGGCGACTTTCAGCCGGCGGCTGTACTCGATCACGTCGCGGCGGTAATCGTCGAGCGTGGTCTGAGCGTGCGTCGGCGGCAGGCAAAAAAACAGAATGACTGACAGCAGAAACGGTTTCATGATTCACGGATATTATAGAAAATGGCGTAGACGACCGGCAGGACGCAGACGGTCAGCAGCGTGGCGACCAGCAGTCCGCCCATGATCGTCGCGGCCATCGCCCCGAACATCGAGTCGAACAGCAGGGGCAGCATGCCGAGGATCGTGGTCCCCGAAGCCATCGCAACGGGCACGATACGGCTGCGCGTGGCGGAGACCAGCGCATCGTAAGGCCCTTTGCCCTCGGCCCGCAGGACGCCGATCTGCTCGACAAGCACCACGGCGTTCTTGATATTCATTCCCACAAGCCCCAGCAGTCCCAGCAGCGAAAAGAAGTTGAACACCTTGCCCGTAACGGCCAGCCCCAGCACCACGCCGATAAAGATCAGGGGGATCATCAGCAAGATGATGACCGGTTCGCGGTAGTTGCGGAAAAGCAGAAGCAGGACGATGAAGATCAGGATCATCGTCAGGGGCATGTACTCGGCCAGCGCCGAATTGGACTCCTGCTGACTCTCCTGCTCACCGAAGACCTTCATCGAATAGCCTTCGGGCAGCGGCACGGCGCGGGTCACCGAATCGCGCAGGGCGGCGAACAGCTCCATCGTATTGACCCCGCGCGCCGGGTCGCACTGCGCCTTCATCACCCGCTGGCGGTTGTAACGCTTCACCACCCCGCCGCGGTATTCGAAGCGGAAACCGTCGGTCGCCTGTTCGATGGAGTAGACCTTGCCCGCAGGCGTGAAGATCGGCAACGCCTGCAGGTTGGTCAGATTATAGGCGTCGATATTCTCGTCCTTGAGCAGGATCGGCATGAACTGGTCGCCCTCGCGGTACTCGCCGAGCCGGTAGCCCTGCGTGGCGATGGTAATGCCCTGCGCCATCTGACTGCGGGTGACGCCGATGCGCTGGCCCTTCATCTGCGAGTAGAGCGGCAGCCACGTCGGAACGCGGTTGCCCCAGCTGTTGCGGATATTCGCCGTGCCGGGCGTACGCCACATGATGTCCTCGGCCGCCTGCGTCAGCCGGCGGAGCGTGTCGATATCGTCGCCGATGAACCCGAATTCGATCGCGGCGTCGGGCACGGGCGAGAGCTTGAAAAGCGACGAGCGCAGCCACACGTCGGGACAGTTCGCCACAACGTAGGCGTTGAAACGGTTTTCGACCTCCTCGGTCTGTTTCCGGTCGTGCAGTTCGATCAGGATATTGCCGAAATTGGGACGCAGCGAAATGCTGCTGCTGGCCAGATAATAGCGCGGCGGCGTGGAGCCCATCGTCACCGATACGGTCTTCACTTCGGGCTGCGCATGGAGCCACTCCTCCATCAGACGCAGGTTGCGCTCCGTATCGCGGATGTTATACCCTTCGGGCAGCAGTACGTCGGCCCGGAAATAGGGCTTGTCCAGCGACGGGAAGAAATTCTGCGGCATGAGACCCATTACCGCCAGCGAAAGGGCGAAGAGCGCGACGACGCCCGCAACGACGCCCCACCGCCAGCGCAGCAGCCCGGCCAGCAGCTGGTCGAATTTCCGGTAGAACTTCGTATCGTAGGGATCGTGCGCCGCAGGTTTGACGCGGAGCATGAAATCGCCGAAAAGCGGCGTCTGCGTAAGGGCCAGCCCCCAGCTCAGCAGCAGCGAAAGCCCCAGCACGACGAACAGCGGCTTGACGATCTCGGCAACGGACGAAGGGGCCAGATAAAGCGGCAGGAACGAGAAAATGGCGATCAGCGTCGCTCCCAGCAGGCTCCAGCGCGGAGCATTGGCTCCGTCGATGACGGCCTGCCGCCGCGCGACGCCCCGCAGCATGGCCTGCTGCGCATTGTCGGTCACCACGATGGCATTGTCCACCAGCATGCCCATCGCGATGATGAACCCCGCCAGCGAGGTGCGGTTGAGACCTTCGCCCAGAAACTGCATCAGCAGAAGCGTACCGCCGATGGAGAACAGCAGCGAACTGCCGATCAGCACCCCGGCGCGGAATCCCATGACGAGCATGATGATAAGGATGACGATCGCCACCGATTCGGCGAGGTTCAGGATAAAGGTGGAATTCGCCTCGCGGGCAATGCGGTCTTCGGGATAAAGCACCGTGAGGTCCATGCCCACGGGCATCTGGCGCGTAAGGCCGCCGAGCACCCGGCCGATCTTCTCCCCGGCCTTCACCACGTCCACGTCGGCCTCGGTCGAGATGCCGATGCCCACCGCCCTGCGGCCGTTCACGCGCATCAGCGTCTGCGGCGGATCGGCGTATCCCCGCTCCACGCGGGCGATGTCGCCCAGCCGGTACTGCTTGCCCGAAGAGGAGATGAGCAGCTGGTTGGAGATGTCGCCGAGGTCCTTATAGGCCCCGTCCTCCAAAATCTGTATTTCGAGCGCCCCGGCCTGCTTCTCGCCGCTGTTGACGATCGTGTTCTGCTGGCCGATGGTCCTCACGATCGATTCGGGGCGGATCGAGAAGTTGGCGAGCGCCGCAAGGCTGACATAGACGTTCACCACAGGCGTCTGCTCGCCGAAGAGCGTCACCTTCTGCACGCCGTCCACGGTCACCAGCGCCGTCTTGATCCGCTGCGCCCATTCGCGCAGTTCGGACCATGTGAATCCGCCGTCGACCGAAAGGCCGTAATAGATGCCGTACACGTCGCCGAAATCGTCGGCCACGGTAACGGGCGAAGCCCCGGCCGGCAGCCGGGACTGGATGTTGAGCACCTTGCGCCGCAGCTCGTCCCACAACTGCGGAATCTCCGCGGCACCGGTCGCAGGATCGAGTTCGACCATGATCTTCGAAAGTCCGTAATAGGACTCGGAGGTGATTTTATGCACCAGCCGCATCGACTGCACCTCGCGTTCGATCGGCTCGGAAATGAGCTGTTCGACCTCCAGCGGCGTGGCTCCGGGATAGGTGCAGACCAGCGACGCACTTTTGATGACGAACGTCGAATCCTCCTTTTTGCCCAGCGTGACGAAGCCGAGGGCGCCGCCAGCAAGCAGGACGAAAAGGAAAAACCAGACGACTTTTTTATTTTTCAGCGAATATTCGGGCAGACTCATGACCGTATCACTTTAGGATTCGCACCCGCTCGCCCTGCCGCAGCTGATAAACGCCCGCCGTGACGACGCGCTCGCCCGGCTCCACGCCGCTGTCCACCACGACGCGGTCGCGGCCGTACAGCTCGCCCAGCGTCACCTCACGGCGCACGACATGGCCGTCGCCGGTCACGATCCAGACGTAGGTGCCGCCTTCGGCCGGAGCGAAGATCGCCGACACGGGCAGCGACACGGCGTCGGGAACCGGATCGGCGCTCTGCATGGTAATCGTACACGACATGCCCGGAGAGACGGGATAACGCCCCGGATCGGCATTGGTCAGGCGAAGCGATACGGGAAATCCCGACGCATCGGACGAAGTCTTGGCGTAATCTTTCAGCACGGCCGGAAACTTCACGCCCCGGTAGTTGTCGAATTCCACCTCGAAGCGCGTGGATTGGGAGGCCAGCAGCGGCAGAGCGCTTTCGGGCAGGGTGAACTGCACCTGCGTCGTCACGGGATTCACGACGCGCACGATGGTCTGTCCGGCCTGCACCCGTTCGTAATTATCGACGTATTTGCGTTCGACGACGCTGGCGAAAGGCGCCCGGAGCTTGGTCTCCTTGAGCATATCGAGGGAGTTGTCATAAGCAGAGCGGGCCTGCGCATAGCGGGTTCGGGAAGCTTCGAATTCCTGCTGCGAGACGGCTTCGTGCTCCAGCAGCCGCTGCATGCGCTGCAGCTGCGAGCGGGCCTCTTCGTATGCGGAGCGGTCGGCGGAGACCTGCAGCTGGATGTCGCGGGGGTCGAGCTCGGCCAGCAGCGCCCCCTTCTTCACGCTCTCGCCCTGCGACACCGGAACGTCCAGCACCTGTCCGGAAAGCTTGAACGCCAGATTCACGGCGTCGTCGGGCGTAGCCATGCCCGCGAAATCCTTGTCGATGACCCCGGCGCCCGACGCCGTGACGACCTTCACCGGGCGGACCGTCTCAGGCGCCGGCTGACGGCGGCCGCAGCCGCACAGCGCGAGAAGAATGAATAAAGTTTGGAAAGTTCGCATAATAAGAAAGTTGACTCCGTTTCCGGGGTCAACTTTCATACCACTCGCCGCAAAAAGTCCCTATGGACGAATATCGCGACAATTCTTTTTAGCGCGGATCACGCCCTCTTCGAGCAGCACCATGCCGTTGTTGGCGCGAAGCATGGTCTTCATGGTCGAAGCGTCTATGTTATAGCAGCGTACCTCGCCCGATCCGAAATCGTGATAGGCGACGCCGTACAACGGCTGGGGCGTGAGACAGACGACGCGCGCGCCTTCGCTCTGCGCACGCCGTATGAGAGCGGCAAACCGCTTGGCGCAGGCGCGCGGCAGGCGGTCGAACGAGGTGACGCAAAGCATATACACGCGTCCGGGAGCGGTCAGTATCTCCTCCGTGGCGTCCCCCTCGGCATCGCGCAGGGCGAATTCGCTCATAAGCGGGCGTATGGCGGGCATCTCCTCGGTAGTCCGGGTATCGACCCACTCCCACTTCCCGGCGTCCTGCCATGCGGTGTCTTCGAGCGAAAATTCGTGCAGTTTGCCCGTTTCGAGATTGCGGTAAACGAGCACGGTCTCCGTCTCGCCGGGTTCGACGGCCGGAGCGTGCATGCCCTCCCAGATATTGACCCCGACCTTGTAGGGCAGGAAGTCGATCAGCGGCAGATGGCGGTAACAGTAGTACCCCAGATACATCGAAAGGAAGAAGAAGGTGACCGTCAGCACGATTTCCAGCGCGTTGAAGGCGAAAATCTTGTCGGGACGGTAGCGCCACCAGACCACGAAGGCCATGGGCAGCAGGGCCAGATTCTTGAAGAAAGTCTGCCACGGCGTCAGTTTCAGCGCCTCGCCGAAACAGCCGCAGTCCTCGACGGGAATCAGCGTGGCACTCAGCAATGTCAGCGCTGTGAAGAACAGCATCGACAGCACGGCGAAGATCGAAATCAGGCGGATGCGAACCTTGAACAGCAGCATGCACCCCATCATCAGCTCGGCGCCGCACAACCAGATCGAAAAAGCCATGCTCGCAGGCTGCAGCGACTCGACGCCGTAGATCGAGAGGTACTCGTTGACCTTCATCGCCGTGCCCCACGGGTCGATAACCTTCGTGAAACCCGAAAGGATGAACGTGCAGGCGAGGATCAGCCGGCAAACGTTGGCTATCAGTTTGAATACCCGTGTTTTACACATCTGCTCCAAGTATTGGGATTAGTTCCGCACGGATTTTGGCGAAGATGCCTTCGGGCGACTCCATCGCGCCCGAAGCGTCGCTGCAATCGACGACCCGCAGCGACGGGTCCTTGGCCGCCGAAGCGAGATAGACGCTGCGCACGTCCTGCTGTAGCTGCAACGACGCTTCGTGGATATCCTGTCCGCCCTGCAGATAGTCGCGGTCGTCGCCTTCGCGCACTTCGGAGAGCTTGCGCTCGGTGAAGGCGAACGGTACGTCGAGGAACAGCGAGAGGTCGGGACGGGGAAGCGCGTTATGGCCGAATTCGAGGTTCACGATCCAGTCGGCCAGCCGATCGCGCTCCTCGCCGGCGGGAAGTTTGGCGCACTGGAAACCCACGTTCGAGTAGACGTAACGGTCCAGCACCACCGCTTTTCCTTCGGCGAGCCACTGCCGTATCTGCGGCGCGGCGTCGGCGCGGTCGCCCGCAAAAATCAGCGCCACGAGGTAGGGATCGACCTCCTGCACGCCGCCGAATTCGCCGCGCAGGAACCGGGCGATCAGCTGGCCGTATACGGGCGAATCGAAGCGCGGGAAATGCACATACTCGCTCTCGACGCCCCTGTCGGTAAACAGCTGGCGCAGCATGCGTATCTGGGTCGATTTGCCCGCTCCGTCCAATCCTTCGAGTACAATGAACATAAGTTGCCTGTTTTATTTCCGTTTGTGGTAGTTATGGTAGTTTCCTCTTCTCAGCGCAGCATCCGCACGGCCCGTTCGACCCCGTCGGCCAGCGCATCGGCTTCGGCCTGCGTGTTGTAAAGCGCGAACGAAGCGCGGCACATGCCCGTCGTCGCGTAATGGTCCATCACCGGCTCGGCGCAGTGCTGTCCGGTACGGACGGCGATGCCGAGCTTGTCGAGAATCATCCCCATATCGTAAGGATGCACGCCCTCGACGTTGAACGACACGATGGCGCATTTGCCGGGCGCCGTGCCGTAAATCCGCAGGCCGTCGATCGCCGCGAGACGTTCGGTCGCACGGCGCAGCAGCGCCTGCTCGTGCCGCTCGACCTCTTCGGGATCGAAGCGCTGGACGAATTTCACTGCTTCGCCGAGCGCGATGGCGCCCGAAAAATTGGCCGTTCCCGCCTCGAACTTGAGCGGAACGGGCGCATAGGTCGTCTTTGCGAACGTCACCGTATCGACCATGTCCCCGCCGCCCAGAAACGGCGGCATCGCCTCCAGCAGCGCGCGTTTGCCGTACAGCACGCCGATACCCGTCGGAGCGAAGAGCTTATGTCCCGAAAATGCGTAGAAATCGCAATCCAGCTCCTGCATGTCCGCGCCCCCGTGCACGACGCCCTGACATCCGTCCACGACGGCGATCGCCCCCACGGCATGCGCCGCGTCGATAATCCCGCGCAGTTCGGGCCGCGTGCCGAGCGTATTCGACGCCTGCGTCACGGCGACGGCGCGCGTCCGCCCGTCGAGCAGCGACGGCAGCAGTTCGGTGCGCAGACGCCCTTCGTCGTCGAAGGGCAGCACCCGGATCTCGGCCCCTTTGCGTTCGCACAGCATCTGCCACGGAACGATATTGGAGTGGTGTTCCATTTCGCTGACGACGATGTTGTCGCCCGCACGGACGAATTTCTCGCCCCACCCATAGGCCACCGTATTGAGCGAAGCCGTCGCGCCGGCCGTGAAAATCACCTCTTCCTTCTCCGCCGCCCCGATAAAGGCGCGGATCCGCTCGCGCGACGCTTCGTAGAGCGTCGTGGCCTCCTCCGAAAGGTAATGCACCCCGCGGTGGATATTGGCGTTGAGCTCCCGGTTGAGGTAATCGATCGTCTCGATCACCGCCAGCGGCTTCTGGGCCGTGGCCCCGTTGTCGAGGTAGACCAGCGGCTTGCCGTAAACCTCGCGTCCGAGAATCGGGAACTCCCCGCGTATTTTTTCAACGTCGAACATGGTTACAATTTTTCCATTTTGGCCCTAACGGCCTCCATCATCGTCTCGCACAACGGCTCCACGCCGCAGCGACGCACGACGTCGCCCACGAAACCTTCGATCTGCAGCCGGCGGGCCTGCACCTCGCTCAGGCCGCGCTGGCGCATGTACAGCACGGCTTCCGAGTCCATCTGCCCCACCGTCGCGCCGTGCGAGCACTTCACGTCGTCGGCATATATCTCCAGCTGGGGCTGGGTGGCGATATGCGCCGTCTCGCTCAGCAGGATGTTGCGGTTCTGCTGCTGCGCGTCGGTATGCTGCGCATCGGGCGCCACATAGACCAGTCCGCAGAACTCGCCGCGGGCCGAACCGCCGGCAACGCCTTTGATATAGGAATTGCTGCGGCAGTCGGGCACGTTGTGGTTCGTGCGCAGTTTGACGACGCAGTGTTCTTCGCCGCCGGCGAGGAACACCCCGCCCAGCATGTTCTCGGCATCGCGGCCGTCGAGATCGATCGTATAGGAGGCGTTGGCGCTCGTAAGCTGCACGGCCGTCAGGCGGCACAGGCTGCGTGCGGACTGCTTCACCGCAATCTCCGCGAAAGCTTCGGCGAGGAACACCTCCGTTATTTCGAGACGGGCGTCCTCCGCCGCAACGATCTCCAGCGACGACATGTCGGGCGCGGTATGCACCACCACGATGCGTCCCGACGCGCCCGCGGCGGCTTCGATGCGCATGTGCCGGGGATCGACCGCCGCATAAGGCCCGTCCTGCGTCCCTTCGATCCGGAACACTTCGCCCTGCGCCGTGCGGAAATCACGGATTATATCGAGTATCGCCGTCATTCCCTGTAATCGTTAATCAGCCAGTCGTAGCCCTCCTTTTCGAGTTTGAGAGCCAGCGTCTTGTCGCCCGTATGGATAATGCGTCCCCGGTAGAGCACATGCACCACGTCGGGCACGATGTAATCCAGCAATCGCTGGTAATGCGTAATGACCACCGTGGCGTTTTCGGGCGTATGCAGTTTCGTAACGCCCGTGGCGACGATGCGCAGGGCGTCGATGTCGAGTCCCGAATCGGTCTCGTCCAGAATGGCCAGCTTCGGATCGAGCATCGCCATCTGGAAAATCTCGTTCTTCTTCTTCTCACCGCCCGAAAAGCCTTCGTTCACGGCGCGCGAGGTGAGTTTCGAATCCAACTCCACGACGGCGCTCTTCTCGCGCATCAGCTTCAGGAATTCGGCGGCCGTCAGCGGCTCCTCGCCGCGGAACTTGCGCTGCTCGTTCACGGCCAGCTTCATGAAGTTGGCCATCGTGACGCCCGGAATCTCGACCGGATACTGAAAACCCAGAAACAGCCCCAGACGCGCCCGGTCCTCGATCGGCATCTCCAGCAGGTCCCGTCCGAGGAACGTGGCCGAACCTTCGGTCACCGTGAATTTCTCATTGCCCGCGAGCACCGCCGCGAGCGTCGATTTGCCAGAGCCGTTAGGCCCCATGATGGCATGCACCTCGCCGGCTTTCACTTCGAGGTCGATGCCCCGCAGAATCTCTTTGCCGTCGACCGACGCATGCAGATTTTTTACGCTTAACATATCTTTCTTGCCAGTTTTTTACATTTTTCAATCTCTCTGTCCGTCAGCCTGCCGTTCTTGCGGCAGCCGCTTTTGGCCGCGGTACCGACGATGCGGTAACCGCTCCACCGGAGTATCTCGCGCAGGGCGCGGAACACCCCGCGGGTCTGGTTGAACAACACGCTGAACGGATATATCGTGTTGCACGTCGCCACCAGCACGGCCCGCTGTCCCTTGTGCAGCGCCACCGGCATTCCGCTCTCCTTCTCCCCCATCATCACATGGACCGACCGGTCGAACAGCACTTTCAAGGCCCCGTTCATATTGCCCCAATAGCAGGGCGAACCTATAACCAGCGCATCCGCCGTGCGGATCGCCTCCGCGACGCGGTGCGCATCGTCTTCGGGCAGCGCGCAGCAGAGTTTCGAGCGGCAGCTCATACACCCCGTGCAGGGTCTTACGGTCAGGTCGTGGACGAAAATACGCTCGACGTCGCACGTCTCCGGCAAACTGCCGGCAATATGTTCCAGCATCTGCGAGACCAGACCGTTGCGCCGCGGACTGCCGTTGAGCACCAGCACTTTCATCTTCCCCGCCCGTTATCCGACCGAGCCTTCGAGGCTGATCGAAAGCAGTTTCTGCGCCTCAACGGCGAATTCCATCGGCAGTTTGGCCAGCACCTCGCGGGCATAGCCGTTCACGATCAGCCCCACGGCGTCCTCGGTCGAAAGGCCCCGCTGGTTGCAGTAGAAGAGCTGGTCGTCCGAAATCTTCGAGGTCGTGGCTTCGTGTTCGACCACAGCCGTGCGGTTGCGGCTGTCGATCACGGGGAAGGTATGCGCCCCGCATTTGTCGCCGATCAGCAGCGAATCGCACTGCGAATAGTTGCGGGCGTTCTCAGCCCCCTTCGCCATGCGGACCAGACCGCGGTAGGAGTTTTCGCTCCGCCCGGCCGAAATGCCTTTCGACACGATGCGGCTGCGGGTGTTGCGCCCTATGTGGATCATCTTCGTACCGGTATCGGCCTGCTGGAAATTGTTGGTCATGGCCACCGAGTAGAACTCGCCCACCGAATTGTCGCCGGCGAGAATGCAGCTCGGATATTTCCACGTGATCGCCGACCCGGTCTCGACCTGCGTCCATGACAGACGGGCGTTCTCGCGGCAGATACCGCGCTTGGTGACGAAATTATAGATGCCGCCCCGGCCCTCCCTGTCGCCCGGATACCAGTTCTGCACCGTCGAATATTTGACCTCGGCGTCTTTCTCGACGATGATCTCCACCACGGCGGCATGCAGCTGGTTTTCGTCGCGGCGAGGGGCTGTACACCCCTCCAGATAGCTCACGTAAGCACCTTCGTCGGCTACGATCAGCGTACGTTCGAACTGCCCCGTTCCCGCGGCGTTGATGCGGAAATAGGTCGAAAGCTCCATCGGACAGCGGACGCCTTTCGGAATGTAGCAGAACGAACCGTCGGAAAAGACCGCGGCGTTGAGCGCGGCGTAGAAATTGTCGGTATAGGGCACGACGCTGCCGAGATACTTCTTCACGAGATCCGGGTAGTCGCGCAGCGCTTCGGAAATCGAACAGAAGATGATGCCTTTCTCGGCCAGCACCTCCTTGAAGGTAGTCTTGACCGACACCGAGTCCATCACGGCATCGACCGCCACGCCCGCCAGCGCCATCTGCTCTTCGAGGGGAATGCCCAGTTTGTCGAACGTCCGCTTGAGTTCGGGGTCGACCTCGTCCATCGAATCGAGTTTTTTCTGCTGCTTGGGGGCGGCATAATAGATGATGTCCTGAAAATCTATTTCGGGAATCGTCAGGTGGGCCCACGTCGGCGGTCCCATCGTCAGCCAGTGGCGGTAGGCCGCCACGCGCCGCTCGGTCATCCATGCGGGTTCGCCCTTCTTGGCGGAGATCAGCCGCACGACATCCTCGCTCAGTCCCTTGCCGATGGTTTCGGTCTCGATATCCGAGGTGAAGCCGTACTTATATTCCTGCTCTCCGATATTCTCCAGTATGTCTTTATCTTTCTCTGCCATTATGCGCGAAATATCGTACAAAGGTACAAAATCAAATCACATTTTCATAACGCAGCAGAGCAAATCTGGGTCCAGAGCGGGCAAAACGGCAAAAAAGCGGGATGAACGGGGAGCTAAAAAAATAAAGACGGCCCTCTGGTCGTCTTTATTTCAGGCTGCCGGTACGATACCCTTTCCTTGGCGGAGAGTGGGGGATTCGAACCCCCGGTACAGTAATCCCGTACGTCAGTTTAGCAAACTGGTGGTTTCAGCCACTCACCCAACTCTCCGGTCGCCGTTCCGGACCTTTATCCTGAAACGGGTGTGCAAATATAGAATCTTTTTGACGAAATACAAAGAAATGCAGTCAAAATTTCATTTTTCCATCGCATCGCATTCGCCTTGGCGTTGATAATCTGCAAAACGAGAAGCAAATCCAGCATACAAAACAGGAAGTGCCATAGGGGGGGGGCCGCACAAGCCCTCCCCCGCATCCTGTCCATTTCCCCGGACAAAACACACCTGCTGCAAAAACAACATGCCCTCCGTATCAAGATGCGGAGGGCATGTCTACCGTTGCTGGAGTTTAGAAAACAAACTTCTCCAGTTTCATTTCGCCCAACTGATGCAGACGCGGCACCAGCGTCGTGAAATGCGACGCCTGTTCGTGTGCGGCCAGCGCCTTGGCGTCGCTCCACGTCTCGCAGATCATCAGCACGTCCGGACGCGTCGCACTCTCGAAAATATCGTACGCTATGCAGCCTTCGTCCTTGAGCGAAGCGGTCACCAGTTCTTTTGCCACGGAGAGTATTTCCGCACGATTGGATTCGGTCGTGCGGATAAAAACATTCAGTCTTATCATGATCGTATCTATTTAGGTCGGTTAGTTAGCTTTCACGGCTTCGACGGCCTTGTCGTAGTCAGGCTCCTCGGTAATCTCCGGCACCAGCTCGGTGTACACCACCCTGCCCGCCTTGTCGATCACCACAACGGCACGCGCCAGCAGGCCGGCCAGCGGTCCGTCGGCCATCAGCACGCCGTAAGCCCCGTCGAATCCCGATGCCCGGAAATCCGATGCGGGCACGACATTCTCGATGCCCTCGGTCGTGCAGAAACGGGCATGCGCAAAAGGCAGGTCCTTCGACACGGCCACAACGACGGTATCGGGCAGCGAAGCGGCCAGCTTGTTGAATTTGCGCACCGAAGTCGCGCATACGCTCGTATCGAGACTTGGGAAGATGTTCAGCACGACGCGCTTGCCTTTGAGGTCGCTCAGACGCAGGGGCGAGAGATCGCTCTTAACCAGTTCGAAAGCGGGAGCTTCGGCGCCCGCCGTTATGAATTCGCCGGCGACACGCACGGGCGAACCTTTGAATTTTGTCTCTGACATGACAGTTTACTTTAACGGTTATATTATTAAACGTCCCCGGCCGGGGTTTATTGTTTTTCGGCCGGGCGGCCGGGAGTCCTCCGAATCAGTCCGATCCTCCCGTCCGCTCCAGCAAATTTAATTCCTTTCCGGCAGGATTCCAAAGTCTGTTTCATATTCTTTTCAGGTTTACTTTCCAACTTTGCAGCAAATTAACCGGGACGCGCATATTTTTTGTATTTTTGCGGGGAACCGGACGAACGGAAAAAACAGACAAGACCGAAATGAAAAAAACACTCCTCCTGCTCCTGCTGACCAGTTGCTGCTCGATCGCCGCGGCACAGGAGCGCTCGCCGCTCAGGCGCACCGAAGTCATTACCGCCGATTCGCTCGACAACGACGCCGAACTGCGGGAACGCCTGCGCAACATGCCCAACCTCGAAGTGGGCAAGGGCATCACGTTCCGCCCCAAAAGCAACTGGTTTTCGCTGACCATGCGCTTCCGCATGCAGAACATGGTGGGACTGTCGTTCGACAAGGATTTTACGCTCACCAAAACCGACGCGCAGGTAAAACGGCTGCGGCTGCGTTTCGACGGACACATCTACTCCCCGAAACTGGTTTACTCCATACAACTGGGCTTCACCTCGTACGATACCGAACCGCTGCCCAACGGCAACATGAACATCGTCCGCGACGCCATCGTCTACTATGTGCCCAGTCCCAAATGGAACATCGGGTTCGGCCAGACCAAGATCAAGGCCAACCGGGCGCGCACCAACTCGTCGAGCGCCCTGCAGTTCATCGACCGGAGCATCGTCAACAGCGAATTCAATCTCGACCGCGGCTTCGGATTCTTCGGCGAATACAACATGCGTCAGGGCGAGGGGTTCAACCTCTCGGCCAAAGGCTCCGTAACGCTGGGCGAAGGCCGCAACTGGGGCAGTTCGGCGATCGGAGGAGTGGCCTACACGGGACGTCTGGAACTCTATCCGCTGGGACGGTTCAAATCGAAAGGCGACGTGCTCGAAGGCGACTTCGAAGGCGAAGAACGGGTCAAGATACTGCTGGCGGGAGCCTATTCCTACAACCACAAGGCGTCGCGCCTGAAGGGCCAGCGCGGCGCCGTCATGCCCGACGACGCGACCCGCAATCTGGGTTCCTACTTCGCCGACTTCATCCTCAAATACCGGGGATTCGCATTCTATACCGACTTCATGGGCCGCAGCTGCGACGAACCGCTGTTCGATCCCCGGAGCAACGCCTTCGTGTACAACGGTCAGGGTCTCAACGTGCAGACCAGCTACCTCTTCGACAAGAAATGGGAGATCGCCCTGCGCAACTCGACGCTCTTCCCCGAAAGCGAGGTGCAGCCTTTCGCCGGTTACAAACGCTGGAACCAGACGACTTTCGGCGTCACCCGCTACATCATCGGACACAGCCTGAAAGTGCAGGCCGACATGTCCTACAACCACCGCAGCGAGTCGATCGACCCCAATTACAACCGCTGGGAGATCCGGTTCCAGCTGGAACTGGGACTCTGATACGAAATACCCACTTTCAAATGGAATGCACCCCAAAGCGAGATAACTTTGGGGTGCATTTCAATAGAACCGTATGCTTTTACAGGATTTTGAGCGCGATCCGGGCGCAGGCTTCGGCATCGGCCAGAGCGTGGTGATGGTTCGCCAAGTCGAAACCGCAGGCGGCCGAGACGGTGTGCAGCTGATGATTGGGCAGCTGCGTGCCGAACGTCCGCCGCGAAGCCCGGCAGGTACAGTAGAACCGATAGCCGGGATAAGGCATGCCGTAAAGTTCGAAGACGGCGCGCAGGCACCCTTCGTCGAAGGGCGAATTGTGGGCCACGAGCGGCAGGCCCTCGATGCGCGGGGCGATCTGTTTCCACACCGTTTCGAAATCGGGCGCTTCGGCCGTATCGTCATAAGTCAGGCCGTGGATGGCCGTGGTGAAGCGGCTGTAAAAATTGGGCCGCGGGCGGATCAGGCTGTAAAACGAATCGGTCACCTCGCCGCCGCGTACGACCACCACGCCCACCGAGCAGACGCTCGTGCGCTTGCCGTTGGCCGTTTCGAAATCTATCGCTGCAAAATCTTTCATATCGCTTTCCGGGACTTGTCGCCGCCGCAAATATAGGCATTTTCCGCGGCGGCCGCACCCTGCAAACGCAAAAAAATCCCGTTCATTGCGAACGGGAGGGGTGAAGTTTTCAGGATCGGTCAATAGATTCGCCGTCGGCGGGAATCCGGAGTGCGGTTTTCTTTCGACACCGCAAAACTACGCTCCCCCTGTTTCGCCGTTGCGATGCCACGATGACAATACGAAGAGAAGAACGTTTCAAATATGTTACAACGCTCCGGCGACCGGCGCCGGGAACCGCCGGCATATCGCCCGCCTGACAATCAGAACGCCCGCAACCATACTGTCGCGGCGGGCTTGGTCCGGAAAAATTTTAGCCGGCCGAATATCGTCCGATTATAATTATACTATCTTTGTATTCCTGAATACCAAAACAACACTACCTATTATGAAACACCTACCCCTGCTTCTGCTGCTCGGCGGCCTGCTTTCCGCATCGGCAGCCCGCTCCGCAGACCCCGTCCGCTACGTGGACGCCGCGACGCTGACCGTCATCGGCAAGGCGCTTCCCACCGAACAGCCCTACAACCGCATCGACACCACCCGCTTCCGGGTGCCCGCAAAGACACCCGGCTACTGCTACCACCCGACGGGACTGGCCGTCGTGTTCCGCACCGACAGCCGCACGATCCGCGCCCGCTGGGAGACATCGGGCAAAAATCCGAGCGACAACATGGCCGCCGTCGCACAAAAAGGGCTGGACCTCTACATCCGCAGCAACGGAGAGTGGGTCTTCGCCGGAGTCGGCAGACCGAAGATCAACGGCAAGAACGACCGCCACGACGCCGCAATAATCAGCAATATGGCGGAGGGCGAAAAGGAGTGCCTGCTCTATCTGCCGCTTTACGACCAGCTGAAGAAGCTCGAAATCGGCGTCGATGAAAAGAGCGTCATCACCCCGATGGAAAATCCCTTCCGCCACAAGATCGTCGTCCACGGTTCGAGCATTACGCACGGAATCGCGGCCGGACGCGCAGGCATGGCCTATTCGTCGCGGCTCGGACGCGACACGGGACTTTACTGCATCAATCTGGGATTCAGCGGACAGTGCACCATGCAGCCCGAATTCGCATCGTATCTGTCCCGCGTCGAAGCCGACGCCTTCGTCTTCGACTGTTTCTCGAATCCCAGCGCCGAGGTCATCAACGAACGTTTCGACGCTTTCGTCGATACCATCCGCCGCACGCATCCCACCACGCCGCTGATTTTCCTGCAAACCATCCGGCGCGAAACCCGCAACTTCAGCACCCGGATTGAGAAATTCGAACGCGAGAAGCAGGCCGCCGCCGAAGCGCAGGTCCGCGACCGCATGAAGACCGACAAAAACATCTATTTCGTCGATCCGGGCGATCTGCTGGGCAGCGACCATATCGCCACGGCCGACGGAACGCATCCGACCGATCTCGGATTTACCTACATGCTCGACCGTATCGAGCCGCAGATCCGCAAGATACTCGGCAAATACGGCATACGCTAACCGCCCCGCCGCAGGGCGAAAGCAGCGCCGCCGGAGTGAGGACTCCGGCGGCGCTGCCGTTTTATAGGGAAAAATCCGCTCTCCCGTTACGTATCGGGCACGTCTGAAGTGTTCTGTCAATAGTGCGGTGCTGCCGCATGCACCCGCTTAAACAGATAAACCAAAACTACCGACTTCAGCCAATGAATTTCCTTACCCGTTTTTACCGCATCTCTTCACCGGTTCCCCGCCGGCAGCTCGATCCCGCACAAGAGCAGAAACTATACAAACGGCTCCGGCTGCAGGCATTCATCGCCGCAACGCTCGGATACAGTCTCTATTACGTGTGCAGGACGTCGCTCAACGTCATGAAAAAGCCTATCCTCGACAGCGGCACGCTCGACGCCACGCAGATCGGGGTGATCAGCTCGGCCCTCCTGTTCGCATACGCCGTCGGGAAGTTCGTGAACGGATTCATCGCAGACTACTGCAACATCAAGCGTTTCATGGCCACAGGACTGATCGTATCGGCCGTGGCGAACATGCTCATGGGAGCGCTCGGCGTCGCACACTCGGTGATTCCGACAGCCGTCATCTTCATTTCATTCGCCGTGATGTGGGGTCTGAACGGTTGGGCGCAGTCCATGGGTGCGCCGCCCGCAATCATCTCCCTCTCGCGCTGGTATCCGCTCAAGGAGCGGGGAACCTATTACGGATTTTTCTCGGCAAGCCACAACCTCGGCGAGTTCTTCTCCTTCATCTTCGTGGGGAGCATCGTTTCGATAGCCGGCTGGCAGGCCGGATTCTTCGGGTCTGCGATTGCAGGCGCCATCGGAGCCGTCATCGTGCTGCTGATGCTCCACGACACGCCCGAATCGAAGGGACTGCCGCCCGTGGAGACGCTGGCGCACGAAGAGCCGGCAACCGGGCAGGAGTTATCCGTAAAAGAGATTCAGAAGCAGGTATTGCGGACGCCTGCGGTGTGGATTCTCGCGGCCGCGAGCGCATTCATGTACATATCCCGCTATGCCATCAACGGGTGGGGCGTGTTGTTCCTGCAGGAGGCGAAAGGCTTCTCCGATGCACAAGCCATATCCATCGTATCGATAAACGCCCTGCTGGGAATCATCGGAACCGTATTGTCCGGATGGTTTTCCGACAAGTTGTTCAAGGGAGACCGGCATATGCCCGCCCTGATATTCGGCATACTGAATTCCGTGGCGCTGATTCTGTTCATATACGGCGGCGACGCATTATGGGTGAACATTCTCAGCATGGTGCTGTTCGGCATTGCGATCGGCGTGCTGATCTGTTTCCTCGGCGGGCTGATGGCCGTAGACATCGTGCCGCGGAAGGCGACGGGTGCCGCGCTGGGAGTGGTAGGCGTGGCCAGCTACATCGCTGCGGGACTGCAGGACGTGGCGAGCGGATGGCTCATAGACGCAAACATTACGGTGGCGGAGAACGGCGAGAAGATATACGACTTCTCGCAGGCGGCGATCTTCTGGATCGCGGCATCCGTGATTTCGTTCCTCCTCCCGCTCCTCAACAGAAAGAAAAAGCAGGCCGCATAGCAATTCCGAATAACCGGAATCTATAGACAGGACGAAAAACGGCCCAAAAGACAAGCCGCCCGGTTCATTCGAGAACCGGGCGGCTTTATCGTAGGGCATTTCACCTCCGATCAGGGTATTCACCCTTCACCGGCCCCTACTCCCACTCGATCGTTGCGGGCGGTTTCGAGGAGATGTCGTAGACTACGCGGTTCACCCCCTTGACCTTGTTGATGATGTCGTTCGACACATTGGCGAGAAACTCGTAGGGCAGGTGCACCCAGTCGGCGGTCATGCCGTCCGTCGAAGTCACGGCGCGCAGCGCGACGCAGCTTTCGTAGGTGCGCTCGTCGCCCATGACGCCCACGCTCTTCACGGGCAGCAGAATCGCGCCCGCCTGCCACACCTTGTCGTAAAGACCCGCATCGCGCATGGCGTCAATGTAAATCTTGTCCACGTTCTGCAGGATTTCGACCTTTTCGGGCGTAATGTCGCCCAGAATCCGGATCGCAAGGCCGGGTCCGGGGAAGGGATGACGGCCGATCAGCTGCTCGGAAATACCGAGCGAACGTCCCACGCGGCGCACTTCGTCCTTGAAGAGCAGGCGCAGCGGCTCGACGATCCGCAGGTTCATCTTCTCAGGCAGGCCGCCGACGTTGTGGTGCGACTTGATCGTAGCCGAGGGACCGTTCACCGACACCGATTCGATCACGTCGGGATAGATCGTCCCCTGCGCCAGCCAGCGCACGTCCTTGATCTGGACAGCCTCTTCGTTGAACACTTCGACGAAATCGCGGCCGATGATCTTGCGTTTGGTTTCGGGATCGCTGACGCCCGCCAGATCGCCGAGGAACTTCGCGCCGGCCTTGACGCCCTTGACGTTCAGGCCCATGTTCTTGTAGGATTCGAGCACGTCTTCGAACTCGTTCTTGCGCAGCAGGCCCGAATCCACGAAAATACAATAGAGGTTCTTGCCGATGGCCTTGTGCAGCAGCACGGCCGCCACCGAGGAATCGACGCCGCCCGAAAGTCCGAGCACGACCTTGTCGTCGCCCAGCTTTTCGCGCAGTTCGCGCACGGTGGCTTCCACGAAACTCTCCGATGTCCACTCCTGCTTGCAGCCGCAGATGCCTGCGACGAAGTTTTTCAGCAGCTGCGTGCCGTCGGTCGAATGGTACACTTCGGGGTGGAACTGGATGCCCCACGTCTGCTCGCCCTCGACATGGAACGCCGCGACGCGTACGTCTTCCGTGCTGGCGACGATCTTATAGTTCGCCGGAACCGACGTGATCGTATCGCCGTGCGACATCCATACCTGCGTGGTTTTGGGCAGGCCGCGCATCAGCGCGTCGTCAGCATCGCCCACCGTGAGCATGGCGCGGCCATATTCGCGGCTGGGGGCGGGCTGCACCTCGCCGCCGAAGGCCGATGCGAGGAACTGCGCGCCGTAGCAGACGCCCAGCAGGGGCAGTTTGCCCTTAATGGCCGAAAGATCGGATGTCGGAGCGTTCTCGTCCCGTACGGAGAAGGGGCTGCCCGACAGAATCACACCCCGCACCGAAGCGTCGAGCGCCGGAATCTTGTTGAAGGGGTGGATTTCGCAATAGACGCTCAACTCGCGCACACGCCGCGCGATGAGCTGCGTGTACTGCGAACCGAAGTCGAGAATCAGGATTTTTTCCATAATATAACGTAAGTCCGACGAATCTGGGTTCATCAATTTCGGAAGGTTTACAAGCCATGAAACTCGTCGGACTCACGTTACGGCGTCTCAGACGCCGGTTTCATGCTTAAAATCCCTCTTGATCTCCCTTTGTCAAGGAAGACTTCGAATCCTTTAATTACTATTTCTTTACCGGACGGTTGTAGCTTCCCGAAAGGCGCATTTCCGCAGCGAAAGCCTCCTGCCCCACTTCGCGGATACGTTCGACGCATCCCCGGCGGTCGGAACGGAAAACGATCTGAAAGACCTTGGCGATAAAGTTGTCGAACTTTTTGCAGGTCTGAGGCGGCATCAGCGTACATTCGGCGCAGCTCTGCCAGCCGTGTTCGATGCAGCATGCCCGCACCTTACACCACGACGCCTTTTCGTTCGGGCGGCACCCCGGACAGCTTCCTTTGCCGAATTTGCTGCAGTTCCCGCAAAAAAGCCCGCAGGCCGCGATTTCGGGATTCATAACTAACGTTCGCTGCTGTAGTTGGGCGCTTCGCTGGTAATGGCCACATCGTGCGGATGGCTCTCGTGCATACCCGAAGAGGTGATGCGGACGAAGCGCACGCGCTGCAGGGTCTCGATGTCCTTCGCGCCGCAGTAGAACATGCCGGCGCGAACGCCGCCGACCAACTGATAGACCGTCTCGCTCAGCGTTCCCTTGAACGGCACACGGGCCGCAATGCCTTCGGGAACGAGTTTGCTGAAGTTGTTTTCGCACCCTTTCTGGAAATAACGGTCGGCCGATCCTGCCTTCATGGCGTCAATCGACCCCATGCCGCGGTAGGATTTGAATTTACGGCCATTGTAGATGATCGTTTCGCCCGGAGCCTCCTCCGTGCCGGCGAACATAGAGCCGATCATCACGCAGTCGCCGCCCGCAGCCAGTGCCTTCACCAGATCGCCCGAATAGCGCAGACCGCCGTCGGCGATGACGGGCACGCCGGTTCCGGCCGCCGCCGAAGCCGCGTCGAAGATCGCGGAAAGCTGGGGAACACCCACGCCCGCGATGATGCGCGTCGTGCAGATCGAGCCCGGCCCGATGCCGACCTTCACACCGTCTGCCCCGTTTTCGATCAGGAACCGGGCGGCTTCGGCCGTAGCCACGTTGCCTGCGATCACCTCCAGCGAAGGATAAACCTCCTTGATCTCCCACAGCTTGCGCACCATGGCGATCGAATGCCCGTGCGCGGAGTCGAGCACCACGGCATCGACGTCTTCGGCGACCAGCGCCTTGACACGCTCCAGCGCATCGGGCGTAATGCCCACGCCGGCGGCCACGCGCAGGCGGCCCTTGGCGTCCTTGCAGGCATTGGGATGGTCTTGCACCTTGGTAATGTCCTTATAAGTAATAAGCCCCACCAGATGGCCCTTGTCGTCCACCACGGGGAGCTTTTCGATCTTGCTGTTGAGCAGCACCTCCGACGCATGCGACAATTCGGTGCTATGGGTCGTAATCAGCCGGTCGCCCGGAGTCATCACCTCTTCGATGCGGCGCATCATGTCGCGCTGGAACCGCAGGTCGCGGTTGGTGACGATGCCGATCAGGATGTTGTCGTCGTCCACGACCGGAATGCCGCCGATCTTGTTCTCACGCATCAGGTTCAGGGCGTCGCCGACGGTATTCTCCTTGGAGATGGTCACCGGATCGTAGATCATGCCGTTCTCGGCGCGTTTCACCCGGCGGACCTGCGCGGCCTGCTCGGCGATCGACATATTCTTGTGAATCACGCCGATTCCGCCTTCACGGGCCAGCGCGATAGCCAGCGGCGCTTCCGTAACGGTGTCCATGGCAGCGGACACAATGGGGATGTTGAGTTTGATATTTCGCGAGAAACGGGTCTGAATATTGACCTCTCGCGGCAACACTTCCGAATAGGCGGGTACGAGCAGCACATCGTCAAAGGTAAGTCCTTCGGGCTGAACCCTTTCATTGATAAAAGACATAATGAACGTGGATTTTTGTTGCATGCAAAAGTAATCATTTTTTTTGAAACAGCCTAAATTCCGGGCCTTCCCTTCGATTTTTTTATCAACAATTTATGATAAACGCAACAGCCTGCCGTATCTCAACGCGATACGGACCGCAGGCATCGCCACCGCCTTTGCGGTCGGACTGCGGGCAACAGCCCGGCGATCCGCCGCTGCAAAAAAAACGGGACGCCGTTCCGCGCCCCGCAATTCACTTTAAAATATCTCCTAATACTGCTCCTTCTCGCTGGGGAAGTCGCACTCCTTCACATCCTTGATATATTGCTGTACAGCCCCCGTCATCAACTCGTGCAGGTCGGCGTAGCGGCGCAGGAAACGGGGCGAAAATCCCTTGTTGATGCCCAGCATGTCGTGAATTACCAGCACCTGACCGTCGCAGGCACCGCCGGCGCCGATGCCGATCGTCGGGGTGGGAATTTCACCCGTCACACGGGCGGCCAGCGCGGCGGGAATCTTTTCGAGCACGATGCCGAAACAGCCCGCTTCGCTCAGCAGATGGGCGTCGCGCACCAGCTTCTCGGCCTCGGCCTCCTCCTTCGCACGTACATTGTAGGTGCCGAACTTGTGGATCGACTGCGGCGTAAGTCCGAGGTGTCCCATCACCGGAATACCGGCCGAGAGGATGCGGTTGACCGATTCGAGAATCTCCTCGCCGCCCTCGATCTTCACGGCGTCGGCTTCGGTCTCCTTCATGATGCGGATGGCCGAATCGAGCGCCACCTTCGAATTGCCCTGATAGGTGCCGAACGGCAGATCGACGACCACCAGCGCGCGATTGACGGCGCGCACGACCGAGCAGGCGTGATAGATCATCATATCGAGGGTGATGGGAAGCGTCGTTTCATAACCGGCCATCACATTGGCCGCCGAATCGCCGACAAGAATCACGTCGATACCCGCGGCATCGACGATCTTCGCCATCGAATAGTCGTACGAGGTCAGCATGGCGATCTTTTCGCCGCGCTGTTTCATCTCCGTCAGCCGGTAGGTCGTAACGGCCCTGACAGTACTTTCTACAGACATAGTTTACTGCGAATCCGATGGAGCATTCTACATTTCACTCGTTCGCAAGGTTCCGACATGGAATCCATCGGATTCGTATTACGGCGCAAAACGCCTATTCCATATCGACAATCCCTCCCGAACCTCCCTTTGCAAAGGAAGACTTACTGTTATCTCCTGTAAATCGGGGCAAATATAGCGCAAGCCGGGCGCAATGCCAAATTTATTTGAACCCGGCCGTCCGCCGGCCATTCTCCCGGCCCGGTCAGCGTCCCGGCCCGATCAGCGTCCCGGCCCGATCCGGCAGAAAAAACTCCACAAAACGACGCCGCCCGAAACTGCGACGTTGATCGAATGTTTGGTCCCGGCCTGCGGGATTTCGATCGCGCCGTCGCACCGGTCCACGGCCGACTGCCCCACGCCCATCACTTCGTTGCCGAAGACCAGCGCATACTTCACGCCGGGCGCGGCGCGGAAGGCATCGAGCATCACGGCGCCCTCGACCTGCTCGACGGCCAGCACCTCGTAGCCCTCGGCGTGCAGGCGGTCGATACACGCTTCGGTGGTCTCGTAATAGCTCCACGGCACGGTCAGCTCGGCCCCCAGCGCCGTTTTATGAATGTCGCGGTTGGGCGGCACGGCCGTAATCCCGCACAGGGCGATATGCTCCACGGCGAAAGCGTCCCCCGTGCGGAAGAACGCCCCCACGTTCTGCAGCGAACGGACGTTGTCGAGCACGACCGTAACGGGCATTTTCGCCATCGCGGCGAACTCTCCGGCCGTGGGACGCCCCAGCTCCTCGTTGGTGATTTTTCGCATAACGTGTTCAAATAAGTGATTTCGGGGTCAAAAGTATCACAAATTTGGTAAAAAGGCAAATGTAAGCACTGGTATTGATAATCAGGTAGTTTTTCTATCCAGTTCACTCTATACAGGTTGTCGAATCGGTAGTCGGCGGCATCATCAAGCGAGAGTTCAGTTACCAAAGCATTACCTCGTTCGGGAATGCCTTTTATTTCCTAAAACAGTGATTTACCGTCTATTGCATTTTTGTTCATCTTGATCGGAGACTCTGCTGAAATTAGTTTTGTACCCCTCAAAAAGCAGAGTTTATGCGCAGCACGTTCAAGGTTCTGTTCTACCTGAAAAGGAACAAGGAAAAAACACAGTCGGCGGTTCCTGTCATGGGCCGCATCACGGTCAACGGTACTATTTCGCAGTTCAGTGCGAAGCTCACGGTTCCGGAGCGTTTGTGGGAAGTCCGCGGGGGCCGCGCCAAGGGCCGGAGTCTCGAATCCGACCGCATCAACCGCCATCTGGACGAGATCCGCTCGCAGCTCGACCGTCATTATCGGGATATCCGCGACCGGGAAAGCTATGTGACGGCCGAGAAGGTCAAGAACGCCTGGCTGGGATTCGGGAAGCGTTACCGCACCCTGCTGTCCACTTTCCGCAGCTTCACGGAGGACCTGCACGGGCGTATCGGCGTCGACCGCTCGAAAAACACGTGGTACCGTTATCTTGCCACGATGAAACACCTGCAGGCGTTCCTTACGGCGAAATACCGTGTGAGCGACATCGCCCTTGCCGAACTGGAACAGTCCTTCATTGAACAGTTCCATGTCTATCTGAAAACGGAACGGGCGCTTAAACTCACGAGCATCTGCCGTTATCTGGACTGCCTGATCAATGTGGTCAAGATCGCCTTCAACGACGGGATCATGCCCCGCAACCCGTTCGCCTCGTACCGATACAACGAACCCGCGCCGGAACGTGCCTTCCTGAACGAGGAAGAGATCCTCACGCTTCAGCATGCCGCGTTCCGCACGAAGAAACAACGTATGATCCGCGACCTGTTCCTCTTCTCCTGTTTTACGGGCATCTGCTACGCGGATCTGAAAACCCTTGCATGGAAACAGTTCGAACAGGATACGCACGGTGACTGGTGGGTCACAGGCAACCGCTGCAAGACGGACACGCAGTATGTCGTCAAACTGCTGCCGGCTGCCTTGTCCATTCTGGAACGTTACCGGGACGGCACGGATTACGTCTTTTCTTTTATGCCGCACCTGAATACGGTGGATCGATCCCTGAAGCGTATCGCCGTCTTATGTGGCATCGAAAAGAAACTGACCTTCCATGTTGCACGTCATACCTATGCCACGACGATCTGCCTGATGAACGGCGTGTCGCTGGAGACGCTCTCGAAGATGCTGGGGCATAAACGCATCACCACGACGCAGACCTATGCGAAGGTGACCCAGCCAATGGTCGACCGGGAGGTGGAGATGCTCAAAGAAAAATTGGCGGATAAATTCATGGCTGTATAGAAATAGCAGATAGTTGGGAAAAACGATACGGAGCCATGTGAGAACAACATATATCGTCTCACCCTTAAAAGCAAAAAAGTCTGATGTATCCTTGTAATCTCTTTCCGCCGGCAGGGAATTTATCGCCGGAGATGGAAATACGCAAGGCCATGCAAATCGCCCGAGGGGCGAGCCTTGCGTATTTCCATCCCCGGCATTTTGCTGAACGCTACCGTCGGAAAAGGAGGCTTTCTGCGCCCCGGACGGCACCTAACGGGTATTTGCTCCACAGCACGCATATCTGAACTCTGATAGTCGCAGTCTACGACAAGCACGTCATGCCTCAAAGTGTAATGCAGGTAACTGGCGAGCAGTACCGTGAAGGTTGATTTCCCACGCCGCCTTTTGGATGGCAAATTGAAATACTCGGATTGGCAGAAATATAGAAATATTTCTTTAAGCATCGCTTTATCCCTTTATCTGAAAAATCGCCTGCATCCATAATTGACTGTCTGTCCATCTGCCGGAATAACTCTTTCTGCCGTTCCAATTCGCATTGTCTGTTCAAAACGGTCGTCTATTGTTCTTCTTCTCGTGGAGATAATTCAGCTCGTCGCTGTAAATGTCCATGACAAAGCGCAGCATATTGTCGACCAAGGCCGTAAGCCTTGTACTCTCATTCCCTAACAGGTGGAGTATTTCCGATACTTTGTGCTTGGTTCGGGTACTGACATAGATCGCCGATCGGTTGCGACAATCCACCGGCGCAAAGAAGGTGCGTTCGAAATCCGGCAGCGCGAGCTTTTTACGACGGAATCCGGCCGGTTCCTTTACGCCACTCGTTTGGGTGTCGACATCTGTTTTCTCAGCAGTCGGTGCCGATGCTCCGGATACCGTTTCCGATGTGTTTTCCTCAAGAGCGTTCGTATCTTCCTCTTCCGGTTCGGGAATCCTGCGGCCGACTTTCGAATCCAAAGGGGCCTGTCCGGCGATCATCTGACGCATCAATTCTTCGTCGACTTCGATACGGGAACGTTTCGGAGGTTCTGTTGCGGATTTGTCAGTTTCTTTTAATGAATCCATGGTACAACGTTTTTAAGATTGATTGTCAGCCATACGGGCATAGAGCATGTATGTCTGGTTTATTGGGTTAAACCATTCAAAATACCGTGTTTTATTTCGTGTGGTTTATAGCGGGATAACGACTTTCGAATCCAAAGAGGCCAGTCCGACAATCATACGGCGCACCATCTCTTCGTCGACTTCGATGCGGGGAGGCTTCGAAGACTTGGTGGCGGGTCTGGTTTGTTCTTTTAATGAATCCATGATACAACGTTTTTAAGATTGATTGTTCGTTTTGCAGTCGTAAAGCATGTGTGTGCGGTTTTATGTTTTAAACCATTCAAAATACCGTTTTCTGTTTAATGCGGTTTATATCGGAATAATGAACGGAATAAGAAAACTTGCCTTTCATGCTGCAAGATACAACCGACAGAAATACCTCGATTCCGATGTCCGCTCACGACCGCTCCAGTCCGTTCGGCGGGCTTTTTTTTCGTACCGGACGGTTGTAATATTGCACCGGGAACAGCCCCAGTCCCGGAAGCCGTAGCGGAGGAGTTTTCAAACTTTCGATAGCAGTTCTCCGGCGCGGCTTTTTCCCATCGCCAGATGGGAGCAAGCTGTACCTTTGTATGCCGAAAAACTTTTCGGCATACAAAGGTGCTCGCTCTGCGAGGCCGGGCGTTCTCCCGAGTCGAACGCCTTTTTAACCGATATTATGGATACCAACCCAAAACTGACAGACATGACAGGAAAGAAGCCTCGAACACCGAGTTATAAATACTCTTTCCGGCTCAATGAAGAGCAGAACATCCGCTTCAACGAAGTGCTCTCAAAGGCCGGATCAGAGCATAACCGCAGCCGTTTTATCGTCAAACGTATCTTCTCCGAGGAGTTCGTCGTTATCAAACGCGACCCTTCGAAGACGCAATTTGTCGCCCGGCTGAACGACTTTTATTTCCAATTTCAAAAGCTCGGGAATAACTATAACCAGATTGTAAAGGCCATCAACGCGCACTTTTCCAACGTTGCTATCCCGCATCAGATCGCTATGCTGGAGCAGCGAACCCGCGAGCTGAAAGCCCTCAGTATCGAGATTCTGAACCTCGCAAAACAAGCTAAGGAGTGGTTGCGAATATAAGATCGGGCTCCTCGCCCGGTGGAGCGTTGTATTATAACAAGGAGAAAGTGGATAAGGATGACGCCGAAGTGCTCCTCTGGCAGAAGATGTTGGATCCGTTCGACAAACACGGACGGATGGATGTCGAGGGCCTAGCGACCGCTCGGAGTGAGCATCTCCCCCCCCTTCAACCAAACAATAAACGGCTTCAACCAGTTGGAGAAAGGTTCAAGAAACTTCCAAGTCATCTCAATGACTAAATACCGTAACTGGGACTTGATCCGGTTCTTCTGACGAGTTGTGTCTTTGGTGATCGAGTTCTTCAATCTTATCAAGGAACACATCACCAACGATATGCTGTCCGGCGTGTAAATGCCTTTCAACTTGTTGCCCTGTAAACTCCACGCTTGCTTGCATCTGTCCACGGCGTCACTCTTACGCAGCATTTCACTGCTCTTGATCAGTACATCGGCCGGATTGACCACGATGTTGTCGATCCTTAAGGTTGTCAGGTATTTGTATGTCCAGAACCCGCAGAATTCTGCTTTATACACCGAATGATATCAGCATCCGGATAACTCCTCGTTAGAAATCCGCGCAACGCTTCCGGATCCGGATTTTGCCTGAATGTCTTCAGTACAGAAGTCGAGGACAAAACCGTAACCGACCAACTCTTCAAATCTTTGCGCTCTCATGGCTATCGTCATTTTAGTTAGTAAAAATTGACATCTTTAAATCTAACCAAAATCTCGATAGCTTTTTTTCTGCTATCCGCTATCCTCGCAGTTTACTCGGATTGTAAACAATAGGAATTGATGTGTCACTTGTGTTCGGGGAGCTGTCACTCGTTGTCGCCGGCAAACCACTCGGCGAACGAGGTTGCGGTTTCGTGGAGCTTCAACGAATGGAGCGCAACGCCTTCGGGAAGCCGGGCGGCGATGCGGCGGGCGAAATCGGCGAGCATGTTCTCGCACGTGGGCTGGTAATCCACCGTCAGGATGTTGCCGAACCGCTCGGCGAGCACCCGGCGCAGCTCCGCACCCGACGCCGAACCGCGCAGCACCAGCGCATGATCGAACCGCGAGACGATCTCTTCGTTCACAATCCGCTTCAGCACCCCGAAATCCATCACCATCCCGCATTTGGGATCGGCCTCGTCTTCGGCCGGGGTGCCTTTCACCGTCACGAACAACCGGTAGGAGTGCCCGTGGATTTCGCGGCACGGCCCGTCGTATCCGTCGAGGGCATGCGCTGCCTCGAATGAAAATTCCTTGGTCAATCTGATCACTGTCATAGGGCAAAGATAGTGCAAGGTGAGCGGAGTGCCAAATTTATTTGAGCACTTCCGAACCGCAGCCTATCTAAGACAAAAGTCAAAGATAGTGCAAGCCGGGCACAATGCCAAATTTATTTTGGGAGGGGGTCGCCGAGAGACAGCCGGCCCAAGACAGCACGCAGGCCGCAGGCAAAACCGAACGATTCGTCGGCTCTACCCGCGGCCCGTGCACCCGGTCCTCCGGAACGCCCGCTCAGCGGCGGCCTCCGAGTTTCAGATAACGGTCGTAGAGGCGGTCGTAAACCGCGTGACGCTCCATATCGGGCAGGTATTCGTCCGAGAAACCGGGACACATCGCCCGCTGGGCCTCCTGCACCGATCCATAGAGCCCGGCGGCGACCGCCGCGAACATCGCCGCACCCAGGGCGCAAGCCTGATCGCTGGCCACCACCCGGATCGGAACGCCGATGACATCGGCCATCGTCTGCATCACGAAAGGCGATTTGCGGGCGATGCCGCCGATGGCGAGGATGTTGTCGATGGGCACCCCCTCTTCGAGCATCCGCTCGTCGATGGCCCGGGACCCGAAGACCGTCGCTTCGACCAGCGCCTTGTAGATCGCCGGCGCCGATGTCGCAAGGGTCAGTCCGTCCAGCGCACCCCGCACCCGGGGGTCGGCATCGGGCGTCCGACGGCCGTTGTGCCAGTCGAGCGCCACGGGATCGTCGGGTGTCAGGGGCAGCCGTTCGGCCTCGGCCGTCAGCTCCCCGAGAATCCGCTCTTCGAGCTGCGGATCGCTTCCGGCAATCTGCCGCAGCGGCCACGCCATCACCCGCCGGAACCAGGCGTACAAATCTCCGAAGGCGGCCTGCCCGGCCTCGAAACCGATATACCCGGGCAGCACCGAACCATCGACCTGACCGCAGATGCCGCGCACGGTCCGGTCGCCGACCTCGTCGTAGGTGCCGACCACGATGTCGCACGTCGAGGTTCCCATCACCTTGACCAGCGTTCCGGGGACGATCCCGGCCCCGACGGCCCCGACATGGCAGTCGATGGCCCCCACGCCGACGGCGATGCCCGGTTTCAGCCCCAGCCGGGCGGCCCACTCGCCGCACAGCCGGCCGACGCACGCATCGCCCGTGACGGTGTCGGAATAAAGATGTCCGCGGAAGATGCCCAGCAGCGGATCGACCGCCTCCAGAAACTCCGGCGCGGGAAGTCCGCCCCACGAGGCGTGCCACATCGCCTTGTGTCCGGCCACGCAGCGGCTGCGGGCGATGGTCTCGGGGGTCGTGTCCCCGACCAGCAGGGCGCTGATCCAGTCGCAGTGCTCCACCCACGAATAGGCCGCAGCCCGCAATCCGGGCGAACGGCGCAGGCAATGGAGCATCTTGGCCCACACCCATTCGCAGGAGTAGGTGCCGCCGCTGTAACGGGTGTAGTCGGTTTCCCACTTTCTTGCTAAATCGTTTATCTCATCCGCTTCGGCGAGGGCCGTATGGTCTTTCCAGAGCACGAACATCGCATCGGGCTCCTCGGCGAACTCCGGCAGCAGGGCCAGCGGGGTGCCCTTGGCATCGGTCAGCGCCGGGGTGGACGCCGTGGTGTCGAAGGAGATGCCGCAGACGGCATCGGCAACGTCGCGTCCGCAGGCCGCCAGCGCCTGACGGACAGACGCTTCCAGAGATTCGACATAATCGAGCGGATGCTGGCGGTAGCGGTTGTGCGCGGGATCGCAGTAGAGCCGCTCGGCCCACCGGGGATAGGCCACCACCGCCGAAGCGAGTTCCGACCCGTCGGCGGCATCGACGACGAGGCACCGCACGGAATCGCTCCCGAAATCGACGCCCAGAAGATAGTTGGTTCGAGGTTGCATAGTTATTTCGATTAATGGTTGAACGCTTCTTTCACAGCCCGCAGCCCTCCGGGTATCAGACCGCGGAGAAGTTCTTCGAGTAGGGCTTCGTCCCCTTGCAGGTGGAAGACCTCCTGCGTGTGGCACAGCGTCTCGCCGGGCCGCAGGAAGGCCGCCGGCGAAGAGGTTTCGATTTCATAGAACGGGCCCATCACCTCGCCGGTCTCGGTCGGCCCGTCGTTGTAGGCGTTGACGACATCCCCGCCGAACGGATCGGCCTGCGCGCCCCAGCGGCTCTCCACATAGCGGTCGCCCGGCGCGGAACGGCGGTAGCGAACCAGCGTCACGTGATGCGCCGCCGCGTCGTAACTGCCACAAAGCCCCGTATCGCGGCCCGCAGGCAGCCCGATCTTCGACCGGAAAGCGCCGTCGATCCGCAGGCATACGAGCCCTCCGGAGACGGAGAGCCGATCGTCCGGAAGCTCTCCGAAATAGTCGCTGTTGACGGCCGCACGCACCTCTTCGCCGTCGCAGGGAAGGAAAACGACGGTCGTCGGCGACGGCGTGAACATCCCGAGCATCCAGACCGACGGAGCGCCGCCCGCGGGCGTCCAGGGCTCCGGACCGCAGTTCCCGATCCGGTTCTCGCTGCGGTAGGCCACCAATGCGAGTTCCGGCGGCAGAACACGCCCCAACGACACCTCCGCCTGCCGGTGCGAGAGGAGTTCGACGCGACGCGCCACCCCGATCTCAAAACGGGTTCCGGCGGCGTTGCGAAGCGACATTTCAGCCTCGAAGCGCACCTGTCGGGCATCGCGCCCGACCACCCGGAAAGGCTCGGTGTCCAGCGCCGCCGGAACCTGCCAGTTGGCATAGACCTGCTCGGCGCCGGGCGCGAAGTAGAGCGAGAAGGGGCCGCCCTCGGGCCCGAGCCAGAGGCGTTCTTCGCCGCCGAAAGGGTTGAACCGGGATTTCCGGACCCCCGAAGCGATCAGCGAGCGGTTTATCCAGCCGTAGCCGGGTCCCCCGGTTCCGGCCGCCGTCGAGGTCATCACCCGTCCCTGCCACGCCGGAACCAGACAGACCCGCGCCCGGCCCGATTCGTCGGACAACTCCACGACCCGAACCCCGCAACTCTCCAGGAATGAGCGCTCTTCACCGTAAGTTTTCATATTCCGAAAGGGATAAAATCAAAAAAATTGCGAAAAAATTTGTTTGTTAAAACGTTTTAATTACTTTTGCAAATGTAACAGAAAATCCCAGATATTGCAAAAAATCGCAAAAAATATGCGCACGAAGCGAGTCACCATAAAAGATATAGCCACGGAGGCGGGAGTTTCGATCGCCCTGGTCTCGTTCGTGATGAACAACAAGGCCGACGGCAAGGAGACCTACCGCGTGAACAAGGAAACGGCCCAGCGCATTCTGGAGGTCGCGCAAAAACTCAATTACCAGCCCAACAACGCCGCCCGCACCCTGCGCAGCGGCAAGACGAACACCATCGGCGTCATCGTTTCGGACATCTCGAACAAGTTCTTCGCCGACATCGCCCGGTGCATCGAGAACCACGCATATAAACATAAGTACACCGTGCTGTTCGGCAGCACCGACGAGAATCCGCAGAAGCTGGAGAATCTGGTCGAGGTCTTCCGCAACAAGGGCATCGACGGCCTGATCGTGGTTCCGTGCGAAGACGCGGACGAGATCATCCGCGACATCGCCCGCCAGAACATCCCGCTCGTGCTGCTCGACCGCGAGGTGCCCGATCTGGAAGTCAGCAGCGTCGTGCTGAACAACCGCCGCGCCGGGTACGAAACGACCGAGGCGCTGATCCGGCGCGGATTCACCCGCATCGAGATGATCTCCTACTCGATGGGGCTCTCGAACATCCGCGAGCGCGAAGAGGGCTACCGCCGCTGCATGCAGGCACACGAAATGAGCGAAAACGCCGTCATACACCACCTGCGCCACGACAAGTTCGCCAAAATCGAGGAGATCATCCGCGAGGCCCGGCAGCGCCGCGTCGAGGCTTTCCTCTTCGCCACCAACACGTTGGCAGGCCAGGGCCTGAGCGCCATCTTCCGCAACGGCTGGCGCGTGCCCCAGGATTTCGCCATCGCCTGCTTCGACACCAACGAAGCCTTCGACATCTACAAAACCGCCATCGCCTACGTCCGCCAGCCCATCGAACGGTTCGGGACCGAGGCCCTCGACCTGCTGATCAAGAGCATCGAACAGCGCGACAAACCCGGAAGCTGCACACGCATCGTGCTGACGCCCGAAATCGTCGAGAGCGCCCCCGAAGAGGCGCTGCGGAGCGCGGAAGAGGCGGCCGTGAAAAGTTAAAACATTTGCCCCGAGGCTAAAACGATTTACAAAAAACCGACATAAAACCATGAACCCGGCAACCCATCTTTACAAAACGAGCGTCCTCGCCATCCGCACCGCAGCGCTGGCCGCCGCACTCTTCGTCACGACATCGGCACCGGCCCGAACGGCGCATACAGCCAATCCCAAGGAGGGGGGGGGGAAATGCCCCGGCCCAATCCGACCCGGACATCCTGCGCTATAACAATCCGGGCCTCACGGTCGATCTGGGAGTCGGGCTGTGGGGCATTCCGCTGCCCGTGGACTACGACGGCGACGGTCTGAAAGACCTGCTGGTGTCGTGCCCCGACCGCCCCTACAAAGGACTCTATTTCTTCAAAAACATCGGTACGCCGCGCCATCCCCGTTTCGCCGCCGCCGAGCGCATCAGCGAGAAGGGGATGAACAACATCCGTCTCTCGGAGGCGGACGGCAAACCCTACGTCCTTTCGAAGAATTTCGAATACCCCGACTTCTTCAAGGCCCCCTATGCCAAAAAACGCCGCCTGCACTACGAAGGCGAGGAACTCGGAGCCACCTACAACAAGTCGCGGAGCAATATGTGGAGCTACGCCGACTGGGACGGCGACGGCGACAAGGACATCGTCGTAGGCATCGACACGTGGGACGACTACGGCTGGGACAACGCTTTCGACAGTCTCGGACGCTGGACCCGGGGTCCGCTGCACGGCTACGTCTACCTGCTGGAAAACACCGGCAGGGGATATGTCAACCGCGGCAAGGTGGAGGCCGCAGGCGCCCCGATCGACGTTTACGGGGCGCCCAATCCGTGTATCGCCGATTTCGACGGCGACGGCGATCCGGACCTGATCTGCGGCGAGTTCGTCGATGGACTCACCTGGTTCGAGAACGTCGGCACCCGCACGGAGCCCCGCTTCGCCGCGGGACGGCCGCTTGCGAACAAACACGGGGAGATCCGCCTCCATCTGGAGATGATCGTCCCGGTGGTGTCGGATTTCGACGGCGACGGGCATCCCGACCTCATCGTCGGCGACGAGGACGGCCGGGTGGCCTGGGTGCGCCACACGGGGAAGGTCAAAAAAGGCATGCCGCAGTTCGAATCGCCCGTCTACTTCACCCAGCAAGCCGATCCGGTCAAATTCGGGGCCCTCTCGACCCCCTGCGCCTTCGACTGGGACGGCGACGGAAAACAGGACATCATTGCCGGGAACTCGGCCGGCGAAATCGCTTTCATCCGCAACCTTTCGGGCGGCGAAAACCCCGTGTGGGACGCTCCGCGCCTCTTCACCGTCAACGGCAGGCCCATCCGCATCCAGGCCGGGGAGAACGGCTCGATACAGGGTCCCGCCGAACGCAAATGGGGCTACACGGTGCTCTCCGTGGCCGACTGGGACGGCGACGGGCTTCCCGACATCATCGTCAACTCGATCTGGGGCAAAATCGAATGGTTCCGCAACCTCGGCGGCAAAGACGGGCTAAGACTCGCCCCGGCGCAGCCCGTGCGCGTGGCCTGGGAGGGCGAGGCCCCCAAACCCGCCTGGAACTGGTGGACGCCCGAGCCCGGCACGCTCGTCACGCAATGGCGCACGACGCCCGTGGCGATGGACTGGAACGGCGACGGGCTGACGGACCTCATCGTCCTCGACCAGGAGGGTTACCTCGCCTATTACGAACGTTTCCGCACGCCCGAAGGCGAACTGCTGCTCCGCCCCGGACGCCGCATCTTCCACGGCACGAACTGCTCGCTCTACAACTCCAGAAGCGGGGTAGCGGATGCGTCGGAAGGGCTTCTGCGGCTGAACGACGGCATCGGCGGACAATCCGGACGCCGCAAGATCTGTTTCACGGACTGGGACGGCGACGGACGGTTGGACCTGATCGTGGACAGCCAGAACGCCTGCTGGTTCCGCAACGTCCGCGAGGAGCGGGGCGAGGTGTGGTACGAATACATGGGCAACGTCAGCGAACGCATACTGGCCGGCCACACGACCTGTCCGACCCCCATCGACTGGCGGGGCGACAGTACGCCGGAACTCCTGCTGGGGGCTGAGGACGGCCACTTCTACCGGATGGCGAACCAACAGAAACAGGCGCGATGAAAACCTGCCTCACGACACTCTGCGCCCTATTGCTGGCCGTCGCCGTATCACAGGCCGCCGAGCCGCTGCACGTCAAACTCTTCCCGGAGGGAACCCCGACGAAGAGCGGTCTGGAAGAGCAGCCCGAAGGCGTGAACGACAAGGGATATTACGTCGGCGTCAGCGACCCCGAATTGTTGGTCTATCTTCCCGATCCGGCGCGCGCCACGGGGCAGGCCATGCTGGTCGTGCCGGGCGGAAGCTACGAGAAAGTCTGCATCACGCACGAGGGCTACAAGACCGCCGAATGGCTCAACGAACACGGCATCGCCGCGATGATCCTCAAATACCGGATGCCGAACGGCCATCCCGGGATTCCGCTCGAAGACGGCGAGCAGGCGATGCGCGTCATCCGCCGCAACGCCGCACAATGGGGTGTCGATCCTCACAATGTGGGAATTATCGGCTTCTCGGCGGGAGGACATTTCGCCTCGACGCTCATCACGGAATACACGAGCGAAGAAACGCGCCCCGATTTCGCCGTCCTGGTCTACCCGGTCGTCTCGATGAACTATTCCAGCGTCCGGACCCGGGAGAACCTCCTCGGGGCCCGCAGCGAAGAGGAGGCATTGCGCAAACGTCACTCCACCTTCGGACAAGTGCACGAAGGGATGCCCGAGGTGATGCTTCTGCTGTGCAACGACGACAAAGCGGTGGTCCCGGACAACTCCATCGCCTTCTACCGGGCTCTCAACCGCCGCGGAGTGAAGGCCGAAATGCACATCTATCCCGAAGGAGGCCACGGCTTCTGGATGCGCGAACGCTACAAGTACGGCGAAGAAACCTATCCGGCCGTCATCCGGTGGATCAAACAACACAAGACAACCAACTGATCAAACACAAAAACATAAAAAAAATGAAGACTATCAAAGGGATCATTCCCCCGATGATTACCCCCTTGAAGGGCGACGACCAAATCGACCGTGAAGGCACCGTACGGCTCACGGAGCACATCCTCGCCGGCGGCGTCCACGCCCTCTTCCTGCTCGGCACCACCGGCGAGGCGCAGAGCCTCTCCTACAAATGCCGTTACGACTTCGTCGAACTGGTATGCCGTCAGGTCGCCGGGCGCGTTCCCGTGCTGGTGGGCGTCACCGACACGTCGCTCGACGAGAGCGTCAAACTGGCCGCCCACGCCGCGAAATGCGGCGCCGTGGCGGTCGTGGCCGCCGCTCCCTACTACTTCGCGCCCTCGCAGCAGGAGCTGATCGAATACTACACGGCGCTGGCCGACGCCCTGCCGCTGCCGCTCTTCCTCTACAACATGCCGTCGCACGTGAAGGTGTTCCTCGAACCCGCGACCGTCAAGACGCTGGCCGAACACCCGAACATCGTCGGGCTGAAGGACAGTTCGGCCAACATGACCTATTTCCAGACGCTGCTCTACCACCTGGGCGACCGCGAGGATTTCGCCCTCTACGTGGGTCCCGAAGAGCTGACGGGCGAAAGCGTCGTGATGGGGGCCGATGGCGGCGTGAACGGCGGCGCCAACATCTTCCCCGAACTCTACGTGCAGATGTACTACGCCGCCTGCAACCGCGACGTGAACACGATGCGCGCGCTGCAACGGAAGATCATGCAGATCAGCACGTCGCTCTACACCGTCGGGAAATACGGCTCCAGCTACCTCAAAGGCGTGAAGTGCTCGCTCTCGCTGATGGGCATCTGCGACGACTACATGTCCTACCCCTACCGCCGTTTCCGCACCGAGGAGCGCGCCCGCATCCGCAAGGCCCTCGAAGCGCTGGGAACCGCCTGCGGCGAATGACACACGACCGAACTACCTAACCCGACAAAAAATGGAGATAACCATACTCGATTACCTCGTCTTCTTCATCTTCGTGGGCGGCGTCGCCCTCTTCGGCTGCTCGTTCTACTTCCGCAGCCGTAAAGGCGCCGCGGCATTCACCGCCGCCGAAGGTTCGCTGCCCACGTGGGTCGTGGGCATGTCGATCTTCGCCACGTTCGTCAGCAGCATCAGCTTCCTCGGACTTCCCGGCGACGCCTACAAAGGCAACTGGAACCCCTTCGTATTCAGCCTCTCGATCCCCATCGCCACATGGCTCGCGGCCAAGGTCTTCATCCCGCTCTACCGCGGAATCAACAGCGTCTCGGCCTACCACTACCTCGAAATGCGCTTCGGCTACTGGGCCCGCTGTTACGTGGCGGTCTGCTACCTGCTGACGCAGCTCGCCCGCGTGGGGTCGATCCTGCTGCTGCTGGCCCTGCCGCTGAACACGATGTTCGGCTGGGACATCCAGACCATCATCATCTGCACGGGCATCGCCACGCTGATCTACACCCTGCTGGGCGGCATCGCCGCCGTGGTCTGGACCGACGCCATCCAGGGCATCATCCTCATCGTCGGGGCCGTCGCCTGCGCCGCGATCCTCACCTTCACGATGCCCGAAGGTCCCGGACAGCTCTTCGCGATAGCCTCGGAACACGGCAAGTTCAGCCTCGGGAGCTTCGGCGCGAGCCTTACGGAACCGACCTTCTGGGTGGTGCTCATCTACGGACTGTTCGTCAACATGCAGAACTACGGCATCGACCAGAACTACGTGCAGCGCTACATGACGACCCGCTCGACGGCCGAAGCCGTGAAGTCGACCCTTTTCGGCGGTCTGCTCTACATACCCGTGTCGCTGGTCTTCGTCTACATCGGCACGGCGCTCTTCTCCTACTACACGGCGCGTCCCGAACTGCTGCCCGCCGGCACGCCCTCGGACCAGGTCTTCCCGTGGTTCATCGTCCACGGACTGCCTACGGGCCTCACGGGCCTCGTGATCGCCTCGCTCTTCTCGGCCGGCATGTCGACCATCGCCACGAGCATCAACTCCTCGGCGACGATCGTGCTGACGGATTTCGCCAAGCGGCTCTCGAAAAAGGAACTCTCCGAGAAAAAGAGCATGCGGGTGCTCTACGCCACGTCGTTCGTCGTGGGAGCCCTGGGCATCATCATGGGGCTGATGATGATGCGCATCGACGGCGTGCTGGACGCCTGGTGGAAACTGGCGTCGATCTTCAGCGGCGGCATGCTGGGGCTGTTCCTGCTGGGCGTCGTCTGCAAGACCGTGCGCCGGGCCCATGCGGTCGTCGCCGTGATCCTCGGACTGCTGACCATCGCCTGGATGAGCCTCTCGCCGCTGATTAACGAAGGTTCGCCCTTCTACCGTTTCCACAGCCCGCTGCACACCTACCTCACCATCGTCTTCGGAACGACGGTCATCTTCCTGACGGGCTTCCTGCTCACGAAACTCACGAACCGCAAAGCCGAAAACGCATGAAAACCCGACTGAAAACCGGACTGCTGCTCTGCGGCGGCGTCCTGGGCGGCAGCGCCGCCGTGGCGGCCCAGAAACAGCCCAACATCCTGCTGGTGCTGAGCGACGACCAGAGCGCCTTCGCCGTCGGCTGTTACGGCAACGCCGACATCCGGACGCCGAATCTCGACCGTTTCGCCTCCGAAGGAGTGCGCTTCAACCGCGCCTACGCCACCTCGCCGCAGAGCGTGCCTTCGCGCGCCTCGATTATAAAACAAATCGCGCTTTTCCTCATCGTACTGACGACCCTTCTTCCGGGACTTTCGGCGACAGCGCAGCAAACGCCTGCCGCCGACAGGGTCACGATGTACACGTTCAGCGACGGATTATCCGACCAGCTGCAAGAGCTGACCGGAAATCCGCTTCTGCACCGCTATGCTCAAACGCGGGAACGACTTTCGTCGGGCAAATACCGCCCGCTCTACCACTTCTCCGCCCCGGAAGGGCGGCTGAACGACCCCAACGGACTCTGCTATTGGAACGGCAACTGGCATCTGTTCTACCAGGCGTATCCCATCGAGAATCCCATTGCCCATTGGGGCCACGCTTACAGTCCCGACCTGATCCATTGGAAAGACCTTCCGATCGCCATCGCCCCTTCCATCGAAGAACGGGTATATTCAGGTTCGACGCTGATTCAGGGCGACAGCGTCATCGCCATGTACCGGGGTGTCGGGCAGGGGGAGATGGTCGCTGTCTCGCGCGACCCCCTGCTACTGAACTGGCGCAAACCGGCAGCCAATCCCGTCATTCCGGATCTCGATCCCGAAAAGGAACAGCCGGTCTTCGCCCGGGGCGGCGACCCGTTTCTGTGGTACTGCGACAAGCTCTATTACGCCATATTGGGCGGTTACTCGGACTCCGGTCCCGACGGCAAGCGCATGTTTGCCGAATACCTCTACCGCTCGCCCGATCTTCTCCGCTGGGAGTATCTCCATCCGTTCATCGACGCCGATCCCTATGCTTTCGTGGGCGACGACGGAGCCTGTCCCTACTTTTATCCCATCGGTAACGGAGACGAGCACATCCTCCTTCATTTCAGCCACAAAAGCGGAGGCAAATACCTGATCGGCAACTACGACACACAGCTTCAGAAGTTCATCGTCACGGACGGAGGAAATTTCAACCACGGACCCGCCAAAGGAGGGGGCATACATGCACCATCGGCCTGCCCGGACGGAAAAGGGGGTATCGTCGTCCTGTTCAACACGAATCCGGGATTCCCCCGCAAAGACGATTTTTCCGAGATGATGACCCTTCCGCGCCTTCTGACATGGGAGGAAGGCGCCCTGCGCGTCCGTCCCTGGGACGCCGTGGAATCGCTGCGCCGCGATCACATTCGGCTGGAACATATCGCCGTGCTCGCCAATCAGGAAACCATACTGGACGGAATAACGGGAGATGCCCTGGAAATTTCGATGGAAATAGACCTCGGGAAAACAAAAACTTTCGAACTGTCCGTCCTCCGCTCCCCGGACGGACAGGAACACACCCGGATTCTTTTCCAACGTGACATGGGAAAACCGACCCGGGAATACGAAAACCACACGCCCACCAGTACCATCACAATAGACAATACCCACGGTTCACGTTCCCCTCTTTTCGCATCCCGGCCTCCGGAAACGGCCGAACTGTCATTCGCCAAAGGAGAAAAACTGAAACTGCGGGTGTTCATCGACCGAAGCATCGTCGAAGTCTTCGTCAACGACCGGCAAAGCGTTACGCTGCGAACCTATCCCGAGCGGGACGACAGCAAGGGAATCTCGGTCCGCACCGCAGGCAACGGTGCCGAAATACTTTCGCTCGACGCCTGGCGGATGGAAAGCATCTGGACCGATGCGTCCCGGCAGACACGAAGATCCGCCGATGGAACCCGATCGCAGCAATCTGCCGACGGACTTCCAACTCACGAAATTCATAAAACTTACAAAAACAGATAAAATCTTAAAACGTACAATCATGAAAAATTCACATCCTAAAATCGGTATCCGTCCGATCATCGACGGCCGCCGCGGCGGTATCCGCGAATCCCTCGAAGAGATGACCATGGGCATGGCCCAGAGCGTCGCGAAACTCTATGCCGCGAAGCTGCGCTATGCCGACGGAGCACCCGTCGAATGCGTCATCGCCGACACGACGATCGGCGGTGTGGCCGAAGCGGCCGCCGCGACCGACAAATTCCGCGACAACAACGTCGGAGCCGTCCTCTCGGTGACCCCCTGCTGGTGCTACGGCTCCGAAACCATCGACATGGACCCGCTGATGCCCAAAGCCATCTGGGGCTTCAACAAGACCCAGCGTCCGGGAGCCGTCTACCTCGCCTCGGCGCTGGCCGGACACAACCAGAAAGGGCTGCCCGCATTCGGCATCTACGGCTCCGAAGTGCAGGAGCAGGACGACAACAGCATCACCCCCGACGTGGAGGAAAAGCTGCTGCGCTTCGGCCGCGCGGCCGTCGCCGTCATGGAGATGCGCGGCAAATCCTACCTCTCGATCGGCTCCGTGTCGATGGGCATCGCCGGTTCGATGCCCGATCCCGATTTTTTCCAGGAGTATCTGGGCATGCGCAACGAAGCCGTCGATTGCTCGGAGATCGCGCGCCGCATCGAACTGGGCATCTATGACAAGGAGGAGTTCGAACGGGCTATGGCCTGGGTCGAAAAGCACTGCAAGACGCACGAAGGCGAGGACCTCAACCCGGAACACCTCCGCTATTCGCGCGAAAAGAAAGACGAGGTGTGGGAGTATGTGGTCAAGATGACGATGATCTTCCGCGACCTGATGGTCGGCAATCCGAAACTCGCCGAAATGGGCTTCGAAGAGGAGGCCGCCGGACACAACGCCATTGCCGGAGGTTTCCAGGGCCAGCGCCAGTGGACCGACTTCCGCCCCGACGGCGACTTCTCGGAGGCCATCCTCAACACGTCGTTCGACTGGAACGGCATCCGCGAAGCCTACACCTTCGCCACCGAAAACGACACGCTGAACGGCGTTTCGATGCTCTTCATGCACCTGCTGACCAATCAGGCGCAGCTTTTCTCCGACGTACGCACCTATTGGAGCCCCGAAGCCGTAGAGCGCGCCACGGGCAGGAAACTGACGGGCAAGGCCGCGAACGGCATCATCCACCTGATCAACTCGGGAAGCAGCACGCTGGACGCCTCGGGCGCGATGTCCGACGCCGAGGGCAACCCCGTGATGAAACCCTTCTGGGAGATCACCGAACAGGAGGCCGAACGGTGCCTCGAAGCGACGACCTGGCACCCGGCCGGCCGCGAATACATGCGCGGCGGCGGTTTCTCGTCGAAGTTCTTCACGCGCGGCGACATGCCGGTGACGATGTGCCGCCTAAACCTGATAAAAGGCCAGGGTCCGGTGCTGCAAATCGCCGAAGGGTGGGCCGTGAACGTCGACCGTGCGATCTTCGAGCACATCGACAAACGCACCGACCCCTCGTGGCCCACGACCTATTTCGCACCCCGGCTGACGGGCAAGGGTGCCTTCCGAAGCGTCTACAACGTGATGAACAACTGGGGCGCCAACCACGGAGCCATCACCTACGGTCACGTCGGAGCCGATCTCATCACGCTCGCCGCGATGCTCCGCATTCCGGTTTGCATGCACAACATCGACGAGGAGAAGATCTTCCGTCCTTCGGCCTGGGCCGCCTTCGGCTCCGATCCCGAAGGGGCCGACTACCGCGCCTGCAACAACTACGGACCGATATACCGGTAGCGTATTGAAAAAAAGACCTTAAAACTTCCATCTATGAAGAAAATTCTATATTCGCAACGACTTCGCCTTTTGTGGGCCGCGGTCTGCCTGACGGTCGGCATCGGCCCGATCCTGGCGGTCCCCGCCCCAAAGGGCAAAATCACCGTATCCGGTATGGTAACGGACAAGAACAAACAGCCGCTCATCGGCGTAACCGTGATCATCAAGGACACGTTCTCCGGCACGACGACCGACAATGCAGGCAAATACACCATTAACGCCGCCTCAAGCGACGTGCTTGAATTCAGTCTGCTGGGCTATACCCAGCAGGAAGCGCTTGTCGGGACCCGCACGAAAATCGACGTCACAATGGCCGAAGACTCCAAAGAAATCGACGCCGTGGTGATCGAAGTTGGCTACGGCGAGCAACGGAAAAAGGACGTCAGCGGATCGGTCGGCGTCGTCAAGGTCACCGACCTGATCAAAGCCCCCGTCACATCGTTCGACCAAGCTTTGCAGGGCCGTGTAGCAGGCGTCAACGTCTCCTCGTCCGACGGACAACCGGGCACGGATTTCAACATCGTGATCCGCGGCACGAACTCCCTCACGCAGGACAATTCGCCCCTTTACGTCATCGACGGATTCCCCATCGAGAACTTTTCGAACGCAGCGCTCAACCCCGAAGACATCGAGTCGATGACCATTCTCAAAGACGCCTCGGCAACAGCGATCTACGGTTCGCGCGGCGCCAACGGCGTCATCATCATCGAAACAAAAAAAGGAAAGGTCGGACGCGCCGTCGTCTCCTACACGGGAACCTTCGGCGTACAGTCGGTAACGAAAAAGATCGACATGATGTCCTCCTACGATTATGTCAACTACATGATCGAACGCGACGAGTCGAACTATGCGACCTTCCTGACCAATGAAGGCCGTACGCTGGACGATTACCGGAACATCCGGGCGATCGACTGGCAGGACAAGATCTTTCGCACGGCATTCGTCCACATGCACAACGTATCGCTTCGGGGCGGTAACAAAATGACTCGTTACGCCGCCTCGGCATCGCTCAGCAACCAACCGGGCGTAATCGTCAATTCCGGCTACAAGAAATACCAGGGCCGCTTATCGCTCGATCAGCAAATCAGCAAAGCCGTGAAGCTGTCGCTCAACGCCAACTACACTCAAGACAAGATCAGCGGCCAGACCAGTTCGTCAGCCCTCTCCACATCCAACTCTTACGCCACCTACCTTATGTACCGCACGTGGGCCTTCCGGCCCGTGATGCTTTCACACCAAAGCACCGACGATCTCTTCGACGACGATTTCGACGGCAGCAACTCGGCCGTAATGAATCCCTACATCACCACCATGAACGAAAACCGACACCAGAAACGCACGACCTTTATGGCCAATGCCAAACTGGGCATCACGCTGGCAAAAGGCCTGACACTCAATATTAGCGGCGGTTACACATCATACAACTCCCGAACGACGGAATTCAACAATTCGGAATCCTACAAAGGCTATCCCCGTCCCAACAACAGCAAGAATGTAAATGCCTCGGTCGCCGATTACCTCCGGAACGACTGGATGAACGAAAACGTGCTGACCTATAAACGCAAATACAACAACAAACACAACTTCGACGTAATGGTCGGCTTCACGATGCAGGGCACTACGACGGAAAAATACGGATTTGAGACCACCAACATCCCCGACGAGGGGCTGGGATTGAGCGGTATGGACGACGGACTTCCCTACGCGACGAACGTCTCCCTGTCGGAGAACACACTCATGTCGGCACTGGTGCGCGTCAACTACAACTATAAATCCCGCTACATGTTCACGGCCTCGTTCCGTGCCGACGGCTCCTCGAAGTTCATGGACGGACACCGATGGGGTTATTTCCCCTCGGGGGCTTTTGCATGGCGCATGGGCGAAGAGCCATGGCTGCGCATGGCAGGCTGGATCAACGAGGCCAAACTGCGCGTGAGCGTCGGCATGACCGGAAATAACCGTGTGGGGGACTTTTCGGCCTACCCTTCGATCAGTATGTCCGACTACTATTCGATCGGGAACGCTACGCCGGGCGAAGCCTACATTCCCAACAACCTCGGCAACCGCGACCTGACGTGGGAAACGACCACGCAGTACAACATCGGTTACGACCTTTCATTGTTCCGCAGCCGGCTCAATTTCACCGTCGATCTCTACCGGAAGAACACGACCGACCTGCTGCTCAACGCCAACATGCCATACAGTTCGGGATATACCAAAGTGTTTAAGAATGTCGGCGCCGTACGCAACCAGGGTATCGAGCTATCGCTAAGCACCGTGAACATCCAGACCAAAGACTTTACATGGTCCTCGGATTTCAATATCAGTTTCAACCGCAGCAAGGTAATGGAGTTAACCGAAGGTGAAGAATTCCTGCTTTCGAAAGTCAGTTTCACGGCTGACTACAACAGTTCCTACCTCTACATCGCACAGGTCGGACAACCCATGGCGCAATTCTACGGCTATGAATGGGCCGGAGTCTACGGTCTCGACGATTTTGACTGCGATAGCAGCGGAAATTATACGTTGAAAAAAGGTGTTCCCACTAACGGAGAGGAGCGCGACAAGATTCAGCCGGGAGACATCAAGTACGTAGACCAGAACAACGACGGGGTTGTAAATGACAAAGACCGCGTTGTCATCGGCCGCGGCGAACCGATCCACACCGGAGGGTTCAATAACAACTTCACGTACAAAGGACTGACGCTGAACGTCTTCTTCCAATGGAACTACGGTAATGACATCATGAACGCCAACCGCATCATTTTCGAAGGCAACGCATTGAGCAAGAACATCAACCAGTACGCCTCCTACGCCGACCGCTGGTCGCCAGAAAACCAGACAAGCCGGAATTTCCGTACCAACGGCCAAGGGCCTTCGGGCGTTTACAGTTCGCGAACGATCGAAGACGGCTCGTTCCTGCGCCTGAAAACTCTACAACTCAGCTACAAACTGCCCCGGAACTGGATCCGCAAACTCCACATTGCAAGTTGCGAAATCTTCGTATCGGGTCAGAACCTCTTCACCTGGACCGATTATTCGGGACTCGATCCCGAGGTATCGACCCGTTATACGGCGCTCACCCCGGGTTTTGACTACTCGGCATACGCCCGCAACCGCATCTTCACCGGCGGCATCAAACTCATCTTCTAAATGCTTACGACCATGAGAAACACATTATATTATGCCCTGTTTGCCGGAACAGTGGCTATAATGCTCTTCACATCGTGTTCGCTACTGGACACCGAACCCGAAGACTTCGTTCAGCCCGGTGAATTCTACAAAACCGAAAAACAACTCCAGTCGGCCTTGCTCGGCGTCTATGCGACACTGGCCAACAACTCGGTCTACGGCGTCAATATGCTGGGGCGCGTAGGCCTGACGGCCGATCTGGGATACGAACGCTATTCGATCGACGAAAGCTCTGTCGGTTACTACAACGTCTCCTCGGCCGACGCCAAGATATTGGGCTACTGGCGCGACTTGTACAGCGGTATCGGACGAGCCAACATGCTACTCAAATACATCGGCCAGCCCCAAATGGATGAGACAATCCGCACGAAAATCGAAGCTCAAGCCCGGTTCCTGCGAGCCTACTACCATTTCATGCTCGTCATCCGGTTCAAAAATATTCCGCTCATCACCGAAGTTCCCGAAGACAGCAACAAAACAAGCGTGCAAATTCCGCAATCCGATCCGCGCGAAGTTTACAGGTGGATCATCCGTGAGATGGAATGGGCTGCCCCGTTGCTACCCGACGCATCGACACTTACAGGAGGCGGAGAACTCAGCAAATCGGCCGCCTACGGACTTCTCGCCCGCGTAGCGCTCTATATGGCCGGTAATCCGCTCAACGAACCAGGAATGTATGCCAAAGCCAAGGAGTATGCCGCCACAGTCATCGGCTACGAATTCCACGAACTGAATCCATCGTACAAAGATGTCTTCCTAAAACTCATCCAAGACGAATACGACATCCGGGAATCGATCTTCGAAGTGGAATTCTACGGGAACAACCAGTCGACCTATACCACGACAGCCGGACAGGTAGGACGCATCAACGGCATCGCTTACAGCATCGACATCAACAACTGGGGCCGCAGCCTGGGCACGATCCGCGCCTCGCAGTATTTTTATCAGTTGTTCGACAAAGACGACCTGCGGCGCGACTGGACCATCGCCTCCTATTCTTACGATGGGAAGACCGGGGAGAAAATCGACTGCGCAAACAATTACTGGATGCGCTTCTGCGGCAAATTCCGACGGGAGTACGAACTCTCCAATCCGAAAGACTCGCAATACACTCCAATCAATTTCCCGGTACTGCGTTATGCAGACGTTCTGCTGATGTACGCCGAGGCTGTTGCGGCCGATCCGGATAACGACGACAGCCAGGAACTTGCCGACGCTTACGAATACCTGAACAGGATACGCCGTCGCGGTCACGGGTTGGACATCCATACACCCGCACCGGCCGTCGATCTGGAACAGGCCGGCAAATCGGCACTGCTCGACGAAATCAAAGACGAACGCGCCCGCGAACTGGGCTTCGAGCTGCTGCGCAAAGACGATCTCGTGCGCTGGGGAGAGCTATACGACCGCATGCAAGCCATACGGTCCACGATTCCCGACCATTACACGTCGTCCTACTATGTGGCCGCCCGCCTCTATTACGGAAACGTATCCCGCCGCGACATCGTATGGCCGATTCCGTCGTATGAACTGGAAGTCAACCGCAGACTGGTGCAAAACGAAGGATTCTAACCCCAACCGACAATTTCAGAACCATGAAAAAAATCATAGCATTCATCGGAATATCGCTGCTGGCCGCAGCCTGCGAAAAAGGGTCGGTATCTTCCCCCGATTTCAAAGTTACGGTGGCCTCAACGACCGTCAAAGCCGGCACACCCGTCGTTTTCAGCATCTCGGGCAATACCGACCTCATCTCGTTCTACTCCGGGGAACTCGGGAACGACTATGCTTATAAAACCACCGACCGGATCACACCGACGACGATGTTCATCACCTTCTCGACCGAGAATCCCAACGGGACACCCGGACACGGCAACCCGTCGCGTGTGCCATTCTGCTACTCGTTTGATTTCAACGGCGCGGACAAAGTTTACACGGTCGAAGACGTAACGAGTGCAACCTGGACCGATTTTACCGACCGATTTAAAATGCCAACCGACATCAACCAGACCGTCGCATCGGGCGAAGTGAGCATCAACGAACTTTTTCCCGACGCCCAAACCCCGATGTATCTCATGTTTCATTACTGCGTGGATACCTACGACGCCTCGTTATACGGAGGACAGGGAAATCCGCGCACGCAATGGCTCATCAAAAACTTCCGCATAGACGGCGTAACGGAAGCGGGCAACAGCACGCTCTATCCATTCGTCGACTGCAACTGGCAGGTCGTGGAGACCGAATCGTTCGAGGACAACGGCAAACAGCATCCCAACGTCAACGCAACCCGTATCCTGATGTACTGCGACGCCTATCCCAAGACCCCAAAAGAGTGTTACGTGATCGGCGGACCTTTCTACCGGCAGGCGGACATCAACACGGGACCGGATCTGGCAGAGGGAATCAAATCGACAGCCGATCCGATGCCCTCGACCTACGAACATACGTTCGAACAGCCGGGAACCTACACCGTAACGTTCGTCGGCATCAACTCCAGTGTCTACGGGCGCAAGGAGGCCATACGCCAACTTACGCTCACCGTCGTCGAGGACAGCGGCGGCATCACACCGCCCGATCCGGGAGAATGGAACGACTAAATCCAATTAAGTTATGAAAAACAACATCTTCCTATTCAGCATGCTGGCCACGGCCATGCTCGCCGGCTGCCAGGACGCCCCGATCCCCGGCGACAATACGGAAAACTATTTCTCCTTTTCAGCCGGAGTCGCCAAAACACGCACCGAAGCCATCGTAGAAGATGACGGGCTGACCTTCCGTTGGACGGACCGCGACGAAGTCGGTATATACGGTATTCAGGACGACAGATCATTGGGCGACAACTATGCTTATACGGCATATCCCGATTCGGAGGACGCCGCCAATTGCGTCTTCCGGTTCTCGACCTACGGGCAGGCCTACCAGAACGTAGCCGCAGGCAGCGAGTTCTACGCCTACTACCCCTACGATCCCGCCGCAAACGAGAGTACGCCGGGTGCGTTGCCGATCGTATTGCCCGCCGAACAACAGCAACTCACGGCTGGCTCGCCGGACCACCTTGCACGCTATGGATTCATGACCGCCGCTCCGGTACGGATTGCAGATCCGGCGAAGGGAGCCGGATTCAATTTCCGAAACCTCTATACCATCGTGGAACTGAAGCTGAAAATGGCGGCATCATCCTCGTTGGAAGAGGTTCCCGTGAAACAGATCCGCATCACATCGGCAGCGACCGACCTCGCCATCGTCCGGGGCACGACGGATCTTACCGCTGTTGAACGACGGATCGACATCATCGAGGGCGGCAAATCCGTCACGATGACCTTCGGACAAACAGCCTCGTTAGCCAAATCGGAGCGCAGTTTCTACTTCGTAGTCGCACCCGGAAACCATCCCGACGGCGACATCACCCTGGAAGTCACGGCCATCGACAACTCGGTCAATACGCTCACACTTCCCGGTAAAGTGGATTTCAAATCCAACATGCACTATGTTAAGTCCGTCGAACTCGCGCTGGAAGATTTTAGACTGACCGACGAATTCAACGTCGTCCCGACAACACTGAGCTGCAACGCAGGCGAAAGCATCGACTTTGTTTTCAGCGGCATAGCCGACAAAATCACATTCTGGTCCGGTGAAACAGGCCATGAATACCGTTACGCTACGCAGGGCAAATTGCAAGAGTCTTCAGTAAACATGAATTTCAAATCCATCTACATCAACGGCATGCAGCGCAACTGCGCCACGGTACGCTATTCGACCAACTTCAACGGAGAGTATACCGAAGAGGCAATCAACAAGGCCTCTTGGACCGACGTATCCCCGCAATTCCAGCTTCCACCCTATATCAGCGTCAGCTCGGGCGCCGCAATCGACCCCGAGGCCAATGCGATCACCCAGCCTTATGACTCGGGTGTCGCCGACATAACCTCTTGGTTCCCCGACTATGACACGCCCGTCTATTTTGCATTTTTCTACCACGTGGACACTTACGACGCCGATTTCGTCGATGAAAAAACCGGATTGAAAGGCAACGGACGCACCTGGTTCCAGATCTACTCCGTCGAGTCGCAAAGCTGCTACCCGAACGAGGCTCCTACACCATTGATCTCCGTCGTCGGAAAGGCGCAGGAACAGATCGAAGTCGTCAACGGAGCATCCTATGCCGAGGGTAAGGACACGAATATCTGCAAAAAAGGCGTCTCCAGCGGTGGCACGACCGTAATCCGTATGCAGGCGGCATTCAAGCCGACGACCGACCGCGACGCCTGGGCCATAACCCATGCCATCTACCGCCCCGCCCCCAAACATGCCCCGGCCGACACCGGAATGACAGTCAAATCGGCGAGCGGCGAACAGCCGGAAAAATATTCCCATGTCTTCATGCAGCCGGGGGAATATGTCACAACAGTAGTCGCCACCGTAACCACCCTGGCCGGCGAACTCAAACTCGAAAAAGAATTCAACATCCGTGTCAACTAACAACAACGAATCATGGAACGAATCACCCTGAAAAGCCTTTGCGCGGCACTGCTCCTGTTGGGAGCAGGAGCCGGGCAAATCACAGCCCAGCCGATCCTGCGGCTGCCGTCAATCATCGGCGACCACATGGTCCTGCAAGAGAACTCAAACGTCAAGATATGGGGATGGGCCGAACCCAACAAGGAGGTACTGATCATTCCCTCCTGGTCGCAAGATACGGTCCGAACCAAATCGACCGGCGACACCAAGTGGCTGGCAAGCATCCAGACCCCGGCGGCGGACAACCGGACATATACACTGACAGTCCAGACACAACAGCGGAAAATCGAAGTCAAAGACATTCTCGTCGGACAAGTGTGGCTGTGCGGAGGACAGTCGAACATGAACTACAGCGCCGCACAAGGGATCACTGACATGCAAGAAGAGTTAGAGAAACCCATGAACCCTTCAATCCGGCTCTTTACCGTCACCCGCAACAGTTCCCCGTGGTATCAGGAAGATTGCGAAGGAGAATGGCAGGTGTGCGATGCCCAAAGTGCCCGTTGGTTCAGTGCCGTAGGCTATTTCTTCGGGAAAGCGCTCACAGAAGGACTCAATCAGCCTGTAGGACTGGTCCACGCCTCGTGGGGCGGCTCGCCCGTCGAAACATGGATACCGGCATCGAACATGTCCAAAGAACCGGTACTCAAAAACATGTGGTCCAAAAACCGCAAGAGCAAAAGCCCATACAAATACTCGATCGGATCGATGTACAATGCCATGATCCATCCGATCGTCAACTTTGCACTCGCCGGAGTCGTCTGGTATCAAGGTGAAGCCAATGTGGGTCACACAAGTTATGCCGATGCCTTTTCGCTGCTGATCGACGCTTGGCGCACACGATTCGGCCGCGAACTGCCTTTCTATTTCGTACAAATAGCTCCTTATAAATACAAGCACCCGAACAGCGGGGCTGAAATCCGCGAACAACAAGCCCGGGTAGCGGCATTGAAGGACCGAACCGGCATGGTCGTCGTATCCGATCTGGTCGAAAACGTCAAGGACATCCATCCGCGCCGGAAGCAAGAGGTCGGACGCCGCCTAGCGAATTGGGCGTTGGCTGAAACCTATGGCAAATCCGGTTCGAAATACCGCCACGCGACATTCGCCTCTATGACAGTCAAGGGTCAGAAAGCGATCATCTCGTTCAACGATGCAGAAGACGGTATCACCTGCGACGGAAACCCGGCCCAGGCGCTCGAAATATGCGATGCATCGATGGTCTTCCAACCCGCCCGGGCCATGATCGACCAGAAGAACGGAACACTCATCGTCTGGAGCGATGCCGTGCGTAAACCCGTCGCCGTGCGCTACATGTTCAGCAACGACGGCATCGGGAACCTGAAAGACGCTGCCGGACTGCCGGTAGCTCCGTTCCGTACCGACTCTCCGTTCCATGCCGCTGACATGGCTGCCGCAGAACTTGCCAAAGAGATGACTCTCACGGGAGTCAAAGCTACGGGACAAGGGTATAAACTCGTCAAACTGAAAAAAGGAGCCAAGTTGTTCCTCAACCGGAATTATCCTGTAAATATCCTCCCCGAACGATTCGAAGATTTCGATATGCTGATACGCAACGCAACGGTCGGCATCTTATCTCAATCCTGCACGATCGTGCCCGACGCGGATGGTATGGTATATATTATAGCTCGCAAGAACGAACGGACTGCCGAAGATCTCTTCGGCTGGCGGGAAGTGAAAAATTCCGAGGTGACCTATTCGACACACAAAGGAGACGAATCTCTCAAGATTTTCAGCAAGAAGGCAAAAGCCGGAAAAGAGATCGAAATTCCGCAAACCAAGGATTTTTGCGGCATAACGCCCATCGCAAAAAAAATAGATTACCGAAACGAATAACCGAACCTCGATCATGAAAAAAAACATCACACTTTTCATCTGCCTGGCATGGTGTGCTATCCAGTCAGCATCCGCATGGAACCGTACAGCCCATGAGGCCATTGCATATATCGCCGAACAGCACCTCACCCCCTCGGCAAAGGCCGCTATCGAAAAATATCTCGACGGGCGGTCTATCGTCTACTATGCTGCATGGATGGACCAGCGCCATGAACATATTCCGTATAAACACACGGTCACCGTCGATGAGGACAATGAACCCCTGTCCGCATCGAAACGTCCCGAACTGGATGGCATGAATGCAATCATGAGATCCCTCGATCGACTCGAGAACCGGGACATGCACCCAAAAGACTCGATAGCCCTCGACATCAAATTTATTGTTCACTTGATCGGCGACATTCATTGTCCCGCGCACATTGTCTATCCGAAAACCACCCGATTCTTTCCAGTAAAACTCTATGGCCGGGTCCAGAAATACCATCCAATTTGGGATGCCATGCTCGATAATAACCACGGCTGGACCTACCGCGAATATCAGGAACAACTCGACCGTTTCACCGACGAACAAATGGCTGAAATGGCAGCGGGGACACCGATCAGTTGGGCCCGGGAAAACGCCCGGCGGTGCCGCATCATCTACAAATGGGCAAAAAAAGACGATGAGTTGGACCGTCCTTTCATCAACAAGGCCTACCCGCTGGCCGAGGACCTGATGTTACGCGCATCTTACCGGTTGGCTAAATTGCTCAATGATATTTTCAGCGAAGAATAACCGCTATGATAGCCAAACATTCGCACCGGTATACTGATATCCGAACTGCAACAAATCGAAGGGCTCGCTCCGACATTTATCACAAAGAGTTCTCGACAATTATATCTCACTGAATAGCCCCGACAGCTATGGTCATTCGCAAACTCACGCTTCTCTTGTTGCTGGCAGGTTCGTGCTCCTCCGGGGACAATACCCCCTCTTTGCCGACTTTCGATCCGGATGCTCTGATCTCTGTTTCCGGAACAATGATCGACATTCGAGACGTACGTAGCGGCGATGCCCTATATCCCCAAAACGACGACTTCAAAATCCCACAGGAGTTCGCAATCGCATTTGGAAGCAATATGCATTATGCCACCACACTCCGTGAATACCGGGGTGTAGAGCGTGTATCGGCCGACCACCCCACCATCCTGCGAATAGCCGTAGCAGACAATACTCACCCAGGTAGCATGTGGAACGACAGCCGTACTTCTTTCCGAATCGGTTCGCTCCGCATGCACCTTTATACCTGTCATTACACGACTCCCGGCAAATGGATTCCGGTTCCGTCCGGCCAACCTAACGCCGCAACATTGGTTTTCGGCCGAAAGATTACCGTCGATGGAGTCCCTCCGGCTCCCGGTAAACTTATCGCCTCGGCAACCGAACTCCGCAAGCGTAACATCACCAATCCGAGTATCATGATTCTCTCCGACGGAAGCTATTTCGTCGGCAGTTCCGGCCCCGACCCCAAAGGCAATACGTATTTCCGTTCGACCGACAAGGGTCTCAGTTGGAAAAAATGCTCGAATCCGGACTATATGAATTTCTGCAAATGCTTCACTTGCCCTTCAGACCCCAGCACCCTCTACGAAGTCGGTATCAGTGCAGCGACACGCGGCAATATTGTGATTCGCAAATCCTCTGACAAAGGACACACCTGGTCATCCTTGACAACCCTTTTCAAAGGCGATTATCACGGAGCCCCAACCCCTTTCATCGAGTATCAGGGACGCATTTGGCACGCCATGGGAACAGCCCCTGCCGACGGCAAAATGGGAATAACCGTACTCTCCATACCGATCGGTTCCGACCCTATGCGTCCGGCCAACTGGACCCTCACGAACACACTCACGGGCGATACCTCCTGGCTCTCCGGAAATCCGGACCATATCTTCAACGAGTGGCAGGAAGGATGTATCGTCGTTGATCCTGCTGGCAAATTGGTCGTACTTATACGTATCGATGATTCGAGGACAAACGATTTGGCTGCACTCGTCTCCGTCACCGATCAGCGAACGATCACCTTTAATCCGGCAACAGGTTTCTGCGACATGCCGGGCGGCGGCAAAAAATTCACTGTCCGCTACGATACCGTAAGCGGAAAATACTGGACACTGGCCAATCCCTGCTATGACAAAGACCGAGTCCGGACCCATACAGGTTGGTATAGCACCCGAATCTATCCCATTTTTCTGCGTAGCAGATTGGTGCTCTGCTCTTCCGCTGACCTACGGAACTGGACAGTCGTGAAAGAAGTGATCTCGAGCAACAATTGTTTTTTCCACGGATTCCAATACACCGACTGGGAGTTCGATGGGAATGATATCATTGCCGTGAGCCGCACGGCATTTCCCGAAAGCCGGGGCCTTCCCATTCGTCAGCATGACGCCAATATGCTGACCTTTCATCGGATTGTCGATTTTCGCTCGGCCGGTTTTACAACTGAAAATATCACTTACGATCAACTTTAGTCCTTTTAACCAAACAATCGTGATTTTTTGTAACTTCAAAGCAACCTCACACTCTAAACTATCTAAACTATGAAAAAAAATGGACCAAAAACAAGCCCGGTACAATGTAACCGCTGGCTTCTGATTCTGACATTCATGCTTATGTCGTTTCATGCCGGAGCCCAAAACAAGGTTACAGTCTCAGGCGTTGTTTCTGACGAAAAAGGCACACCAATGGTAGGTGTAACAGTTTTGGTGAAAAACACCAATATCGGTCGAATTACCGGCATAAAAGGAGAATACCGTCTCGAAATTCCGGCAAACTCCGTACTGGTATTCTCCTATATGGGTTACACGACCGAAGAGAGGCTTGTCAGCACGCAGACACAGATCAACGTGACACTGACCGAACAAGCACAAGCGATCAACGACGTCGTCGTGACGGCCCTCGGTATCAAACGCGAACAGAAGGCACTGGGATACGCAACGACCAAACTCGGCGGCGACAAAATCTCCGAGGCGCTTTCGACCAACTGGACTTCGGCTCTTTCGGGTAAGATCGCCGGTCTGAATTTGGTGCGCTCGGGTGCAGGTCCCGCCGGATCGAACAAGATCATTCTTCGAGGTGAAAGCAACCTGACAGGTGATAACCAAGCGTTGATCGTGATCGACGGGGTGGTCATCAACAGCAGTAGCGGACTTTCGACGGGATCGGGCAACAGCTCCTATTTAGGAGAAGATTCTCCGGTCGACTTCGGTAGCGCCTTGAACGATATCAATCCCGAGGACATCGAAAGCATCAACGTACTGAAAGGTGCAGGAGCAGCGGCGCTGTATGGCCAGCGAGGTGCTCACGGAGCGATCATCATCACAACCAAAACCGGAGAAGAAACAATGAGAGGACTCAAAGTATCGTTCTCATCAACCGCCAATTTCGAGACTCCATACCATTGGCCTGACTATCAATACGCATATGGTTCAGGAACAGAAGGTGTCAATTATTTTTCGTGGGGAGCGACCGAAGACGGCCCAAACACCCGCAATACAAGCCAGGCATGGGGCCCCAAATTCGACGGACAGATGTTCTACCAATACGACCCGGCGACCCATGGCCAAGCTACGGAAAGGACATTGTGGCGTCCCTATCCCAATAACCACAAGGATTTTTTCCGCACAGGCCAAACTTATACGAACAGCGTATCGTTAAGCGGAGGCTCTACCAATACGAATTTCCGAGTAGGGTATACCAATGTCTACAACGAATGGATTATCCCGAATACAGGATATAAGCGTAATACCATTTCGGTTTCGGTCAATCAGAAAATGACCGAAAAATTACGGCTTTCCACCAAAATAAATTACACGAACAAAAAGAGTGACAACCTGCCTGCTACCGGTTATAACAACCAGACGGTCATGTATTGGAATATCATGCAGGTTCCCAACGGCAATCTCGATTGGCTGAAAGAGTACTGGATGCCGGGTAAAGAAGGAGTTGATCAGAGTTATCCGTTCAGCACTTCGCCTGACAACCCTTACCTGATCGTCAACGAGATGCTCAATAAGCTCAATCGCCATACCGTAACAGGCAATGTTCAGATGAATTACGACATTATCAAAGGACTCAACCTAATGGTCAGAGGTTCGATGGACATGTCTTACGAAGATCGTTCCGAACAGCGCCCAATGGATACGCAGAAGTTCAAATACGGCATGTATCGTACCACCAAAATATTTGCTCAGGAAATTACGGGGGACTTCTTGCTCAAGTACGAAAAGAAGATTTCAGCTTTTGAACTGTCCGCTTCACTCGGAGGCAGCACTTTACACAATCGCTACCGTCGGGAGAACAATCGGGCCAACGCCTTGATGTTCCCGCAGATCTTCAGCCTTTCCAACAGCAAATTCGCTTTGGTGACCATTCCTTATGAGAGCGATTATATCATCAATAGCATCTACGGTCTTCTCACGCTTTCATATAAAAACTACCTCTTCCTCGACGTTACCGCACGTAACGATTGGAGCAGCGTATTGGCGACACCGGATTCGACGGATAATTCTTCGTTTTTCTATCCTTCCGTAAACGTGAGTGCCGTGTTATCGGATATGTTCCGGATGCCACGATGGATTACTTTCGCCAAGTTAAGGGCATCTTTCTCCGAAGTGGGCAGCAGCGGGACCAAAGTTTACCAAAATACTTACGTATATTCGACTGCCGACGGTTTTTCAGGCGGGCTGACGAATCCTACAACCCTTCCAAATCCCGATTTGCGTCCACAGCGTACACGCACCTGGGAAGTAGGTGCGGATATCCGGTTTTTCAATAATAAACTGGGCGTGGACATTGCCTTGTATCAAGGGGAAACTCGTGACCAGATACTTACGGCCACACTCGACAGAGCGACTGGGTACAATAATATGATTGTGAACGGCGGAATCGTCCGTAACCGGGGTATCGAAATCGAAGCTAATGCCACCCCATTCCGCAACAAGAACGGCTGGACCTGGCGGCTCTTCGGCACCTATTCAGCGAATGAGAATACCGTGATGGAATTGACGGATGATCTGTTTGCACTTCAATTACAGAATACCCTATCAGGACGAGGTTCTATGGAGGCACGTGTGGGACAAAGCATGAGCGCCATCTACGGTACGGGTTACAAACGTGCTCCCGACGGACAGATCGTTTACGGAGAAGACGGCTATCCGCTTCTGGCCAACGATCTGATCTATCTGGGTGACAGCAACCCGAAAGGCAAAGGTTCGTTCGGAACGGAGATAAAATACAAGGGTATCAGCCTCAATATTCTATTCGACGGGCAGTTCGGCGGCAAAGGCTACTCTTTCACCAATGCCATGTTGATGGAACACGGAAAGCACCAAAAGACACTGCCCGGACGTTACAACGGTATCATCGGCAACGGCGTTATCGAGAATCCTGACGGAACCTATCGGAAAAACGATGTCGTGGCGAATGAAATCTGGACCTATTATACACGCCATAGCGGTCGTGAAAACCTGGAGGGAAGCATGTTCAACACCGATTTCCTCAAACTCCGGGAACTGACCCTGAGCTACTCTTTCCCGGCCCGTATCTGCAAAAAAATCGGTATGCGGAAACTGAGCATCGGTGTTTACGGCCGCGATTTGTTCATGATCACCAATTGGCCGGCTTTTGATCCGGAATTCGGCACGCTGAACAACGGGTCCATCGACAAAGGATTTGAAATTGCCCAATTCCCCGCTACACGCAATTTCGGTGTCAAACTCAATATCGAATTTTAAACGACAAAACCATGCGTAATCATTTCAAATATATTGTCACAATTCTGCTCCTCCTTTTCGTATCCGTATCGTGTACGTCGAATTTCGAGGATGTCAGCAAAAATCCCAATGCCAGCGACGAGGCACTGCCTCAGGCATTGCTCGCTCCTGCCCTGACAAGTGTCGTGAAGGCCAATATGAGCCGCACACGCAGCCTTACCAATGAGCTGATGCAAGTCACGGTGCTGATGGGCGACATCGAAGGCCGTATCTTTCGCTACGACATTCGCAAATCCGTGGCCGACTACCTTTGGAACAACTGGTATGTTCAGTTGACTAATTTCAAGGATATGTACGAAACGGCACAAACCCTGTATACGGTGGAAAGCGACAAGACGTACAATACCTATATGGGAATTTCGCTAATTTGCCAATGCTGGGTCTTCTCGATGCTCACCGACACTTACGGCGACATCCCCTATACGGAAGCATGCCAGGGCAAGAAAGGTATCCTCACCCCGGTTTTCGACCGTCAGGAGGATATTTATACAGACATTTTCGCCAAACTTGAACAAGCAAACGAATTATTGGCAAACGGAAGCGATCTCCCCGAGGACCAGGTGATTTGTGACCCTCTTTTCCAAGGAAATGCCCTGAAATGGCGTAAATTAAGCAATTCTTTGTATTTAAGGCTATTATTGCGCGTCTCCGGCAAAGAGGAGGAAACGGCTGCTGCAAAAATTGCCGAAATACTGGAAGAGCGCCCGACGGATTATCCGATCATGACGAGCAACGACGATTCTGCGATTCTGCGCTGGACCGGAGAGCAACCCTATGTTTCGCCTTTCTATACGCTCCGCGATTCCGACTGGCGCACGTATGTCCTTGCCGAATTTTTCCTGGACAATCTCAATCGTTGGAACGATCCCCGCCGGCCCAAATGGGCGGATACTTCCAACGGCGAATACGCCGGCGTCCCGAGCGGTTATCCCGTCGGAGAGGAGGTGTCTGCAAGATCACGCCTTCCCCTCGCCCTCAAAAACGACCCCCGGCTGGGCAACATCATGAATTATGCCGAACTGGAATTCATAATCACCGAAGCCTCCGTCAAAAGATACATCTCGGCCGATGCGGAAACCCATTATAAAAACGGCGTCATCGCGGCCCTCGGCATGTGGGACCTTACGGCCTCGTCGGCATATTTGGACAATACCGCTGTCAAGTGGGACGATGGCGAAAGTTTGGACGACAAGATGTCCAGAATCCATCTGCAAAAATATTATTCCCTGTTTTACACAGACTTACAGCAATGGTTCGAATGTCGCAGAACCGGATACCCAATCCTGCCCAAAGGCGCCGGGCTGCTCAATGGCGGCGAATTGCCGTCAAGGCTCAACTATCCGGTTTACTTGCAGACAACCAACCGGAAAAATTACTACGATGCCGTATCCTCCCAAGGCGAAGACGAAATCAGCACCAAAGTATGGTGGCAGCGTAAGGACAACCAATAATGGAAAACGTGATTGAAAACAAAGCAATTATGAAAAAGATAGTATTGGCAACCGCACTTTTCGCCTTATGCGCAACGAGTGCATGCAAAACGGACCCGGACTGGGTCGCGGGTACACTAAACCCGACGGTATCGATCTCCGACGTCCGGTTCCTTTACAAAGGCAACAATCGGCAGCTCACCACGGACGACCTTTCCGGAGCCGTCCAGATCAGCGGAGTAGTCAGTTCAAACTACGCCGAAAAGAATGTTCCCGAAGGCATCGTCATCATACAGAACACCTTTCGCAGCAAGACCAGCGGAATCGCTGTACATGTAGGTCCGGAATTAGCCTCAACTTTTCAGCCGGGAGATTCGCTCTTACTTCAAATCGCAGGCAAAACCCTCACCCGGGAGAACGGAGCATTGACTATCCGATCGCTGAATAGTACGGAAATAACGGTTCTGAGCACCGGGCACAAGCTGTCGCCAATCCCGGTTACCGCAGCTACTTTGGAAGCCAATCCCGAAGCTTACGAATCAATATTGGTCCGGGTTTCCAACTGCACCCCAGAAGACCCTTCTGTCGAAAATCCCTCCTATAAGGAAGGTTTAACCGTCGGAGATGGGACCGGGACACTGACCATCTATGCCCGAGAAGGGAGCGATCTGGCAACCCTTGCCGTTCCCGAAGAACCGGCCACCTACATCGGACTGGTATTTACCGAAGCCGGAGAAGATGGCAATACACAACTGTTTATCCAACCCCGATCGCTCCGCGACGTAATCGAGAAATACATTGTGCTGGCATGGAACCTCACGGGGCACGATAATATAAAGTACCCGACCCGGGATGCCACCGTTGTCAACGCCAATCTGGAAATGTCGGCTTTGAGCCGCGGTCCGGGGCTCACGGCTCAAAAGGCAGGCAATGCTTTCGCCTCAGAATGGCCCATGGACATCAGCAAAGAGGCCGCCATCGAACGCGGGTCCTACTACCAATTCACCATCACCCCCAAAAACAATGCCCAGGTTTCACTTCTGTCGCTGGATGTCGCATTGCGTGTCCAGCCCAACGGACCGAAAAACTACATTTGGATGTACAGCCTGGACAACGGAGAAAATTTCTCCGAAATGAGCGGCAATCTGGTTTTCAAAGGTTCGACAACCGACAATAACGGCATTCAACAACCGACTTTGAATCTTGAGGAAGTAGCCGGAGTTCAGGAATTCTCCGAGCCGATGATCGTTCGCATTTACGCTTGGGGAGCCGCCGATGCCAAGTCCACTTTCCGTATCGGACAGAGCCTTGCGAACAGGCCCTACGCACTCACCCTTGAAGGAATGATCCGTCCCTGATAAACACCGAAATCATGAAACATTATCTGTTATCTTTGCTGCTGCTCCTGTTTTCGGGAACGAGCTATGCCCAATTGGTCGCGTGGAATTTCGGCCCCGCGACACGAGGTGATGAAAAAACGAGTGTATCGACATTCGCAGATCCTTGCATGGAGGCTTCCGAACTCAGCCGCGGTCCCGGCGTCCGGCCACAGCGGGCAACTTATTCGTTTGCCGGGCTCTGGCCGGGGTGCAATTCCATGCTGGGAGCTGTTCGCCAGGGGGCTTTCTACGAATTCTCGCTGAAAGCCCGCAAGGGATGTCTTTTCTCGCTGAAAAGACTTGCTCTTGTATTGCGAGTGCAACCCGACGGTCCGAAAGCGTATATCCTCACCTACAGTACCGATGGCGAACATTTCATAGACATCGGAGCGCCGGTACGCGTTGGGTCCACCGGGAATGACGGCAAATTACAAAAACCGATCGACCTCTCGGCCGTTCCGGAATTGCAGAATGTTCCGGCGAAAAAGACCATAACATTCCGTCTCTATGCCTGGGGCAGCAAAGAAGGATCGGAAAATACGGCCTTTCGCATCGGTAAAAGTACGGCGGATCGTCCAGCCTTGACCGTGCAGGGAACAGCTTGGAAAAAGTAACCAGAAAACGAAACTGTAATGATTCGAAAAACATTGATCGGTGCATTGGCCTTTCTGTATCTGCCCGGAATTATTTCCGGGCAGATACAGAAGCCATATGGTATTAGAATGGTGGACATTCCTTCCGGAGAATTCATCATGGGTTCGCGGGGTTACGGAGCGGTCGAGGAGTTCGACGAGGCCCCGGCACACCTCGTCCGCATAAGCCGGCCGTTCCGAATGTCGGCAACGGAAATCACGAATATCCAGTATGAACAATACGACCCGTCGCATCGTAAACTGCGCGGGAAAGCCGGATTTTCCACCGAAGATGACGACGCGGTGATCTTCGTCAGCTACGACGATGCCCTCGGTTTTTGCCGCTGGCTCTCTGAGAAGGAGGGAAAAAATTACAGACTCCCGACCGAAGCGGAATGGGAATACGCCTGCCGCGCGACGAGCATTACTCCATTCAATACTGGCACCAATGGCCTACCGACCAAACAGCATAAGGTCCAGGAGTATAACCGCACTCCAAAAACTGTTTCACTTCAAACGGCCCTCTTTCCACCGAATGACTGGGGCCTGTACGATATGCACGGCAATGTGGAAGAGTGGTGTCTGGACTGGTACGGGCCTTATACACAAGACCCTCAGACAGATCCCTCGGGACCTGCAGAGGGTCTGTATCGCGTCACACGAGGCGGCAGTCACAATACGCCCGTAAAATATCTTCGTTCGGCCAACCGCTCGGCAATGATTCCGGAGGATGCCACTTGGGCCGTAGGATTCCGAATCGTAGAGGCTTCGAACCCCACTTCACACACCCCGGTCATAGCCACACGGCCCGAGCATATTTCCCAAAAACGTTACAAATGGGCCGCACCGACCGATAAACCCTTCTTTTTAGAACCGATTTGTTACGTTCACAAACCTTATGCAAATTCCGGCGTCCCGTTCTACGGTCATAATCATTGTCCGGCAATCACTTGGTGTGCGAACGGTGATTTACTGGCCGCCTGGTTCTCGACAGATGACGAAGCGGGACGCGAGATGGTCATTCTTTCAAGCAGACTGCGTGCCGGAAGCGACATATGGGATTCGCCCCAGGAATTTCTACGTATCCCCGACCGTAATCTGACGGGCACATCTCTGCTTCACGACGGTGAAGGAACGATCTACCATACAAACGGAGTCGAAGTAATCGGCGGCTGGAAGAATCTGGCCATCATCCTCCGCGAAAGCCGTGACAACGGAGCGACGTGGACCCGTCCGCGGATTATCGTCCCGGAGCACGATCAACGGCACCAAGTGATCGCCGGATTGTTCCGTACCCGGGAGGGGTATCTCGTACAACCTTGCGATGCCGTCCCGGGACACTACGGAGGCTCGGCCATACACATCAGCCGCGACAAGGGCCAGACTTGGGAAAACCCGTATACAAACCCGGAAATTCCGATATACGAAGAAGGTGCAACCGGAGGTCTGATCGCTGGCATACATGCCGGGGTCGTACAGTTGACAAACGGAGATCTAATGGCCTTAGGACGCAACAACGACATCGAGGGAGGTGCGAAATATCCGGGACTGCGAATGCCTCGCAGCATCTCATCGGACATGGGACAAAACTGGAGTTATTCTGCAACAGAGTTCCTGCCGATCTATTCAGGTCAGCGACTCGTCCTGCGCCGGTTGAACGAAGGTCCACTGCTACTCATCTCTTTCACACATCATCCCTACGACAAAAAGCGCCGGGGCATGGAATTCGAGGACGCCCGCGGGAACAAATTTACTGGCTATGGAATGTTTGCGGCCCTCTCATTCGACGAAGGAAAAAACTGGCCCGTCAAACGGCTATTGACCGACGGCAAGCGTCGTTTGCTTGACGGAAGAGGTTGGACCGGCTATTTTGAAATGACCGAAACGCAAGCTGAACCGCTTGGTTATCTTGCCGCAACTCAAACCCCGGACAATACGATTCATCTGATAAGCAGTAATATTCACTACCGATTCAACCTAGCCTGGATACTAGGAAAACCGGACATGAACAACTGATAAGATTAAAAAAATGAAAAAATTCTTTATCGTAGCAACATTTTTTTTCGCTTCGACCTGCTTCGCCTGCGCCAAAGGTACGGACACGGAAACCAGCGGGAAATCGAATGTCTCAGAATACCAGACAACGGTTTCGGGCCGAGTGACCTGTCAGGGACAACCTGTTGTCGGAGCCGTGATTTCCGACGGCATCGAATTAACACAGACAGATGCCAACGGACATTATACGCTCCGTTCCCCGGAGCGCATGGGCTATGTATTCATCTCCGTCCCATCAGGCTATAAAGTGGCCCACAAGGGTGTATTGCCGAATCATTACCTCGACATTAAGAGTAAAAAAACCGAAAACGCGGATTTCGAGCTGCTGCCGATGGCCGACAAGAAATACAAGCTCTTCGTCATGGCCGACGTACATCTGATCGGCAGTGCGACACACCGGGATTTAGAGCAATTTCGTTCTACATTCCTGCCCGACATCACAGCCGCAGTCGATACAACCTCGGAAGAAGTATTTTCCCTCTCATTGGGCGATATGACCACAGACTCCCGGTGGTATCATGAAAATTTCATGTTGCCGAATTACCTGAAAGAGTTCAAAAACTACCCTTCGCCGATCTACCATATCATGGGTAACCACGACAATGACCCCTCGGCCACGGGCACAACGGAAGAAAAGCTGGATTGGAGTGCATCGGCTCTTTATCGCAAGCATATCGGCCCGACCTACTATTCGCTCAACATCGGAGATGTACATTATGTCATGCTGGACAATATCGTCGGACTCGGCAACTGCAAGTATAAATATCTCATTAATTCGGCACAACTCGCATGGCTGAAAAAAGATCTTGCATTGGTCGATAAATCCACACCGCTGATCGTCTCCATGCATGTTCCTGCCTATACCTACACCGGTATTTCCGATGGAAAGCCCATGACCAAGAAACGGAATACACAATACCAGGATGTGCAGGTATTGATAAATATACTGAAGCCATTCAAAGAAGCGCACATCCTGACCGGACATGATCATCGTAACCGGAATATCCAAATTACGCATAATATCCTCGAACATAATTTCGCATCGGCATCGGCCATTTCCTGGAAACTAAACGACGTCCGAATCATGACTACCGACGGGACGCTGAGCGGCTATCAGATTTTCGATATTTCCGGCAAACAGATACAATGGCACTACAAGGCCGTGGGATTAACGCCCGAAAAGAGCCAGTTCCGGGCTTATGATCTCAATACGGTTCCGGAGAAATACGGCGGAAATCCCGCGAGCAATGAAATTCTGGTCAATGTCTTCAATTGGGACCCCCGGTGGAAAATCTCAGTTACAGAAGACGGACAGGAACTTCCTGTCGAACAATTGTGGGAAAAAGACCCGCTTTATATGTACATCCGAGATAAAACCCAGAGATTCAACAACCGTCCTAAAGATTGGAGAGCCGTCAATTGCATCCATATGTTCCATACGAAAGCGACAGAAGCAAATTCCGAAATCGTGGTCTCCGTAACAGATCGGTTCGGAAACGTATATACGGAAAAAATGGATAGACCCAAACCTTTTACGGAAAATATGAATTAACAAAGTTTAGATTGATAGAAAAAATACAAAAAAGGCTCTCCGAACAAGTGGAGAGCCTTTTTTTCATCGAACGATAATGCTACCGAATCTCGACCTTGTAGGGCGAGTACATCAGCACGCCCTGCTGGCGGAAGGCTTCGCGGACGGTGTTGTAATCCTTCATCATCAGCCCCAGTTCCGAACGGGTGAAAGCCTCGCGGACACTCATGTTGAGCGACGCGATGAAAGCCGCGAATCCGGTCGGAGTCTCGGTCACTTCGGTCACGCGGTAGTTGTCGCCCAGATCGGCTTTGTCCACAGCCAGCGCAATGGCCGTCTTCAGACCGCCGTAGGTGTCGATCAGGCCGATGCCCAGCGCATCCGCACCCGACCAGACCCGTCCGCCGGCGATGTCGAGGACCTTCTCGATGGGCAGATTGCGGCCTTCGGCCACGTCGTTCGTGAAGGTGGTGTAGACCTTGTCCACGCCGCGCATGATCATCGAGCGCTGGACCGGGGTGAGGGGCTGCGTGGCGAGGAAGCTCGACGAGGCGTTGCTCTGCACGCCGTCGATGGTGATGCCGAGTTTGTTCTTCAACGCCTCGCGGGTGTCGAGGATCATGCCGAAGACCCCGATCGAACCCGTAAGGGTCAGTTTGTCGGCCACGATCACGTCCGCCGGGCAGGAGATGTAGTAACCGCCGCTGGTAGGCGACTACATCGCACGACGTGGTTGCGGCGTACTCTTTTCATGTTGTACTGTATCTTCAACCTGCTGTTCAAGGTCTACTCGCTTCTGGAGTGGTTCCCGCCATCGAGCCTGTGGCTCGTCGGCGGGGGCATCGTCGTGGAATATTTCGGATTCGTGGGCTTCACGCTGTTTATGATGCAGCAGGAAGCCGTAATTGCCGGTAGCTTCCATGACGTAGTGATGCTCAGCGACAGCAAGCGCACCGATGAACTTACGCACTCCCGCAGCGGTGTTAGGAAAAGTCTTAATACGGCTACCGTTCGTTGATGGATAAGTCGCTACGAAACTGCTCTTGCTGATATAGATACCACTGTAAACTATGATAAAAAGACTTTGAGTGAAAATTACATCTTGTAAAACCATCGTCGCGAATACGGGCTTGATTGGATGGCTTTGCCTCCTTTTGAGCTGGCAGATGGTTCGGCAGCTCCGTTCAATCTGTTTGTTCGGGTCTTCGAGAATACATTGCATGTTAAACTCGGCGATCCGACCGATGTCAAACGCCGTATTTTGGAACGTAAAAAAGATCGTACGAAATTTACCGAGGCATTGCTTTATAGCTTAAATAAGGAAGACGAGTGATTTTTTCCGACTTTTTATATCCGGGCGGATATTCGGATGTGCAATTCGGCATCGCGGAAATTCCCATTTTTACGAAGCAAACCATCTAAATTCTTTATGAACCGGATTATGGACAACTTGGACAAAAATCAATTTATCGTCATGCTTGACACACTGCTTAACAGTCGATTGTCGGATGCGGTGTGTACAGCCTTTCATGCTTCTTATAAAGAGTTTATCGACCTGCTGCACGAACTTGCCCGCCTCCAATCCCGCCTGATGCGGTTGCAGGAGCGGATTGTCGAGAAGGAATCTCCGCAAGCGTCGCTGCTCAAATCGGCGCTTCTGTTGACGAATTTCGAAATCCGATTGGTCTTTACCCGGCTTGTTATCCATCCATCGCCGCTCCGGTATCGGTCGAAGTATCCAAATCACCACTGTTTCTCTCCGAACAATATCATGGAACTGATAACGGCTCTGCATCTCTCCGGAGCCATACGCCGCATAGACGGCACACGGGTCGATCTGGCGACACTTGTCGATGTGCTTTCCAGAACTTTCAACGTCCGTATCAACAATCCGGAATAGTGTCGCCATACGCTCATCAATCGAAAGTTGCGGCTGACGCATTTTCTCGACATCCTGCGCAATAATCTGATTGCCTACAGTCAGCGATAGCTGGAATGCCCAATTAGAGAAAAGCAAATGAGACAATTCTTTCCATTTGCTTTTTTATCGGCTATTTCATATCTTTGTCATAGAGTCTTTGACAAGTTAAATGGAATGCAAAAGCACTGGCTTTATAATCGCCAAACCATTACCTATTATTTCACAATATATTGTTTATTAAATAGTTGAATTTGATTGAAGCTTTTGCCACCAAAAGTAGTCAAATAAAAAATATTTTACCTATTTTTGGGGTCCTAATCAACACAACACTATGTCTCTGAAAAAAGTCTTGACATTCGCGCTCGCCCTCTTCATTACGGGGGGAGGTCTCCAAGCGCAGAAGCTGATCGTCGGCGCCGACTTCACGACCCGCTTCGACAACCGGGAGTACGCCAACAACGATTTCAACGAATCGCAGACGCTCTTCAGCGCCCGGCTCACACCCCGGATCGGCGTGGAATGGATGGACAAAAACCGGCTGATCGTCGGCGTGGACCTCTTGCAGAACTTCGGCGACGACACCAAATTCCTGAGCAAGGCGCGCCCCTTAGCCTACTATCAGTTCAACAGCAGGAACGTGCAGGCCAACGCCGGAATCTTCGACCGCAAAGAGCTGCTGGGCGACTACTCGCTGGCGTTCTTCGGGGATTCGACGGCGTTCTACCACAACCGCCTTTCGGGTTTTCTGGGACACTACAAATCCACGGAACGCAGGAACACCTATGTGGAAATGGCCATCGACTGGGAGGGCATGTACTCCGAGGAGTCGCGCGAAATGTTCCGCATCATCTCGGCGGGCCGCTACACGCTCGACAAGGGGTTCTACTTCGGCTACGCCTTCTCGATGTTCCATTTCGCCGGAAAGATCGGCAACGAGAACGTGACGGACAACCTGCTGGTCAATCCCTATGCGGGCTGGGAGTTCAACGCCTACTTCGACTTCGACATCAAGGCGGGCTTTCTGTTCGCACCCCAGCGGGCGCGCAGCATCGAGTCGGGATGGAAAAAGCAGAAGGGCGCCCAGATCGACTTCGTCATGACCAAATGGGGCGTGAAACTCGAAAACAACCTCTATCTGGGTGAAAACCTCCAGCCGTTCCGGTACGCCTATGTCGGCGAACCGCTCTATGCCGGCGAACAGTTCTACTCGACCACCGACCATATCTACAACCGCACGTGGATCGGTTATGACCGCCGGTTCTTCAAGGGAACGATGGGCGTCGAGGCGGGCATGGTCTTCCATTACGACGGCTCAGGCATGGGCACGCAGCAGATGGTCAAGCTCTCGGTAGACATCCAGAAGCTGTTCAACATCGGCCCCAAGGCTAAAAAATAAAAATACAACAAGCGAAACATATGGCAAGCGAAACAAACGAAACACGGGAGAAGTCGCTGAACTTCCTCGAAGAGATCATCGAAGAGTCGATCGCCAAGGGCGAAACGCGCGTACAGACCCGTTTCCCACCCGAACCGAACGGCTACCTGCATATCGGACACGCCAAGAGCATCTGCATCAACTTCGGACTGGCGAAGAAATACGGCGGCAAGTGTAACCTGCGCTTCGACGACACGAACCCCGTCAAGGAGGACGTCGAATACATCGATTCGATCAAGCGCGACATCCACTGGCTCGGCTTCGACTGGGCCGTAGAGCGCTATGCGTCGGACTATTTCGACCAGCTCTACGATTGGGCCGTGGTCCTCATCAAGAAGGGGCTGGCCTACGTGGACGACCAGACGCAGGAGCAGATCCGCGAAAACCGCGGCACGGTATCCGTTCCGGGTACGCCGTCACCGTGGCGCGACCGCTCCGTCGAGGAGAACCTCGACCTGTTCGAGCGCATGAAGAAAGGCGAATTCGCCGACGGCGAAAAGGTCCTGCGCGCCAAGATCGACATGGCCCACCCCAACATGCTGTTCCGCGACCCGATCATGTACCGCATCATCCACGCCGAGCATCACCGCACGGGCGACAAGTGGTGCATCTACCCGATGTACGACTACGCCCACGGCCAGAGCGACTCGATCGAGCAGATCACCCACTCGATCTGCACGCTCGAATTCGACGTACACCGTCCGCTCTACGACTGGTTCATCCAAGCGCTGGAGATCTTCCCCTCGCATCAGTACGAATTCGCACGTCTGAACCTCACCTATACGATGATGTCGAAGCGCAAACTGCTCAAATTAGTGCAGGAAGGCGCCGTGATGGGCTGGGACGACCCCCGCATGCCGACCATCTGCGCCCTGCGCCGCAAGGGTTACACCCCGGCTTCGGTGCGCAACTTCGCTGAAATGGTAGGCGTTGCCAAACGCGACAACGTCATCGACCTCGGCAAGCTGGAATACTGCGTCCGCGAAGACCTGAACAAGGTCGCCCAGCGTCGCATGGCCGTACTCAACCCGCTGAAAGTGGTCATCACCAACTACGACGAGAACAAGACGGAACTCTTCACGGCGATCAACAATCCTGAGGACGAAACGGCCGGAACGCGTCAGGTTCCCTTCTCGAAGGTGATCTACATCGAACGCGACGATTTCATGGAGGAGCCTCCCAAGAAGTTCTTCCGTCTCTCGCCGGGCGGCGAAGTGCGTCTGCGCTACTCGTACCTCATCAAATGCGAGGAGGTGGTTAAGGATGCCGAAGGCAACGTCACCGAACTGCGCTGCACCTACGACCCGATGTCGGGCCAAGGCTCGTCGAGCGACGGCCGCCGCGTAAAAGGCGTCATCCACTGGGTGTCGGCCAAAGACGCTGTCGAAGCCGAAATCCGCCTGTTCAACCCGCTCTTCACCAAGGAGAACCCCGACGACGTCGAGGAGGGGCAGACTTGGGAGGACAATCTCAACCCCGAATCGATGGTCCGAATCAAAGGCTATCTCGAACCGTCGCTGCGCGACGTTCCGGTCGGTCAGGCCGTTCAGTTCGAGCGCGTGGGCTACTTCTGCCCCGACACCGACTCGACGCCCGAACACCTCGTGTTCAACCGCACGGTGACGCTCAAGGATTCATGGGCGAAGATCAATAAGTAAAGGCGATCGGCTGAAAATCGAGTTGCGATACCGAACGGGGACACGCTCCCCGCGAAAAGCGGCCCGCTGAGCGGGCCGCTTTTTCGTACGACGGACCAACCACGCCTGCCGGGCGGTTGGTTCATTGCATCCGGACCGGTTTTCAGTCCGGACCGACTTCTATTTCAGCGGAATATAAATCTCCGTTTTCAGCTTTTCCGCCGGCACCCGGTCGGGATTATTGCGGTAGCGTTCAAAACCGGGGCTGTCACGCAGTTCGCAGCCGCTTCGGGGCAGCCACTCCCGAAAGATTTTGTGATAGGCGCCGCCCAATCCGGCATAAGGACCCGTATGGACGAACATCGCATAGCGGCCTGCGGCGATCGTCTTGACGCCCACGGGGCCGACGGCCACCGGGCCTTTGGGAATCGTCAGGCATACGTCGCACCGCAGGTCGCCGGATTTCGAAATGTCGGGATCGTTGTGGTAAACGACGATGGACTCGATCCCCGCCGAGAAGAGTTTCTGCTCTTTGACGTATTGCCAGAGCCGGGCGAAACAGTCGCCGTAATCGACTTCGCCGTAATCCCCCTGAGCGCGGAGATAGGCCACGGTCTTTTCGGGAATTTCCAGCATTTTGGGTTTCGACAACCGGATTCCGGCGTCGGAATGCATGCGTGTTGTCATGGACGGAAGGTTTTTAGCGGTTCGGTACTCTTTTGGCGAGATGCCGAAAAACCGTCCAAAAGCCTTGGTCAGCGACGACGGAGCGTCGTACCCCACGCGGTAGGCGATCTCCGCGACCGTAAGATCGGAGTAAAGCAGCAGGCGTGCCGCCGTCTCGATGCGGGTGCGGGCGATGAACTCCCCCGGCGGCTCGCCCAGAAAGGCCGAAACGATGCGGTGGAAATGGCAGGGCGAAAACGACGACACCTCGGCCAGCGTACACAGGTCGAGCGTTTCGTCCAGATGGGTCCGGATGTATTCGACGACGGTGTTGATCCGCCGCTGATAATCGGCTGTCGTGGCTGGTTTGTTCTTCATCTCGGCGACAAAGGTATTCTCCGCCGGAGAAACGGACTTTTCCGATTTTGCGAATTTGCCTACATCATCCGCCCGAAAGTCCTCCTGCCTAAAAGATAACGCAGCACCACCGATCCCCGGTAAATCTTCTCTTCCGCGGCCCCTTTGCGATTCTGCCGGATGGTCTTCCGCTTGCGGGACAGATCGCGGTGCCACCGCAGGAAATCGCGGTAGGCGCGGAACACCGCCCGGAAATTGTCGCTCCGCCCCTGCACCAGATAGGACAGGGCCGCCAGCAAGTCGAGCGCAGGACGCACGACGGCAACCGAGACCCGCTGCACGGACGAAGAGCACTTGTAGAGCATCGCCAGATTATTGCGGTGGTTGTAGAAGACTTTGGTCGGCGAATCGGTCGTGAGCGTACCGCCGCCGAGGTGGTAGACCCTGCTCTGCGGCACGACCCGCACCCGGTAACCGGCCAGCTGCATGCGCCAGCAGAGGTCGATCTCCTCCATGTGGGCGAAAAAATCGGCGTCGAAGCCGCCCAGCGCATGGAACACATCGGCCCGGCAGCAGAATGCGGCGCCGCTGACCCAGAAAACGTCGCGGGCGTCGTCGTACTGGCCCTCGTCGGTCTCGACCTGTCTGAGGATGCGCCCCCGGCAGAACGGATAGCCGAGAAAGTCGATAAATCCGCCCGAAGCACCTGCATATTCGAATTTCGTGCGGTCGGTCCATGAGATCAGTTTCGGAGAGACGACGGCTACGTCGGGTTCGCGTTCCAGCACGTCGAGGATCGGAGCGAGCCACCCTTCGGGCGTCTCTATGTCGGAATTGAGCAGCAGATAATAGTCCGCCTCGACCTGCTTCAAAGCCCGGTTATACCCTCCGGCAAAACCGTAATTGGCATCGAGACGCAACACCCCGACGGAAGGAAATTCCGTCGCCAGCACCCTCAGCGAATCGTCCGTCGAGCCGTTGTCGGCGACCACGACCTCCACGCCGGCAGGGGCCGCAGCGACGACACTGGGCAGGAAACGGCGCAGGTGTTCCGCGCCGTTCCAGTTGAGTATGACTATCTTAGCGACCGGCATTTGTACGTTTGTGTTTCCAGCGGCGGTGCGACCACATCCAGAGTTCCGGGTGTTCGCGGATCATCGCTTCCAGCTTCCTAACGTAACGCTCCGTAATTTCGTATTCGGCAACCTGCTCTTCACCGTCGTAAATCGGCTCGAACGACATCTGGTAGCGGCCCCGCCGCAGACGGTCCATCCTGACGAAATAGACCGGCAGTTTGCAGCGCAGCGCCAGCTTCTCCCCGCCGTCGAAAAAAATCGTATCCTGATTGAGGAAGCGGAACCAGTGGCTGTCGGGACGGCGCGGCGGATTCTGGTCGGCGATAAGCCCCATGACGAGGTTTTTGCCGTCCACGCCGCATTCCCGGTTGCGCAGGTAGAAGCGCAGCGAATCCTTCATGGCCACGGTCATCGAATTTTCGTAGTTGCGCAAACGCTGGTAAAGCCGCTCCATGACCTTGCTGCGCAGGGGATGATACACCGCCACCAACATCTGCGAGCGTTCGTAAAGCCCCCAGTAGGAACAATACTCCCAACAGCCGAAATGGGCCGTCATAGCGATCCAGTCGCGGCCGTGCACGGCCTTGTAATGTTCGTCGAATCCCTTCACTGTCAGCACCGTGCGGGCCTTTTCTTCGCCCATATGGGCCATATTGACCGTATCGACGAATATCTCGGCCAGCGTCCGGTAGAAATTGCGGCGGATGACGGCCAGCTCCCCGACGCTCTTTTCCGGGAACGAATTGCGCAGGTTTTCGTTCACGACCTTCATGCGGTAACGCAGGCAGTAGTAGAGTATGAAAAAGAGCAGGTTCTCGACGACGTAATATTTGAACCAGTACGGCAGCACGGCAAAGAAACGGGCGCCGAGCCACAAAGACTCCAGCCATACCTTCTGCGCAAAATTCAGCTCAGCTCGTTTCATCCGGCAAGGCGTTAGGGTTCGACAAAAAGTTTCACGTTATCCACCTTGGTGCGTATCCTCAGCCAACTGGCCAGCGTCGTCCGGTCGATCGAATCGGCGGGCGCCTTGGGCGTAACGACGCAAACGAGGGTCGTATCGAGCGGCGTGCCCGCGACATCGAACGTAATGCCCTTCATCAGCGATATGGCCTTGATATTCTCCATCATGACGCCCACTTCGCGCGAAATGTCGTCCACTTCGACGTTCGTAACCCGGTAGCGTTTCAGCTGAGCCGTCATTTCGCCGATGCGCCGGTTCTTCTCCTCCAGCAGTTCGAGGTAGCTCTGCTGCAGCGACGCCACGTTTATCTCGTCGGTCTTGTTGGCCTGACGCACCACCAGTTCGGCCTTCTCCAGTCCGAAGTTGCGCATCTGCGCACGGGCATTCTCGATAATTTCGTCGCCGATGGGTTCTCCCACCAGCAGCAACTCGATCTGCGACGGGTCTTTGCCGTGCGCATAATGCTTGTTGCACTCGATCACGCGCGTATGCGGAAACCTGAAGACCTGCGCGACGTATTTGTCGGCCACGGCTTCGAACAGCGAGACGCGGACCATATGGAAACCGATGACGACGCTCGGAATGAAAGTCACGAGCGTAATAACCATCATCAGCCGCTTGACGTTGCGTTCGCGCACCTTGTCGATGAAGGCGTTCTTCTCGTACTTCAGGAAACGGACCATGAGGTAAGTCGCCAGCGCGATGAAGACCGAGTTGATGAAAAAGAGGTAAAAGGCCCCGACGAAGAATTTTATCTGCCCCGTCGCCAGACCGAAGCCCGCCGTGCAGAGGGGCGGTATCAGCGCCGTGGCGATCGCCACACCGGGGATAACGGTCGAGGTGCGGTCCTGCCGCGTCTGCGCCACGATACCGGCCAGACCGCCGAACAGGGCGATCAGCACATCGTAGGTCGTCGGCACCGTGCGGGCCAGCAACTCGCTGCTGTTCGACGAGAGGGGCGACACGAGGAAATAGACCGTCGAGGTGATAATCGCCACGATGAACATCAGCGCATAGTTGCGCAGCGCCTTTTTGAGCAGCTCGAAATCGTTGATGCCCAGCGAAAGGCCGATGCCCATAATAGGACCCATGATCGGCGAAATGAGCATGGCGCCGATAATTACGGCCGCCGAATTGACGTTCAGACCGAGCGACGCGATCATCGTCGCAAAAATCAGCACCCAAAGGTTCACCCCGCGGAACACCACGCCCTTGCTGATGGCCGCCACGACCTCGTCGCGCTGCGCCTTGTCTTCGTCGAGGCTGAAGTGCCCCCGCAGGAATTCACGCATCTCCCCCACCCAGAGCGAGAAAGAGCGTTTTACATTATGCGTATCGTTCGTATTTTCCATTTCAACATGCACTATCTTTCATTTATTCCTCTTCGTCCGCCGCCGTCTCCCGCTTCGGTTTGGGTTTTCCGGCCAGCACGATCACGAACTCCCCCTTGGGGTCCGTAGTGCGGAAGTGTTCCAGCACCTCGGCGACCGTACCGCGAACGGTCTGTTCGAATTTCTTGGTCAGCTCGCGCGACACCGAAACCCTGCGTTCCGGCCCGAACACCCCGGCGAACTGTTCGAGACACTTCACCACGCGGTAGGGAGACTCGTAGAATATCATCGTGCGCTCCTCCGCGGCAAGCGACTGCAACTGTTTGGCCCGACCCTTCTTCTGGGGCAGGAAACCCTCGAAACAGAACCGGTCGCACGGAAATCCGCTCTGCACCAGCGCCGGAATCAGCGCCGTGGCTCCGGGCAGGGTCTCGACCTCGATCCCCGCTTCGACGCAGGTCCGCACCAGCAGAAAACCGGGATCGGAGATGCCGGGCGTACCCGCATCCGACACCAGCGCCGCATTGCGTCCGGCCGCGATCGACTCGGCGACCATCTTCACCGTGGCGTGTTCGTTGAATTTATGATGGGAATAGAGTTTCTTCTCGATGCCGAGATGTTTCAGCAGAAACGAGGTCGTCCGCGTATCCTCGGCGAGTATGAAATCCACGTCGCGCAGGACATTGACCGCACGCAGCGTAATGTCGTCGAGATTGCCGATCGGGGTGGGAACGATATAAAGCTTTGCCATGCAGCTATGCGAATTTACGTTCCAGCAGTTCCATCAGGAATTTGGCCCCGTCGGAATTGGCGTTCCACGCATAATTCTCGGCGATATAAATCATGCACTCGTCGAAATCGTCGAAACCGTTGAGCGTTCCGATCGCCGCCTCGTAAGCCGCTGCATCGCCGCCGAACAAGTCGCGGATCATCAGGAACTTGTCGTTGATGCCGATGGCGCGGCGCAGGTCGGTAACGTGTTCGCTGCGACGCAGTTCGGACGCCACGTCGCGCGGCGGCGCGATCGTGTCGGCCAGTGTCTGCACATTGTGGTTGATCACCTCGCCCAATACGGCGCCGGAGGTGTTTTTCGCTTCGAGCGTGATCTCTTCGAAATCAGGCTCGTCGTCATCCCCGGCATTGTCGGGCGCAGTCGTTTCGGCCGCTTTCGGCTGCGGAGCGGCAACCGGAGTCCGCGATGCCAAAGCGTCCGGTCCGGATGCAGAGCTTGTCGCGGAGCCGACGGAAGTTGTCGCGGATGCTGCGGGTTCCGTCACGGGCGCCGTAAATGGAGTTGCAGAAAGGGCGGACCCGGCAGTTGCATCGGCGGAAACGGAGACTCCGGCGGCGGCAGTTCCGGCCGATACAGAATCGGACGCTGCGGAACCGGATGACGCGGAACCGGGCACCGCCGGTTGTGCGAACGGCGCTTCGGCCGCAGGGTTCCCTCCCGCAACAGGTTTTGCGGTAGGCTCAGGGGCCGGAACGGATGCAGGCTTCGGGGCAGGCGCAGGCTTCGGGGCAGGCGCCGCAGGCTCCGTATTATATAGCGACATGATGACGCGCTGTTTATGGCGGTGACGGACAGTCTCATCTTCCAGTTCGAACAGTGTCGGAGCTATGGGTTGAGTTCCCGGCGCGGAATGCGCTTCGGCTTTGGCAGGAGCTTCCTGCGCCGGAGCCTGTTCCGCATCGACGGACGGCGCAGGTGCGGCGGCTGATTCGGCGGCAGGCTCTGCAACCGATTCGGAATGCGACCCGAAGACGGACTCGGCAGCGGATTCTGAGACGGGGTCGGCTGGAAACTCGACGACGGACTCCGCAACGGACTCGACAACCGACTCGGCAGCGGGTTCTGAGACGGACTCCGCAACGGATTCGGAAAGCGACTCTGCGAAAGATTCGGTCGCGGATTCGACGACGGGTTCAGCAATGAATTCGGGCTTTTCGGACGCTCCCTCCGATTCTCGGACAGTTTCCGCCAGCGGCACTGACTGCTCGGCGGCAGGTTCCGCGGCATTTCCAGCAACGGGCTCTGCCGGAGCCGTCTCCTCAATGGAAAACTCGGATTCAGGCTCAGAAGCGACCGGTCCGGATTCGGTCACGGGTTCAGCGGCAGAGATTTCCGGTTCTGAAATCGGGTTCGTCCCGCCGTCGGAATCGGACTGCGAAACAAATGCTTCGGCAGAATCGGCAACAACTTCAGGTTCGGCAGCTAGTTCTTCGGCAGGTTCGGAATGCCCTGCGAAATTTACGCCCGGTTCGACGGCCTGTTCGGACCCGAACTCAGGCTTCGATTCCGGCACCGTCTCCGGTTCCGGCTCGGAAACAGATTCCGGCTCGGAAACGGATTCCGACTCGGAGACCGCACCAGCTTCGGCGACTGACTCCGACTCAAAGGACGCCCCCACCTCGGCAAAAGATTCGGACTCAAAAGCCGCACCCGCTTCGCCAACAGCGTCCCGTTTGGCGGCAGCATCCGGTTCGGCCTGCGCCTCAACCGCGAACGGGTCGAGCGGAAGTATTTCGCCGAGGTCGATGCTGACCGGAATTTCGGTCGGAGCCGTCTCAGATGCGGCCTCTTCCGCCGCATTTCCACTGCCCGCCGCAAGATCCGCATCCGCGCCGAAACGCACGGCATCGTATAACTTCCGCAGTTTTTCGAGCACCAGATCCCGTTCGAGGGTCGCAGTCTCCTGCGGGGTGTTCCAATTGTCTATGATTTCAGAGAGCTTCTGCAATTCGCTCCGCACGTATTTCAAATCCATGATCCGTACACTTTTTGCCCTCAAAGATAGGAAAAATTTACGAACTGCCCAGCGGAATCGCCCATATAATATCGCAGCCCCTCCCCGTTGCCGCCGGGAAACGGAAAAGGGGACGGCATACGCATCGTCCCCCTATTCCGTCTGCGGAAAACATGTCACTTCCCGAAGATATGTTTCGCATAATTATATCCGCAGGCGTCGTAAATCTTCGCCAGCCGGCGTACGCGGCGCAGGTAGTCGCCGTAATCCTTCCGGTCGAGACTCCACCCCACTTCGGCCAGCGCGCTCAGGCGCGGCAGCAGCATGTATTCGGCATGGGGCCACGTGGCGATGTACTCGGTCCAGAGGTTGGCCTGCACGCCCAGTATACAGCGCTGTTCGTCAGCCGTCAGCATCTCGTAAGGATCGAGCGAATAGACCTTCTCCACAGGCAGATAACCGCCGATGGCGAGCGGTTCCCCAGCCGTATCGCGCGTCTGGTAATAGTCCAGATAGCAGTGCGTCGTCGGAGCCATGATGGCGTGGTTGCCCATCTTCGCAGCCTTGATGCCGCCTTCGGCGCCCCGCCACGACATGATCGTGGCCGTCGGCGTCACTTCGCCCTCCAGTATCTCGTCCCAACCGATCAGCCTGCGTCCGTGGGCGTTGAGGAATTTCTCGACGCGGGCCGTGGCATAGTTCTGCAACCGGCGCGGCCGCTTCAGCCGCTCGGCCTTCATGCGCGCTTTGCAATGCGGGCATTTCTTCCACATCACCGTCGGGCACTCGTCGCCGCCGATATGGATATACTCCGAAGGAAACAGCTCCAACACCTCTTCGAGCACCCCCTCGATGAATTCGAACGTCGTCTCCTTGCCGATGCAGAAAACCCGGTCGTCGATGTCCCACGTCTGGCGCACTTCGTACTGCTCGCCCGTACAGCCCAGCCACGGATAGGAGGCCAGCGCCCCGACGGCATGCCCCGGAAATTCGATTTCGGGAATCACCGTGATGAAACGCTCCGCAGCGTAATTCACCACGTCGCGGATCTCATCCTGCGTATAGTAACCGCCGTAAGGCGTTTCGTCGAATTTGCAGTTCTCGTCGTACGTGCCGCCCGGATCGCGGCCGATCAGCGTACGGCTGCGTACGGAACCTATTTCGGTGAGTTTCGGATATTTCCTGATTTCGATGCGCCACCCCTGATCGTCGGTCAGATGCCAGTGGAAGACGTTGAGTTTGTGCAGGGCCATGATGTCGAGCGCCTCCTTCACCTCATCGACCGTGAAGAAGTGACGGCCGACATCGAGCATCATGCCCCGGTAACCCAGACACGGTTTGTCCTCGATCGTGACGACGGGCAGTTCGACGGCCCGCACGTCGTCGGCTTCGTACGCTGCCGCCGGAAGCAGCTGGCGCAGCGTCTGCACGGCATAGAACGCCCCCTGCGCTCCTCCGGCGACGATGTCGATCCGGCAGGGAGTTACGAAAAGGCGGTAGGCCTCCGCAGGCATCGTCTCGTCGCGGGTGACGTTCACCGCATGGTCCGCGGCCTTGTCGGCATGCCTTACCCGCGGGCCGCGGCCGAACAGCGGCATCAGCACCTTGTTCAGCGCGGCAGTCACGCCGGACAGACGCTCGTCGTCGAACAGCAGGACCACCTCGGCGTCGGAGGTCAGGCGGAAGGTGCCCTGCCCCTCCACGATATGCTCCGGGAGCGGCACGACAGCCACTTCGCCGTCGGTCGGAATCACCCTGCCGCAACTGCAACAGCCGCACAATACGGCGAACAATGCCAAAACAGGTAAAAGTCTCTTCATATCGGATCGTTTTCGTGGGTTTCGGTGCAACTTACCCGGTAAATATAACAAAAAAACGGATTTCGCCAAAGCACCGCGTCATTTATTCGCAGGCCGAAGCTCCCAGCAGTCCTACGTGGTCGATATTCGAACAGCAGATATGCAGTCCCTCGACGGTCTTGGCATAGGGGAACCGTTTCAGCTGTTCGTACATCGCTTCACGGAAAAAGCCGAATGCATGGGCGATGCTGCCGCCGAAGACGATCGCTTCGGGGTCGTACGTATAGAGCACCAGCATCACCAGCTGGCCGACATGCCCCCCGAACTCGCGCCAAAGCGCCAACGCTTCGGGATCGCCCGCCGCGGCGCGCTCGTAAGCCTCCTTGCCCGTCGTGCCGCGGCCCACGAAGAAGCGGCTGCTGCAATAGTATTCGTAATCCCGGTCCAGATACGGGATGCTTCCGATCTCCCCCGCCCCGGTGTCCCGGCCGCAGTAGAGTTTCCCGCCGATCACGACTCCCGCGCCGACGCCCGTGCCGAGCGCCACGCACACCACGTCGCTGAACGCGCTCGCCTCGCCGAAGCGGCAGACGCCCAGCGCAAAACAGTTGCAGTCGTTGTTGACATGCACCGGCACGCTGAAACGCTTTTCGAGCAGGTCTTTGAGGTAAACCTCGCGCCACGAAGGGATGCCCACCACATTATATACGATTCCCCGCGCAGCGTCCACCACCGACGGCACGCCGATACCGATCCGCGAAACCTCAGGTCGCATAAGCTCCCCGATAAGCGATGCGATATGATCCACCACCTCCCCTTCGGGACGGTCGGCTTTGCAGGGTTCGGAAAGCAGCCGCACGATATGTCCGTCTTTCACAAGGCCGGCGCGCACGTTCGTGCCGCCCAAATCCACGCCTATTCTCATCTCTTGTCTGTTAATTGCTGTTCTTGACTTTGCTGATCCTGCCGTCGCGGAACTCCACGTGATCGACGATCCGTCCGTCGCGCTCGTGAATCCACGTCTCGAAGCCCCGTTCGCCTTCGGTCAGCACCAGCAGACGCACGCCGGGGCGCAAGTTGTTGTAGGTCGTATCGTCGCCCGAAAAACGTCCGTATCCGAGCGCTATACCCTTCTCGGCAACGACGTAGTCGATGTCGTGGTCATGCCCCACGAACACCCCCGTCACGTCGCCGCTCTCGACCATTGCCGCGAACATGCCGGGATTCAGCTCGCCCGGACACTCGTCCTCGGCGGCGCGGCCGATATGCGTATTGTCGGGATTGCGCCACGCCGCGACGTATTCGGGCAGGGCGATATGGAAAAAGGCCAGCGCCGGCAACGGTTTCCCGCCGTTGGCCCCGGTATAGGCGGCGCTCCGGTCGCGGTACCAGCGTATCTGATCCTGCGTGAACCAGCCGTAACCGTCGATACCCTCGACAGTCGAATAGTCGTGCGAATCGAGGCAGTAAAGCAACGCCGCAGGCGATTTCTTCCCGGCGATCTCCAGCACCACGTCGGCCAGTTCGCCGTCGGCGTTCAGCGTGTTGAGCGTCCCGGCATACGAAGTGACGATGCGGCCGATTCCGGCGCGCGGAATATCCTGTTCGGCGTCGTGGTTGCCCAGCACCACGCAGAACGGCAGGTTACGCTCCGCAACGGGCGCCAGCACGCGCTTCCACCCTTCGGCGGCAGGTTTTCCCGTCACCACGTCGCCCGTGAAGACGACCAGATCGGGCCGCTCCGCATCGAGGATATAACGCATCTGAGCGATCGTCTTCTCCGCCTGCGCCTGCCGGTAGGGATTCCCCAGATCGAGGTGCACGTCGGTGAACTGCGCGATCTTGAATTTCCCCTCCCCGTTGAATTCCAGAGCGGGCCTCTGCGCCTGCGCCGAACACCACAAGGCAACGGCGCACATAAGTGTCGTTATCTTTTTCATAAGCAGGTTGGGTTGCTCAGTTCAGTTTCACGCTGCCGCTCTTCTCCACGCGGACCGTACGGCTCCGGCCGTCGCCCCACGTCACCGTCAGGTCGAAGGGCACGTTGGTCTCAACGCTCACGGAGGGCGTCTCGCCGGCCGAAGCGCGCCGTTTGACCTTCAGCCCCACGACGCCGTCCGGCCCGTAGGGATAGCGTTCGATGCCGTGGGCCTCGGTATGCTCGATGTCCCACACGATGCGGCCTTCGGAGTAATCCGACTTCACGCCGAGGATATACTCGATGAAGACGGCGATGGGCGGAAGTCCGGTCCAGCCCACGAAGTCCTTGCGTGCCATGAATCCGGGTTCGATCTTCTCCGGGGCGTAGTACTCCCAGAAGGTGCCGGTATTCTTCCACACCTCGAAGACTGCGGCGTAATGGTTCGCGGCGATCTCCCGCGCAAGGTCGTGATAGCCCTTACGGTAAAGGCCGTCGATGGTCATGTAATTCGTACCGGGCCATACGCCGCCCTGCCAGTAGCGGCCCAGCGGATTGTATTTCGGATGGTCGGCCGAGAGCGACGGCACGCGGTGCGGACGGTCGAACTCGGTCGTATCGCTCAGATGCGCCACCATGCGGTCGAGCCGCTCCTTGTCCAGCGCATCGGCCTGCAAAGCCCAGAATGCGCCGATTCCCTTGGTCGTGCAGAGCATTCCGTCGCCGTAGCGGTCGTACAGGAAAGCCGTCCGCTCGTCCCAGAGATGTTCGTTCACATAGGCGCGCAACCGCTTCATCTCGTCCTCCATATCCTCGATCTCCTGCCAGCGCTCGATATAAAAACCGATGTTCAGCAGCGATTCGTCTACCAGCATCTGCTGCAGGTTGGTATCGAGCCAGACCATATGTCCGTGCGAAAAGATCGGGTTGTATTCGGGCTTCACGCGGGGCATGTTGTCCATGCCCGTTCCCCAGCCGCTCGACCAGTAGGTGCCGTCGGGCCACGTGCGGTTGAGCCGCCACCATTTGGCGTAGGCGCACAGCGCGGGGAAGACCTTGTGCAGGCGGTCGATATCGCCGAACTGGCGGTAGTACATCAGCTCGACCCACGGCAGCAGGTTCGGGCCGGTCGAAGTCGGATCGTAACGCTCGAAACAGTCGGAACCGTCGGCCCGGATTTCGCGGCAGATGAAGCCGTCGGGATGCTGCTTCGCATAGAAATTGTCCAGCGAACGCTGGAACGGGAAGAAGCGGTAGCCATAGCGGGCGAACATCATCATGAACGAGGCGTCCCACATGAAAATATTGCCGTTGTAGGCGATATCCAGATACGGCGAGACGAATCCCGATCCCTCCTGCGGCTGGCGGATGTTGCCCACGGCGATCCGCCAAGCATGCCAGTACATCTCGATCTCTTTGTCGTGCCCCTCCCACACGGGTGCGGGCAGGATCTTGCGGGCCTCGGCGAACGAACGGGGCTTGATGGTTTCGGGCTTGGCGGTCCGGAATTCGTTTTCGGCCACGAAGACCTCTTTTACATAGGTATTCTTGTAAGGCAGCTCGTAAGGACCCGATTTAAGGCCCTGCGCTCCGGCCGCTCCCGCTGCGAAGACCAGCGGCAGAAGCGCCGCGATTTGTTTGCGTAGCGTCATAATATGCGGTTTATTTTATCAGCGATTTGATCCTGCGGGCGATCTCCGTATTCATATACGTACCGCAGAACTTGTCGGCTCCGGGACCGTATGCGAATACGGGAAGCATCGCGGGGGTATGGTCGTCGGAGACATAGACGCCCATCACGCGGCCCGTCCGCTCGTCGCCGTCCACCAGCACCAGTCCGCCCGTCTCGTGGTCGGCGGTGACCACGACGAGCGTCTCGCCGTTTCGGTCGGCGAATTTCAGCGCTTCGGCCACGGCGAGGTCGAAGCTCAGCATCTCGATAATCGAGCCGGGCAGGCAGCGCGAATGGCCGGCATAGTCGATCTTGGCGCCCTCGACCATCAGGAAGAAGCCTTTGCCGCCCCGCTCCTGCAGTTTGGCGATCGAAGCCCTCGTGGCGTCGGCCAGCAAGGTGAGGTTGGCCTGCTCGGCGGCATCGTCCATCGTCTCGTCGATGCAGATCACCTTGCCTTTCCGGGCGGTGATCTCATCAACCGAACGCACGAAGTCATACTGTTTTTCCAGCTCGGAGATCAGCTCCACGCCGTCGCTGCGGCGGGTGAATTCGCGGATGCCGCTGCCGCAGAGCAGGTCCACGCGGCCGTCCATCAGGCAGCGGGTCAGCTCGTCGGCGTTGTCGCGTTCGACCGAATGTCCGTAAAAGGCCGTCGGCGTAGCGTCGGCGACATTGCCGAGCGTCAGCACGCCCACCGGCATCCCCTTGTCATGGAAAAAGTCGCTCAGCGAAGGATACGGCTCACCTTCGGAACTCATCGAAATATGGCGGTTGTCGTGACGTTCGCCCGTCGCCAGCGCACTGCCGCCCGCAGCCGAGTCGGTCGTGAAGGCATCCAGCGCATTGTTCTGCTGCAGGCCCATATACTTCATCTGCAGCGTCGTAAGGCCCTTGTTGGCATAAAACGCTGCCACGATCTGCGAAAGGCCCATGCCGTCGCCGATCAGGTAGATTACGTTTCTGACTTTTCCCTTGCCGCCGTCGTTTCGATAGGTCGGCGTGTAAACGTCGATACCCTCGGTGAGCTGCAGTTTATCGTTCTGAAATCCCCTGAAATCGCGCGTGGTCTTGTCCAGACGCTTCGTGCCGGTCACGCCACCGACGGACGTACGGCGCTGGCCGATCTGGAAATTCTTGTTGCCGAAATCGTCGAAGAATCCGGCGCAGACCTCCGGACGGTCGGTGTTGATGTAGTCGATCCCCATGTCGTAGAACGTATAATAGACCGTCGTTCCTTCGGGAGCGCCCCAGAAACGCACGGGCTTGCCCCAGCCGTGGGCGCGGTCGATGATCTTTTCCAACTTCACACGCTCGGCGGGAATGATCGAACCTTTGCCGTTCCACTGCGAATAGTTCCTGAAGTTTACGCTTACGAGGGCGATGCGCTCCAGCTGGTCCGGGGTATAATCGGTCTCCCAATTACCGTCGAAACGGACATAGGCGGGATATTTGCCGAAATCCTCAGGCGCGGGAACCCGTCCCGTGACGGCGATACGCACGGCTTCGGGATTCACGGCCGGATCGAAGACTTCGGGATAACGGCCCAGCAGCGCCGTAACGGCCTGCAGCGTCGGTTCGGTCGCCGATTTGAGTTCGACCATCAGTTGCAGACGTTCGTCCGAATCTTTCCATGCGCGGCCGCCGTTGCGCCCAAAAAGCGTCACGATCGGCTCGACGTAGAGCGACTCGAAAGTCATGTCGGGCGAAAGGTCCTCGACATCGTGCCCCACCAGCAGCCGGCCGTCGTGCAGGAACACATCGGCTTCGATCGAGTAGACCCCCTGCGCATAAGCCTGCCAGAAGGGAGCGCGGCGGCAATAGTCGTTGTGCGAATGGATCAGCACGGGGCGTTCGGCCGCAGCCGTTACGCAGAAGCACAATGCCGCAGCCAGCAGCCAGCTTTTCAGTATCTTTTTCATCGTCGGAGTCATTTAGCGATTTTGACAACGGCCATCACCGGAGCGTGGTCGGAAACATAGCCGCCGTCGAAGGTGTCGGGCAGCACTTCATAGCGGACGGCTTCGATGTCGCCGCTCACGAAGATATAATCCAGCAGGGGCCGCTCGGCTTCGGGAATCTGTCCGAAATCGGAGAAGCTCCAATCGGTTCCCGACCGCTGCGCCGCGATCGCCTTCGCGTCGCGCAGCACGCCGTCCTTCTGCACATGGGCCACCACCGACGATCCGGGTTCCGAGTTGAAGTCGCCCGTCAGGATCACGGGACGTCCTCCGCTCAGGGTTTCGATGCGCTTCATCAGCAGGCTCACGCCCTCGTCGCGCGCCACCTGCCCGACATGGTCGAGATGGGTGTCGATGAAGAAGAATTCCCGGCCGTCCCTGTCGCGCAACACGACCCATGTGGCGATTCGCTCGCAGGCGCCGTCCCAGCCCAGCGACCCCACCACTTCGGGGGTCTCACTCAGCCAGAACGTTCCCGAATCGAGCAGCGTGAAGCGGTCCTTCCTGAAGAACACGGCGCAGTATTCGCCCGACTCGACGCCGTCCAGCCGTCCGACGCCCACTCCTTGATACCCGGTCAGCAGACCGCTCAGATCATTGAACTGGTTGGAAAGCAGCTCCTGCGTGCCGAGCACATCGACCTCCTGCGCCTTAATCACCCCGGCGACCCGTTCGCGGCGGAAACGCCAGTTGTTCTGCCCGTCTTCGGGATTGTCGTAACGCATGTTGAAGGTCATCACGCTGAGCGAAGTCGCCGAGCCGCAGGCGGTGAACGCAACCGCCGCAAGAAGATAGATCAATCGTTTCATAGTCCCCTGTTTTTTTATGTAAATACAATATTTCCGTCAATTCGTCAGCCGCAGATTCGCTTCGGGGATCGCTTCGAAGCCCTCCGCTCCGGGCGCTTTCCAGCCCCACGCGAGGTCCTGTCCTTCGTAATCCTCGAAATAGAGCAGCGTGTAAGGGTGCAGTCCCGCTTCGAGCGCCACGCGTCCGGTCGCCATGACCGAAGCGTGGGACCCGTCGTTGTCCACCACCCTACGGTCGCCGATCATCAGCACGCTGCCGTCGTCGCTCTTGGTCATGAACTCCCAAATGCCCCGCTCCGGAATGAGGATCAATCCCGTAAAGACATAGGCGAAGTGGTCCTCCTGCGGAGCTTGGGCGATCGAAGGCGCAGGCATCGTGCCGGACGACACGTATTTTCCCTTCCGGATGTCGTTCACACACGAGAAAACGCCTTCGTAATGGCTGTAAGCGACGCCGGGACGCGTGGCGGTCTCTGCGGGCATACCCCGGTGGAACACCGCTTTCTCGGCTTCGAGCGTCAGCGTACGACTAGGCGCAGCGCCGGGTTTGAATCCTTTGGCCTTGAGCGTCAGCGAACGGTCCACCGGCACGGGAGCGGCGTAGAGCGCCGACGTTTCGGTGGGTTCCGAGCCGTCGAGCGTATAGCGGATTTCCGCTCCGGAGGTCGTCGTCGCCAGAGCGACGGCGAGCGGCTCGGTGAACAGGCTCACGTTCTGCGTGGTATAGGGAATCGAAACCACCTCGCCGCGGGTCAGCGAATGGGGCGCGGCCGCATCGTCCGTCCCGCGTTCGTAATCGGGGCGCGGCCGGAGCGCATAGTGCAGCTCGCCGCCCTGCATCAGTTCGTCGTAGGTGATGTAGTTCCGGTCGATCGGCTTCCCGTCGAGCGTCACCGAAGCGATATAGACGTTGCGGCGCGGATTGTCGGCCGTAACGGTCAGCGTACGGCCGTTGGCCAGCCGCACGACGGCTTTCGGGAACTGGGGCGCGGTCAGCGCGAATTCGTTCGAGCCGGGACACACGGGATTGAATCCCAGACTGGAGAAGACGTACCATGCCGACATCTGGCCGCAGTCCTCGTTGCCGATGATGCCTTCGGGCGTCGGGGCGTACATCTCGTGCAGCAGGCGGCGCGTCAGCTCCTGCGTCTTCCACGGCTGTCCCACATAATTATAAAGGTAAGCCATATGGTGGCTCGGCTCGTTGCCGTGGGCGTACTGCCCCATCAGGCCCGTCACGTCACTCACGTCGAGCTGCATTTCGTCCGATTCGAGCGTGAAGAGCCGGTCCATTTCGCGGACGAACGCCTCGCGGCTGCCGAAAAGCTGGATCAGGCCGTTCACGTCGTGCGGCACGAAGAAGCGGTAGTGCCACGGCGTGGCCTCGGTATAGTCGCGGCCCGTGGCGAACTCTTCGAACGGCGCGGACCAGTTGCCGTCGGACTGACGGCCGCGGAAAAAGCAGGTCGAGCCGTCGAAAACATTCACATAGTTGAGCGCACGCCGCGCATATTCCCCGAACACGTCGTCGCGGCCCATGGCCTGCGCCATGCGGGCGATCGCCCAGTCGTCGTAGGCGTATTCCAGCGTACAGGAGACCGATTCGCGCTTGATATTGGAGGGGATATATCCCTGCGCCGTATAATAATCCGAACCTTTCTTATTGATGTTCGACGAACGGATCATCGCCTCCAGCGCCTTGTCGGCGTCATAGCCGCGAATTCCCTTCAGATAGGCGTCGGCGATGACCGACACGGCATGGTAGCCGATCATCGTGCCCGTCTCGCCCGAAGCCAGCGGCCAGATCGGGAGTTCGCCCGTTGAATCGTACATGTCGAGCATGCTGCGGATCATGTCGTTCACCAGCGCGGTATCGACCAGCGTCTGGAGCGGGTTCCACGCCCGGAAAGTATCCCACAGCGAGAACGTCGAGTAGTAGGACTTCCCTTCGGGCATCCGCGCGACGGTCTGGTCGTGGCGGCGGTACTCGCCGTTCACGTCGCTCATCAGATTGGGCGTCAGTTTCGTATGGTACTGCGCCGTATAGAAGTTGGTCATCTCGTCGCGCGAGCCGCCTTCGACGACGATGTCGCCCAGCGCTTTGCGCCACTGCCCGACGGCGCGGGCATGCACGGCGTCGAAATCCAGTTCGGGAACCTCCGCAAGCGAATTCATACGGGCGTTTTCGACGCTGACGGACGACAGTCCCACGGCGATCGTGAGCGTCCGCACGTCGGGCGCGAAGGTCAGCACGGCCTGCTTGTCCCCCAACAGCTGCACGTCGGCGAACGGCTCCGAGAAGCGGGCCGCGAAGAATACATACTGATCGGGCACCCACCCCTGCGTGCGACGCATGCCGGCCAGCTCGTAGGGAGCCGTCCGGCGGAGTTCGCACAGGTCGATCTTCTCCTCGGTGACCGTATGCAGCAGATCGACGATCACCCGCCGGGGACCTTTGCCCGCAAAGGTATAGCGGTGTACGCCCGTACGGGGCGCGGCGGTCAGTTCGACCCCGATATTCACGTCGGGCAGCGTCACGGCGTAGTAGCCGCACGAAGCCCGCTCGTCGTCATGCGAAAAGAAATAGGGCTGCAAGACACACTCGCCGTCGTGGATCACGATTTCGCGCGTGGTCGGATGGAACAGAATGTCCGCAAGGTCGGCGCATCCCGTACCGCTCAGGTGCGTATGCGAAAAGCCGTCGATCGTCGTGTCGCTGTAATGGTAGCCGGCGCAGGCGTCCCAGTTGCCGGCACGGGTGTCGGGACTCAGCTGCACCATGCCGAAAGGCGTGGTGGCGCCCGGATAGGTATGACCGTGGAATCCGGTGCCGATGAACGGGTTCACATAATCGACGGGATCGGCGGACCGCGGCGAACAGCCAAGGGCCGCGAGGGCCAGCAGCAGAATGGTAAGTTTTTTGGTCATAACAGTAGTCGGTAGTGCGAACCGTCCGGAAAATGCAAATCAAAGGTACGGATTCCGGAGCGATATTGCAACTCCGCGCCCTTCTCTCTTCGTCTGTCCGAAGCCGGTCGCAGTTTAGGTCATACAAATATAGAGAAGCGATTGCACCCTGCCGTGGCTATTTGCGCTTTTACTTCCTCAAATCGCGCAGAACCGTCATTTCCCGCCCCCCGAAACGTCCCGATCTGCCGCCGAAAAATCGCAGAAACCGCCCGGATTTCCGAAAAAAAAGCTACCTTTACCGTCGAACGGACACTACCCGAACGATGGCACGCGTAATTTTCCTGACCGACTTTTCCGAAGCGTACGCACGAGAACTGCTCCTCGGCATGGCGCGCTATGCGCACGACACGGCGCAGGCATGGAGCCTGTGCCGCCTGCCGCTGTCGATACGCGACAAATTCGGCATCGAAGCCGTCGTGGAGTGGGCGCTGCGCATGAAGGCCGACGCCGTGATCGGCCAGTTCTACAACACCGACAACGTCGAACTGTTCCGCAAAAACGGGATCATAGCCATCGCGCAGGACTTCAAGAAACGCTTCACCACCATCCCCAACATCACCGGACCGCACTATTCGGCGGGCAGGATGGCCGCCGAGTACTTTCTGCAAAAGGGCTTCCGCAACTTCGCCTTCTACGGCACGCGGGGCATCGACTTCTCGGACGAACGCTGTCAGGGCTTCCGCGAAACGATCGAGGCGGCGAATCCCGAATTCACCTTTTCGTCGCTGCGCAGCAGCGCCCAGAACGATTTGTGGTACTACGACTCGACGCAACTCATCACGTGGCTGCAGTCGCTGCCCAAGCCGGTGGCGATCATGGCGTGCGACGACAACCAAGCATATCATATCACCGAGGCGTGCCTGCAGATCGAGGGGGGGGGAAATTCCCGCATCCCGAACGACATCGCCATTCTGGGCGTGGACAACGACGAGACGATCTGCAAGCTCTCCACCCCCAACCTTTCGTCGCTCAATCAGGGCGTCGAGCAGGGCGGTTACGACGTGGCGCGCCTGATCGACCGGCTGATCCGCAACCCTGAAGCGGAGTGGGAGGACGTCATGGTGATGCCGACCCACATCGTCACGCGGCAATCGACCGACATCTACGCCAACAACGATCCGCACATCGCCGAAGTGCTGCGGTACATCCATGAGAACATCAGCCAGAAAATCACGGTCAACGAACTCGTGAAACTGGTCCCCCTGTCGCGCCGCCTGCTCGAAACCCGTTTCAAGAAGAGCATGGGCACCTCCATCTACGACTATATCATACAGGTCCGCATCGAAAAGATGATGCAGCTGCTCTGCGAAGGCCAGAGCGTCTCCGAAGCGGCCGCCGAGCTGGGGTTCTCCGACATCAAGAACGTCTCGCGCACCTTCCGCCAGCTCAAGGGCATCACCCCCTCGGAATACCGCGAACAGTTCGCGCCCAAAAGACGGTGATCCGCCCGGCGGGCCGTTCCCAATATCCGGGCGCCCGAACTCCCAATGCCTCCCCTTCTGTCTTTTCCGCCGGTTTCATTAATTATACGGCCAACTGTCATACACGACAACCAATCCGCAAATCCATGCACAAAAAAAGCAGCGACCCCTCAAAGGCCGCCGCTTAGTCCCGTTCGACCGTCCTGCGGTCAGAGCGTCACACCGCCCCGCAGGCGGATATCCTCGCACGACGATCCCACGAAGATGTTGAAGTCGCCCGGCTCGGTCACGAACCCGTGCGAGAAGATATCGTAGAAGCGGAAGGCTTCGTCGGTCAGCGTCACTTCGACGCGCTTTTGTTCGCCTTTCTTCAGGAAGATTTTCTCATAACCTTTCAACTCCTTGGCAGGACGCGGCACGCTGGCTTCGACGTCGCCCACATAGACCTGCGCCACCTCGGCTGCGTCCATACCGCCCGTGTTCTTCACGGCGAACGACACGACTACCCCGCCGTCGCGCTTCTCGACCTTCAGGTCCGAATACTCGAACGTCGAATAGCTCAGTCCGTAACCGAAGGGATAGAGCGGCTTCACCCCACTGCGCTCGTAACCGCGGTAGCCGACAAACACGCCTTCATTATAAGTAACGCGCTTCTGCAGGGTGTTCTTGCGGTGGGTGCGCGCCACATTCTCGTAATAGCTGCCCAGCGTCGGATTGTCCTCGGCGCGGCGCTCGACGGAGATCGGCAGGCGGCCGCTGGGCGAGATCCGCCCCGTCACGATCTCGGCGATCGCCTGACCGCCCTGCTGTCCGGGATACCACGCCATCAGAATCGCTTTGGCCTTGTCGCCGAACGTCGAAAAATCGACACCGCCGCCGCTGTTGACGACCACGATCAGATTCTCGTTGAGCGCCGCGAGCCGGGCGATCTCTTCGGACTGCCCTTCGGGCAGCGCAAAGGTCCGGTCGGAATTCTCCTTTTCGTTGGAGCTGTCGAATCCGGCGCAGTAGATCACGGCGTCGGCCCGGACGATCCGGGCATCCTCGGCGCGGGGATCGGCGGTCATATAGCCGAACGACACCTCGGCCGACGAGGCGTTGTCGAAATATTCCAACCGCAGCGCGTATTTCCGGCCGGCTTTCATTTCGACGCTCCCTTTGCGGGTCGTCGCGCTGTGGTTGCCCCAGTCGGCGAGCACCTCTTCGCCGTCCACGAAGAGCCGGTAACCGTCGTCGCCGCGCATGACCAGCGAAGCCGTGCAGTCGGATTCGGGAACGAACACGCCGGTCCAGCGGATCGAGAAGCCGTCGGCGGGAAGCCCTTCGGCCGGCGCCTTATCCTTCCAGTTGAAGCCGATTCTCGTATCGACGCGCGTCAGCGCGGGAGTTCCCTCGAAACGCTTGTTGGCGAAGTACTCGCCCCTGAGTCCCGGCGTTTTGCAGTCGGCCGAGGTGTAGACCATGCCCTGAGCGGCCATATCGCTCGCCGAAGGGAGATTGCCCAAAACCGTCACCCTGTATTTCTTGCCCATCATCTGCATGCCCTCGCCGACCGAAACCGTCGAGAAGGGATGCACGAAACCGCTGCCGCCGCCCGTCGGGATATTGCCCGAATTGGGTCCCAGCACCACGATATCGCGCTGTTTGGTCAGCGGCAGGAAAGCCCCGTCGTTCTTGAGCAGCACCACACCCCCGCGCGCCACGTCGAGCGCCGCAGCGTCCGAGAAGGGATTGCATTCGGGAATAGCGGGGTCGAGCTGTTGGCGGTCCAAAAATCCGAACGCGATGAGCGTCTGGAGGATATGCTGACATTTCAGGTCGATCGTACGTTCCGACACCACGCCCGATTCGATGAGCGGACGCAGGTTGCGGGCGTTCATAAACCGGGCGCTCGGCATCTCCAGATCGAGTCCCCGGTTGGCGGCGCCCTCGGCCGAATAGGTGGCGTTCCAGTCGGACATGAAGATTCCTTCGAAGCCCCACATCCCGCGCAGAATATCGACCGCAAGCTGCTCGTTCTCGGTCGCATGCTGGCCGTTGACGAGGTTGTAACTCGACATCACGGCGCCCACGCCGGCCTGCTCGACCGCCTTGCGGAAGGCCGGGAGATAAATTTCATGGAGCGTACGCTCGTCGATATCGGAACTCACCTGATGACGGTCCCACTCCTGATTGTTGCCCGCAAAGTGTTTGATCGTCGCCATAACTCCTTCGGACTGCATGCCCTCGATATACTGCACGGCGGTCTCCGACGCCAGATAGGGGTCCTCGCCGAAGTACTCGAAGTTACGGCCGCACAGGGGCGAACGGTAGATATTGACGCCGGGTCCCAGCATGATATGCACGCCGCGGGCGCGGGCGTCCTGCCCCAGACCGCGTCCCATATCGCGCACCAGCGCCCGGTCCCAAGTCGCCGCGGCGGCCACGCCGCAGGGGAACATCGTACTGCGGGTATTGTTGCGTACGCCCTGCGGACCGTCGGCCATCCGGATTTCGGGAATGCCCAGACGCGGAACGGCCCTGATATAGAATTCGTTGTAACCGCCGATATAATCGATTTTTTCATCGAGAGTCATCTGTCCGACCAGTTCGGCGGCGCGCTCTTTGGCCTGCGGCGGGATAGGCTGCGCGGCGGCGGACGATACGAACGCGACCGCCAGCACGGCAACAAGAGTTTTTTTCATCGGGTTGAAGTTTTAATGGTTTATGCAAAGAAAGTAAAAATATTCCGAAAAGCATCGGATCGGAAATAAAAACTTCCGAACCGAAACCAGCGGCCGGCCGGACCGTTCACGATAATACACACCCGCGCCACAGACAGCCCCTAAGCCGGAGCAATATTTTTCATCATCGGAGAGCGAGCCAATACATATATGAAAAGAAATTAGTATCTTTGCGCTTCGGCCCGCAGGAGAGTTCCCGCCGGATGCTGCCGGGCAGCATCGCCGACGTCCGCGCAGGACGCGCAGCGGATGCTGAACGCACGCAAACCTCCGTCCGCACACGCTTAATGCGCAGGACACGCAGCAACCGTCGCCCGCACCGCCTGCGGTGCAGGATGCGCGGAAGATGCCGGACACGCGACAACCGCCGTCCGTACGGAACGCTCCGGGCCGCAGACAACCGATTCGAAACAAACAAGATAATTCAATGGCTTTACAGTGTGGCATCGTGGGTCTTCCGAACGTCGGCAAATCGACCCTTTTCAACTGCCTGTCCAACGCGAAGGCGCAGGCGGCGAACTTTCCCTTTTGCACCATCGAACCCAACGTGGGCGTAATCACCGTCCCCGACCGGCGGCTCGTCCGGCTGGCCGAGATCGACAAACCCAAGCGGGTGATTCCGACCACCATCGAAATCGTCGATATCGCCGGACTGGTCAAAGGCGCGTCGAAAGGCGAAGGACTGGGCAACAAGTTCCTCGCCAACATCCGCAACACGCACGCCATCATCCACGTACTGCGCTGCTTCGACAACGGCAACATCACCCATGTGGACGGCTCGATCGACCCCGTGCGCGACAAGGGCATCATCGACACCGAGCTGCAGCTCAAGGACCTCGAAACGATCGAAAACCGGCTGGGCAAGACCCAGAAGCAGGCGGCCGTGGGCGGCGACAAGAACGCCAAACGTCAGGTCGAACTGCTGCTGCAATACAAATCGGTGCTGGAGCAGGGCCGCAGCGCCCGCACGGTCGAACTGGAGAAGGAGGACCGCAAACTGGTCGCCGACCTCAACCTGCTGACCGACAAACCGGTGCTGTACGTCTGCAACGTCGATGAAAAGAGCGCCGCTACGGGCAACGCCTACACCGAGGCGGTCCGTGCGGCCATCGCCGACGAAAAAGCCGAAATGCTCATCGTCGCCGCCGCCACCGAAGCCGACATCGCCGAGCTGGAAAGCTACGAGGAGCGGCAGATGTTCCTCGAAGACCTCGGCCTCGAAGAGTCGGGCGTCGAGCGCCTGATCAAATCGGCCTACAAACTGCTCAACCTCGAAACGTTCTTCACCACCGGCGCCGACGAGTCGCGCGCATGGACCTACGTCCGCGGCATGAAGGCCCCGCAGACGGCCGGCGTCATCCACACCGATTTCGAGAAGGGATTCATCCGCGCCGAAGTGATCAAATACGACGACTACGTGACGCTGGGGTCGGAAAAAGCCTGCCGCGACGCGGGCAAGATCGGCGTCGAAGGCAAGGAGTACGTCGTGCAGGACGGCGACATCATGCACTTCCTGTTCAACGTCTGACCCGAAGAGAGACCAAACACGGAACAATATATAAACAGCATATCATTATGTCCAGACCCGTAAGAGTGCGCTTTGCACCCAGCCCCACGGGGCCGCTCCACATCGGCGGCGTCCGCACGGCCCTCTACAACTACCTTTTCGCCCGTCAGCACGGCGGTGTGATGATCCTCCGCATCGAGGACACCGACTCGCAGCGTTTCGTGCCGGGCGCCGAAGAGTATATCCTCGAATCGCTCAAATGGTGCGGCATCGAGATCGACGAAGGCGTCGGCGCGGGAGGTCCCCACGCCCCCTACCGCCAGAGCGAACGCCGCGAAATCTACCTCAAATACGCCCTCCAGCTCGTCGATGCAGGCTGGGCCTACTACGCTTTCGACACCGCCGAAGAGCTGGACGCCCTGCGCCGCGAAGCCGAGGAGCGCGGCGAAGCGTTCGCCTACAATTATGCCGTGCGCGAAAAGCTGGCCACGTCGCTGGCGCTGCCGGCCGACGAAGTGAAGGCCCGCATCGAACGCGGCGACCAGTGGGTGATCCGCTTCCGGATGCCCGAAAACCAGACCGTCGAAATGGACGACCTGATCCGCGGCCATGTAGAGGTGAACACCTCGACGCTCGACGACAAGGTGCTTTACAAATCGGCCGACGCACTGCCCACCTACCACCTCGCCAACATCGTGGACGACTATCTGATGGAAGTCTCGCACGTCATCCGCGGCGAGGAGTGGCTGCCTTCGCTGCCGCTGCACTACCTGCTCTACCGGGCCTTCGGCTGGCAGGAGCGTCAGCCCCGCTTCGCCCACCTGCCCCTGCTCCTCAAACCCACGGGCGGCGGCAAACTCTCGAAGCGCGACGGCGACAAGATGGGCTTCCCCGTATTCCCGCTCTTCTGGACCTCCCCGACGGGCGAAACGGCCCGCGGCTACCGCGAGGACGGCTATTTCCCCGAAGCGTTCATCAACATGCTGGCGCTGCTCGGCTGGAACCCCGGCACCGAGCAGGAGATCTTCTCGATGCAGGAGCTGATCGACAGCTTCTCGCTGGAGCGTGTCTCGAAATCGGGCGCACGCTTCCAGCCCGACAAAGCCAAATGGTTCAACGCCCAGTACATGCACCACAAGAGCGACGCCGAGCTGGCTGCGCTGTTCCAGCCCATCCTGCGCGACCACGGCATCGAAGTCGCGGACGAGGTCGCAGGCCGGGCCGCAGGCATCATGAAGGAGCGCGCCACGTTCATCACCGACCTCTGGGACCTCACGTCGTTCTTCTTCACGGCGCCGGCCGAATACGAGGAGAAACAGACCCGGAAGTACTGGAAGGGCCAAAACCCCGAAATCCTGCGCGAGCTGCGCGGCGTACTGGCCTCGATCGACGACTTCTCGAAAGAGAACACCGAACAAATCGTCCACGGCTGGATCGAAGAGAAGGGATACGGCATGGGGCAGGTGATGAATACGCTGCGGCTGGCGCTCGTAGGTGCGGGCAAAGGTCCCGGCATGTACGACGTCACGGCGTTCATCGGCCGCGAGGAGACCCTGCGCCGCATCGACCATATCCTCGCAACCTTAAAACCCGCAGAATAATGGTACAGATCGAACAACACGTATGGGGCATGACGCCGGAGGGCGAAGCCATCATCCTCTACACGATGCGCAACGACAAGGACTCCGAAGTGAAAATCACGAATTTCGGGGCGGCGATCGTCTCCGTCACGATGCCCAACCGCGAGGGCCGCATGGCCGACGTGGTGCTGGGTTACAAGCATCCCGAAGGCTACTTCTTCGACGGAGCCGCGTCGGGCAAAAGCGTGGGCCGCTGCGCCAACCGCATCGCTTTCGGCCGCATGACCGTCGAGGGAAAGGAGTACGCGCTCGAAGTGAACAACGGCCCCAACCACCTGCACGGCGGCACGAAGAACTTCGCCAACCGCATCTGGGAGAGCCGTGTGGAGACCAACCGCGTGGTCATGTCGCTCCTCTCGGAGGACGGCGACCAGAATTACCCCGGCGAACTGAACGTCGAGGCCGTGTTCGATTTCGACGATGAGAATGCGCTCGAAATAACCTATCTGGCCCGGACGGACAAAACGACGGTGGTGAACCTCACCAACCACGTCTATTTCAACCTCGCGGGCGAAGGCAGCGGGTCGGTCCTCGACCACCAGCTGCGCCTGAACAGCTCGCAGGTGCTCGAAATGAACGACAAGCAGATCCCCACGGGCCGGCTGCTGGACGCAGCGGGCACGCCGCAGGACTTCCGCGAATTCCGTCCGTTCCGCCCCGGCATCGACTCGGAGTTCAACCACATCCGCGATTTCAAGGGATACGACCACCCGTTCGTCATCGACGGCTGGAAGCCCAACATTCTGGGCGAGGTCGGCTGTCTGCGCGAACAGACTTCGGGCCGCTGCGTGACGGTGCTTTCGTCGCAGCCCAGCGTGATGATCTACACCGGCAACTGGCTCGCAGGCGGATGCCCCGAAACCAAGTCGGGCGGCCGTTACAACAACTACGACGGCGTGGCGATCGAATGTCAGAACTACCCCGACGCCGTCAACCACCCCGAATTCCCGTCGCCGCTGCTCAGACCCGGCGAAACCTACTGCCAGAAAATCGTATTCCGGTTCGGGACTTTCGCATAGGCGGCGGAGAACCGCGGCGCAACCAAAACAAACTCCCGGCACCGGCCGGACACGGGCGGATACGCTGCTCGGCAATAACGCAGTAACGCGGGCGTATGCCCGCGTTACTGCGTTATCCGCGTTACTTACGATCCGCCGCGCAGCCGGAAATGACTTAGCGTAAAAAAGCGACTATTGTCCGACGCCCGTAATTGGACGCTCACCGGGCCGAGGGGCGCATACGCGCCGAACAGTTAGCGTAAAAACGGCCGTAAGTTTGTTTTTCATCCGCCGAATGGATAATTTTACGTCTGCAACCTAAAACCAGCCCCATGTCCATCCAGATGAACCAATCGCTGTCGGTAGACTGCGCCGTGTTCGGTTTCAACGGCAAGTCGCTCAAAGTGCTGCTGATCGAGCGGCGCTACTATGCCCCCGACACCCGTCTCGACAAGCTCAAACTGCCGGGCGCCATGATTCTCGACAACGAGACGCTGCCGCAGGCCGCCTACCGTGTGCTCGAAGAGGCCACCGGACTGCGGGACGTATATCTCAAACAGATGGATATATTCTCCGATCCCAACCGGGTGAGCGGCGAGGAGCTGGAATGGATCAACCGCTATCACGGCATACGGACCGAACGCGTGGTGACGGTGGGATATTACGCGCTGGTGAAGCTCGACACCCGTACCGTCGCCTATACCACGGCCAAGGGCGCGCAATGGGTCGATGTCGATTCGATCCAGCGGCTGGCGATGGACCACAAGCAGATACTTTCGGCGGCGCTGGCGGTTCTCTGCCGCGAGATGCTGCAATCGCCCGTGGCTTTCGAACTGCTGCCCCGCAAATTCACCATCCGCGCGCTCCAGAACCTCTACAGCGCAGTGCTGGGCATCGAAATCGACAACCGCAACTTCCGCAAGAAGATACTCGCGTCGGGGTTTCTGACCCCGACCGCAGAACGGGAACAGGGCGTAGCCCACAAGCCGGCGCAATATTATACCTTTAATAAAAACGCCTACAAAAAGGCGCTCAAAGCGAAGCTGAAGCTGGGATTCATCAACAACTGGAGGTATTGATCCATAACAACAGATAACATATGAAAAGTTTAGGCATAGACATAGGCTCCTCGTCGGTCAAGGTATCGCTGCTGGACATCGCGTCGGGCGAGTGCGCGGCCTCGTCCGCCAACCCCGCGACCGAAATGCCCATCGGATCGCCGCAGAGCGGCTGGGCCGAGCAGGACCCCGAAATGTGGTGGCATTACGTCTGCGAAGGCATTCGGACCATTGCGGCGCAGGGCTTTGCGATGAGCGACGTGGTGTCGGTGGGCATCACCTACCAGATGCACGGACTGGTCTGTCTCGACAGGCAGGGCCGTCCGCTGCGCCCCTCGATCATCTGGTGCGACTCGCGCGCCGTGGAGATCGGAGCCGAAGCGCTGGAAGGCATCGGGCGGGAGTTCTGTCTCGCGCATACGCTCAATTCACCGGGCAACTTCACCGCGTCGAAACTGGCGTGGGTAAGGCGCAACGAACCCGGCGTATTCGCGCAGATATACAAATTCATGCTCCCCGGCGACTACATCGCCTACCGCCTTTCGGGACGCATGTCCACCTCCGTCAGCGGCCTTTCGGAGCAGATACTCTGGGACTTCGAAGAGGAGCGGCGGGCCGACTTCGTGGCCGGATGGTACGGCATTCCGCAGAAGACGATCCCCGAAGCCGGCGTCTCGATCGGCACGGAGGCCCGCACGGACGAAGCGGCCGAACGGCTGCTGGGCATCCCCGCAGGCACTCCGATCTCCTACCGCGCCGGGGACCAGCCCAACAACGCCTTTTCGCTCAACGTCATGGAGGCGGGCGAAGTCGCCGCAACAGGCGGCACGAGCGGCGTGGTATACGGCGTCACGGACAAACGCCAAGCCGACCCGCAGTCGCGCGTGAATACCTTCGTCCACGTCAATCACACGGCCAGCAATCCCCGTTACGGCATTCTGCTCTGCATCAACGGCACGGGCATCATGAATTCGTGGATACGCCGCAATGTCACGCAGGAGACGCTCGACTACGCGGAGATGAACCGGCTGGCCGCAAGCGTCCCGGCAGGCTCCGAAGGAGTGCTGGTCGTTCCCTTCGGCAACGGAGCCGAACGGATGCTCTGCAACCGCTGTCCCGGAGCCGGAATCATCGGGCTGGACCTCAACCGCCACACCACGGCCCACCTCCTGCGCGCCGCGCAGGAGGGCATCGCCTACTCCTTCCGCTACGGCATCGACATCATGCGCGGGCTGGGACTGCGGACGGACGTCATCCGCGCAGGCGCAGCAAACTTGTTCCTCTCGCCGCTTTTCCGGCAGACGCTCTCGACGCTCACGGGCGCCCGCATCGAACTGTTCAATACCGACGGCGCGCTGGGCGCAGCCCGCGGCGCGGCGCTGGGCGCCGGCTACTACAAGACGCGCGGCGAAGCGTTCGCTGCATTGCGCAGGCTGGAGGTCGTGGAACCCGCCGAAGCTGATAGAGAGACGCTGGAAGAAGGTTACCGGGCATGGGTCCGGGAAGTAGAGAAAAGAATGGAATAACAACCTGAAAATCATTCAATATCATGGCATCAAAACAGTATTTCCCCACCGTGGGACAGATCGAATTCGAAGGCCCGGAGTCGAAGAACCCGATGGCTTTCCGTTACTATGACCCCGAAAAAGTCGTGAAAGGCCGCAAGATGAAGGATTGGTTCCGTTTCTCGATGGCGTGGTGGCACACCCTCTGCGCCGAAGGCGGCGACCAGTTCGGCGGCGGCACCAAAACCTTCCCGTGGAACGAGTCCGCATGTCCGATCGAGCGCGCGAAAGCCAAGATGGACGCGGGTTTCGAATTCATGCGGAAGATCGGCATCGAGTACTATTGTTTCCACGACGTAGACCTCGTGGACGAAGCCGCGACGCCCGAAGAGTACGAAAAGAACCTCCGCCAGATCGTAGCCTACGCCAAGCAGAAGCAGGACGAAACCGGCATCAAACTGCTATGGGGCACGGCCAACGTCTTCGGCCACGCCCGCTACATGAACGGCGCCGCGACCAACCCCGACTTCGACGCCGCGGCCCGCGCCATGCTGCAGATCAAGAACGCCATCGACGCCACGGTCGAACTGGGCGGCGAGAACTACGTCTTCTGGGGCGGCCGCGAAGGCTACATGTCGCTGCTCAACACCGACATGAAGCGCGAAAAGGAGCACATGGCCACCATGCTGCGCATGGCCCGCGACTACGCCCGCTCGAAGGGGTTCAAGGGCAACTTCCTGATCGAGCCCAAACCGATGGAGCCGATGAAGCACCAGTACGACGCCGACACGGAGACCGTCATCGGGTTCCTGCGGGCGCACGGGCTGGACAAGGATTTCAAGGTCAATATCGAGGTCAATCACGCCACGCTTGCCGGACACACCTTCGAGCACGAGTTGCAGTGCGCCGTCGATGCCGGGATGCTCGGCTCGATCGACGCCAACCGCGGCGACTACCAGAACGGCTGGGACACCGACCAGTTCCCGATCGACCTCTACGAAATGGTGCAAGCGATGATGGTCATCGTCCGCGGCGGCGGCCTGCAGGGCGGCGGCACGAACTTCGACGCCAAGACGCGCCGCAATTCGACCGACCCCGAAGACATCTTCATCGCCCACATCGCCGCGATGGACGTCATGGCCCGCGCGTTGCTCATCGCCGCCGACATTCTCGACAACTCGCCCTACGAAAAGATGCTCGCCGAACGTTACGCCTCCTACGACTCAGGCGAAGGCCGGCTCTTCGAAGAGGGCAAGCTCACGCTGGAGCAGGTCGCCGACTACGCCCGCCGGCACGAACCCGTCCAGCGCAGCGGCAAACAGGAGCTGTTCGAAGCGATCGTGAACATGTATATCTGACCTTATGACTAAAACCCAAGAAACCGGGAGCCGCGCCTATCTGCTTTCGATCGTGCTGGTGGCCATCATCGGCGGCCTGCTGTTCGGTTACGACACGGCCGTGGTGTCGGGAGCCGAGCAGGCCCTAGACCAGTTCTTCCGCAGTGCGGCGGACTTCACCTACACGCCGTGGATGCACGGCTTCACCGCATCGAGCGCGCTGGTGGGCTGCGTCATCGGCGGTGCACTGTCGGGCCTGCTGGCCTCGCGTCTGGGACGCAAACGCTCGCTCGTCGCGGCGGCCGTGCTCTTCTTCGTCTCGGCCGTCGGCTCGTGGCGGCCCGAAAGCGGCATCCTGCCTTACGGCGAAGCGTCGCTGCCGCTGCTGGCGTCGTTCAACATCTACCGCATTCTGGGCGGTATCGGCGTGGGACTTGCCTCGGCCGTGTGTCCGATGTACATTGCCGAAATCTCGCCCGCGAAGATCCGCGGCACGCTCGTCTCGTGCAACCAGTTCGCCATCATCTTCGGCATGCTGGTCGTCTACTTCGTGAACTATCTGATCCGCAACCAGCTGGGCGACACGGGCGAAGCCATTCAGGCCGCCATGGTCTCCGTCGGCTGGCGCAGGATGTTCCTCAGCGAAGCGTTCCCCGCGGCAACATTTCTGCTGCTGATCCTCTTCGTGCCCGAAACCCCGCGTTACCTGACCCTCACCGGCCGCGATCAGAAGGCATTGCAGGTGCTCACGCGCATCAACGGCGCGGCCGAGGCCCGCACGATTCACACCGAAATCCGCCGGACGGTACACGCCAAGACCGAGCGGCTCTTCGCCTACGGCGCAGCGGTGATCCTGATCGGCATCCTGCTCTCGTTTTTCCAGCAGGCCATCGGCATCAACGTCGTGCTCTACTACGCCCCGCGCATCTTCGCCGGAATGGGCGCGTCGGGCGACGCTTCGATGCTCCAGACCGTGGTGATGGGCGTGGTCAACATCCTCTTTACGGTCGTGGCGATCTTCACCGTGGACCGCGTGGGCCGCAAACCGCTGCTCATCGTCGGTTCGGCGGGTATGATGATCGGCATGGCCGCCCTTGCGGCGCTTTCGTTCACCGGGTCGATCGGCATTGCGGCGCTGGTCTTCATCATCATCTACACCGCATCGTTCATGATGTCGTGGGGCCCGATCTGCTGGGTGCTGATCTCCGAAATCTTCCCCAACACGATCCGCTCGCAGGCCGTGGCCGTAGCCGTGGCTGCGCAGTGGATCTCGAATTTCCTCGTCTCGGCGACCTTCCCGTCGCTGAGTGCATGGAGCGTCGGTGGCACCTACTGCATCTATGCCCTGATGGCGCTCGCATCGGCACTCTTCGTCTGGAAATGGGTACCCGAAACCAAGGGCAGAACCCTCGAAGAGATGTCGAAACTCTGGCGGAAAAACGGCGACTGAGCCGCGGCAAAAACCGGACGTCGCAACAACGGGCAACCGGACCGGGCGGACCTTGAGACCGGGCATTGCCGGTAACAGAGCGTCCCGGCCGGGAGACTCAGGCACCCGGCCATCTCCGACAGCAAGGACCCCGGAGGCGCAATCCGAAAGCCGGGAGCATCGCAGGTTGCCGGCGGGGCAGGCGGATACGCAGGCGTAACCGGGCAACGCAGGCAGCAGAACAACGGACCAAAAGAGCCGAAAGAGCAGTCCGAACCCGATTCGCAAGGAAAAGTCATCGGCCGCAGTGCAACGACGCGGGCACATGCCCGCGTCGTTGCATTATCGTCACGAAACCATCGGACAACCGTTCCTGCTTGCACCTGCTGAGTTTTTCAGAAATTCTTCGCATCCCGCTCCCGATTTCCCGAATCTTTTATTACCTTTGCCGTCGATATTTCGAAGGGGTGCCTTACTATCAGGCTGAGATTATACCCATTGAACCGGATACGGGTAATGCCGAAACCGGGATGCATAATCTTTCAACGCATACCCCTTTTCAGTTCATTAACTTTTAAAAGTTCAGACATGAAAAGGTTTCTACTTCCCATCGCGGCCGTCGCGCTCTGCGTCGCCGCAAACACGGCGAGCGCCGAGAATCCGGCAAACGCCGTAATTACCGCTGCGGCCGAAACTCCGGCTGCCGTCTCCCTCACCGCAGGCGTAACGAACGCCGCAACCGCCGCAGACGCGACACGATCCGCGGCGTTTGTCACGGCAGCTGCCGTTCCCCCTGCAAAGACAAGCGAAGCGATCACGGCAGCCGCCGGGCCGGCCCGGCCCGAAGACTCCGTGCGCATGTACCGCCTGCAGGAGATCGAGGTGACCGCCACGCGCGCATCGGGCAGCACGCCGGTCGCCTATACCGACCTTTCGCACGAGGTGATCGCCCGCAACAGCTACGGATTCGACATTCCGTCGGTGCTGGCGCTGACTCCCTCGATGATCGCCACCAACGAAACCGGCATCGGCATCGGCGGCACGTCGATGCGCCTGCGCGGAACCGACGCCACGCGGCTCAACGTCACCATCAACGGCGTCTCGATGAACAACCCCGACTCGCACTCGATGTACTGGTACGACACCCCCGACCTCATCTCGTCGGTCGGCACGATGCAGATCCAGCGCGGCGCGGGCATCTCGACCAACGGCACGGGCGCCTTCGGCGGCGCGGTCAATATGTCCACGGCCCCGCTCGAAACCGAGTTCGGCGGCGACGTCTCGCTCTCGTACGGATCGTACAACACCAACAAACAGGCCGTGCACGTCTCGTCGGGGCTGATGGGCGGCCATTGGACTGTGGACGCACGCCTGACGCGCCTCTCCTCGGACGGCTACATCCGCCGCGGAGGGACCTCCCTCACCTCCTACATGTTCCAAGGCGGCTATTACAACGGCAACACGATGCTCAAGCTGGTTTCGTTCGGCGGCAAGGCCAAGACCAACCTCAGCTACAACGGCGCCACGCGCGACGAGATGCGTCTCAATGGCCGCCGTTACAACAGCAGCGGCATGTACTCCACCTCGGACGCCTACTCCCACCGCATCTGGAACAGCGAGGACGGGGAGTGGCAGCAGGTGAACTTCTACGACGACGAGACCGACAACTACCTGCAGATCAACAACCAGCTGATCCTCAGCCAGCGCTTGAGCGACCGATGGACGCTGAGCGCCACGGCCTTCTACACCTACGGTTACGGCTACTACAAGCAGTATAAGGACAACGCCAAACTCTTCGAATACCTCTTCCCCGACCATTTGGCCTACCAGACCGACGACCAAGGCAATTTCGTGACGGACGGCGACGGCGAACGCATCGCCGTGCGCAGGGACCTGATCCGCGAAAAACTCATGCGCAACCACTTGGGCGGCCTGAACGCTGCGGCGGCCTACGCCGCGGACAACCTCGACCTCGCCTTCGGCGGTTCGTGGAGCTATTACAGCTGTCCCCACTGGGGCGAGCTGGACTGGATGCAGGAGACCGATCCCGCCGACTACCGCAGCAAACGCTGGTACGACAACGACGTGGACAAGCAGGACGCCAACCTCTTCGCACGCGCCAACTGGACCGTAGCCCGCGGACTTAACCTCTTCGCCGACATGCAGTACCGCTACGTTCACTACAAGGCATGGGGCGTGAACGACAACTACGACGAAGCGAGCGGGGGCATGCAGCCCATCGACGTGGACGAGACATACCACTTCTTCAACCCCCGCGCCGGCGTCAGCTACACGCTCGCCAAGCGTCACAACTTCTACTTCTCGTTCGCCGTGGCGCAGAAGGAGCCGACGCGCAGCGACTTCACGGACCGCTACATGTTCTCCGGCGACGACTCGTACCCCTCGTCCGAGAAACTCTACGACTACGAACTGGGCTATGACTACTCGTCGCCCCGTTTCAGCGCGGGCGTGAACCTATACTACATGAAGTACAAGGACCAGCTGGTGCATACGGGCATGGTCAACGACAGTTCCGACGCACTGAACGTCAACGTGCCCGACAGCTACCGCCGCGGCATCGAGCTGACGGCTTCGTGGCGCGTGACCGGATGGTTCACCGCCGGCGCCAACGCCACCTTCAGCCAGAACCGGATCGAGAACTATGTGGACGCACTCTCGAACAGCCCCACCTACGGGCAGAATCTGGGCGAGCGGACCATCTCCTACTCGCCGTCGGCCATGGGATCGCTGTTTCTGGACTTCCATTACCGGGGCTTCGAAGCCGTGCTGCACACGCAGGCCGTAGGCAAACAGTATTTTACCAACGACGAGAACGAGACGCTCTCGCTCGGCCGCTACTGCGTCACCAACCTCAATCTGGGCTACACGTTCCGCACCCGCGCCGCCCGGAGCGTGCGGCTGGGTCTGCAGGTCAACAACCTCTTCAACGCCGAGTACGAAAGCAACGGCTACGGCTATTCGTACATGGACACGTGGAGCAACCCGACGCCCCAGCGCATCGACATGGCCTACTACTTCGCGCAGGCGCCCCTGAACGTGCTGGCCAACGTCACGGTAAAGTTCTGACGGGCAAATTCCGTCCCCCCGGAACCTGATCCGGAGGGACGCAACGCAGATAAAACGATGGATTGGAAACTTATCCTGCAGATCGCCGGCGTGGTGCTGGGGCTGCTCTATCTCTGGCTCGAATACCGCGCCGACATCCGGCTGTGGATCGTGGGACTCGTCATGCCGCTGGTCCACGGCGCGCTCTACTACAAGGCGGGGCTGTACGCCGACTGTTCGATGCAGGTCTACTACGTGCTGGCAGGACTCTACGGCTGGCTCGTATGGCGCAACGCCCCGCGCAAAAAGGCCAAGACGGCCCGGAACGCGGCAGCGGCAGGACCGACCGATCAAACGGCCCGGAGCGCAGAACCCGCAGCGGCCCGAACAGCCCGGAACACAACGGCGGGACATAGCGACCAAACGGCCTGCAATGCAGGACCCGAAGCGGCCCAAACAGCCCGGAGCGCAGAACCCGCCGCCGTCCGGATCGGGCATACGCCCCTGCGCTATGCAGCAGGACTGATCGCAGTCTACGCCGCGGCGCACGCCGGAATCTATTTCCTGCTCTCCCGGTTCACCAACAGCACCGTGCCCTTCTGGGACGCGATGACCACGGCGGCGAGCATCGTGGCGATGTGGATGCTCTCGCGCAAATACATCGAACAGTGGCTCGTCTGGCTGGCCGTCGATCTGATAACGATCGGGCTGTATCTCTACAAGGGAATCCCCCTCACCGCGGGACTCTACGCCCTCTACTCGGCGCTGGCCGTGGCCGGATACCTGCGCTGGCGCAAGCTCGCGGCACAAGAAACGACCGGCGCCGCAAAGTAACGCAGGCGAAGAATCACTACGGCGCAAACCACCGCCGACGCTGAGCAACACAACGCGAGTGAGACACAGCAGAGCCGCACAACGCGGAACGGCGCCGGCACTGGGCCGCCGAAACTCGGCGACCATTACGAATAACGCAGTAACGCAGGGTACGCCCCACGTTACTGCGTTATTGCATCCGGTTCTTGTTCGCTGAGAAAGACGACACTCCGGCACATCGGAGTCCCTGCCCGGCAAAGAGCGAAGCCTGCCCCGAAAATCTTCTCCGCGTCCCTATTCCGGCAACCCATGCTCCCCGACATAGGCGAGGATCTCCTCGCGCAGCGCCTTGGGCGTCACGCTGCACCGCAGCACCAGCAGGTAGGAGTTGCGAATCTGCTCGCGGATAAAGCCGTCGGGCAGGTCGCCCGTGGTGCGGACGGCGTTCCAGTGGCGTTTGTTGAAGTGCCACGCCGCACTCACCTCGTCGTACTGCTCGCGCAGCAGCACGGCTTCGGCCGGATCGCATTTCACGGCGACCCATTCGAATTCGGCCATGTCGGCGCAGGCGAACATCTTGCCCCCGACCTTGTAGACAAGGGTCGTTTCGTCGAAGGGCGTAGTCTCTTCGGCCATCGGCAGCGACAGACAGTAGTCGCGGAAAGTCAGTACATCCATAATCGATCGTTTTTTCGTTCCGGTCCGGCACAATTCCGTCGCAGCGGTGCATTCCCACGGCCGGCCGGAATTACTCGCAGCCCAAAGATATATAATTTTTGGCACACGTATTGCGTCCTGCTCCCAAGTAAAATCAAAATCAAGGAAACGATGAAAAAAATTCTCCTCTGTATCTGCCTGCTGTCGACATTCGCAGCGGGTCTGGTCGGCTGCTCGCAGCAGCGGCAATGGAATCACGAACAGCGCAAGGCGATGCGCGAAGCCCTGCGCAGCTACCGTCAGATGGTCTATCTCGACGACCTTTCGGACGATGAATTCGTGCTCTTTACCGACGAGGTGGCCGGTGATCTGGAAGGGGCCTACCCCGTCTATACGACCTTCGTCGAAATGCCGGGCGTGACCGACACGGTCGACATGGTCGTCGTCACGACCATCGTGGACGAGCTGAACGCCGACGCGCACAACATGCGCCATATCTATCCGTACAACTATCTGGTGGCGCAGGGCGTGCTTCCCGCCGGGCTGGACCACCAGCAGCAGAAGGCTTTCTACAACTGCTTCGCAGGCAAGGTGAACGCTGCCTACAGCACCATGTCGCAGTTCTTCAACGCCATACTGGCCGACACGACCGACATGTCGCAGATTCGTCAGATGGAAGCCGGATGCGCCAACGACCTCTTCGACTGGGTGATTACCGAAGTGGAGGTGACCGAGACCGCCGACTGACAGAACCGGGACCCACGTAACCGGGACAACCGGAATCGCACGGCAAACGACGCGCAGCCGCACGGTCCGCGCACAAAAAAGGCAGGCTTTTGCAAAAGCCTGCCTTTTTTGTTTCAGATTCTCATCGGTTCACATACCCGTCAAAAAACAGCAGCGACGAATTCACAGCATTATTCAATAGGAAGATTGTGCTGTTTCAAAAACGAGAGTTTATCCCAATACCCTCTCTGAAAGACGATTTTATCGTTTTTCACATGAAAAAATCCACATCCGCGAAGTCCGAGCTGATCTTTCCATTCCATTATCGCCCATTCTCCATCTTCAAAAATATTCTCTACGATACAAACCATTTCAGCCGTTGCAAATTCATTTGCAAACATTTCATGGATCGCCGTTTTACCTACCACCGGTTTATTCGCAACCTGATGGTTTACCGCATCTTCGGCATACAGCTCCGTAAGACGAACCGCATCGGCGGCATTAAAGCGGTCTATCCACTTTTCCAAAACTTCTTTAGGCGTCATAATCATGCTTGATTTATAGTTCGGATTTACCTTCCAAGCGGCTTCCGAGTGTTATACATCGTTTTTAAAGAGACTAACGTATTATTTTCCGCTTCTTCCCGGAAACGCCGCCCGACACGACCGCTTGCCGCACGCCGTTTTCCGGCGCAGATTCCGGCCGCGGCCGCTACTTTCCCTCGCACGGACACTCGCCGCGCTCCTGCCGGTCGTAGAACTCCCGGCCCACGACGATACGGACCGCCTTGTGGAGAATCGAGAATTCGAGCGGCGTCTCGCCCAGCAGCTCACCGTCCACCTCGACCGAAATTTCGGGCGACGACTCGATGCGGATACAGCTCCCCCTCTCCTGCAGGATATGCCGGATGCGGTAGATGCCGCCGTTGAACAGGTAGTGGAAGCGGAACAGCAGGTGCCAGAAATGCACGGGACGCACCAGCGACACGTCGAGCATACCGTCGTCGGCCACGGCGTCGGGCAGCTGCTGCATGCCGCCGACGTTGTACTTACAGATGCCGATGGCGATGCTGAACAGCAGGTTGTTGTAAACCAGCCGGTCGTCGACCCACACCTTCACGCCCGTCGACTTGTAGCGGAAGAAGTTCTTGACCAGACACCACGTGGAGCGCCAGCGGCTTTTGCGGTCCTTTTTCTTGAGGTGCGAAAGCTTGCGCACCATCCGCGCGTCGAAACCCGCGCCCGCTACGTTGGCCATATAGCGGCTCTGGCGGTAGTGCGACTCCTCGTACGACACCACGCCCACGTCCTGCAGGAACGAGTAGCCCTCGCCGATGGCCTTCACGGCATCCTGATAGCGGTTCGAAATACCGAACGTGCGGACCCAGTCGTTGCCCGTTCCCACGGCGATCACCGCCAGCAGCACCTCGTCGGGACAGACCTCCTGCTGGATGAAAAGTCCGTTCACCACCTCGTGCAGCGTGCCGTCGCCGCCCACGACGATGATATTGCGGTAACCCTCCTTGACGGCCGACACGGTAAGTTCCGTGGCGTGGAACTTATGCTCCGTGAAGACCGGTTCGCAGACGATATGGGCGTCGCGCAGGAGCTTCGATATCTGCGGAAAATGGTCAAGCCCGCGGCCGCCTCCGGCCACGGGATTGACAATGACGAACCATTTGACCTTGTCGGCTTCCAAAGCGCACTACTTTTTGGGAATATTGCGCAGCGTATCGACCATGAAGTCGTAGAACTTGCCCACCGACGCGATCTCCACCTTCTCGTCGGGCGAGTGGGGATAGCAGATCGTAGGTCCGAACGAAATCATGTCCATCTTGGGATATTTGCTGCCGATGATGCCGCATTCGAGTCCGGCGTGAATCGCCGTCACGGCGGGTTCCTTGCCGTAGAGGGCCTTGTAGGAAGCAGTCATGGCCTTGAGGATCGGCGACTCCATGTTCGGATTCCAGCCGTCGTAGCTGCCCGTGAGCTGTACCTTGGCCCCGGCCAGAGAGAATACCGCGGCGATCGCTTCGCCCAGCGCGGCCTTCTCCGAGTTCACCGAGCTGCGCAGCAGGCACTGCAGTTTGACGCTCTTGCCGTCGGAGACCACGCGCGCGAGGTTGCTCGAAGTCTGCACCAGTCCGGGCATCGACACCGACATGCGCTGCACGCCGTCGGGACATCCCACAACGGCTTTGGTCAGCTGGGCGGCCACGTCGGCGGCGATCCGCTCCTTCGGGGCTTCGCACTCCTTCAGTTTGATCGACACGGCGTCCTCAATACCGGCATATTCGGCCTTAATGACCTTTTCATAGGCTTTCAGCTCCTTGGCGAAAGCTTCGTACTCCTTGGTTTTGACCATCACGACCGCCTCGGCTTCGCGGGGAATGGCGTTGCGCAGGCCGCCGCCGTCCACCGAACAGAGCACCAGATCGCGCGACGCCGACGCGGCGTTCAGGAAACGGAACAGCACCTTGTTGGCGTTGGCGCGCTGGCAGACGATCTGAATGCCCGAATGGCCGCCCTTGAGTCCCTTGACCGTGATCCGGGCCGCGGTGTAGTTGCGCGCGGGCGTCGGCTCGGCGGCATATTTGAAGACGATGTTCGCGTCCAACCCTCCGGCGCAGCCCACGTACAGCTCGCCCTCGGTCTCCGAGTCGAGATTCAGCAGGATGTCACCGTGCAGCAGCCCCTTTTTCAGCCCGAAAGCGCCGTCCATCCCCGTCTCCTCGGTGGCCGTGAAGAGCGCTTCCAGCGGACCGTGTACCAGCGAATCGTCCTCCAGCACGGCCAGAATGGCCGCCGCGCCGATGCCGTTGTCCGCACCGAGCGTCGTGCCGTCGGCCGTCACCCACTCGCCGTCGACATAGGCGTCGATCGCATCTTTCGTGAAGTCGAACTTCTTGTCGTTGTTCTTCTGGGGCACCATGTCGAGGTGGGCCTGCAGGACCACGCCCTTGCGGTCCTCCATGCCTTTCGAGGCGGGTTTGCGGACATAGACGTTATGTGCGGCGTCCTCCTTGCATTCGAGTCCTTTCTCCCGTGCGAAATCCATGACGTATTTGCGGATCTTCTCCTCGTGCGACGAGGGGCGCGGAATGCGTACGATCTGAGCGAAATGCTTCCAGACCAGCGCCGGCTTCAGGGCCGCGAGATTGCGTGTGTCGTTCATAAAAGTAGGTTTTAATGATATGTTATCGTTTTGCGTATTCTTTCATTCTCGTTCAGCCCTGCCGTCGTTGCCGCCGCCTTTGGCGTCGTTTGCAGGTCTGCTTCTCCCCTAGCCTGCCGCTTCGGCGACGCGCCGTAATTTCCTCCCCGGAGGGGACTTTCGCAGACGGCCGGAAGGCCCGTCCCGGAGCGGCCCCGTCCTTACTTTTCAGCTTTGGACAGGTCCGTCCCGCACTTGTCGAACGCCTCGACGATATGCTTCACCAACGGGTGGCGCACGATATCGCGCACGTCGAATTCGACGATGCCGATGCCCTCCACCTCGCGCAGAATCTCCATCGTGCGCACCAGCCCGCTGTCGCTTTTGCGCGGCAGGTCGATCTGCGTCACGTCGCCCGTGACGATGAACTTGGCGTTGCGGCCCATGCGCGTCAGGAACATCTTGATCTGCGAGAGCGTCGTGTTCTGCGCCTCGTCCAGAATGACGAAGGCGTTGTCGAGCGTGCGGCCGCGCATGTAGGCCAGCGGCGCGATCTGCACCGTGCCCTCCTCCAGATACTTCGCCAGCTTGGCAGGCGGAATCATGTCGTTCAGCGCATCGTACAGCGGCTGCAGGTAGGGGTCCAGCTTCTCCTTCATGTCGCCGGGCAGGAAACCCAGCTTCTCGCCCGCTTCGACCGCCGGGCGCGTGAGGATGATGCGCCGCACCTGCTTCTCCTTCAGGGCGCGCACGGCCAGCGCAATGGCCGTATAGGTCTTGCCCGACCCGGCGGGTCCCACGGCGAAGAGCAGATCGTTCCTGTCATAAAGTTTCACCAGCCTGAGCTGGTTGACCGTGCGGGCGCGGACGATGTTGCCGTTGTTGCCGTAGACGATCACGTCCTTGTCCACCGGAGCCTCCTGCGCAGCGATGCCACCCGCGAAGCACTGGTCGATGACCTGCGACGAGATGTGTCCGTATTTGAGATAATAGGCCACCAGCCCCTCCATGCGTTCCTCGAAACGCCGCGTCTCGGCTTCGGAACCGAGGACTTTGAGCGAAGAGCCCCGCGCGACGATCCTGAGCTGGGGGTGAAGCGATTTCAGCTGGTCGAGGTAGACATTCCGGGGTCCGTACAACTCGCGGGGGTCTGCACCCTCGATGAGTATCTCTTTTCCGACTGCGTCTGTCATAGGCTAAAAAAGGTATCCGAAGTTAAGCGCCACGTTATACGTGCGGAGTTTGTCGAGCTTGCCGCCGTCGGGAAGCACCACGTCCTTCTTGCTTTTGAACTGGCCGTTGTAGCGCAGGTCCACCAGCAGGTGGCCCAGCAGCTTGACGCCCGCACCCACCGTGTAGGACATCGTGGGACGCACGCGGCCGAAATCGAGCAGGTCGCCGCCCGACTTCTGCTTGCAGTCGTTCATCACCGTAAAGACGGGACCGGCATAGATCCGCACGGGACGCAGCAGGCGGAACGACAACAGCACCGGCACGTCGATCGAATTGGACTTGAGGTTGATCTCCTTCTGCCCTTCGGGGCGGATGCGGAGTCCCTGACGCACATAGAGTATCTGCGGTTCGACGGCGAAAGCCCCCAGATTGACCGCCGTGGTGATACCGGCCTGCCAGCCCAGTTTGTTCTTGACGTCGGTGCCCGACATGTTGGTCGTATAGTCGGGGATGTTGATGCCGCCCAATACGCCCCATTCGATCCGGGCGCGGGGCCGCTGCGCCGCGGCAGAGAGCGCGCAAACGACCAGCAAAGAGGTTACTACGATCTTACGAATCATCGTTTTCAGTTTTTATTGCTTTATTTTCAGTTTGAAGCTCGCCCAGAGCATGTAGCCCACGCACAGGGCGACGAACAGCATGCCCCAGTGCGCATCGCCGCTCCAACGGACAATGGCCCCGCAGACGGGTCCCGAAACGGCTCCCGCCGAGATGGCCAGAATCATCAGTCCCGCCACTTCGTTGGCCTTTTCGGGCACGGCCTTGGTCGCCACGGCGTAGAACGTCGCGAAAACGCAGGCCATGGCGAATCCCGTCAGCCCCACGGCGGCGTAGACCGCCGTTTCGCCGCGCACCAGCAGCAGCACGGCGCAGAGCGCCAAAGCCCCCGCCATGTTCCAGCGCAGGTATTTCACGTCCGACACCCGCACCAGCACCCACGCCCCGACGAGCGTGCCGACGATGCGGCAGGCGTAGAAGCCCGTGGTGGTGAGTATCGAATCGGGGTTGTCGATCAGCCGCACCGAGAGGAATCCGATCCCCACGTCGCCCGCGATGAAACACGCCACGCCCAGCGTGCAGAGCAGCACCGTCGGGTTTCCCAGCAGCCGGAAGCAGTCGGCCATGCCCGCGGCGCGGTCGCTGCGCGGCGGTTCGGCTACCGAAGTCGCCTGCAGCCAGATGCCGCCCAGCACCGTAAGGCCCGCATAGATCGGCAGCAGCAGACGCCACGATCCGGTGAGCGCCACGAGTGCGGTGACGATCGGCGCCAGCAGCAGGAGCGAGGTGTTGCGGAAGATCTGGCCCACGGTGAGGTAGCTGGTCATCCGCTCGCCCGGTACGATGGTGGCCAGCAGGGGGTTGATCGCCACCTGAATCGCCGTATTGCCCACGCCCAGCAGTCCGAAGCCGGCGAAATACCACCCCAGCGCGCACCCTTCGCCCGCAACGTAGGGGACCATCAGACCGACGACCGTAAAGGCGTAGCCGATCAGCGCGGTTGCCTTGCGGCCTATGCGGTTCATCAGCGCGGCCAGCGGCGTGGAGAGCACCAGAAACCACAGGAAAACCATCGTGGGCAGGAAACTCACGGCCGCCTGCCGCGACGCGGGAAACTCCAGTGCGATACGTCCCGTGATCGGGGCCACCATATCGCAGAAACCCATTATGAAGAAGCCCATCAGCACGGGGCCGAGCACTCGTTTATCTACTTTACCGACACGCATGAGCGACGAAATTTCAGGTATACAATTTTTCAAAGTTACATTTTTTTCCATAAAAACCGATTCCCGGAGAGCGATTATTTCACAATTCTTTATCTTTGCGGCGCAATTACCGAATCCCGATGGACAAAAAACGTGCGAGATATGCAGCTTCGCTGGGGTTGGTCGCGGCCATGGTCGCCGCCGCCGAACTGCTGGGCGAACAGGAAGTCGTTTTTCCCGAAATCGCCGCACTGGCAGCAGGCATGTGGGTAATCGACAAACAAGTCTGGCGCATCGGCCGCAGGCAGGCCGTCTGGCTGATGACCCTCGCGGCGGCGGCCGGTTGGCTGATCGCCCGGATTCCGGGACTGCCCCCGCCGGGCGGCATCGCCCTCGGGTTCCTCTTCGCGGCAGGCTGTCAGGTCCTTACCCGCACCTCGCTGGCGCCGATGCTCTCGGCCTGCCTGCTCCCCGTCGCGCTCGGAGCCGACAGCCCGGTCTATCCGGTCGCGGTTTTCCTGCTCACGCTCACGCTCTCGGGCGGCCAGCTGTGGATGGAACGCCGCAAACTGCGCACGCCGCTGCCCCCGGTATTCCACCTTCCGCGGCGGCGGGACGAATGCCTGGTCTGGCTCCGGATGTTCGCCGTGCTGATGCTGATCGCCGCCGGAGCAGCGCTGGGTGCGGGATTCCGCAGGCTGCTCTGCGTCGAGCTGGGAATGCCGCAGGCCGCCGCGGCCCTCGCCGCCTGCGCCTGCCTTTTCGCGCTCTTCGAACGCTACGGCCGCATCTTCGCCCCGGCAGGCGCCGTGGCGCTGATCCCGCTGCTGATCCCCGCCCGGGACCTCTCCGTCTACCCGCTGCAGGTCGCCGCAGGCGCCGCCGTCCTGATCGCCGCAGGCATGCTCCTCGGACGCCGGAAACGGTCCGCAGGATCGGCCGTTCGGACTCCGCAGCAGCAAAATGCGGCGGGCGCTTGTTTTTAGCCGCAGATTTTTATATATTTGTAGGAAAGCCAAATGATCGCATGATGTTTCAATTCGCCCATATAGCACCGATAACACTGCCGCTTGAAGACCCGATCCTGAAGTTTCTGCTGATTCTGATCATCATTCTGGCGGCGCCGCTGCTCCTGAACAAGCTGAAGATCCCCTATCTTTTGGGGCTGATAATCGCCGGCGCGGTTATCGGCCCTCACGGACTCAACCTCGTGCTGCGCGACAGCAGCATCATTCTTTCGGGGACCGCCGGCCTGCTCTACATCATGTTTCTTTCGGGACTGGACATGGATACGTCCGACTTCAAAAAAAGCGGCTGGCGCAGTCTCGTCTTCGGACTCTACACCTTCTGCGTACCGCTCGCGCTCGGCATTCTGGCAGGTTATTACATTATGGGATTCTCCATCTACTCCTCGATCCTGCTTGCCGGACTCTTCGCCTCCCAGACCCTTATAGCCTATCCCATCGTCAGCAAGCTCGGCATCTCGCGCGACAAGGCCGTCACGATCGCCGTCGGCGGCACGGTCATCACCGACACGCTGGCCCTGCTGCTGCTCACGGTGATCGTCGGCATGGCCACAGGCAACGTGGATGAAAGCTTCTGGTGGAGGCTCAGCGCCTCGGTGCTCTTGTGCATCGGCATCATCCTGTTCCTCTTTCCGCTGCTGGCGCACTGGTTCTTCAAACAGTGCAGCGACAACGTATCCCAGTATATCTTCGTGCTGGCGATGGTCTTCCTCGGCGCCTACCTCGCACAGCTCGCGGGGCTGGAACCGATCATCGGCGCCTTCCTCTCCGGTCTGGCCCTCAACCGGCTCATACCCCGCACCTCGCCGCTGATGAACCGCATCGAGTTCGTGGGCAACGCCATCTTCATCCCCTTCTTCCTCATAGGCGTGGGCATGCTCATCGACTACCGGGCCTTCTTCCGCGACTGGGAGAGCATCGAAGTGGCGCTGATCATGATCGTCCTGATCACCGCCGCCAAATACATCGCCGCCTATCTCACGCAGAAGACATTCCGTCTCTCACCGGACCAGCGCACCGTGATCTTCGGACTGAGCAGCGCCCATGTCGCGGCGACGCTCGCGGCGGTGATGGTCGGCTACAACGTCATACTGGGCCACACGCCCGACGGCGAGCCGATCCGCCTGTTGAGCGAAAGCGTGCTCAACGGCACGATCCTGATGATTCTGGCCACCTGCACGGTCTCGACCTTCGCCACGCAGCGGGGCGCGCACAACATCGCCATGCGCAATGCGCAGGACGACGACGAACAGCCCCAGCAGGAGGACCACATCCTCATTCCGGTCGCCAACGAGCAGACCGTGAGCGAGCTGGTAAGCCTGAGCACGACCCTCAAGAAAGCCAAATCCCGCAACGGACTCTACGCCCTGAACGCCATCGACAACAAGGTCGAGGACCCCACGGTCGAAAAGCGGGGCCGCAAAATCCTCGACACGGCCGCCAAAGCCGCCGCCGCGTCGGACAACTACCTGCAGGCGCTGCTCCGCTACGACGTAAACATCGCCAACGCCATCGTCAGCGTGGTCAAGGAGCGCAGCATCACCGACATCGTGATGGGCATGCACCACGACCGCACGCCGGGCGGTTCGGGCATCGGCCGCATGGCCGCCGACGTGCTGGGCCAGAGCAATGTCACCACCTATCTCTACCACCCCGCGCAACCCCTGCCGACCATCAAGCGGCATCTGGTGGTCGTGCCGGAGAAGGCCGAAAAGGAGGCCGGATTCCAGATGTGGATTCAGAAACTGCGCAACATCGCCGACAATTCGGGCGCCCGGATCGTGTTCTACGCCCCGGAAAACACCATGCAGTACCTGCGCCCCACCCGCGGCAAACGCTCGGCCAAGGCCGAATACGTGGTCTCCAACCCGTGGGACGACCTCACGGCGCTCACTTACGAGACCAAACGCGACGACTGCCTGTGGGTCGTGATGAGCCGCCGCGAGCGGGTCTCCTACCACCCCGCCATGAGCAAGGTCCCCGCCTGCATGGAGCAATTCTTCGCCGACAACAGCTTCGTACTGGTCTACCCCGTACAGGCCGGCGACACGGAGAGCTGGTATATATAATAAGTATCCGGACGAGTATTCTCTGTCCTGCAGTTTTTACAGAGTGTGTTCCGCAAGAGTCCCGCGCATTTGGTTTTGCGCCCGACCTGCACTATCCGTGCAGCATACAGGCGGCGTACGGACAATGCTCAAATAAATTTGGCATTGCGCCCGACTTGCACTATCTTTGCCCTAAGAAAAAAGAAAAGAATATGAGCCTTGTAGCAATCGTGGGCCGTCCTAACGTCGGCAAAAGCACCCTCTTCAACCGTCTGGTGGGCCAGCGGAAGGCCATCGTCGATGCGACGGCCGGCACCACCCGCGACCGCCACTACGGCAAAACGGACTGGAACGGAAAGGAATTTTCGGTGATCGACACCGGCGGCTACACCGTCAATTCGGAGGATATTTTCGAAGACGAAATCCGCCGTCAGGTACTGCTGGCCATCGACGAGGCCGACGTGATCCTCTTTCTGGTGGAGGTTGCGACCGGCATCACCGACCTCGACCAGCTGATGGCCGATATCCTGCGCCGCACCTCGAAAAAGGTGATCCTCGTCTGCAACAAAGTGGACAACAACGACCAGATCTACTCCTCGCACGAGTTCTACGCCCTCGGTTTGGGCGATCCGTTCTGCATCAGTTCGATGAGCGGCAGCGGTACGGGCGACCTGATGGACGCCATCCTCGCGGCGCTGCCCGCGGAGACCGTCCCCGAAGAGGACGAGGACCTGCCCCATATCACCATCGTCGGCCGTCCCAACGTCGGCAAGTCGTCGATGACCAACGCGTTGCTGGGCGAGGAACGCAACATCGTGACCTCGATCGCCGGCACCACCCGCGACTCGATCCACACCCGCTACAACAAGTTCGGCATGGATTTCTACCTCGTGGACACGGCAGGCATGCGCAAGAAGGGCAAGGCGATGGAGGACCTCGAATTCTACTCGGTGATGCGCTCGATCCGCGCCATCGAGAATTCCGACGTCTGCATCCTGATGCTCGACGCCCAGCAGGGACTCGAATCGCAGGACCTCAACATCCACAACCTGATCGTCCGCAACCGCAAGGGTTGCGTGATCGTAGTCAACAAGTGGGACCTCATAGAGAAAGACAACAACACGATGAAGGAGTGGACGGAGTTCCTGAAAAAGAAACTCGCGCCGTTCAACGACATTCCGATCATCTTCACCTCGGTACTCAGCAAACAGCGCATATTCGACGTGCTCCAGACCGCGATCCGGGTCTACCAGTCGCGCAAACGCCGCATCTCGACCTCGGAGCTGAACGATTTCCTGCTGCCGCTGATCGAGAACTATCCGCCCCCCGCGACCAAGGGCAAATACATCAAGATCAAGTACGTGACCCAGCTCCCGACGCCCACGCCGCAGTTCGCGTTTTTCGTAAACCTGCCGCAGTACATCAAGGAGCCTTACCGCCGGTTCCTCGAAAACAACATCCGCGACCACTGGGATTTCGCCGGGGTGCCGATGCAGATTTATTTCCGGCAGAAGTAAGACGGCCGCAATACAAGGCTACCGGACCTCTTTCGCACGACGAAATCCGGAAGCGATATTCCCGCCAAGTCCCCCTTTGACAAAGGGGGACTTTTTTATATTCCGGAGCACCTATGCAGGTCTATTTCCGGCAGAAATAAAAACGGCTGCAAACGGGAAGCAAACAAAGAGACCGGACTCAGAGTTGAGTCCGGTCTCTTTTATCTGAAGTGTCCGCCGGTCTAATTCGCCGGCGGCGTAGCCCCGCCCTCCTGCGGATTTCCGCCGCGGTTGCGATTGCGGTTGCGGCCGCCGCGATGGCGTTTGCGGTCGCGCGTTCCGCGGTTGCCTTCGCCGCGGCCCGATGCGTGGTCATTATCCGCCGGCGCAGCCTGCGGAGTCCCGGCGCCGTTTTCGGCCGGCGCCGCAGCCGCACGCTCTCTGTCGCCGCGACGATCGCGATTACGATCGCCATCGCCCCTGCTTGAGCGTCCTCCGTCGCCTTTATCGCCGCGTCCACGGCCGCGGCCGGAACCTCCGCGTCCCGATCCCCCGTGGCCGCCCCTGCCGCCGCGGCCGAAACGTCCGCGGTTTTCGTCGGGTGCGTATTTCGGGCCTTCGCCCACGCTTGCGGGCAGTTCGGCTTTGCGGATATCCCGCTCGATAAACTTCTCGATGGCGTGGAATTTCCCCTGTTCCTCCTCGCTGACGAAGGTCACGGCAGCGCCGGTCGCCGCGGCACGCGCCGTACGGCCGATGCGGTGGATATAATCTTCGGGGTCGTGCGGCACGTCGTAATTGATGACCAGTCCGATGTCCTCGATGTCAATGCCGCGCGCCACGATGTCGGTGGCCACGAGGATCGAGACCTTGTTGTTCTTGAAGTCGAGCATCACCTCCTCGCGCTGGGCCTGCTCCAGATCGGAGTGCATGGCCGCCACGTTGAGTTTCATGCGTTTGAGCGTATGGGCCAGCTCCTTGACCTTCATCTTCGACGACGAGAAGATGATCGTCTTCGACTCGGTCGGCTCGGCGAACATCTCGCGGATGATGTCCAGCTTCTGGTTCTCATAGCAGACATAGGCCGACTGGTCGATAGCCTCGTTGGGTTTCGAAATGGCGATATTCACCTCGGCGGGATTGCGCAGAATGGTCTTGGCCAGTTCGCGGATCTTCGGGGGCAGCGTCGCCGAGAACATGATCGTCTGCCGCTCCTTTGGCATGTACGAGACGATCTTCATGATGTCCTCGCTGAAACCCATGTCGAGCATGCGGTCGGCTTCGTCGAGAATCAGGCATTCGACATGCGAGAGGTCGATGCCGCTGTTCTGGATATGCGAAATCATGCGGCCGGGAGTGGCGATGACCACGTCCGACCCCATCAGCATACCCCGCTTCTGCACGTCCCAGCCCTTGCCGTCGCCGCCGCCGTAAACGACCGTGGTCGAGATGGGCAGGTAATAGGAAAAGCCCTGAAACTGCTGGTCTATCTGCTGCGCCAGTTCGCGCGTGGGCACGATGATCACCGATTTTATCACATTGTCTTCGTTGCCTTCGAGCAGCAGCCGGTTCAGCAACGGCAGCGTGTAGGCCGCCGTCTTGCCCGTTCCCGTCTGCGCGCATCCGATGATGTCGCGGCCTTCGAGAATCACCGGGATCGTGTGTTCCTGCACCGGAGTCATCTCCTGAAAATTCATATCGTAGAGTCCGTCGAGGATCTCATCCTCCAACTCAAGTTCGTCAAATCGCATTTTACGTATCTTAATTTTATCCTTCTGAAATTTCTTCTCCGAAAAGCGTCGCGGGAGTGCAGCCCGTGATGCGGACCCGCACATAGTCGCCGACGCCGTGGCCGCCGCGGTCGAAGACCACGACCTTGTTCTGCGAGGTACGGCCCGAAAGCTGGTTCTCGTCGCGCTTGGACGTTCCCTCGACCAGCACTTCGAATTCGCGCCCCACGTCGCGCAGGTTGCTCGCGCGGCTCAGTTCGTTCTGCAGGGCGATGATTTCGGCCAGCCGCGCCGACTTCACCTCTTCGGGCACGTCGTCGGGCAGGTGCTTGTGCGCGTAAGTGCCGGGGCGCTCCGAATATTTGAACATATAGGCGAACTCGTAGCCGACCTCGCGCATCAGCGAGAGCGTCGCGGCGTGCTCCTCCTCCGTCTCGCCCGAAAATCCGGCGATCAGGTCGGTCGTAACGGCGCAGTCGGGCAGGTAGCGGCGGATGGCCGCGACCCGGTCGAGGTACCATTCGCGGGTATATTTGCGGTTCATGCGCGCGAGCATCGACGAGGCACCCGACTGGGCGGGCAGATGGATCGCACGGCAGATATTGGGCATTTCGGCCATGACCTCCAGCAGGCGGTCGCTGATGTCCTTGGGATGCGACGTGGCGAAACGCACGCGCAGCAGCGGCGAGACGGAGGCCACGCGGCGCATCAGGCCGGGAAAGTCCACCTCGCCGAAGCGGTAGGAGTTGACGTTCTGCCCCAGCAGCGTCACCTCGCGGTAGCCGTTCCCGAACAGCGTCCGGACCTCCGCGAGAATGGTTTCGGGATCGCGGCTGCGTTCGCGGCCGCGGGTATAGGGCACCACGCAGTATGAGCAGAAGTTGTTGCAGCCACGCATGATGGCGACGAAGGCGCTTACGCCGTTGCGGTCGAGCCGCACGGGAGCGATCTCGGCATAGGTCTCCTCGGTCGAGAGCAGGACATTGACGCCCTTGCCGCCCGCTTCGGCTTCGCGCACAAGCCGGGGCAGGTCGCGGTAGGCGTCAGGCCCGGCCACGACATCGACGCCGTGCGGTCCTTCGACCAGCTTCTCCTTCAGGCGCTCGGCCATACAGCCGATGACACCCACGACCAGTCCGGGGTTGGCCCGGCGGTAGCGTTTCATCTCGGCCAGACGGCCCCAGATGCGCTGTTCGGCATTGTCGCGGATCGAACAGGTGTTGATCAGGATAACGTCCGCCTCGTCGATCCGCTCGGTATATACGTACCCTTCGCGCTGCATCACGGAGACCACGATCTCGGTGTCGCCGACATTCATCTGGCAGCCGTAGGTTTCGACAAAAAGTTTGCGTCCGGCGCCCGACAGGGGGCGCAATGTATTCGTATCGAGTCTTAATTCCACGTTTTCGTTTCTGTTATTCGGCATGAATCTCGTTCTTGTCGGGGAACTGCTTGAAGCCCTCGCCGAAAGTCTCGTAGGCGTCGGTCACCACCACGAACGCCGAAGGGTCGATCTCCTTGATCTTGTGCTGCACGAGCCGCACCTCCTTGCGGCTGACCACCAAAAAGATCATGTCGCGCAGCGCGTCGGTGTACATGCCTTTCGACTTGATATAAGTGGCGCTGCGGTCGAGGTCTTCGATGATGAAGCGCTTGAGCTGCTCGTGGTGGTCGCTGATGATGAACAGCAGTTTGTCGTACGACGCGCCGTTCAGCAGATAGGCGATCACGCGCGAGGTGATGTAGATCGTGATGAGCGAATAGAGCGTCAGCATCCAGCCGTTGGAAGCAGCGTCGCCCGTACCCAGTCCGAAACCGATGACGGCCAGACCTGACAGCACGACGAAACCGTCGGCGAGCAGGATGCCGGTCGAGAACTTGATGCCGGCAAACTTCTGCAGCAGCATCGCCACGATGTCCGTGCCGCCCGTAGTCGCCTGCTGGCGCACGACGACGCCCTGCCCGATACCGATGACCACGGCGCCGATGATACACGTCAGCAGCAGGTCGTTCGACAGGTCGAGCCGTCCCCCCAGCAGCAACGCCGGATCGAGACTCTCGACGGCCGCGGCGTCGGGATAGACCAGCCGCGTCAGCATGTTCATGAAACCGGGCGTATAGAGCGCAGCCAGCACCGTGCGCGTACCGAACTGCCCGCCGAAAACCAGCATCGCGGTGAGCATCAGCGGCACGTCGAACATATAGCCGAACGTACCGACCTGAATCGACGGGAAGATGTTGTGGAGTACGATACCCATACCGTAGACGCCTCCCGGCACGAAATTGTAGGGATTGACGAACAGCACGAAACCCGCGCCCATGATCGAACAGCCGAGAAAAATCAGGAACCACGAGCGCCACCACGCCCACGACCCCATCGGCTCCAGCAAAGCCTTTGTATTCATAAAGGTATATTTTTTAGGCAAAGATAACGCAATTCTCCGAAAACCCGGCGTCCCTGCGCCGGATTTTTCATCCGGAAACTGCAAATACGATTTTTTTTATTATATTTGCATTATACAAACCCCGGAAAAGTCACTATGATTCTGACATATTACACCGCCACGACCCTGATTATCATCGCCTATCTGCTGGGTTCGATTCCGAGCGCCGTATGGATCGGCAAAAAATATTACGGCATCGACATCCGCGAACACGGCAGCAAAAACGCCGGCACGACCAACATGCTGCGCGTGCTGGGCAAACGCGCGGCCCTGCCCGTTTTCGGACTGGACGTGCTGAAGGGATTCGTCGCCGTGACGATCATCGACCTGATGAAATACGACAGCGTTTTCGCCGACGGCGCAAACGAAACGTGGTTCTACATCCTGCGCTTCATCGCCGTATTCGCCGCCGTTCTGGGGCATATCTTCCCGATCTTCGCCGGATTCCGCGGCGGCAAGGGCGTGGCGACGCTCGTCGGCGCCATCATGGGCGTAAACGCCCCGCTGGTGCTGCTCTGCTTCGGCGTCTGGTTCCTCGTGCTGATGATTACGCACTACGTATCGCTGGCCTCGATGGTCGCAGGGTGCAGCTTCCCCATTTTCACGCTCATTTCGCCGAAAGTGAACCATCTGGTTCCGTTTGTCGTGTTCTCGTTCATCATCGCCGTGCTGCTGATCTACACGCACCGCAAGAACATCGAAAGGCTCAAGGCGGGCACGGAATCGAAAATCTACATCTGGAAACCCCGCCACGTGAAACAGCAGCCCCCCAAGCCGGAAAAAAAGGAGGAATAAAAACGGCACAAAAAGCTCTGCGGCAGGGCCTATGGTTCAAAACATCGGCAATATGGGATAAAAAATGCCGCGATTTGGCGGTAAAATCGTTTTTTTAGCCTATCTTTGCTCAGCAATTAGGACGCGACCATGTTACAGGAGAATCTGATCAAAATATACGAAACCAGTTTCCGCGACAATCGTGAAATGCCCGCCCTGACCGATTATTTCAAGGGCGAAACTTTTTCGTATTACGAGATGGCCAAGGAGGTCGCCAAGCTGCACCTCCTCTTCAAAAAGGCCGGCATCAGGCAGGGCGACAAAATCGCCCTCATAGGCCGCAACAACCCCCGCTGGTGCATCACCTACATAGCCACGATCACATACGGAGCGGTCATCGTCCCGATCCTGCAGGATTTCACCCCCGCCGACATCATCCACATCATCAACCACTCGGAGAGCCGCATGCTCTTCTTGGGCGACAACTTCTGGGACAATATCGAAGAGGAGCAGATCCGGCAGATCGAAGCCGTCTTTTCGCTGACCGACTTCCATACCATTTACGAACGCGACGGCAAGGCGCTCACCAAGTTCCAGCGCGACATCCTGAAGAATTACCGCTCGAAATATCCGCGCGGATTCAGCATAAACGACATCAAATACCCCGAAATTCCCAACGATCAGGTGATCCTGCTCAATTACACGTCGGGAACCACGGGATACTCGAAGGGCGTCATGCTCACGGTGAACAACCTGACGGGCAACGTGATTTTCGCCCAGCGGATGATCAACACCCAGACCGGCACCTTCTATTTCCGCAAAGGCGGGCGCACGCTGTCGTTCCTGCCGCTGGCGCACGCCTACGGCTGCGCGTTCGACTTCCTTTCGCCGCTGGCCGTGGGCGGACACATCACCCTGCTGGGCAAGATTCCTTCGCCCAAGATTCTGCTCGAAGCCATGGGCGTCGTAAGACCGACGGTCATCTGCTGCGTGCCGATGATTCTCGAAAAGGTCTACCGCAAACAGGTGATGCCGATGCTCGAAAAAGGCCCCATGTCGATCGCCGTGAAGATTCCGCTGCTCAACACGGCCATCTACTCGGTGATCCGCAAAAAACTGCTGGAGGCCTTCGGCAACAACGTAGACATATTCATCGTCGGCGGCGCACCGATGAATCAGGAGACCGAAGCGTTCCTGATGAAGATCAAGTTCCCGATCACCATCGGCTACGGCATGACCGAGTGCGCGCCGCTCATCAGCTTCACGCCCGACAACGAGTTCAAGGCCGGATCGTGCGGGCGCTACCTGCACGAACTGCTCGAAGTGAAGATCGACTCGCCCGACCCGCAGCACGAAGCGGGCGAAATCATCGTCCGCGGCGAGCATGTGATGAAGGGATATTACAAGAACGAAAAGGACACCGAGAAGGTCCTCGAACCCGACGGGTGGCTTCATACGGGCGACATGGCCACGATGGACCCCGACGGCACGCTCTACATCCGGGGCCGTTCGAAGACGATGATCCTCTCCGGCAGCGGACAGAACATCTACCCGGAGGAGATCGAGGACAAGCTCAACAACATGTATCTCGTGCTGGAGTCGCTCATACTGGAAACCGAAAACGGGAAGCTCAAGGCGCTGGTCGTCCCCGATTACGAACAGGCCGAGCTGGAAGGCGTGGACAAGAACGACCTGCCGCAGATCATGCAGAACAACCTCACGGAGCTGAATACGCTGCTGGCGGCGTACGAACGGGTCTCGGAGCTGGCGATTTATCCGACAGAGTTCGAAAAAACACCAAAACGCAGTATCAAACGTTATCTATACAGTCCGTCGCTATTGACCAAATAAAACAAGTCTCAGCAGGTAACCGCATACTTTGGATTCTCTATCCCAAATTCTTCATAGTCACTGAATCCAATTCCAACAATGAGGCGTCACTAATAGTTCGGTTACCTGCTTTTTTACGAAAGTTACCCGCGAATATCCGGGTAACTTTTTTTTATTATCTTTACGGCATGAAAATCACCAAGAAACAGACGATCGGCGAAAACCTGCTCTATGTGATGGTCTGGTCGGCCATCATTCTGGTGCCGGTGCTCAACTCGCTGATGATGTCAGAGCTTCACGTCAGCTGGGAAAACGTATTGATCGCATGGCGCAAGATCGCGCCCTACCTCATCATATTCATCGTCCACAACAGCGTCATCGCGCCGCGGTTCATGCTCAAGCACAAGTATTGGAAGTATCTGATAACCAATCTGACGCTGATCATCGGCACGTTCTGGTTCGTGGACTTCTACGAACAGCACATCACCGACAGCCTGCTCTTCTCGGACCTCTCCGAAGACCAGTTCATCGAGCACCGCAAGGCGTCGTTCACCGATCTGGAAATGTACTGGAACGTGATTCTGGGATTTTTCATGTCGGGGGCCAATACGGGCATCAAGCTCATGTACCAGTCGATACGCGACGAACAGCAGATGGAGGAGCTCAAACAGCAGAACATGCAGGCCGAAATGGATTATCTGAAGTACCAGATCAATCCCCACTTCTTCATGAACACGCTCAACAACATCCATGCGCTGATCGACATCGACACGGAATATGCCAAAAACGCCGTGATCGAGCTTTCGAAGATGATGCGCTACGTGCTCTACGATTCGGGACGCGAAATCATCTCGCTCAACAAGGACATTCAGTTCATCCAGAATTACATCGGGCTGATGCGCATCCGCTACACCAACGACGTGGACATCCGGGTGGAGTATCCGCACGACCTGCCGACGCAGGTCTCCATTCCGCCGCTGCTGCTGATCGTCTTCGTGGAGAACGCATTCAAGCACGGCGTGAGCTACAACAACCCGTCGTTCATCCACATGCACGTCGATTACGCCGACGGCAAGGTCACCGGCACGATCAGCAACAGCCGCCACACGCAGAAAGGCGAAAGACACAGCGCCGGAATCGGACTGGACAATGTCCGCAAGCGTCTGGAACTGATCTACGGCCCCCGGAACTACGCGCTCGACATAGAAGAAAACCCTACGACATACACCGTAAAACTCGTAATACCGACCCTCAATGCTTAAGTGTATCGCCATTGACGACGAGCCGCTGGCTCTGCGTCAGATCGAAAGTTACATACGGAAGATTCCTTATCTGGAGCTTACCGCTTCGTGCAACAACGCACTCGAAGCCCAGCAGTTTCTCGCCGGACAGCATGCCGACCTGATCTTCGTAGATATCAACATGCCCGACCTGAGCGGCGTGGAGTTCGTCCGTTCGCTGGTCGAAAGGCCGATGGTGATCTTCACCACCGCCTACTCGGAATACGCCGTCGAAGGGTTCAAGCTCGACGCGGTGGATTACCTGCTCAAGCCGTTCAGCTTCGCCGACTTCAGTCGTTCGGCGGGCAAGGCCAACTCGCTCTACGAACTGCGCCACAACCAGCGACCGGCCGACGCATCGGAACCCGTTCCGGAGGCGCTGCCCAAAGACAAGGAGTATATCTCGGTGAAGGCGGACTACAAGGTATCGCTGGTGAAAATCAGCGACATCGTCTATCTCGAAAGCGAAGGCGAATACGTGCGCATGCATCTGGCCGACGGCTCGACGATCACCACCCTGTTCCGTCTCAAGAACATGGAGACGGCGCTCCCGTCGGAGATGTTCATGCGCGTACACCGCTCCTACATCGTGAATCTGCGCTGCATCAAAGGCTACGTCCGCGGCCGCGTGTTTCTGAGCGACACGGAGTACGTGCCCATCGGGGAGAATTACAAGGAGAGCTTTCAGCGTTATATCGACGCCAATTTCAAGAATCTATAAAGCCGCGAAGTCCGGGAATCCCGCCAGCTGGACATACCGGCCGTCGCGGTACTCGCAGCAATAGTGTCTCCGGCCGTTGGTCAGAATGACGAACCGCGCCCCCAGCACCGAATTGTAACGCACGGCCTGCGAAAGGGTCCGTTCGTCGATCCGTATCTCCGGGGCCTTGCATTCGGCCAGCACCAGCGGTTCGGCGCCGTCGCCGACCACAACGACGTCGGCGCGCTGCGGCTGTCCGTTGACCGGCACGGCATACTCCTGCACGATGCGTTTGGGCAGCACCCCGCAGTGCGACACGAGGTAGGCGATCAGATGACGCCGCACCCACTCTTCAGGCGTCAGCACGAGGTAAATTCCCCGCAGGTCGTCCCACACTTCGACCTGCTCACCGCGACGGCGGGCACGCAGCCGGATGGCAGGAAAATTGAGTTTGGGAAGTTCTGACATCTTTAGTTCCGGAAAATTTACTATCTTTACCTGCACAAATATACGAACATTTTCGTTAAGCGGGAGCCGAGCGGGGAAACTCGTTTCGCCGGGCGGCGAAAATGAAGGTTAAAAAAGCGAATATATGAGGAGTATTCTTTCGATCATAGCACTCTTCTCGTGCTGCACGCTGGCGGCGCAGGAGTATATTCCGACCTACGGCCGCGAGTTGCCGCGCGGCGAAGTGATCGCCTACCCCACGGCGCAGGAAGCGGCCGCAGCCTCTGCGGGCGACACCCGTTACTTCACCCGTCTGGCGGACTGGACGCAAAAAGACAACGTTTTCTCGACCGAGTTCACCGTACCGTTCGCATGGGCCAACCGGCAGGTATTCTTCCATTTGGGATGGGCTTCGGCTGATTACGAAGTGCGCGTGAACGGCAAAACCGTGGCCTATGACAGCGACTGCAGCGCTCCGGCGGAATTCAACCTCACGCGCCATGCGCAGGAGGGCCGCAACACGCTGGAAATCGTCGTCAGCGCTCCGTCGCAGGTGGCGCGTCTCGAAAGCTGGAAAAGCGATCCGGCCCCGGCAATAGGTCCTGCATGGGTCATGAGCCAGCCCACGCTGCGCGTACGCGACGTACTGACCAAATCGTGGCGCAGCAGCGAGGAGAACGACAAGGTCATGGCTGAAATCGCCCTCGTCGTTAAGACCGAGTCCCTCAATCCGCGCACTTCGCGCATCCACTATGAACTGCTCACTCCGGCAGGCTCCAATGCCGCCATCGGATACAAGGACGTCACGCTCGACATGCGCCGCGAGGACACCGTGCGCTTTCTGGCCCGCATTCCAGACAGCATGTTGTGGAACCCCGGACGGCCGACGCAATACACGCTGCGCGTAAAAACCCAGCACGAAGGCCGCTACATGGAGTACATCGAACTGCCGCTCGGATTCCGCACCGTCGAACTGCGCAACGGGCAGCTGGCGGTAAACGGCAATCCCGTCGCACTCCGCACGCGCGAGGTTCCGCCCCAGTTCCCGGCGGAGGAGATAGCCAAGCTCCGTGAGCAGGGATTCAACACCCTCAGGCTCCTGCCGGGGCCCGTGTCGCCGGCGCTGTATGCTGTTTGCGACACGATGGGCATGTATGTGATCCCGCAGGCTCCGATCGACACCCGCAGCAGCGGCGAATCGCGTCGCATCGGGGGCAACCCGTCGAACGATCCCGCTTGGCAGAACGCCTACGTCGAACGGACCGAAGACAGCTATCACACTTCGAAGCGCCACCCGTCGGTAATCGCCTTCTCGCTGGCAACGAAATCGGCCAACGGCATCAATCTCTATGAGAGTTATCTGAATATGAAGAAGTTCAGCGAGACCCGGCCCTTCATTTATCCCGACGCTGCAGGCGAGTGGAACAGCGACGGTTTGAAACTGGAATAATCCGAAACGACCCGAAAACGCATCTGCATCAGGTCCGTCGGCGGATATGCGAAAAAAAATCCTGAAAATTTTTCAGGATTTTTTTGCAATAATAAAAATTATCACTAATTTTGCACTCGCAATCGGATAACGATTGATGCCTCTTTAGCTCAGTTGGTAGAGCACGACACTCTTAATGTTGGGGTCCAGGGTTCGAGCCCCTGAGGGGGTACAAAGCAAAAGACTGATAATCAATGATTATCGGTCTTTTTGTTTTTGTGTGCCTGCCTTGTCGTCGGGCATTTTCGGGCGGGAAAGAGGGCCTTTTCGGGGAAATGTTATACACTTTGTTATACACAAAATCGGTTGGTTAAACTTGTTTGCGCAACAATGCAAACAAATGAATATCAGCATTAACACTGTCTTTCGTAAAGACAGACTGAACAGCCAAAACGCCGCGCCCGTCCATCTGCGTTTAACACAAACTCGGAAAAACAAATTTATCAGTACGGGCGTAACACTAAACATTGACGATTGGGACTTTGAAAATCAACGCATTAAGACCGAAACTCCTGAATTGCAGGCGTTACAACTCCGCATCGACACCAAAATCGACGAACTCCGCCGCAAAATCAAACGTCTTGAAGCGTTAGAGGTCGATGTAACCCTCGACAATCTTTTAGAAACCAACGGGCGGAAAATCAACTGCACGGTCGGCGAATATCTGAAACAGACCATCGAACGGCTGGAAACACTCGGCAAATACGGCTCGGCATCCAAACATCGCTCGTTGTTATCCCGTTTGTCGCAATTTAGGTCGCTGAATATCCGATTTGACGAAATAGACCTTGCATATCTTCACGATTTTGAACTGTTCCTGCGTAAAGAGGGCAACACAAACAACAGCATAGCCACAAAATACGCCATCTTTAAGGCCGCCTATAACAAGGCACTCGCCGAGGGTTTATTCGTGCCTAAAACTACCCCATTCACCAAATACAAGGTCGGTAGCCTATGGACACGGACGAGGAAACGAGCCATCACGAAAGAGGATATACAGGAACTCGTTGCATTGGAGATAGCCCCCAATTATCGGACGAACTATGCCGAGTTTGCACGAGACATATTTCTGTTCTCCTACTACACGGCAGGCATTAATTTTACGGATATGGCTACCCTGCGTCACTGCGATATTGTGGACGGCAGGATTTACTACTCCCGCCATAAAACACAGAAATTATTATCCTTTCAACTTGTACCGAACGCCATGCGGATTATCGAAAAATACAGCAAGGCCAACCATGCACAGGAAGATTATATCTTCCCCATTCTCGACCGCTCGGAACACAAGACGGCACAGCAGATTTTCAACCGAACGCACAAGGTTCTGAGGAAAGTCAATCGAGAGTTGAAGATGCTGGGTGAACAGATAGGATTGGAAATGCCATTAACTACCTATGTCGCTCGGCACACGTTCGCCACCGTCTTAAAGAGGTCAGGTGTGAGCGTAGCACTCATATCTGAATCGCTGGGGCACTCTGACTTATCGACTACACAAATCTACCTCGATTCATTTGAAAACAGCCAAATCGACGCGGCCATGCAACACTTATTGTAGGAATCGGGAGGTCGGCGGCCTTGATGGCATCCGACCTCCTTTTTCTTTACTATCATCCTATCCGAGGTATTGTTCCAGCAGTTCAACGACCACCTGCTCACGGGATTTTAACCCTATCTTGCGGGCTTCCATGATTTCCGTCGCTTGTGCAGGCGTGAGTTGCTTCAATGCCTGTTCTATCTGACGGCAGTAGGCCACGGGGTCTGCGGCGTTGTTATACCGCATGATGATATAGGTAATCAGATACTTTTTCGACAGGAACGAATCCGAAAACTTTTCCTGTGCGGCCTCATACCATCTGATACTCCGCTGATACCATGTTTCGGATTGCAGGATTTTAGGCAGTTCCCCGCTTTTCACGCAGTTTACCAAGTCTTTGGGTTTGAGTGAATTTGTTCCCGTACACCATTGGGATATGGTTGCCAGCGGGAACCCCTTGCTGCGGAGTTGTACGGCAAACTCAAAGACCTCATTCGTCTTGGAGAGTGTCATGGCAGGTGCGGCCATATAGTCCGTTCCTTTCCACGTGGTCGTGCAGATAT